>ERZ772962.689-NODE-689-length-18696-cov-5.482699_pt1 | contig 18696 bp, 16 predicted proteins | sample MGYA00580676_ERZ772962 | MGnify/ENA primary metagenome ERZ772962 (study PRJEB29015, sample SAMEA2738049) | human oral metagenome | biome: human oral; feature: human-associated habitat; material: saliva | place: China | collected 2230 ...
CCTGCTTATCCTTCCTGACCTTACAGATGACCTTCTCGTTGAAGTTCTTGATGAGATGGAAGCAGTCGTAGACGATGTCCAGGTGCGGGAACCTCTTAAGGAATGCGCGCCCGAAGTCCGCGTTCATGTCGCAGGCGATTGCCCCCAACGAGGTATGGATTACGCACGTCACGGAATTCAGGATCCCTGCCGGCAAGGCCTACCTCTCTCCCATAGTCGACTGCTTCGACGGCATGCCCATAAGCTGGAGCATCTCCTGCTCTCCCGATGCCGAGATGGCTAACTCGTCGCTTCTCGGCACATGCAGCCAGCTCGGGGAGGGCGAGCATCCGATCGTCCACAGCGACCGCGGCTGCCACTACAGGTGGCCCGGATGGATCGGTATCTGCAGCGAATATGGCCTCAGGAGATCGATGTCGCGCAAGGGCTCAAGCCCCGACAATGCCAGGGCGGAGGGACTGTTCGGAAGGCTGAAGGTGGAGTTCTTCTACGGATGCGACTGGACGGGAGTCACGATGGAGAGGTTCATAGAGCTTCTGGATGAGTATCTGGTATGGTATCGGGACGAGAAGATCAAGAGCGATCTCGGATACAGGAGCCCCATGCAGTACCGGAAGGATCTGGGGCTGGCAGCGTAGGAATCAGGTCCAAATTAACCACCGCAGTCCCGATTGGCAGCTTCTAGATTGCCATTAACAAAACCCCAGGAGCCCTCGAGGGGCAGGGGCAGACGGCTATCCGCGGGCGTCCGGTCGGCGGGTCGGAAAGTACGTGCGCCAATCCTAATCCGTCGGTAACGATCAGGGTTGAGATATTCGAATTAACCGCGTCTCAAACTGTAATGGACGACTAGTACTTTCTCCCTCTTTCCTTACAATTGTTGCATTTATGTATTACTGTATCTAATATATACAGTACATTAATCGTAGGAGGCGCACATCATGCTCCTGAAGCTGGACTTCTCAGACACGACCCCTATCTACCGGCAGGTCCGGAATCAGATCGTGCGGGCCATAGCGGAAGGCGAGCTTGCACCGGGCGAGCGTCTCCCGACCGTCCGAGCCCTCGCATCGGAGTGCGGCATCAACGTCATGACCGCAAGCAAGGCCTACCAGCTCCTCAAGCAGGAAGGGCACGTACAGGGAGACCGGCACGGCGGCACCTTCGTGGCAGAACCGGACGCTGGATCAGGTCCCAGCCCTGGCGCCGTGGAGTCGCTGCGGCTGTCGCTGGACGAGCTCGTAGCAGGCGGCATGTCGAGTGAGGACGTGCTTGTGCTCTGCGAACACCTCCTGGACGAAGTTTCCTCTCGAAGAGATAGGAGTCTGCAATGAGTTCTGTTTCCGCAATCTGGCTTTTGTGCTGCTGGCTTCCCATCCCCATATGGCTCACGCTCAGGAACAGCGCCCGCTTCAAGAAGAACATCGCAGTGGGAGTGACGCTTCCGCGCGAGGCGCAGGGAGACGAACAGGTCACGGCAATCCTCTCGGGTTATCGCCGCTGGCAGCTCGCCTGCGCCGCCACGCTTGTAACCATCGCCCTGGCGGGCGCCGTCGCGGGGTCAGTTCGCACGCTCGCGGGACCGCTCGTGGTCTGCTGGAGCATATGGGTCCTCGTCGCCTGCATCGCCCCGGAGGTCGTCTTCGCGCTCGCAAACGCAAGGCTCGCCGCCCTGAAGGGCGAACGCGGGTGGCAACACGGAGGGAAGAGTGGAGATCAGCGCATCACGGTGGCCGACATCACCACGGCTGCCCAGCCCCCGATGCGCACCTCGAACGCTTGGTTTCTCCTCTCCGTCGCAGCCAGCTTGGCGCCTGTGTTGCTCGACCGCAGGAGCTTGCCGGTCTACTTGCTCTCCGCCGCCGGCGCGCTCGCAACGTGGGCGATCTTCCGCTGGTGCTACCGCGACCGCAGCGAGGTAGTGGACGCCAACGAGGCTCTCACACAGGCGCTCACGCGCATCCGGAGACGCGCCTGGGGGCACGTGGGCCTAGTCGCGGCCGCATCGTTCGCGCTCATGAGCTGGCTGCAACTCCTCTTCCAGGGCTCGCCCACCTTGTACCTCGTGAGCATGGTTCTGCTCACCGCGGCCTTGGTCATCACCTCCTTCGCGGCCGAGATGCGCGTGCGGGGCCTTCAGGAACGCCTCACAAGGGGCAGCGGGGAGGGGTTCTACGTCGATGAGGACGACCACTGGGTCTTTGGGCTCCTCTACTTCAACCCCGACGACTCCAGCCTCATGGTGAACGACCGCGTAGGAGTCGGCACGTCGATCAACTTCGCGCGGCCCGCTGGAAAGGCGATAGCGGCGGCGCTCGCGCTCGCGCTGCTCTGCCTGCCCCTGACCGGCGTGTTCATCGCCGAGGAGCTGTCGGCGCCGGTCACGCTGGAGCTCTCCGGACAAACGGTCCGCGCGAACCATGCGATGACGGACTACGAGGTCGCTGTCGGCGACGTGGCTTCCGTCGAGGTGCTTGACCGGCTCCCAGATATGACGCGCACGTTCGGAGGCTCCGCGGACACCTTCCTTGAGGGTGACTTCTCGAGTGAGGAGTACGGGCCTCTCAAGGTGTGCCTGAACCCCGAAGCGGGCCCGTGGCTCCTTGTGCGCACGAAGGACGGCACAGCCTACCTCCTGGGAGCGAACGACCCTGCCCAGACAACTGCTGCCCTTGAGGAGCTTGAGGCAAACGAGCGCTAAGGGCAGGCGGCGGTTCACGGGGAGACTCGAACATGCCGTCGGCTTAAGGATAATACACAGTGCCGTACTCTCTTGAAGGCGGCGCAGTGCGTCTTTCTGATAAGGCCATCGCATCGGTGACAGCGCTTCGAGAAACACAACGATCTTCGCTCTCGCATTACTATTGCCCTCCTTTGGGGCCTAATCCATCTCCGAAATCGGCCGATTAGCATAGTGAGAAGAGTAGAAAACGACATTTCTAGAGTCCTGAAATCGGACTGGAAGCGGCAAAAAGCGCACTTCCGGGCAGTTTTTCACTCTTCGCTCCTACCTGCGGCTTTGTAAAAAGGGGCTGAAATAGCGAGGTGACTACATGGCACGGCACCAAACGCCTCCATGGCTAAAAACGCGGTGAAAACGCCCGTCACTGCTTTGGCAGGTTTCGGCATCTATTCGTCTCTCATCCAAACGAGTGTCATCGCGGCGCTCTCTTGAAAGCTATGCAGAAGTATTTTCCCAGTTCAACAGCAATAGAATTGCCCCCAAGAGATCGTCTGAATTCGGGGCAGCTGTTGTTTTTCACTCCCGGAAAGTCCAGGTGTCTTTGTCCTAGTCGTGCCAATAGGTGCTAACCGCTGCCAACAAGTGGGAAAGCTTGCAACTAGATGAAATGAGGATCCAGCCTATTCCCACGGCACTACACTTATCTTAGCGCTGATGAGCGCAACAAGATCGCGAAGATGTACGTCAGGTACTACTCACCCAGCAACATCGCAAAGGCATTAGGGAAACGATGATTAATGCCCATAACGTGTCAGAGAGGACCGACCACACGACTTTTCTCGGCTGGCATAGGCATTAATCATCGTTTCCCTAAGGGAGGCTTTCTAAGCGCTTATGTCTGGGTAAGTGGACAAACCGACACTGTCGTGAGGCCAACCTCTGCGTGCCTGTGGGTCTTGTCCAAGCACTCCTTTGTGGCTGCTTGTGGGTAGCAAGGGCGTGCGCGCTACCCAACTTCAGTGTCCTTGAGGGGTTTTCGCTCAAGACGCTCACGCCTGATTGTGCCAAGCAGCTCTCCCAGCAGGGCTAAGGTCGCAAAAGCCTTGGGAGGTGTAAAGTTTTACTTCTGCGAGCCGCACCACCTATGGCAGAAGCCGATAGTTAAGAACACTAATGTCCTCATCTGTGAGTTCTTCCCCTAAGGGCAGCGACTTTTCCTGGGTCTCACACAAGGAGGTACAACATGTCTTGGATCTGGTCTGCGACAGGCCAAGGAAGGTATTAGGCTACAGGACGGCCAACGAGGTCTTTAGGGAGATCACTCAGCTTGACAATCCACCCGGTTATTCGTCGCTGTCGCCTTCGAGAGAATCCTCGTCGATCTCTTCTTCTCCGCCGACATCGATTGGCTCTCCCTCATCGGCGTCCTTGGCGCCCACCGCTTCCAGGTTCAGAGCGATCTGGTTGGAATCGCGCTTCGGTGCCCGCTTCTTGTGGGCGATCATACGCGCAACCGCAGAGACATGATCGTTGCCGAGTAGATTCATGATCTTGACGCCCTGCGTCACGCGCTTAAGGTGCGGCACCTCAGTGGAGCGGACGCGGATCATAACGCCTTCTTCGGAGACAATCAGAAGTTCATGCTGCGGACCCACGACGCGGCAGGCCACGAGCTTGCCCTTCTTCTTTGTCATCGCAATCGTCTGCACACCCTGTCCACCGCGCTTGTGCTGCGGGTATTCCTTCACCGGGGTACGTTTACCGTAGCCGTTTTCAGTGATAACGAAGAGGTCACCGTTGCCGTTGGAGATCTCCATGCCGAGGACCTGGGCATCACTCTTGAGGGTGATACCACGGACACCGCCAGCTGCGCGACCCATGTGGCGGCAATCAGACTCGTCAAAGAGGATCGCCTTGCCGTTGGTGGTGACGAGGATGATCTTCTCACCCTTCTTCACGCGGCGAACGTTGATCAGCTCGTCGTTCTGCTTCAGATTGATCGCGACCAAGCCGTCGTGGCGGGTACGGTCGTATTCGCTCATCGCGGTCTTCTTGACGATGCCGTTCTTCGTCGCGAAGATCAGGTACTCATCAGCCGGAAAATCGCGACAGGTTATGACTGCGGTAGGATGCTCTCCTTCCGCCAGAGGCAGGAGGTTGACGATCGCGGTACCGCGACTGTTTCTGCTACCCACCGGAAGCTCATGGACTTTGAGTCGGTAGACCTTACCCCTGTTCGTGAAGAACAGGATGTAGTCGTGCGTGGAAGCCACAAAGACATCCTCAACGAAGTCGTTGTCTTTGAGGCTCACGCCGCGGATCCCTTTGCCACCCCGCTTCTGAGAGCGGTAGGTTGCGACCGGAAGGCGCTTCACGTAGGAGTCATGTGTGAAGGTAATGACCATATCCTCTTCCGCGATCAGATCCTCAACGTCGAGGTTGACTGCTTCTCTGTCAGAGATCGTGGTTCTGCGCTTGTCCGCATATTTGTCGGAGACCGCGTGCAGCTCATCCTTTATCACACCGTAGATCTTCGCCTTGTGACTCAGTAGGTCCTCATAGTAGGAGATCTGTTTGTGGAGCTCATCGATTTGTGCCACGAGTTCATCGCGGGCTAGACCGGTCAGTCTGCGCAGGCGCATCTGCAGGATAGCCTCGCCCTGTACATCGTCGATATCGAAGCGCTCGTTCATGCGACGCTTAGCCTCTGCATCGTCGTGTGAGGAGCGGATGATATGGACGATCTCATCGATGTTGTCGACCGCGATCAGCAGACCCTCTAAGACGTGAACGCGTTTCTTGGCACGGTTCAGATCATAGGTGGTGCGACGGGTCACGACGTCGAAGCGGTGGTCGATGTAGTACTGCAGCATCGACTTCAGAGGCAGGGTACGCGGTACCCCATCGACTAGGGCGATATCGATTATGGGGAAGTTGTTCTGGATCTGCGTGTGCTTATACAGGTTATTGAGCACGACTTGCGGCACTGCATTCGTCTTGAGGTCGATAACGATACGCATGCCCTTACGGTTGGACTCATCGCGCAGGTCTGAGATGCCCTCTATCTTCTTCTCATTGACTGCCTGGGCAATCTTCTCCTGCAGAAGGCCCTTGTTGACTTGATACGGGATCTCGGTGACCACCAAACGCTGACGGCCGTTCTTCTTCTGCTCGATGTGGACACGTGCACGGGTGGTGATGGTCCCGCGGCCGGTCTCATAAGCCTGACGGATGCCGTCGGTGCCCATAATGATGCCGCCGGTCGGGAAATCCGGACCGGGTAAGACCTTCATGATCTCATCGAGCGAGGCATCCGGATCGTCAATCAGAAGGCACACCGCATCCACGACCTCTTTGAGGTTGTGGGGTGGGATATTGGTGGCCATACCGACCGCGATACCGTTGGAACCATTGACGAGCAGGTTCGGAAAGCCGGCAGGTAAGACTGAGGGCTCCATCAGGGACTCATCGTAGTTTGGCTGCATGTCGACGGTATCCTTGTTGAGGTCCGCCAGCATCTCCATCGCAGAACGGGTCAGGCGGGACTCGGTGTAACGCATAGCCGCTGGTGGGTCACCATCGATTGAACCAAAGTTACCGTGGCCGTCGATCAGCGGCAGACGCATGGAGAAATCCTGTGTCATACGAGCCATTGCGTCGTAGATGGAGGAGTCGCCGTGTGGGTGATACTTGCCCATAACCTCACCGACGGTCCACGCGGACTTCTTGTGAGGCTTATTGGGAGTAATGCCCGCTTCGTTCATGGCGTAGAGGATACGGCGCTGCACCGGCTTTAAGCCGTCCCGAACATCCGGGAGTGCACGGGCGACGATGACGGACATGGAGTATTCCAAGAAGGAAGTCCGCATCTCCTGGGCCATATCGTCCGGCTTGAGGGAGCCGCCGTGAATATCAGAGAGGTCCAAACGGGTACCCGCTTCATCGGAAAGGGTATGGGAGATATTGGCGCCGCCGAGACTTATCTCAGTGTCCTCATCGTCGCCCTCTTCTCCCCCCTCATCGTCGGAGAGATCACTGTCGTCTGTGTCACCAGTGTCGTCTGAGTCGGTGTACTCATCGCCGTTTTGCGTGTTTTCGTCCTCGTCGCGCGGCGGCCGATTGTCGTTGTCCCGATCGTTGGTCCCTGGGGTGTTGTTGCCCGGGCGATCATCGTTGTTATAAGCCACAAATAACCTTTCTTACAAGCTTAAATATCAAGGAATCTGACATCTTTTGCGTGCGTCTGAATGAAGTCGCGTCGTTTACTCACCTGGGTGCCCATCAGATCCTGCACCGCACGCTCCGCTGCCATCGCATCGCTGATCGTCACTTTCAACATGATGCGGTTCTTAGGATCCATTGTGGTAGTCCACAGCTGCTCAGGGTCCATCTCGCCCAGACCTTTGTAGCGCTGCACCGAGTACTTGGAAGGATCGTCATACTTCTTGGCTTCCATCGCGAGTTCCTCATCGGTATAGAGGTACTTACCACGCTTCTTACCCTTTGGCTTCAGCTGATACAGCGGAGGCTGCGCAACGTAGATGTAGCCCGCGTCAATCATCGGCTTCATGAAGCGGAAGAAGAAGGTCAGCAGCAGGATACGGATATGCGCGCCGTCGACATCAGCATCGGTCATGATCACGATCTTGTGATAGCGGGCTTTGTTGATATCGAACTCATCACCGACACTCGTACCGATCGCGGTGATCAGTGACTGGATCGTTTCTGAGGAGAGGGCACGGTGTGCCTGCACACGCTCGACGTTTAGGATCTTGCCACGCAACGGCAGTACCGCCTGAATCGAGCGGTCACGTGCCATCTTCGCAGAGCCGCCTGCGGAATCACCCTCGACAAGAAAGAGCTCGGTCATTTCAGGCTCTCTCACCGAGCAATCTGCAAGTTTGCCGGGCAGCGATGCACTTTCAAGCAGACCTTTTCTTCTGGTGGCCTGACGGGCCTTCTGGGCTGCCAAACGACCACGGGCCGCCTGCTGTGCCTTCTTGAAGATCTCGCGGGCCTGGTTAGGATGCTCTTCGAAATAGTCAGATAAACCCTGGCTCACAAAGCGGTTCGTGAGGGTACGCATGTAGGAATTGCCAAGCTTTGCCTTCGTCTGTCCCTCAAACTGAGGATCAGGAAGTTTCACAGACAACACAGCACAGAGTCCTTCACGGATATCGTCACCCGTGAGGTTGGAATCCTTTTCCTTCAGTAGATTGTGGCTGCGGGCGTAGTCATTCGTCACCTTGGTCAAGGCTGACCGAAATCCCTCAATGTGAGTTCCGCCTTCATCGGTATAGATGTCATTGGCAAAGCCCATCACATTCTCGGAATAGCCGGTGTTCCATTGTAGGGCAGCTTCGACCTCGCCCTTACGGTCAACGGGGGTATCCTTATCCATCTCTCCTTTGATATAGATCGGTTTGGAGCAGCCCGGCAGATACTGCTTCTCCCTGTTGAGGTATTTGACAAAGTCGACGATACCACCTTGGTAGCAAAACTCAGTGACGCGCGGCTTCAACTCGCGCTCATCAGTCAGAGTGATCTTGAGCCCTTTATTCAGAAAGGCGGTCTCCTGCAGGCGGTCGTGCAGCGTATCATAGTCGAAGACCGTAGTCTCGAAGATCATGTCATCCGGCCAGAACGTCACGGTGGTGCCGGTCTGCTTGGTCGTGCCGATCTTTTTCATCTTCTTCGTGGTCTTGCCACGCACAAATTCCATCGTATAGATGCCGCCGTCACGCTTGACGGTCACTACCAAGCGCTTTGAAAGAGCATTGACGACGGAGACGCCGACGCCGTGCAAGCCGCCTGAGACCTTATAGGCATTGTTATCGAACTTGCCACCGGCATGCAGCACCGTCAGAACAACCTCAAGGGTCGGGATGTGCTCAGTGGGATGCATCGCAACCGGAATGCCACGACCGTTATCTTCGACAGTCACTGAGTTATTCGGATGGACGGTGACTTTGATCTTGGTGCAATACCCAGCCAGCGCTTCGTCGACGGAGTTGTCGACGACCTCCCAGACTAAGTGGTGCAGTCCGGTAGAACTGGTGGAACCGATATACATACCTGGGCGTTTGCGAACAGGTTCAAGCCCTTCAAGCACTTTGATGCTACTCGCGCCGTACTCTTCTTTTTTTGCTTTTTTTGGCACGTTCATCCTCTTTCAGAACAACTGACAGCTTTTCTATTCTAGATTGACGATAGAGAAATAGCTATAGACTCAGCGAAATGTGAGCCCTTTTCCATGAATACTTATACCCTTAAAGCCATTGTAAGCGCCTTTGACGCGCTAGTTTGAGTTTTTGGCTCCTTGATCCCTCTTACGGGAAATCATCAGTTTCATCGTGTCAGATACACGTTCCTGTAAGCTTTCCGGAAGATTCTTGCACATTGCGTCGATGCGCTCATTTTCTCCTTGAGAAAGCGGTTTGACCGGGATTGCTGACTCTTTAGCTGTCTGAGGTGTGACTGCCTGGTTACGCCGTCCCTTTCTGGAGCGTCTGAACTGAATGTCCGACACATGAAAGCCGTGGTAAGCAAGCCTCTCCAGATAGATATTCTTGTTCGTTGTGAAGTCGACAAGCAGGGAGGATGTGTCGATATAGACATAGAGCACCGGATCTTTCGTTTTGTACTCCTTGAGGTAGATCCCCTGGGTATGTCGATGCTCGAGGGCGCCATTGGAGCGCCACCAAGCCTGCGCGGCACGAGAGGTAGCACTGAGGCCATGTGAGAGATGCTTGTGAACATACTCATTGATCGCACTACCTGCGGAAGAAACGTTTTTCATCGAGACTTCCCCTGAGCCTTCATCGATTGCGTAGAAGTCCTCACGGGAGCAGGCATCTCCCTGCTCAGGCTCAAAGGCCGGATATCCCTCTTCGTTATCGTTTCTCACAGCCAAGCTGTATCACCTGTGTCACATCCAAAATATCCTGAGAGAAGTACCCGAGGTTCGTGGTGGTAATGACCGTCTGCATGTCCTTCTGCATAAAGCGTGTGAGCGATCTTCTTCGCTCTTCATCGAGTTCGCTCATAACATCATCGAGCAGCAACAGCGGGGTTGTTCCTCGAATCTCAGTGGCAACCTTCACTTCCGCCATCTTCCAGGCCAAGACGATCGTGCGCTGCTGCCCCTGCGAGCCAAAGTCACGAGCATCACGTCCGTCAAGCGTGAACTGGATGTCATCACGCTGCGGCCCCACGAGCGTCATCTGCCTGCGGATAGCGTCATCTCTCCCTCGCGCCAGCTTGTCGGCAAACCGAGTCTCATACTCCTCTCTGCCCATCCCTTCTTTGATATCTCCCAGACTGCAAAGGTAGTGACACTCAAGGTGCTCAGAGGCGGAGATGGTGCTGTAGATCTCTGAGGCCGCCTGTGCAAGCCTGCGGAAGAGCGCAAGCCGATGAGTCAACAGGGTTGCCCCGCCAAGCGCCACTGAGGCGTCCCAGCAGTTGAGGAGACTTTTGTCGATCGGGGTATCTTTCAGGAGCCGATTGCGCTGCTCAACGGAGCGCATGTAGGCTCGTACCAACTTCGCATAGCCCCTGTTCACCTGTGAGCCAAAGCCGTCCAGCTCATCGCGGCGATAGGAGGCCGAGCGTTTGACGAAAGAGAGGTCGTCTGGATTGAACAGGACGCTCATCAGATTGCTCGCCAGGTCGTAGCCGCGGCAAGGTTTCGTATTCCACAGGAAACGGCGCCGACCGTGCTGAATCTCGAGAGCCGCCTCCACATGCCTACCATCCCCGACAAGCTCAGACTTTGCCGACCCTTCAGCTGCCCCATCGTGGAGCAGCTGTGCTGCCGTCGGCTTTCTGAAGCTCTGACCTGCGGTCAGCAGCTGTAGCGCCTCGACGGTATTGGTTTTGCCAACCGCATTGGACCCCTGCAGGATAGTCATAGAGGGGCTGAAGGAGAATTCCGTATCAGTGAAGTTTCTGAAGTTGTAGAGGGAAAGCGTCGCTACTTTGAGTCCCACAGCCTACATCCTTAGCGGCATCAGCAGATACAGATAGTTCACCTTTGCATAGCTCTTGAAGATGCCGGGCTGCATGCCGCTTTCGAGCTCGAAGGTTACCTTATCCTGATCAGACACTGCCTCCATACAGTCGTTCACGTAGTGATAGTTGAGGGCAATGGTGATATCTGAGCCCTGGATGTCAACTGGGATGAGCTCGGTCGCCTCACCCTGATTGGGGGACGTTGCGGAGAGCTTCATGGTGGCGGAATCGACGTTGATGTCGAACTTCACAGAGGGATTGTTGACCGCAACAACTGAGACGCGGTGTAGTGCAGAGGTCAGCCGTGCGACATCGACTTCAACCTTAGTCTTGCAGGACTTAGGTAAAAGCTGCTTGTAATCCGGGAAGTTTCCCTCAATCTTTCTGGTGACAAAAGTTGTGTTGGCAAACTGGAATACAACCTGGCTGTCGGTAATGCCGATAAGGATCTTGTCTGAGAACTTTGACAGTGACAGTACCTCGTGAAACACCGCACCCGGCAGGATTGCGTTGAAGGACTCACCGTTCTGGGTCTCGACGTTAGTGTCGCAGACCGCCAGACGGTAGGAGTCAGTCGCCACAAGGCGGATCGTATTGTTCTGAACGGTGGTCAGAATACCGGAGAGGATCGGGCGTGAGTTGTCCTTGTAGGTCACCTTATAGACCTTATCGACCATCTTTGACAGGATCGAGGTATCGAGCTCAATGGAATTCTCAAGCTGATACTCCGGGAAACTTGGAAAATCCTGAGGATCGAGCGCATTGAGTCTGAAGGTCGACTTATCACAGGTCACCAATACGTTGCGATCATCACCCTCAATATCTACCACCGAGCCGGAGAGGGTCCTTACAATGTTGGTCAAAAGTTTGCCTGAGACGACAATCTCTCCCTCTTCCTCAACATTTGCAGAGAGTGCATGGCGGATAAAAATGGTGGTGTTGGATGTCTGGAGCTCTACGGTCCCGTTTGCGGCTCTCATGTGAATGCCCGCAAGGATCGGTTGAGAGAGATCAGAACCGATTCCTTTAGAGACGATGGATAGGGCTTGTTCAAGTGTGACTTGTGAGATGCTGATCTTCATTGAAGTACTCTTTCTATTATTAGTATTTATATATAAAGGATAGCAGGAGCAGTAGGGACTGTTGAATAGAAGAGAAAGTTATGTCTCTCAAGGTAGATGCCTGTTTTAATCTTGTTAGATTTATGAGCAATAATTGACACTGTCAACATTGAACAAACTATGAACAATTGATCTGAACATCCATCCCTCACTTTTCAACAGTTCTCTACAAGAATTAACCCTGTTTTCTACAACGTTCTAACAACCACTGGTAAATCACTATTCAGTGATCTGATCCTGCAGCGTGCCAAGCTTCTGTAGGAAGGTCCTGCTCTCCTTCTTAGACGCTTCAACCCATTTTAAACTGTGTTTAACAGTCGCATGGGAGCGTCCCCCGAACTTCTGTCCGATCTCCTGCAAGGTAGAATCGGTCAGCTCACGGGAGAGCCAGATTGCGACGTGGCGGGGCTCCATGAGTTCCTTGTTACGTTTTGAGCCGATCAGATCATCGTGGTTCACGCCGTAATAAGCTTCAACCGCGTTCTGGATCTGCTCGATTGTGACGATCTTTTGTCCCGTCGGCCATTTGAGGTCAGCAAGCTGGATAACATCATCGCGGGTCAGATGCTCACTGTGCTGCTCTTTTCTGTGGGCCAGCATGAGGCATGACTGCACAAACCCGGAGATCACGCGGATGTTGTTTCCTGACTTCTCCGCCATGAGCCGCAGGTTCTCGTCACTGATCGTGCCGAGCATATCCTCCATATGCTCCTGTATAGCATCTGACTTCATCCGTCTATAGAACGTATTGATCAGTTTGAGCTTCAGCTCGTAGCTTGGCTGTTCGATACCGATGGTGAAGCCGCTGCCGATGCGTGAGGTGACCCGCTCATCCAAGGCATGCTCCCCTAATCCTAGCTGTGCGGGGGAACGGTCTGCGGCCAGTACGATCTGTCTGCCGTGGCTCGTCAGGTAGTTAAAGGTATCGAAGAAGAAGTTGATGGTAGCTTCCTTGCCTACCATCTGCTGGATATCGTCGATGATTAACACATCTACTGCTCGGCAGTTGCGTTCAAGTGCGGTACGCACAGCAGAGTTTCTGTCCCGCATTGCGTTAACGTAGTCGCCAATAAACTCGGTTCCCGTTTTGTAGACGCAGGAGCGCTGCGGCTGCGTTGCATAGATGTAATTCTGGATAGCTTTGAGGAGGTGTGTCTTCCCCAGTCCGCTTTTTCCGTAGATGAAAAGGGGGTTGTAGTTCTTGTTCTCTCCATCTGCGACCTGCTTAGCCGCCTGAAGCGCCATCTCGTTTTCGTCACCTTCGACAAACCGGTCAAAGGTGAGCTTCGAATCGTTTAAAGTGACATTGTTGAGCAGTGGGTTGTCCTCGGTATGCGGAACGCTTTCCTCTGGTTTCGTCGGTGGCGCGCAATGTTGAGGCTGAGCAGCGTGCTGTACGCTCCCCTGCTGCTCCTGTGTATGTTCCCAGTCAGTCAGTTCCTTTTGGGTGACCTCGGAGTTGGTTTTGATACGTACATTCTGATCGGTGGTCAGATCTACTACGAGGTGCAGATCCTCAAAGCTGACCTGCTTGAGGCAAGATTCGATCAGGTTCTTGTGCTCCTCAATCTTGAGTTTGACAAAACGGGCCTTTGTCGCGATGTGATAGGTACCGTCCGCGAGCCGTTCAGGCTCACAGCTGTTGAGCATAGCGAGGACGGGAGGAGAGACGCTTTCTTTCAAGAGGCTCAGGACATCGCCCCAGAGGGCACGTGCTTCTTCATTTGCTGAGACCTCCATACATAGCTCCTCGCGATCAGACGTTAATTTGTTGAAAACTCATTGTAGTGCAATGCTGCGACTGTAGAAAACTGAGAGATAGGCAGCTTTTCTGTAAAAAAGGAAGCTTTTCTGCCCACTAGTGCATGTGCAGAAAGAGGGAACCTACCTGGGTGAGATAGTATTTTTGCCCCTCTTTTTTGATGAGCCCCATAGATTCTATCTCTTTGAGGCTTCTTGACCAGGTTGGCTGGGACCCTTTGTAAGCTCTCACGAGGTTGGAAGGCCCCACTGACTCATGGGTTGATAAATATTCCATGATCTGGTGCCCCCGCTCGGTAACCGGCAGCCTCTGGAGCGCTGGCATGCTCTGCGCAACCGGCTGGCTCTGTTGCTGCGGCTGTTGGACAGGATTTTGCGGCGTGGGGGCCTGCTGATGTTGGGCAGAATAAGCCGGCTGTGACTGATGGGGTTGCCGCTGTACCGGATAGGACTGCTGCTCCGGATGAGGCTGTTGGGTCTGCCACATCTGCGGCTGCGCTTGGTAGCCCTGCTGCGGGGCATACAGAGGCTGCATGGGATAGGTAGGATAACCCTGTTGAGCACCTGCTTGCTGGAGGTATGCCGGGTTTTGCTGATTGTTGGGGACCATCGGCTGTGTGGCGTTCTGGCTCTCGTGGTGATCTGCATCAGCCAACGACAGGGTCACGACGGTTCCCGGTCCGATATTATCGTCGATCGTGAGTGTGCCACCCTTATCGTCCATATACTGTTGGACGTATGGCAGGCCAGAGCCAACGCCACGGATGTAGTGACGCATATCCTCCGTTGCGGAGCTTGTCCCGTATTCCAGTGCCCTGTCTTTCTCCTTGATGCCGGGGCCCTGATCAGCAAAACGGATGGTATTCCCGCCATCCAGAATCGAGATGGTCGGCTCAACAAAATAGGCGTGGATGAAGTTTTCGACGATCTCTCTGATCACCATAAATGGAATCGAGCCACCCTGCTCGTGTGAAAGTTTAGTCACCTCATCGGTGATCTCTTCCAGGTAGTCTCTAACGGGCTTTGGATCAATCAGCACGACACGCGGCGTCGTGGATTTATCATCGTAGACCGCGATACGGGCGGCGTAGCGAACTTCAAGGGGCGGGCGGTCATACTCTTTGTCGCTGTGGTTGGGGTCGGTGTCTGGTTCCTCGACAAACGGATAAAAGTCCCGTGCCATTGCGCCTGCTCCCTTCTCCTACACAGTATCCACTGCCTCTATAGTTTGGATCTCCCAGTGTACTCTGAGCAGAAATATTTCAAAAGGCCCTGAAAGGCCTGAAAGTTTTCGACAAATTCTGTCCATATGAAGAAAAATTTCGCAATGAAATTTGTATGAGAGGAAGTTTTCAAAACACGAAGGATAGTTGTATAAAAGTAGAAAAAGTTTTTAACAATGGCTGAATAAATGTAGAAAACTTTATAGGAGTAATGGCTCCATGGGACGAAACTTTCACGCTGAAAGAAAGAACCCAAAATTTTGCTGCGGCCTGCCTGGGATTGTGGCGTAACTACATGTCGATGGGTATGGCACGATGTTCTAGTGCACTCTCTATGACTTGGCCTTTCAGCACAAGACCGTGGTATGAGGCATCTAAATTCTGCGTATCGCTCTATAGGGAGTATCTAATGGTGGTTTTACTCGTTAAACGCGCAGGTTTTATAGCGATTTGTTGACTACAGGGAGAAAGAACAATACAATTTTAAAGCTATTGCACCTATGTTCTCTATACACTCTTACAGGAGGAAACGATATGAAGCGTACGTATCAGCCGAATCAACGTAAGCGCGCCAAGACTCATGGATTCCGTGCACGTATGTCAACTAAAGGCGGCCGTGACGTGCTGTCTCGCCGTCGCGCAAAGGGTCGTAAAAAATTGACTGTTTAGGGCCTGATATGAAGACCATCAAATCCAAACAGGAATTTGAGAAGGTCTTTTCGCGTGGTCGACGCTTCAATACGCGGCTTGTTCGCATCGTAGTACTTGCGACAGACGAAGGTGACTTACCAAAAGTCGCCTTTGTTGCGCCTAAAAGATTAGGAAATGCAGTATTCAGAAACCGTTCTAAACGACTATTGCGCGAAGCGGCACGGTTAGCCGGACTTCCGAAACAAGGGTACGACGTGATTCTCTTTGCGACACATGCTACGTCAGACGTGCATCCAGATGAGGTGTCACGAGCCCTTACAAAACTTTTACGCAAGGCAGGCGTTTGTTGATGCTGGAGGCAGAAAACGAGCAGTCCACAGCAACGCGTATCCTCATCAAACTGATCAAAGGATATCGACGCTATCTCTCTCCCCTCTTTCCACCCTCTTGTATCTATGAACCCACCTGTTCTGAATATGCACTTGAGGCCATAAAGAAATATGGGGCACGCAGAGGAGGGTGGCTTGCATTCAAGCGCATCCTTCGCTGTAACCCCTTTTGCCATGGTGGCTATGATCCGGTTCCCTAGGGGGACTGATCGACGGAGGAATAATGTGGGATTGGTTTATTAACCTCATGACCAGTATCCTTGCTGGTATTGAAGGCTGGTGTGGCGATTGGGGCATGGCGGTCATCATCCTGACCATCATCATCCGGTTGCTTATTATGCCACTGATGACGCACTCTACGCGTTCATCTGCGCGAATGCAGGCGCTGCAGCCAAAGCTTCAAGAGATTCAGGATCGCTACGCGGATGATCCGCAGCGGGCTTCCGAGGAGCTTCAACGCGTCTATTCAGAGAACAAGTTTAACCCGCTCGGCGGCTGTCTGCCGATTCTGTTGCAGATGCCGATCTTCTTTGCCCTGTTTACAGTGGCACAAAACGTTCCGGGAGATGCAAACTTCTACAACATCCTCCCTTCTATCTCCATTTCTGTTTCAACTGCGCTCTCCCAGATGGGTTGGGTCGGCGGTGGATGGGTATATATCCTCTTCGATATTGCCTTTGGTGTCCTCACCTTTGTTCCGATGGTCATGAATATGCAGAACTTGCCTGAGGAACAGCGCAGCACGAATATGGTGATGGGTGTCGTTATCTCAATCTTGATGCTGTGGTTCGGCTGGAATGTGCCGGTAGCAGTCCTGCTCTACTACGATGCCTCTGCAGTCTGGCAGGTAGCGCAGCAGAAGTTCGTGACTCAGCGCGTGATGGACGAAGTCAAGGCTGAGCAGGCGAAAAAGGATGCTGAGATGCCGGTTGCGGTTTCGGTGACTCGCCGTCAGAAGAAAGCACGTCCCCACAAGAAGAGTAAATAAATTAGTAAACAATATGAGTGAGCAGTAGCTTGCTCATTTTCTGTATCTCAAGGAGGTGTCTTCATGGGCGAAGAAACAAATACCGCTCATAAAGAGGACTCATCAGCCAACGATGAGCAGAGCTATCTGGTGCAACTTCAGGAGAAGCATGCTGGAAGCGAGGAATTCACCGACAGCGATATCGACTACATTGCTGATACAGCGATCACTTCCCTTAAAGTTATCCTCAATATGTTTGGGGAGACCGATGTTTCCATCGATGAGTACGACGGAGATGAGGGTGAGCTGATCCTCAACATCACTGGCGGTGATCTAGCGATGCTCATCGGTCGTCATGGCAGGGTACTCGACGCGCTGCAGATGATCATCTCATGCTTGTTGAGCTCTCATCTGAACTTCTACTACCCTATCATCGTCGATATTGAAGGATACAAGGAGCGCCGTAAGGAGAAGATCCAGTCGATCGCTCGCTCTACGGCAGCACGAGTCAAGAAGCAGCATCGGAGCCAGAGCCTGCCGTCTATGGATGCTTACGAGCGTCGCTTCGCTCACCTTGCGCTTGCGGATGATCCTGAGGTTACGACGCACTCAGAGGGAGAAGATCCCCATCGCCACGTTGTTGTGTCCTTAGTGCAATAACCATTTCCTCATCACTGTATGAGTATACTGGAAAGGTCGCCTCTGGCGGCCTCTCTTTTTATATCGACAGGGTGAGGTTCAATATGATTGAAGGACAATTCGACGCGCTGCAGACTCAACTCAACAGCGAGCTCGAGTGGCTTGGCCTTGAAGTCCCCGATCGTGATCAACAACTGTTGCTCGCACATCTCGGCTTGGTCCTTGAAGCCAACCAGTGTGTTAACCTTACCCGCATCACTGATCTCTCTGAGGCAGTGACCCTTCACATTGTTGACTCGCTGCTTCTCTACCGGTACTTCTCCGCAAGTCAGGAGAAAACACATCTCCCTTTCCTCGATATAGGAACCGGTGCCGGTTTCCCTGGGATTCCCCTCAGTATCGTTTCTCACAAGAAGGGGGTGCTGGTCGACTCGACACAGAAGAAGATCAAAGAGGTATCGAGTTTCATCTCGACACTCCGACTCGGTAGGCAACTAGAGACCCGTGCGATCCGTGCTGAGGCGTTGAGTTCGAACTCGACACCAAACTCTACATCTAAATATGGTACTGTCGTAGCCCGTGCTGTTGGTCAGATTGCCACGCTCTTGGAGTATGCCTCTCCCCTGCTGTGCAAGCATGGTTCCCTGATTCTCAGTAAAGGCAAACTGACAGACAAAGAATACGATGATGGGGACTATGCAGCTGAGTTGCTAGGAATGAAAAATGTTTCACATGAAACATTGTCTCTCCCCCATGATGCTGGCACTCGTACGATACTATGTTATACAAAAGAGTGTCCCTCCCGGATCAAGCTACCTCGCCGCACTGGTATGGCGCAACACCACCCTCTCATACCAAAACAATAATTTTTCCTAACAGTCTAGATAACAAGTGAACTATAAGTGGCCATCAAGCCGCAGTTTGCCATACTTTTAGCCGCCGAATAAAGCGTTTGCCATAGGGTTTGCCGTCCGCTTTGTTTGGCGACAAGTCTCGGGCGGTAGCCTTATGACAGATGGGGCAGCCGAATATGAAGAGCTGGGAGAATTCCTTCACAGAAGCGGGCCGGCGCCCTGTCTGCCGACAGCTTCAAGCTTCTTGTCCAAGCCGTAGGAGAACGCAGCCGCTAAGATGCGATTTGGCATGAGGCACGCTCAGCGAAGCGAAAGGAAAGCTTCAGGATGCATCCGAAGCTGCCCTGCGTGCGGTTGCAGCTACAGCTCGCTTACGGGAGCTGTCTTTAAGCACA
>ERZ772962.690-NODE-690-length-18690-cov-14.284894_pt1 | contig 18690 bp, 17 predicted proteins | sample MGYA00580676_ERZ772962 | MGnify/ENA primary metagenome ERZ772962 (study PRJEB29015, sample SAMEA2738049) | human oral metagenome | biome: human oral; feature: human-associated habitat; material: saliva | place: China | collected 2230 ...
TTCGTCTTTCACTAAGTCACGCAAGAATTTGAAATGTTCTACGAATGGATGGTTATGCCCATCGATTGGAGCTGTTAATGTTGCCGTATCAGCTTTTGTTTCAATACCGTTAAATTTATAACCATGTTCTCCAACAGTATGTTCCACACCATTGAATCCCCAGAAGAAATCTAAATGCCAGTAAGCGCGGCGGAATTCTCCGTCTGTAACGCCTTTTAATCCAGCAGCAATTTGTTTTTTAACAAGTTCGCGAATTTCTTTATTTTCTACAGCTGTTAATTCTTCGCGTGTGATTTCACCGTTTGCGAATTTTGCGCGTGCTTCTACTAATTCTTTTGGTCGTAAGAAACTTCCTACGTGGTCTACTCTAAATGGTGCATGTGTTGTCATAAGTTTATTTCTCCAATCAATCTTTCAAATTCTAATGAAGTAGGAATTATTCTCCCCATACCTCACGAGCGATTTCGCTAATTAAGGCAATTTTCTTCCATTGATCTTCTTCAGTAAGGATGTTTCCTTCTTCTGTTGAAGCAAATCCACATTGTGTACTTAAGTATAAGTCTTCTAATGGAACATATTGGCTTGCTTCTTTAATACGAGCAATGACTTCATCTTTGTCTTCTAATTTTCCTGATTTAGAAGTGAGAAGCCCTAGAACGACTTTCTTACCATTGTTTACTTTAGCTAGTGGCTTGAAGTCGCCAGCACGGTCTGTATCGTATTCTAAGTAGTACGCATGTACGTTTTCGTCTTCGAATAATGCGTCGCTTACTGAATCGTAGCCACCTGAACTTGCCCATGTTGAGTGGAAGTTCCCACGGCATACGTGAGTGTTCACTGTTAAATCTTCTGGTAAATCTTCTAGAATTCCGTTGTTTAATTCTAAGAATTCACGTTTGTGTTCTCTTCTTAATTCTTCAGGTGTTAAATGACTTTCTTTTGAAATGATGTTTAAGAAGTTATCATCTACGATTACACCCCATGTACAGTCATCGATTTGTAAGAGACGGCAACCTGCATCGTATAATTCTTTAATCACTTGTCTGTAAGCAGCAATGATATCTTTAAAGAGTTCTTCTTTTGAAGGGTATACTGAGAAAGTTTGCTCAATATGCTCTGCGTCACGAATCAATTCCAAGTAGAATTGCGCTGGTGCAGGGATTGTTTGTTTTACGATGAAATCTTCGTCCTCAAATTGTTTTAAGAATTTGAAGTGTTCTACGAATGGGTGATTTTCACCAGTGATTTTTCCAAAGACATCTGCTGAGTCAGGTTTTGTAATTTCATCGTGGAATTGGTATCCAATTTTTGCTTGAGTGTGTTCCACTCCGTTCAATCCCCAGAAGAAATCTAAGTGCCAGTATTGGCGACGGAATTCGCCGTCTGTGAATCCTTTTAATCCAGCTTTCTTTTGTTGTTCGACTAACTTTTCGATGGCTTTATCTTCGACGGCTGTTAATTCCTCGCGTGTAATTTCACCTTTTACAAATTTTTCTTTTGCTTCTACTAATTCTTTTGGACGTAAGAAACTTCCTACGTGATCGACTCTAAATGGTGCTTGTAATTTTGACATTGTACATTCCTCCTATAAATAAAAAATCCTCACAGTATCGCTACTGCAAGGACGAAATTTTCGTGTTACCACCTTGTTTTGTAGAATCCTCACGAATCCTACCTTACCGAGTACGCACACTGGGTGTTATACTCTACAGCTATAATGGGCTACCCATTTACGTCTAATGATTCGACGTAAAATCACTCCGAGGCCATCTTCAAAAACTCAATTTCATCTCTTCCCACCAACCGAGACTCTCTTAGCAAATCTTATTTTCTACTCACCTGTTCTTTGTGATGTCTTATGAACATGCTCTTAGGATAACAGAGAACAAACCGCATAGCAACAGGTTTTCTTATACCGTTTTTCTATCGATTGTTATAACTATTAGTTATATACTGTAAAATACCTATAAAACTAGTTATAAAAAAAGACTTAGAGACAAACTCTAAGTCTTCCATCATTATTCAGAATCAACTAATTCATGTAATTTTTTCTTATAGTAGAATGTTGCAAAAATCGATAACCCAAGAATCAAGACAACATACGCAATGGTAATGAACCAAACGAAGGTACGATTCCATTCTGGTAAGTGACTTAATAAATAAATCGCTCCGAAGATAAATCCGAAGAGAACCCCGACAAAAATGATCGACTTCACTCCGCTACGCATACGGTTTAAGAGTTCAATCACATTCGTCCAAGTTGGAGTAAAGAGTTTCAAGTCTCTCGCATATCCCCAACGACTTAGTCCTAGACTGATGATTCCCCATGAGAGAATGATGCCCAAGGTCATATAAATCGGTAAGCGAAGTATCGTACAAATGACTGTCATAAGAATGACCGGAATCGCAGACTGAATCGCAAAGAGAATCCAGAATTTACGTTCCAAAAATTGATGCATATCGAATGGAAGAACTTTTAAATAATAATAGTTTTCTCGTTCGAGTGAAATTCCGACCGCTAATAAGTTGTTTCCTCCTGTATTGAAGAATGCAATGAAAGTAATAAGCATCGCAAATGGTAAGAAGGTATTTAGATTTAGGAAATTCATAAAACTAATTTCTGTCGGACCACCCGAAAAACTTAAAACTGTTGGAAGAAGCAAGAGATATGGTAATATTCCTGCAGCAATAATCGTTTGCGTTAATACAGAACCTTCCATTAATTGACGAAGTGTATAGCGAATCATGAATTTTGTTGAAAGCTTGTTGCCATCTAACTCCATTTCTTTGACACGTTCGATTTTTACATTCGAAGACGATGTTTGCGAAACAGCTTGATAGAAGTTTGGCAATACAATGAACTTCACGAGTAGTAAAATCGCCACAAATACTAAAATCACTAATCCAATTGTTGGATAAACACTCATATCGAATGGATTTAATATCGCTTTATAGAAGGCAAGTACTGGTTGAAGGAAAATTGGCATTTCTCCTGTTATTAAAGTATTCACCACGGATTTTGACAAAATCATTTGATAGCCAATAACAGCCCCAAGAGAAATCACAAAAATTAAAACATTCGCAATCACGGATTGATATTTTCTAAAGAGCGGAATCTTCGCTAGGAAGAAGCAGAGAAGAAACATCAATACGTAAACAGTCGCACTGAGTACAAGTGCCCCGATTAAGGCAATTGGAATCGTAAGGAGGAAGTTTCCCCCTGAAAAATACACATGGATTCCAAATAGCATTACGATTGGAAGAAATCCTTGCAATGTAGCCACTACAATCGAAAGGCTCTTTCCAAGAATGACTTCTAATTCCGTAAAGGCATATGGCAAATAGGATTCGAAGTCTTTACTTTCATAAAAGACATTGTAAACAGCTGGTAATGCTTGCGAAATTAAAATCATCAAGAATAAGAAAACCGTACTCGCAAATTGAAGTGGAGGGTATGAACGTCCCGAAATCGCTCCAGGAATTCCAAATAAAGCTCCAAACATCACCGCAAATAGTAATTGCTGCATCAATGTTTTCATCGCAACATTCACTGGTTTTGATGGATTTTTCGCCTGTTTCTTTCGATAATTTTGTAATTGTGCCGGTTGCGTCGCAAAAATTAAATTGGTCTTCACCAGCGTAAGAATTCGATTAAACCGCATGTGAATCCACTCCTTCTTGTCTACCGGCTAGTGATAAGTAGATTTCTTCAAGCGTGCTTTCTGGTTGTTGGCCTTTCAACTCTTGAATCGTACCGTAGAAGAGTAGTTTTCCTTTTTTCAAAATGGCAATCTTATCGCAAAGTTGTTCCGCAACTTCTAAAACGTGTGTTGAGAAGAGAACGGTATTGCCTTTATCGGCATGTTCGCGCATTAATTTCTTCAAGTCATAAGAAGCTTGTGGGTCAAGACCTGTCATTGGTTCATCGAGTACCCAAATTTCAGGGTCTGATAAAAGCGCCCCGATAACGAATACCTTTTGACGCATCCCGTGTGAGAACGAATCAATGACTTCATAGCGATGTCCTTCAAAATCGAATAATTCTAGTAAATAAGCAAGACGGCTTTCTACTTCGTCTAGAGTCATGCCATAAGAAGAAGCGACTAATTCCCAAAATTCATTCGCTGTTAAGCGTAGAAATAGGTCTGGACTATCCGCCACATAGCCAATTTTTTCTTTAATAGCTAGACGATTAGATGACAATTCTTGTCCATCCACAATAATTTCTCCGCTTGTTGGATGAATGACGCTCACGAGTGATTTAATCGTGGTTGATTTACCAGCCCCGTTATGTCCGATTAAGCCAATAATTTTTCCACTTTCAATTGTTAAGTTAAGTCCATCTAAAGCGACAGTTTGATCATATACTTTTGTTACATTACGAAATTCAATCATATTTATTCCTCCTTATGGATTATTCCATCCTTATTGTACCACTAAAAATTCTAAAAAATAGTACTTTTTTGCGTAAAAAGAGTATTTTTTTGCTAAAAAGCTTTACATTCGATTACTACGAATCCGTATGATTCTTCGTAATCTTAATGAGTGCTTTTATGGCTCTTTTTAACAAAATTAAGATATAAATGAGTAAACAAAAAAGCCATCATTTGATGGCTTTTTGCTTACTGATTATTCGTTTTCTTCGTCGACTAATTGTTGCGCAAAGTCTTTCATATTGCCTTTGATGGCTTCATCTGAAAGAGATGCAGTTGGATTTTCTGTTGCTACTGATTCAGTCGATGAGTCAGTGGCAAGAGAATCTTCTTCTGTTTCTTCTTCGCGGTCTACAATCGCTAATGAACTTACAATCGCATCTTGATCGAGACGCATCATACGAACTCCAAGTGCACCACGGCCTGTTTGAGACACGTCTTCGGCATGGAATCGGATGATAACCCCTTTATTCGTCATGATGAGTAAGTCTTCGTCTCCAGTTACAGTACGTAGGCAGACAAGTGGTCCATTTTTCTCGGTAATCCGAAGTGTACGAACCCCTTTCACGCCACGGCCTTTCAATGCGTATTCGCTCGCAGCTGTACGTTTTCCGTACCCTTTCTCGCTGACCACTAATACTTCACGGTCTGGCGTTAAAATATCCATTCCGATGACATAGTCGCCCTCACGTAGAGAAACCCCACGAACACCTGAAGCGGTACGACCCATCGCACGAACTTTATCTTCATGGAAGCTTACAGCATTACCGTGATACGTTCCGAGGATGATGCCATCATTTCCGCTTGTAACTACTACACGGATTAATTCATCATCTTCGCGTAATTGGATGGCACGTAGACCATTTGTACGGATATTCTTGAATTCTGATAGACGAACACGTTTAACTGTTCCACGTAATGTTGTGAAGAACAAGTAACGTTCTGATTCATCTGATTCAGGAACACTGATAATCGCTTGAATTTTCTCAGCTGAATCAATGTTTAATAAGTTGATGACTGGTAATCCTTTTGCAGTACGGCTATATTCAGGAATTTCATACCCTTTTGCTTGGTAAACTTTCCCTGTATTCGTAAAGAAGAGGAGTGAATCGTGTGTTGAACATGAAATCATGTTTTCCACGTAGTCATCATCATGGACGCTCATTCCTTGAACCCCACGTCCTCCACGGCGTTGTGCCTTGAATTCAGTGTTGGCAAGACGTTTGATATATCCATTCTTCGTTAATGTAATGACGACATCTTCTTGTTCGATTAAATCTTCATCTTCAAGGCTTAATGCTTCTCCGACTAATAATTCTGTACGACGAGGATTGTCGAAACGTTGTTGGATTTCAAGAAGCTCTTGTTCGATGATTTCGTAACGAAGTTCTTCGCTCGCTAATACTTTTTCTAAGTATTGGATGGTTGCTTGTAATTCGTTGTATTCTGCATCGATTTTCTCGCGTTCTAATCCTGTTAAACGAACCATACGCATATCCAAAATCGCTTGTGCTTGTTTATCGCTTAAGCCGTATTCATTCATGAAGCGGTCTTTAGCGATATCTCCACTTGCTGAACTTCTTAAGATGGCCACAATCGCATCGATATGGTCTAAAGCGATTTGTAATCCTTCTAAGATGTGAGCGCGGTCTTCAGCTTTTTTCTTATCGAATAAGCTACGACGACGAACCACTTCTTCTTGGTGATCTAAGTAGTGGCGTAAAATTTCTTTTAAGCTCAATACTTTTGGCTCTTGATTGACAATCGCAAGCATATTGAATCCGAAGTTTGATTGTAATGGTGTTAATTTGTATAAATTATTTAATACAACGGATGCTGAAACATCACGACGTACTTCAATCACGACACGCATTCCCACACGGTCAGATTCATCGTTTAAGTAAGTAATTCCTTCGATTTTCTTCTCGTGGTGTAATTGTGCGATACGTTCTACTAAACGCGCTTTATTTACCATATATGGTAATTCAGTGATGATGATGCGTTCTTTTCCGTTTTTCAATTCTTCGATTTGTACGCGTCCACGAACCGTAATTGATCCACGTCCTGTTTCGTACGCACGACGAATTCCAGATTTACCTAAGACAATTCCTCCAGTTGGGAAGTCAGGTCCAGGGAGAGCTTCCATCAATTCAGTAGTTGTCACATCAGGGTTCTTCATTAATAAATGAAGAGCAGAGATGACTTCCGCTAAGTTATGTGGTGGAATATTCGTTGCCATCCCTACGGCAATCCCTGTTGCACCATTGACTAATAAGTTTGGAATACGTGCTGGTAATACTTCCGGTTCACGTTCTGTTGAATCGTAGTTATCACGGAAATTAATCGTATCTTTGTTAATATCGCGAAGCATTTCAAGAGCAATTTTACTCATACGAGCCTCTGTATAACGCATCGCAGCAGCTCCGTCTCCATCGACAGAACCAAAGTTACCGTGACCATCGATTAATGGGTAACGGTATGAGAAATCTTGTGCCATACGAACCATGGCATCGTAAATTGCAGAGTCACCGTGTGGGTGATATTTACCCATTACGTCCCCGACAATACGCGCAGATTTTTTATGCGGTTTGTCCGGTGTCACTCCAAGTTCACTCATTCCATATAAAATACGACGGTGTACTGGTTTTAATCCATCGCGTACATCTGGTAGGGCACGCGATACAATAACACTCATCGAATACTCTAGAAATGATTTACGCATCGTTTGTACTAAATCAGTTGATTCAAAAGTTTCTTCAAAGTGTTTCACTTCTTCAGACATAATTCGTCTCCTTTTCTATTCTTCTCTTCAAATTCGATTACTAGATTAGATATCTAAATCTTCCATATTGATGTATTTCGCATTGCTTTCAATGAATTCACGACGTGGTTCTACACGGTCGCCCATCAAGATATCTAAAATTTGATCCGCTTCTGCAGCATCTTCCACAGATACTTGTAACATTGAACGGTTTTCAGGGTTCATGGTTGTTTCCCATAATTGTTCCGCATCCATTTCCCCAAGACCTTTGTATCGTGATAATTGTGGTTTTGGATGTGCTGGTAATTCTTTTAGTTTCGCTTCTAACTCTTCATCATTTTGAATGTAGTATTCATTTTTCCCTTGTTTCAATTTGTAAAGAGGTGGTTGCGCGATGTAAATATATCCAGCTTCCACTGCAGGGCGCATATAACGATAGAAAAGAGTAATGAGCAATGTACGGATGTGACTTCCATCGACATCGGCATCGGTCATGATGACTAATTTTTGGTAACGAGCTTTCGATAAGTCAAAATCTCCACCAAAACCAGTTCCCATCGCTGTAAAGAGCGAACGAATTTCTTCGTTGGCTAAAATTTTATCGAGTGTTGCTTTTTCAACGTTCAAGATTTTCCCACGGATTGGTAAAATCGCTTGGAAATGACGTGAACGTCCTTGTTTTGCTGAACCACCCGCAGAGTCCCCTTCGACGATGAATAATTCAGAAATCGTTGGGTCATTGCTTGAGCAGTCTGCTAATTTCCCTGGTAAGTTTGAAATTTCTAAACCAGATTTTTTACGAGTCACTTCACGGGCACGTTTTGCAGCAAGACGTGCTTTCGAAGCTAAAATCCCTTTTTCGACAATCTTACGTGCAACTTGAGGGTTTTCCATTAAGAATTTATCGAAGTGCGTCGCAAACAGACGGTCTGTAATCGTACGTGCTTCTGAGTTTCCTAATTTCGTTTTTGTTTGTCCTTCGAACTGTGGATCAGGGTGTTTGATCGAAATAACGGCTGTTAACCCTTCACGGACATCTTCACCGCTTAGTTTTTCTTCGTTTTCTTTCATCAATTTTTGACGACGCGCGTAATCATTAATCACACGTGTTAAGGCCGTCTTCATCCCTGATTCGTGAGTCCCACCTTCATAAGTGTGGATATTATTCGTGAAGCTGAGAAGGTTTGTATGGTAGCCAGTAGTGTATTGCATTGCCACTTCTACTTGAATGCCATCTTGTTCTCCTTCTACATAAATTGGCTCTTCGAATAACACTTGTTTTGATTTATTCAGGTGTTCTACATAGCTCTTAATCCCGCCTTCGTAGCAGAACGATTTTGTCAAAGGTTCTTCTGGACGGAAATCCGTAATCGTTAATTTTAATCCTTTGTTCAAGAACGCTAATTCACGCACACGGTTGGCTAATTTATCAAAATCAAAAACGGTTGTTTCTTGGAAGATTTCTGGGTCTGGTACGAAATAAACGCTTGTACCGTGTTTATCTGTTTTCCCAATAATTTTTAAATCTTCTAATACGGCACCACGGCTATAAGATTGCTCGTAAATGTTGCCATCTTTGAATACTTGAACGGTTAAGTCTGTTGAAAGAGCATTTACAACAGAAGCCCCAACCCCGTGAAGACCCCCAGAAACTTTATAGCCTCCGCCGCCGAATTTACCACCGGCGTGAAGCACTGTAAATACAGTTTCTACGGCAGGACGACCTGTTTTTTCTTGAATATCGACCGGAATCCCACGACCATCATCGGTTACGCGAATATGGTTTTCTTTCGTGATTTCGATTTCGATATGTGTCGCAAACCCAGCCAACGCTTCGTCGATTGAGTTATCCACGATTTCCCAAACAAGGTGGTGCAACCCAGCACTACTTGTTGAACCAATATACATCCCAGGACGTTTACGAACAGCTTCGAGTCCTTCTAATACTTGAATCTGACTGGCATCATATTGCGCAGCTAATTCAGCTTTGTTTTCTTCTGTCATATGCTAATTCTCACTCTCCGTTTTTAAAATAGTTCCTTTTTCAATCGGTATTACGACTGGTTCATTAATAAATTGTTGCTTAATCCCATCCAGACTTGTTGTAGTAATAAAGGTTTGCACCTTATTTTCAATGGCCTTAATTAGATGAGTTTGTCTATCATCATCGAGTTCGGACAATACGTCATCTAATAATAGAAGAGGATACTCACCCGTCGATAATTTCATCAATTCGATTTCCGCAAGCTTCAAACTGAGAACGGTCGAACGTTGCTGTCCTTGCGAACCGTACGTTTGAACCGGAATCTCGTTCAAATAAAAAATCAAATCGTCACGGTGCGGTCCAATCAGCGTTGTGGCTTGATCCGCCTCACGAGTTTGATTCTTCTTGAATTGATCGATATAGATTTCTTTCATTTGCGAAGGGGTTAACCCATCCTCCAACGGAATCGTTGCTTGATACGAAACCGAAAATTTCTCACGACCAAGCGATAACTGGTCATGAATCGGAATGGCTAAAGCCTCCAATTGCTTCATAAAATCGAGACGATGAAAGACGATTTTACTTGCTAACTCGCTTAACATCTCGCTTAAAACCTCTAAGTATTCGTCCGGCTGCTTTTTCTTAATCGCTAGCTGCTTCAAATACGTATTGCGTTGTTTTAAGACGCGATTATATTCCACTAAATCATAGAGGTAGAGGGAACTCATTTGTCCAAGTTCCATATCCACGAATTTACGTCTGTTTTGCGGAGACCCTTTGACAAGCGTGAGGTTCTCTGGGGCAAAGAGGATGACATTCAAGTTTCCAAGGTAGGAACTGAGTCGTTTTTGCTCCAAATAATTCACTTTCGCGATTTTTCCTTTTTTAGAAAATTGCAATTCTAAATTCGTCTTTGTCGCTGTTTTTTCAACGGTCCCTTTAATCGTCGCAAACTCTTTTTTCCATCCAATCAGTTCTTTGTCGTTTGTAGTGCGGTGGCTCTTTGTCATCGCCAAGGCATAAATCGACTCCATCAGGTTGGTTTTCCCTTGTGCATTTTCACCAATAAAAACATGCACACCGTCTGTAAACTCTAGTTGGACAGATTCATAATTACGAAAGTTTTGTAATTGTAAATTAGTCAGCTTCATGCGTCATGTGTGTTCAAATCATTTTCATCCGATTTCATTTCTTTCACAATAAAAATACCTTCATCAGGTATTTCGACACGTGTATTCGGATATAATTTTCTACCACGTCGATTTTCTAACTCTCCATCTACAAAAACTGTATATTCTTGCAGGTACCATTTTGCTTGTCCGCCCGTTGTAATGACGTCAATATGTTTTAAAAATTGCCCTAATGTAATGTACTCATCAGAGATCGATACGATAGTTGTCATGAACTTCCTCTTTTCTAATGGATATTGGTGAGAACTCCATTAAACTCATGCATGCTCACATATTTTTAAGTAGAATAACTCTACAATATTATACAATTTTTACACGCTTTTCGCAAAGAAATTGCAAAATTTAGGGGGTTATTTCAATTTTGGGTCAAAAATAACAAAAAAGCCTAAAAAAACGAAAAACAAAATTTAATAGGATTTTTTCAAAAATTGAAAGTTTTGGGCCAAAAATCACCCCAAAATTGTGCTGCCCAAAATTCACTTATAAGTGAATTTCAGGAAATTGAGCAGATGAGGGGTAAAATATATGCTATACTATTGATAAATAAAGCATTTCGAGGATTCTAATATGAATATTGAGCCATTAAAAATAGAATTAGAGGAAGAAATTCAACATAGAAATTACGATTCATTGGTTTATAAATTGTTTGATGAATCGAATACCACGCCATTTGCAGTACATCTTTTCTATAAAAATCATTTATTTATGGTGAATAGTAGAGATGATAGATCTTATGTTTTAGGAAAGACATTTGAATTTACAAATTTCATTGATGCAAAAGACAAGTTTTTCAATATTTTAGACTTTATTGTTCGAGAAGGTCGTAGAGATGTAGCTAAACGCGGAAGTTATATGTATCCTTCTCCATTATGGGATGATTATAAAAACTACGAATCAAAAAGGAATTAGGCAACATTCATTGCTTAATTCCTTTTTCTATGCATAAAAAAAACTCGAGCCTTCAAAACGAAAGCTCGAGTGAAAGTTTGATAACTTACGATTACCCGTTGAATGTACGAACAGGTGTCACTAATTGAATGAAGCTATGTGGAATACCAGAGTGGTCTTCTTTTAGTTTCAATGTGAATGGACGGTTTGCTTCTAAGAAGTTGATGACCGCTTCTGAAGAACCGAATAATTTCAACGCTTCTTTTAAGTAGTCTGGGTTGAATGAAATTTCAAGTGGAGCTCCTTCGAAGTTTTCCACAGCGATTTCTTCTTCAACCGTACCCACTTCAGGAGATTTCCCTGTTAATAGAATACGTTCTGGAGAAAGTGTTAATGTCGCGATATTGTTTTTATCCGTATGTGACATTAATGAAGCACGTTCTACAGCTGCTACCAATTCGCTAGCAACCACTGTAATCGAAGTGTTCGCTCCGTCGTTAATTAAACGGTCTGTATCAGGGTACATTCCTTCTAATAAACGAGAGTAGAAGGATAATGTTTCTGTTTGGAACAAGATTTGATTATCTGTAATCGCAAAATCAATCGTTTCTAATCCGTCGATGATACGAGATAATTCTAATAATGTTTTACCAGGTAATGTCATTTCAAAAGTCAATGCATCACTTCCAGCTGGCATTTGTAGTGGAATGATACGTTGGCTTAAACGGTGAGAGTCAGTTGCGACTGCTTTTAATTGGTTGTCTTTAATCACCATATGAATCCCTGTTAAGATTGGACGAGATTCTGCAGTTGAAACGGCAACGGCTGTTTGTACAATCACTTGTCTAAATAATGGAACAGGAATAGTGATGACATGATTTTTTTCGATTTCTGGTAATTGTGGATAATCCACTGCTGATAATCCATTTAATGTAAATGATGCATTACCTGCTGTAATTGTTGCTTGTAATTGATCATTTGTTTCAAGTGTGAATACATTTAAAGGTAATTTTTTAACGATTTCTCCAAAGAAACGAGCAGGAAGAACGATGCTACCTGGTTCTTGGACTGTTAATTGTAATTCTTCGTCTTCGATTGGTAAGAATACTTCGATAGAAACTTCTGAATCACTACCTGTTAATGTTAATCCTTCTTCACTTGCAACTAATTTAATCCCTGTCAAAATTGGAATTGTTGTTTTTGATGGAATTGCACGTTGCACATCTACAAGATTTTTTAAGAACCCTTGTCTGTTTACTGAAAATTTCATAACTGCCTCCTTTAGGGTGTGCTTTTATATTTAATTTATTTATTAATAAAATAGTAATAGTAGTAGGGCCTGTGTATATTGTGGAAAAGTCTATTTTCCTTATAACAGAGACCATTTTTAGTTGTGGATAACCATTGTGGAAAACTCCACCGTTTTATGGCACTTATCCACAGCTTAATAACCGAGCGAATGCTTGATTTCATTAATCACGCGAATCGTTTCTGGATCATCTTTGGCTTCTTGGCTAATTTTTTCATAGGCGTGAATAACCGTTGAGTGGTCACGACCAAAATCAGCACCAATCTTTTGAAGAGAAACACGTGTTAATTCACGAGAAAGATACATCGCGATTTGACGCGGTTGAACCATTGTCTTCGTTCTTTTCTTTCCTTTAATATCTTCGACTGTAATATTGTAGTATTTCGCAACGGCGCTTTGGATATCATGAACGGTAAGAAGCTTCTCGTCGCCTCCAGGAAGGAACGATTGCAACGCTTCTGCAGCCAAGTCTGTTGAAATATCTTGTCCGACCATAACGGAGTACGCTTGAAGACGCATAAGAGCTCCTTCTAACTCACGGACGTTTGATTGAATATGGCCTGCGACATAACTCAACACTTCAATAGGAATATTAAATCCAAGTGATTGTGCTTTATTTTGTAAGATCGCAATACGCGTTTCTAAGTCTGGTGGCGTAATATCTACGGATAAACCAGATACGAAACGAGATACGAGACGTTCTTGTAATTCTTTAATTTCCGTTGGTTGACGGTCACTTGTTAATACGATTTGTTTTTGGTTATTGAAAAGCGCATTAAATGTATGGAAGAACTCTTCTTGAGTTGCTTCTTTTTTCGCTAAAAATTGAATATCATCGACTAGTAAGATATCCACATTACGGTAACGATTGCGGAATTCTTGCGGTGTCTTTGATCCAATCGAAGCAATCATTTCATTCATAAACTCTTCACTCGTCACGTATTTGACACGTGCGTTTGGATGGCTCTTCTTATATTTATTCCCAATCGCTTGCATTAAATGAGTTTTTCCAAGTCCTACACCACCATAGAAGAAAAGAGGGTTGTAGGTATTACCAGGATTATCCGCAACGTAATGCGCGGCAGCCGTGGCCATTTGATTTCCTTTCCCAATAATGAAAGTTTCAAATGTATATTTAGGATTCAAATGCGAGTCTTCCTCGATGGCAACCATTGTTGGAGTTTCAGGAATATTTGGTTGAATTTCTTCGATTCCTTGGTGGAATGGAGTGGTTACTGGCGCTTCATCTTCTGAATCAATAAAACGTGGTTCAAACGATTGTCTAAAGTAATCATATCCAATTTCCATAATGTCTCTGATGAGGTTATCTTGCCAATATCTCGCAAATGTCTTAGAAGGCACTTTAATATAGAGAATATTTTGTTCAATTCGAATCGGTTCAGCTGGTTTAATCCAGTGATTAAAAGTAAATTCGGAATTTGTTTTTTCAAAGTGTTCTAATAATAGTTTCCAAAATTCTTGGATGGAATTCATAAATGCACCTCCTTATATCGTTTTCAAGATTCTAATCCATTTAACAGTGTACCATCTTTCCAAAAAGTTTTCCACAATCGGATGGAGAAAATCACAAAAAAAGACAACTTTTGATAACTTTATCCACAAAACGGTGGATAAGTCAGAGGGAAAAGTGGATATTCACAGAGATATGCACATAAAAATAGCAGTTATAAACAATAAAGAAAGTTGATATAAAAGGATTTTAACAGAGTTATCCACCATTGTGTATAATTTTTGTAAACAGATTGTTATTTTGTGGATAAATTGTTTATAAGTATGTGGAAATCGTCTTTTATGCAAAAAAACTATCCACCATCGATGTGAATAACTAAAAAAATAGAACAAAATAGACAGTTATTTGTAGAAATTTTTAGAGGGATTATGTTATGATACTTCAGTAATTTAGTGATTAGATAGTTTATATTGACAAGTAAACATTTTATATTTATAATGTACTAGACTGTCTAGGGAGACTAGATATTTCATTTACAGTAGGAGGTGCACACGAATGAAAAGAACATATCAACCAAGCAAACGCAAACGTCAAAAAGTTCACGGATTCCGTAAACGTATGAGCACAAAAAATGGCCGTAGAGTATTAGCAAGCAGACGCCGTAAAGGTAGAAAAGTTTTAGCAGCTTAGATCACTGAACGTCTCAGTGGTCTTTTTTTTTAAAAACCATTTGAGTGACTGGAGAGATTCAAGTAGATGAAAAAATCATTTCGAGTAAAGAAAGACCGCGAATTTCAAAAGGTATTTCATAAAGGCAAATCGACAGCGAACCGTCAATTCGTTATTTATCAATATAATAAGGAAGACCAATCCCATTTTCGTGTGGGAATCTCTGTCAGCAAAAAGCTTGGAAATGCGGTCACACGTAATCGTCTAAAGAGAAGAATCCGTCATATTTTAATGGAATTGGACGACCAATTGGCGCAAGATGTAGATTTTATCGTCATTGCTCGTTCGCCCATCGTACAAATGTCTTATCAAGAAATGAAAAGCAGTATGATGCATGTTTTAAAATTAGCTACTTTATTACCTAAAAATTAAGATTCCTATTATAAGAAGGAATCATTGAAAATTAAATATTCTAAAAGGTGGGACTTTTCATTGAAGAAAAAAAGCCAATTGATTTTATCATTAGCAGTTTTAACTTTATTTTTAGCGGCCTGTGGAACTTCTCCAATTACGGAGTCTAGTACAGGATTTTGGGATCGAATTGTTCTCTATAATTTATCTCAATTTATCATCTGGTTATCAAACCTATTAGGTGGAAGTTACGGTTTAGGGATTATCGTCTTTACGATTATTACTCGTTTAATTATGATTCCTTTAATGCACTTCCAATACAAAAGTACGCGTAAACAAGCGATTCTTCAACCAGAAATTAAAGCTTTACGTGAGAAGTATTCAGCACGTGACCGTGCAACGCAAGAAATGCTTCAAGCTGAAATGAATGCTTTATATGAGCGTGAAGGGATTAACCAATACGCTGGATGTTTACCATTATTAATTCAATTGCCAGTCATGATGGCATTGTATCAAGCAATTAGCCGTACAGATGTATTGAAAACAGGTCATTTCTTATGGTTCCAATTAGACCAACCAGACCCATACTTCATCTTACCAGTCTTAGCTGCAGTAACTACATTCATCACAACATGGTTATCAATGAAAATGCAAGATACTGGTGGCGCTGGTAAAGTAATGATGTACGTAATGCCAGTAATGATCCTATTAATGTCTCTTGGGTTATCAAGTGCGTTATCACTCTACTGGGTAGTCGGAAACGTATTTATGGTAGGCCAAACATTACTATTAAATAATCCATTTAAATTCCAAGAAGAGCAAAAAGCGATTATCGCTGAGAAAAAACGTCGTGCAAGAGCGCTTGAAAAAGCGAAGAGAAGACACGGAAAATAATTCTTATAGAGCTCTTGTTGAAATGTCTCAATCATGAGATAATAACAATGATTTTTATAGAGTAGGAGAGTTTACGATGACAAATACAATTAAAGTAAGTGACGTTTCAGTAGAAAAAGCAATTCAAAAAGGATTACGTCAGTTAGGATTATCGCAAGACCAAGTGTTTGTGGAAATCATTTCTGAAGGTAAAAAAGGATTGTTTGGCTTCGGTCAAAAAAATGCTGAAGTGGAATTAACACCAGTTGCTACAATGGTTAACGAAGAAGTAGTAGAAGAAGTTTCTAAGCCTGTTGTTGAAGCAGCAGAAGAAGTAACTGTTGAAACAGTAGAAACTGTGGAAGTTCCTGAAGAAGACTTCGATGAAGATTATTTCGAAGACGAAGAAGCAGGAGAAGTAGATTACGAAGAAACAGTTGACCAATTAGAAGAAGCTGCTCGTGTTACAAAAGAATACTTAGAAGGCATCGCTAAAACATACGGCGCTGAAGCAACAGTAACAGTTGAAGCACGTCGTGACCGCATGACTTTCGTATTCGACACAGACAAACAAGGTCTTTTAATCGGAAAACATGGTAAAATCTTGAATGCTTTACAAGTACTTGCGCAAGTATCTGTACACCGCTTCATTAAAGGACGTATTTCAGTTCAAGTGGATGTTGGTGATTACCGTCAACGTCGTAGTGAAACATTACAACAAATTGCGGAAAGAACAGCTCGTAAAGTATTAAAAACAAAACAACCTGTTTACTTAGAACCACTTCCAGCGTATGAAAGAAAACAAATTCACGCTGCGTTAAGTAAAAACAAACGCATCTCAACTCACTCAGAAGGTAAAGAACCACATCGTTACCTAGTCGTTGAAATCGCAGAATAGAAAAATGACAGCTTATGACCGTTTCGGTCATAAGCTTTTTTTTGTGCTTTAAAAATCGACATTTAAAAGATAATGGCTAAAATGATTATTATATCAATCATTTTGATGAAAGATTTTGGAATGAAAATATTTTTCATGCTTACAAAATATGATATATAAAATAATATATAAAAATCATTTTCAATCAGAAAGAAAGAAAAAATCCCACAAAACTCTACATAATTAAAGTTTATCTATTGGATATATCGAAAAATAAAGGTATAATAATTATGATATAGGAGTCATAATTTTAATAAAAGAAAGGAGATATTATGGATATTCAAATTTTTGTGAATCGAAGAAAAGAACTAGGTTTATCTCAAATTGAATTGAGTGAGGGTATTTGTACACAAGCTACATTGAGTCGATTCGAAAATCACGGTCAAATTCCTTCAATGAAAATATTGACCTTGCTTTGCAAAAAGTTGCAAATGGACGTAGGGGAGTTATTTCCATCTGTAGCGATTAAAGACTCAGTGTTAAATAAGAAACTTGATAAAATCGAATCCAATATTGTAAGTATGGATTATGAAGAAGCAGAAGAACTCATTAAAAGTATTAACGTCTCACATTTAACAACCCAACAAGAGTGGCGATATCTATACTTAAAAGGGTTCACGCAAACTTTAATGCAAAAAGACGATGCTGACAGTTTCTTCTATTTTAATCAATTATTAGCAGACCATTCAGATGTAGATAATAAGTATATCTTTTTAGCCTATACCGGAATTGGACTTATTTATATGAATCAAGCAGATTATGATAAGGCAGAATACTTCTTTGAAAAAGCCATTCACCAAATTGATTCGTATTCCATCGAGTCTGTAGAAGATGTTTGTCGTGTCCTAACAGTCCTATATTACGCAGCAACATTCTATGCAACGATTAAAGAATACGATACAAGTGATGTATTATTACGTCGTGGAGTAACGATTTGTGGGGAAAATCATGTTACTTACTACTTAGCGCGAATCAAATATTTACTAGCTGAAAATGCTTATGAAAATAAATTTGAGCAAGAAGAAGTTAAAGAATTAATAAGAGACGCTGCCGCATTTGCCAGACTGAATAAAAATACTGTATTATTAGAAAAGATAAAAGTATTTGAAGACCGTGTGGCGAAAGGAGAATAGATATGTCTATTCGTCTCAAAAAAGAAGATTTCCTTAAAAAAGAAAAGCTAGAAGTTCCTGAAAACTTAAAAGAGGAACTCGTGAGTGATGAGTATGATCTAGATAGTTTTGGAGATGCGTTTATTATGATGCCAAAAATGGAAGAAGATAAACGTCAACAAAACCTTGAAAAGAACATCAAAAAAGAATGGCTAGAGGATTTCGAAAACTAGTTTCTACTATAATATAGTAAACAAATTTCAAAAGAAGACTTTGGTAATGATTCCAATGTCTTCTTTTTCTGTTTTGAAAACGTTGATGTAAACAATTTGTTTGAAGTTTTTTCATAAAAAGTTCTTATGAAAAAAGGCGTCATTTTAGTTGAAATCAGTTACCAGTTATGATAAATTAATATCACTGTGAAGCGAACGTTCGCTTTTAAACCATTTTCAAAAAAGTTTTGAAAATAGCAAACGAAATCGTTTGACGGAATACCTATATTATGATAATATATAGGAGTTGTTGCAAAACAACGATTGACCTTTGAAAACTGAACAAAGAAGACGAACCAAATGTGTAGGGACTTCATTCAATTGAATGAAGAAACAACAATTTCTTATCTCTTAAAGAGATACAATAAGTCAGTAATTAA
>ERZ772962.691-NODE-691-length-18668-cov-4.712996_pt1 | contig 18668 bp, 15 predicted proteins | sample MGYA00580676_ERZ772962 | MGnify/ENA primary metagenome ERZ772962 (study PRJEB29015, sample SAMEA2738049) | human oral metagenome | biome: human oral; feature: human-associated habitat; material: saliva | place: China | collected 2230 ...
CCGACGCCGCGATCGAGTCCGCCGACGTCGCCTTCACCGGCCACGACCTCGGCCTGATCCCGCAGGCGCTGCGGCATGCCCGCCGCGGCCGGGCGATCATGAACCAGAACATCGTGCTGTCCCTGGCGATCATCGCCGTGCTGCCGCCGCTGGCCATCACCGGCGTGCTCGGCCTGGCCGCGGTCGTCCTCGTCCACGAGGTCGCCGAGGTCGTCGTTATCGCCAACGGGCTGCGCGCAGCGCGTGCCCACAAACGATAGGGGTGGCATCGAACGTCATAACTCAGACATGTGCTAGCGCATATCGATAACGCCGGTACCGACCTCAATATGCTTTGTGCGGGCAGCAATCGCGGAGAGCAAGGGCATGGGTGAGGTACCCTGGGGCGCAAAATGATGCACCCTGAAGTAGGCGCCATTGACACCTAGATCGTCGGCAGCGACCGACAATTCAATAGCCTGATGAAGGGCATCGCGCCCGCTCATTCCGCGCCTTCTGTCCCGTGCGTAGTATCCAAAGCTCAGGAAACCGAAGGCCTTCAATACTTACACCTGAGATTCGAGCCAGTGCTGCGCATCAAGAGCAGCGCGGCAACCGGAACCCGCAGCAGTAATTGCCTGACGATAGGTATGGTCAACGGCATCACCGCAGGCGAAGACACCCGGAAGGTTCGTTGCGGTCCCCGGATCGTTGACCACAATGTAGCCCGCCTCGTCCAGTGCCACCTGATCGGCGATCAGCGAGGTGCGGGGAAGGTGTCCGATCGCAACGAAAACGCCTTCGGCTTCCAGGACACTCTCGGAACCATCAACGGTGTTGCGCAGGCGCACGCCCGTCACCGAAGAATCCCCAAGAACCTCCTCAACAACGGAATTCCACACGAACTCGATCTTCGGGTTAGCCGCAGCACGATCAGCCATCGCCTTCGAGGCACGCAGCTGGTCACGACGGTGAACAACCGACACCTTCGAGGCAAACTTCGTCAGGAAGGTCGCCTCTTCCATGGCAGAATCTCCACCACCGACAACGATCAGATGCTTGTCACGGAAGAAGAAACCATCGCAAGTCGCGCAGTAGGACACACCGCGACCAGAGAACTCTTCTTCTCCGGGAACATTCATATGACGGTATTCCGAACCGGTCGCCAAGATGACGCTGCGAGCCAAGAGGGTTTCATCCTCAAGGGTGATCTTCTTGATGTCGCCTTCAAGATCCAGCGCGTAGGCATCCTCGTAGCGCACCTCCGCGCCGAACTTTTCGGCCTGCTGACGCATCTGGTCCATGAGGTCCGGACCCATGATGCCCTCGGGGAAACCCGGGAAGTTCTCGACCTCGGTCGTGTTCATCAAAGCACCGCCAGCCGCAAGCGCACCAGCGACAACAACGGGCTTAAAACCCGCGCGAGCAGTGTAAATAGCTGCCGTGTACCCCGCGGGGCCAGAACCGACAATAACGACGTCATGGATGTTTTCAGACATGGTGTCTCCTATGGGCAAGTTGCGGTTACTTCACTGACAGCTCGCTGATCCACGCCCATGCGCGACCATCTTGCGAGGTTGGCATCTTGCGGAAGGTAATGCTGATGGCATCGGTTTCCACGGGATGTGCCAGTTTGATGTCCGTTGTGGGAGAGAACGTCGTGGTAGCGATTTCTGTTCCCGTACGAGGCGAATTGGGATCTACAGCACGAACAACGCCTTCGCCGCCAGTCGTCGAGGGATCCATCGTCAAGGTGATTTCAGAAACCGTTGACTTCTTCTCGAACTTCACGAGCACGGTGACCGCGCTGTCGTCTAGGAACTGGTTGTAATCGAAGTAGCGCGAGTGCCAGCTGGTCTTTGCGTCTCCATCGATCATGTTGACGGCCATTTCTTCGTGGTCGCCCTTGTCATTCTTCCACGACAGCACAGAGACACTGGAGATCACCGGCGTCACAGTTGTCGCCTGTGAAGGATTGTCGGAAGGTTGAGCCGACGCGGAAGCCGAAGGCGAGGCGCTCTTCGCCTGGTTCACGATGTCGTCAACACCAGAGTGCTTGACCGGGCTGAGTACGGTTGCACCCGCCCAAATGGTTGCGAGAACCGTCAGCACTGCGGCAAAGATAATCGTCGGGCGCGTGGGATCAATTCCGCGCTCTGCGCCTTCACCGCCCGAGGCCGGTGATCCCTGTGCGCGGCCACCTTCGCCTCGTCCGCCACCGGTACCACTGCTGTGCCCGCTATCTGCAAAGGAAGCACCAGCGTGACCGACGCGTGCAGCAGCCGTCGCCGCCACACCCTCGGCAGCAGCGGCGCCGCCCACAACAGCACCCTCAGCAAAACCCTTGGGATGCGGTGCGGGGATACGAGAAGGAGAAGGTGTAGAAGGAGACTTTGCGGCGGAAGTTTCGGCCACGGCCTCGGCAGCTGCAGCACCCAGGGGAATACCGGCCGGAGCGGTCGCATCAAGGTCGTAGACGCGCGCCGTAGCCGGGAGGGTTGGAACGATGGGAAGTTCTGGCTTGGCCTGGCTCATCTCGACGTGGCCTCGGGAACTGTGGTTCTCCTGGGGAAGCGTGGGTTGCGAGGCAGGAACTTCCGGCGCGGGAATCTGCGGCGCGGGAGCCGGCTCATGCGGCGCATCGGGATTGACGATCTCATCGAAAGCAGGCACGGAGAGGTCGACGGAGAGCGGAACCCAGCGAGGCATACCTTCGGCAGGGGTGCGGTGATCCTCAGCGGACATGACTTCCTCCTTGCGTGATGCTGCCAGCCTATTATGAATGCTCTCGGGACGCTGCGGCGACGGCGCGGCCGAAAGGAACGCACACAGCGCTGCGGGAAGACGCAAACGAGTGAGCAGGGGACGAATACTGGTTGCAGATTCTTGAGGGTTAATGAAGCGCATCGCAAGCATGTAGATCACGGTGACGACGATTGCCACGACCCCGAACTTCACGCCGGATACCAGCCAGCGCACCAGTTTCGAGGAAATCGTCGTGTAGATCCCCATGAGCCACAGCACGCCAAAACCGACGACTCCAGCGATGATTGCGCAACAGACGTAGGTCAGGTAGGAGCGGACAATGAGCGAAGAATTGACGAAGCGATTGCGATTACCAACCCAACGCATCGCAATCAAACCCTGAACGATGCGGCACACTGTTTCACCAAGAGCCGCGCCGATGACCCACCAGCGCACACCCGTTGCAAAGTAGATCGACCACCCAACGATGATCTGCAAAATGGTGGGGACAATGCCCATCAGGAACACGGGCTTTGCGTCCTCGTAAGCGAAGAAGACTCGCTGGCTCATGAGCACGATTCCCGTCGAGGCCACACCGGGCATGAGGGAAACCAAGATCAGCGCGTAGGAAGAGATCAGTTCGGGCCTGGTCGTATTGGTGACGACTAGCTGCATCATCGGGGCAGCGCCCGCCATGAAGATCGCGGCAGCAAGAACTGTCAGGGAGGTAATGAGACGAATACCCGTGTGGTAGTGCTCGGCAACCTCCCTGTCGTTGTCTTCGGCGACCGCGTAGTTCAAACGCGTGAAGATCGCGGTCGCAAGAGAAACAGTGATGACTGACTGCGGGAGCATGAAGATCAAGAACGCAGCCGAATATCCGGCCAGACCCGCGATGGGCTGGGGGTTCTGGTTGAGGTAATTATCTGCGATCGAGGCGATGGCGTTCGTTGAGAGAACACCGACCTGGGACACGCCCAAAGTGGCAAATGTCCAGCCTGCAACCTTCGAGGCCGAGCCGAAAGAAGTCCCACGGAAGTGGAAGTCAGGCTTGAATGAGATCCCCGCGCGTCTCATGGGAATGAACAAAACCAGTGCCTGGCACACAACACCCAAGGTCGTTGTCACCGACAAGAGCCAGAATTGCGGGGAGGTGAAGTCTGTGATGGCAAAGTCTTCGTGGGAACCCCACAGAGCCAAGAAAGCGGTCAGACCTGCGATTGCAATGACGTTATTGAGCACCGGTGCCCACATATAGGGGCCGAAAACTCCGCGTGCATTGAGGAGCTCACCGAGCAGGTTATAAAGCCCGTAGAAGAAGATTTGCGGCAAGCACAAGAAGGCGAAGGAAACCGCGAGGGAGCGAATTTCCATACTGTAGCCCGGCGCCATGATGATGATGAGAAGTGGCGCAAGAAGGGTCGAAACAAAAGCCACGAGGAAAAGGATCGTTCCGGCCAGTGTGATGAGGCGGTTGATGTAAACCTGGCCCTCATCTCTCTTGAGTGCGCGAACAATCTGCGGAACCAAGACAGCGTCGAAAACGCCGGAGGCAAGGAGATTAAAGATCGTGTTGGGCAGGGTGTTTGCTGTCTGGAATGCAGCAGAGACCGCACCGCCGGCCGAACCCAACGCCGCCAATAGCATTGCGGTCTTGATGAAGCCAAGGACTCGGGAAACCATTGTTCCCGAGGCCATCAATACGCTGGCCCGTAAAAGCGAACCGTTGCGAGCCTGGCTTTCACTCATTCCTGATCCTCTTCATGTGACTCGGATGTCGTCGGCTTGGCCGGGGGACGCCCGGCTTTCACGAATGCTCCGGTGGACAGTGGAACGTTCACCGTCCCTTTTTCAACACCGCCAACGCCGGGCAGGTGCGAAGATTCCTCAGTGGTAGAGGCTTTGAAGCGGCGCCGAACCGTGCGGATAATTCCGCCGACGAAGGCAAGTCCGACAAGAACCGCCATGACAACTGTTGCCGCATCTTCCCATCCGGCGCGCATGCGGACTAAAACCTTTTGCGAATCATCAAGGACGGTTCCGCTGGGTGTCGATACCTTATAGGTCACACGTATATCGCCCGAGCCGATGGCCGTCACGGGTACTTCAACCGTTGAAGAAGAATTCGCCGGAATCGTGGCCGTCGAGGTACTGGTGACACGTAATCTGGGATCGCCCGGGAGCAAAGTGACCTCGACATTGACCGGCCACGGCAAAGAATTGCGCACGCGAACGGGGAAATTAGCGCTCTTATTAATGAGGTTGACTGCGTTAGAAGACTCAACCGATACGGAGGAGCTAAAAGTATTGAGCGACTGAATGCTGCTCACGATCGTCTCGGATCGCTGATCCCCAAGGTCTGCCCGAAGCGCGCTTGAAACGGTTGTATCTACCCTCTGGCGAGCCGCATCAACGTTTTCCGTTGCCCCCGTCAAGGGAAGAGTAGCTGCGTAGGCGCCGCTCAACGCGCTCATTTCTGAGCGAAGTGAGTCGCTAAAAGGTGAATCTTGGACGGCCGTACGCTCGATGTCTGTCGCCTCGGAGTTCACCAGGTCGCTGAAGGAAATCCCCTCAACCCAGCGGTTATCGAGGATTGCTCGCACGCGCTCAAGCCGGGTCTCGTCCAGTGAGGAAGAACGGTGAAGTGGAACGAAAAGTGTCCGCGACAAGCTCGGGCGCTCGCGGGTGATCATCGCGGTCATGGCCGTGAGGAACTGCTGGGTATCGAGTTCGTCATCAAGGCTTTGAGCATCCCACGAGAGCAGGTCCGTCATGGGCGAGAGGGAACTGAGAGCCGTGTAGCTTTCGCCTGAGTGATCATCATTATTGGTGATGGTCTGGCCATCGGCTGAGAGCTCAACTTTCGCCATGGAGGTGAAGTTTTGCTCGCTTTCGGGCGCTAGCTCGCCGGGTGGAGCAATGAAGGTTGAGCCAAGCTGCCCGTTCAAGGACTGCTTTCCCCAACTTCCCGAGGTCGTCCATGACACATTATCGATGAGCTTGGGTGCTGCAGTGCTGCTCTGGGTCTGGCTTGCCTCGCCACTTGGTGAGGGACTTGGGCTTTGCGAGGCCTCACTTGCGCTGGCAGAGGAGCTTGCGCTGGCAGAAGCCGAGGCGCTTGCCGAGGAACGGGAGGACGAGGGAAGGAGAGCCTGCGTCTTGGCAAGAGTCGTAGGAACCTGTGCCCGCGAGTCGACAAGATACTTCATGATCGTGTCGTTATTGAGAGTTGTTGCAAGCGTCAGGTCCGCATCGTTACTGGGCAGAGCCACGAGCTCACGGGTGCGTTCAAAGAAGGTCTGGAGGAAAGCAGCGCGCGTATGGCGATCAGCGGTGATCTCGGCCTCGGAACGCGGGGTGGCGGAAGAGGAAGGAGACGGCGAGGCGCTGGCCTCGGAAGTGGAAGCGGAAGCGCTGGCCTCGGAAGAAGAAGCAGAAGGCGTTGGCGAAGAAGTCGAGGCGCTGGAAGTTGCGCGATCTTCAGGAACGGTGAGCTCGTCGACCAGAGTTTGCGAGTCGGTCGCGAAAGTTACTCCCGACATGGATGCCGCAGACAGGATCGAATAGGAATCACTGGTCATGCGTGGAGTTGAGGACGTCCAGGGCAAAAGAACATTGACGCGCGTATGTTCAAGGGAATATGCCGAATCCCAGATCAGGATGGAGCGGTCACTTCCCCGGTTTTCATCACCTTCAACGACGACCGTGATACCTCGTGGCCCCCACTCAAAGTCCGAGTTGAAGGGGAGGTCTTCAAAAGGAATTGTCATATGGAAGGGCTGTTCGGCGCCGGGCTGGATTGTTGCTTCCAAGGTTCCTGTATGCACGCGCCGACCTTGATAGGACTTCCCCGTCACATAAGCCGAGAGGTCCGAAGCGGTCAGCGGTGAATAAGTCTGAACATAAGCATCCAAAGACGGATTCTGGATGGGCTTATCTGTCAGATTGCGAACAACGCCCGAGACCTGCACATTGTTTTGAGCAGTGATCACTCGCGGTTCGAGGAGGTTAATCCGAACGTCAACTCCCAAGGGCTGGGGTGCCTCACCCAAAACCTCCGGTCGCGCGCTGGATTGAGGCGCAAGTGCTGCGGGTAAGACTGACGCGGCCGAAGCCTCGTGGGTGCTTCCGGTGGGAAGTGAGGCAAGAGTGGTCGCACTCGCGGGCTGGAGTGAAAGAAGCAGGGCACCGAGGGGCACAAGAGTCAGTGCAATTCGAGTGGCTCGCATTCGCGTCATGATGCATCCCGGTAAAGCAAGTCCAAAGCGATCCCGACAATGCGCCTCTCGTTGGGGTAAGCCAAGTCATGCGAGAGCTCACGCAAGGGGACCCAAGCGGCGTCCTCGGCCTCGTGATCCGGATCTCCCTCAACGGTGATGGACCCGGAAATGTAACCCATCAGGTAGTGGTGGACAACCTTGTGGATCCGCCGATCTACGCCGGAAAACCAATAATCGATCGAGGCGAGGTGGCGAATGATGCGCCCGTGAATACCAGTTTCTTCAGCGACTTCGCGAAGAGCGGCTTCTTCGGGAGACTCCAAGCCTTCAAGATGCCCCTTTGGGAGGCACCACTCAATCTTCCCCGAGCGATTCCGTCTGGCGATGATCGCTGCGTAGGGCTGGCCATTGCGAACATCGACAACGATGCCCCCGGCAGAAGTCTCAGAGGAAACGGGAAGGAAATGAGGGGCCGAATTCGCTGCACGCAACGAAGGATGACGACGCGGAGGCTGAGGCACTCCGGGTCGTAACGCTTCAGAAGGTACAGTCATAGTTCCACTTTAAGCGGGATTACCCCTCCGGGTCAGGTCGCACCATCGGTCGAGTGGGAATTACCGCACTTTTTACAGCCTGTGCTATGGCTGCGAGTGACCTTATTCCCGTGTCAACCATGGATGAAGCCGTGATGCGAGCAAGCCAAAGAAGGCCAAAACATGGCATGCTGGAGGGGATGAGTACACAACTGTCGCGAACAATGGGTCAAGCCCGCTCTCACGCACCCCGCCCCTCGGGTTTAGGCGAGGGTGATTTGAGCCTGCTCATGGCCCAGGCGAAAGAGGCTTTCTCTCGTATTCCCAAGGAAATCCTCGAATTAGGCGAGATCTTCACCCAGGCGGGTGAGGAAATCAGCTTGGTCGGGGGACCGGTTCGCGATGCTTTCTTGGGGCTGACCCCTCATGATTTTGACTGCACGACCTCTGCTCGCCCAGAGAAAACCGAAGAGCTTCTTGCTCAGTGGGGACACTCAACCTGGGATATCGGCCGCGAGTTCGGCACCATCGGTGGCAGGCGTGGGAACTTTGTCGTCGAAGTGACGACCTATCGCACTGATTCTTACGAAGTGGGATCGCGAAAGCCTGAGGTTGAATACGGCGACACTTTGGAAGGCGACCTCACTCGTCGCGACTTCACCGTCAACGCTATGGCGATGCGCCTGCCACAATTGGCGCTCGTTGATCCTCATGACGGCCTCTCTGATCTGGCGGTGGGTCGTCTTCGCACCCCGGTCAGCGCACTGCAGTCCTTTGATGACGACCCACTGCGTATCATGCGAGCCGCACGCTTTAGCGCCCAGCTTGGCATTGACGTGGATGAGGACGTCATGGACGCCATGGAATCTATGGCGGGGCGCTTGGAGATTGTTTCGGCAGAGCGTATTCGCGCCGAACTCGAGCGACTGATTATTTCCCCGTGGCCCAGGCGCGGCCTTGAGCTCATGGTCCACACGGGCGTTGCTGACATTGTTCTTCCTGAAGTGTCAGCCCTCGTGTCAACCGTTGATGAACACAACAGACACAAGGACGTCTACCAGCACACGCTCACCGTCTTGGATCAGGCGATCGACCTGGAGACCGACGCGGATGGCCCGGTTCCCGAGCCGGACTTTATCTTGCGTTTTGCTGCCCTCATGCACGACGTCGGCAAGCCGGCCACGCGACGCTTCGAATCCAACGGCACGGTCTCTTTCCACCATCATGAATTGGTGGGCGCAAAGATGACGCGCAAGCGCATGAAGGCTTTGCGTTTCGACAAGGCCACGACGGACGCCGTGTCTGACTTGGTTGCTCTTCACTTGCGTTTCCACGGCTACGGCGATGCGAAGTGGAGCGATTCGGCGGTTCGTCGCTACGTCGCGGACGCGGGAGAACTTCTCGAGCGCCTTCACCGCTTGACCCGAGCAGACTGCACGACTCGAAATAAGCGCAAGGCCGCATTCTTGTCTGCTGCCTATGACGATCTAGAAGAACGTATTGCCGCGCTGCGCGCGCAAGAAGAACTCGACGCGATCCGTCCTGATCTTGATGGGGATCAGATCATGGAGATTCTGGGGATCCGCCCCTCTAAGGCCGTGAAGATGGCGCGCGACTACCTCCTTGATCTGCGCATGGAAAATGGGCCGATGGGCGAAGAGGCCGCTCGCGAGGCCCTGCTTGCGTGGTGGGCATCCGATGAGGTGCGCGAAGTCGCCGAAGAGTATCAGGCTCAGCAGGCTCGCTGGGAAGAAATGGTCGCGCAGAAGAGGGCTCGTAAACGTCGCGCTGCCAGTGAAAACTAAGCCGATCCGGAGCTACCTTTAGGCAATTGCCTGCCTTTCTGCGTAGGCTAGTCACGATGAACCTATGCTGAAAGGCTGGATTTCGTGGCACCTTCACAAGCAAACGACGACCAGGGACGTCGCCCCCTTCCCTCGCGAGCCGAGGCAACTCGACGTCGGCTTGCGCAGCAGGCACGTCGTGAAGGCGAGGGAACCATCCCCCAGACACCTGCTTCTTCTGCGCCAAAGCGCACTTCAGCGGTTGCACGAGTTTCTCGCACTTCCTCGAGCGGGGCAGCAGCCAGTTCAAGCGGAAGTCGGCGCGCAAGCACTCGCGCGGCCTCGTCAGGGAGTACCTCGCGCACGGGGTCGACGCGTCCGGCATCACGTACAGCAGCGGCCGGTAAGGGCGGCGGAAAGAAAAAGGGACCGACCAAAGGCAAGAAGAAGCGCAGCCTTGCAGCACGGATTGCACGAGGGGTCTTCTACACCTTCCTCGGCTTCATTATTGCCGGCCTTGGTACCTTCCTCATCGCCTACGCCTCGTTGAAGATTCCGCAGGCGGATCAGGTTGCTCTTGCGCAGACGACGACCGTTTATTACGCCGATGGCACCACCGAGATGGGCCGGATGTCGCAGGTGAATAGGAAGATCATCGATTCCAGTACCTTGCCTGACTATGTTGCGCACGCGGTTGTTGCCTCGGAGGATCGCACCTTCTACACGAATTCGGGTGTCGACCTCAAAGGTATCGGTCGCGCGCTGGTCAACAATATTAGGGGTGGGGCGCGTCAGGGTGCGTCGACCCTGACCCAACAGTATGTTGAGCGCTACTACGTCGGCGAAACGACCGGTTATGTGGGGAAGGCCAAGGAAGCGATCCTTGCTCTCAAGATCAATCGAGAGCAGACCAAGGACGAGATCATTGGCAACTACCTCAACACCATTTACTTTGGTCGCGGTGCCTACGGGATCGAAGCCGCATCTCAGGCTTACTTCGGTCACGAAGCAAAGGATCTCACCCTTTCCGAGGCCGCAATGATCGCCGGGATTATCCCTGCTCCTTCTGCGTGGGATCCGGCAGTCGATGAAGAGAAAGCACGCTCGCGTTGGCAGCGCGTCATCAACCTGATGGTTGAGGACGGTTGGATTTCGCAGGCAGATGCAAACGCTGCTGAGTTTCCAAAGACCATTGATCCCGATACCTTGGGTGGTCCGACGATGGAAGGTCCGACCGGCTATCTCATGGAGCAGGTTCGGAGTGAACTCGCGGCAGAAGGCTTTACGGCAGATCAGCTGGCGACCGGTGGATACCGCATCATTTCGACGATTGATAAGGACAAGCAGGATCAGGCTGTTGCCGCTGCAGAGTACATGTACACGGTGCGCGGATGGAATGAAGATTCCATGCACGTGGCTTTGACGTCATTGGATCCCGCTACCGGCGAAATCATCGCGGAGTACGGCGGCAAAGATTACCTCACGCGCCAGCAAAATGCGGCAACGCAAGACATTATGGCTGCCGGTTCAACCTTCAAGCCTTTCGCGCTGGTTGCTCACGCCGAGCAGGGCGGCTCGATCTACGACGTTTACGATGGCTCCTCGCCCAAAACCTTCAGTGGAATGTCGCGCGCGGTGAGCAACGATTCTGGTGTGTCTTGGGGCCGTCAGAACCTGGTGAACGCAACGAAGAACTCGATCAACACCGTTTTCGTTGGACTCAACCAGGAAGTTGGCCCCGCAACCACGAAGAAGGTCGCGATCGACTTGGGAATCCCCGAGGACACGAACGGTTTGGATGACTCGCTGCTCAACGTCTTGGGCTTTGCGGCTCCCCACAACATTGACCTTGCGCACGCCTATTCGACGATCGCTTCGGGCGGAAAGCGAACCACTCCGCACATTGTCCGCGAGGTTCAAAACTCCGATGGTTCCAAGGTCTTCAAGACAAACGTTGACCCGGAGCAGATCTTCGATACCAAGACCATGTCGACCGTCCTTCCTGCGCTTGAAGCAGTGACCGCTTCGGGTGGTACTGCCGAGGCCGCGGCCGCACTCAAGCAGGACACCGGCGGTAAGACCGGTACCTCCGAAGATCAAAAGACCGCGCAGTTCGTTGGTTTCACGCCTGAACTGGTCACCGCAGTGAGCATGTACCAGCTCGACGAGAACGGCAATCCCGTTTCTTTGACGAATATCGGTGGGCTTGGCCAATTCCACGGTGGTGACTGGCCGGTGACCGTGTGGATGCGCTACATGAAGCAGGCGACTGCGAACCAGACGAAGCTCCACTTCGATTGGTACACCCGCCAGTCGGCTACTCCTGTGGTCCCCGCCCCCCAGGTATCGACAACACCTACGCCTACCGAAGAGACGCCGACTCCGACCCCCGAGGCGAGTGAGTCGACACAGGGTGAGGTGCAGCCGACCCAGACTCCGACCGCTCAAAATACGGGTGCTGCCGGCTCTGAGGGCGGCGGTCCGAGTCGGGCAGAAGGCAGGTAGCTTCCGCGGGGGTTCCATCGGCGCGGACACGTCTTCGAGCGTCGAATGGAGCGCTGCTCAGGCAGCTGCCTGACACCCGTGAAAAAGAAAGACAAAAGGCCGGGGCCTCCCGAAAGGGAGTGCCCCGGCCCTCTTTATGGTCTTGTCAGACGCTCACTTGACAGCCAGCACGCGGACCTTGAGGTTCGCGGTGACTTCGGAGTGAAGGTTGACCGTCACGGTGTGGTCACCGGTGGTCTTGATCGGGTCATCGATGATCACGCGACGACGATCGATGGTCTGGCCCAGCTGTTCCTTCACTGCTTCTGCAATCTGAGAAGCGGAGACGGAACCGAAGAGGCGTCCATGTGCGCCAACCTTGCTGTTCACGGTCACAACCGCGGCCTGCAGGGCATCGCGCACGATGCGAGCATCGTCGATGGACGCGATCTCACGACGGCGGCGAGCAGCAGCCATCTGATCGATCTGAACCTGTGCGCCCTTGGTCCACTTGGTGGCGAAGCCACGGGGGATCAGGTAGTTACGAGCGTATCCAGCCTTGACCTCGACGACATCGCCGGCGGATCCGAGACGATCCACATCGTGGGTGAGGATGAGCTTGGTAGTTGCCATTTTTCAGTCCTTCCCTTCGAATCAGCGGCCGGTAGAGGTATAGGGCAGCAGAGCCATTTCGCGTGCGTTCTTGACGGCGCGAGCAATGCGACGCTGCTCCTGGACGGAGACACCGGTGACGCGGCGAGCGCGGATCTTGCCGCGGTCCGAGATGAACTTACGCAGCAGAGCGGTGTCCTTGTAGTCGATCGATTCGATCTTGGCCGACTTCAGCGGGTTGGCCTTCTTCTTGATGGGCTTATTGCGAAGTTGAGGCTTCGCCATGATGTTCTCCTTGATGATCTGAGCGAGTGAACGCTCCCAAGCATGTGTTCAGCACGTGTGTGCGCCGGTTACTTGGCGCGCGGTGCTATTTAGAAGGGCGGGTCCTCGGCGAAAGAGGTCGCAGCACCGGAATCGGATGTGCGCCACGGATCGTCTTGTGAACCGCCGGCAGGTGCGCCGTAGCTGGCCTGGCTCTGCGAGTAACCACCTTGGTTTCCGTAGCCCTGCTGCTGTCCGTATCCGCCGCCCTGGGAGTAGCCTCCCTGGGGTGCGCCTGCCGAGGCCTGGCCGCCCGTGCGGGTGACCTGTGCCTTTGCGCGACGCAGTGAGGGGCCGACCTCTTCGACCTGAAGTTCGACGACGGTACGACGTTCGCCCTCACGGGTTTCGAAAGAGCGCTGCACGAGGCGACCGGTGACAATGACGCGCATTCCCTTACGCAGGGATTCGCCGACATTTTCAGCCATTTCGCGCCAGACGGAGCAGCGCATGAACAGGGTCTCCCCGTCCTTCCATTCGCCGCTTTGGCGGTCGAAGGAACGCGGGGTGGATGCCACCGTGAAGTCGGCGACGGGTGCTCCGCTCTGCGTCCAACGCAGTTCCGGATCATTGGTCAAATTGCCAATGATCGTGATGACGGTTTCTCCAGCCATTGGATCTCCTTGGTGGGCTGTGTGAGGTGATTGCTCAGGTGAGCGAGGGTCAGTGGGCGTCCGGACGCAGGAGCTTCGTGCGCAGGATGGACTCGTTCAGAGTCATCAAGCGGTTGATTTCCAGCGCAATTTCGGGGGTGGTCGTCATGTTGATGACAACGTAGATACCCTCGGAACGCTTGAGAATGTCGTAGGCAAGACGACGCTTGCCCCAGATGTCGACCTTTTCGACGGAGCCGCCGTTAGCGGTGACCTGCTCAAGGTACTTCTCCATCTGCGGGGCGACGGTGCGCTCGTCGATCGAAGGATCGAGGATCACCATCAGTTCGTATTCACGCACGTTGATACCCACCTCCTGTGGTCTTCGCGGTCACGGTATTTCCGTGACAGGAGGGTCATGCGTTGCAATCACCGGAGTTCCACCGGCTTTTGCACACGGACACATGGGTGTCCGCGAGACTGAGTTCCATCCCGGGTGGGTGGAAACAGTCCAGCGTCCAAGTCTAGCGTTTTTTCAGCTTCCTGTCACGAGCGGTGAATCACACTGCGGCCTGCGATGGAGCGACAGAATCATCCCGTGGAATAAGTGCATTTCGCGGCGAAAACCACGTGATCCACGAGTTCGTGATCGCTCGAGTCACCATGTACAAGCCGGTTACCAAACCAATGAGTACCGCTACCGCCGCGGTCTCACTTAGGCAGGGCCGAAGAAGCGTAAATCCCCACAGCGCGGGAAGCAGGATTGCGAGGTTGAGGAATGCTGCCTTTGCCAAGGAAGCTCCGCGCCCTGCACCGATCAAGACGCCGTCGAGCAGGAATGCGTGTGATTGTGCGGGGAAGAAGACCGCATTGACGATCACCGCGGGGATCGCCATGTGACGGACGACGGCCTCGGAAACGAAGAAGGAAGGGATCCACGGGGAAAGGGAAGCTGTGAGGGTGCCGATAATGACACCCGCTCCGATTCCCCACCACGAGAGGGTGCGGAGCAGGGTGCGCAGCTGCGAGCGATCCCCCGAACCGATGGCGAAACCGACCAGAGTTTGCGAGGCGATCGCAAGGGAGTCGAGAAGGAAGAGCGGGATTTGCCAGGCGGACATGACGACTTGGTAGGCCGCGAGGCCGTTGACGCTGATCGCCGTCGCGCTCCAGATCGAGGTGAGGAAGGCCAGGCGAATTGCGACCGAGCGAGCCAAGAGGGGGCCTCCGACGCGCGCGGATTGGCGAATTCCCGTCAGTGACGGACGCAAGGAGACACCCGCGGCTCGTGCTGGGCGGGCGAGGATTGCGACCAAGCTGATGGCCATGACTGTTGAAACGATCGAGGTTCCAATTCCGCTACCGACAATCCCCAGATTGATCCCATAGATGAGGAATGCATTGAGGCCGACGTTGAGGAGGGCACCAACTCCTGCGGCGATGAGCGGGGTGGTCGTGTCCTTCATTCCACGTAGGACGCCCGTGGTCGCCATGGTGATCAGCGATGCCGCAAGCCCTGGCAGTGATGCGTGCAGGAATGACGAGGCATAGGGCATGATTTCCTCGGCTGCTCCCAGTGCGCGCAAGAGAGGAGTGCCGATAAGTGCGAGAACCCCTGCGAGTGTGATGCCGATGATGGCGGCCAACCACGTGGCGTGGACACCGAGCTCGCGGGCACGGCGCTCGTTTCCGGCTCCCATCGCTTGAGCGGTTTCGGCAGTGGTTGAGTAGGCCAAGAAGATCGACATGCCGTAGACCGTGTTGATCACGATCATGGCAAGTGACATGCCGGCGATTTTTTCGGCGCCGAGGTGGCCAACCATTGCGGAGTCGATCGTGAGGAAAAGTGGCTGCGCAATTGTTGCGCCCAGGGTCGGGATCGCGAGGGAGAGGATTTGGCGTGTCAGGCTGGGCTGTTTGCTGTGAGTTTGTGCGGATTCATCGCGCTTAACTGGGGAAGCGCTGGAAATATCCTCGGATGCATCAGTGAGTGCTGGTTTATCCACGGAAGTGGATTTATCTGTGGATAAAGCCTGTTCAGGACACTCTTTATCAGTTGATGCAGCCTGATTGTGGATTGCAAGTTGTGACTCCGGTAAACCTTCAATCTGCGATTGAGACATGTCTTTTCGCTGATCGGCGCTATCCACTGATTGTCCCTCCACTTTTTATCCACAGACTGTGTACACATCTGTGGAAAGATCATACTCGGAAAATGGCGGCTTTCCGGGGAAAGCCTAAACTGAAGGCAAGCTGAGAATAGGCTTGTGAAAGACACTTCATCCACAGGGCATGTGGAAGACACGCGGCGCTATCCACAGAGTATCCACAATCCGTCCACATTCGTGTTGAACTTGAGAGTGGCAGTGGCGCTCGCTTGGCAGTAGGCTCGCGTGTACGCGCTTTGCGTTTAACCCCCATCCACATGCGCACAATCCGCCTGAGGAGAGCTTCACACATGGCATCGGAAGACTTCGATCGCACCCCACCTCAAGACATCGACGCAGAGATGTCCGTCTTGGGTTCCATGATGCTCTCAAAAGAAGCAATCACCGATGTCAGCGAAGAAATTCGTGGAAGTGACTACTACAAGCCTGCCCACGAAACCATTCACAACACGATCATCGACCTCATGGGCCGGGGCGAACCCGCGGACGCGGTGACGGTCGTCGGTGAACTCCAAAGGCAAGGGGATCTGTCCAGGGTCGGCGGGGCCTCGTACATCCACAGCCTGATCGCATCGGTTCCTACCGCAGCAAACGCGGGCTACTACGCGCGAATCGTGAAAGAGCGCGCGATCTTGCGTCGCCTCGTCACTGCGGGCACGCGAGTCGTCCAACTCGGTTACGCGGACGCCGGCGGCGATGTTGATGAAATCGTCGACAAAGCCCAGGCGGAGATCTTCGCCGTCGCCGAACGCCAAGCGCAAACCGACTACGTGTCGATGGCCGAGATGTCCGAAAACATCCTCACCGAGCTCGAAAAGATCGAACTCAACCAGGGCAAGGTCGCCGGTGTGCCCACGGGATTCGTTGACCTCGATCGAATGACCGGTGGCTTGCGCGGCGGTCAGATGATCATCGTCGCGGCGCGTCCTGCAATGGGTAAGTCCACGCTGGCACTTGATTTTTGCCGCTCCGCCTCCATCAAGCACGACATTACATCGGTCATCTTCTCGCTGGAAATGTCCCAAAACGACATCGCCATGCGTATGCTCTCCGCCGAGTCCTCGGTCTTTATGAGCAAGATGATGAAGGGCGAGATGACCGAACGCGATTGGCGCAAGGTTTCGGAAACGACCGGGAAAATCTCCGAAGCCCCGATATTCGTCGACGATTCAGCGAATGTCACCATGACCGAGATTCGCTCGAAATGCTACCGACTCAAGCAGCAGCACAATCTGGGCCTGGTCGTCGTGGACTACCTCCAGCTCATGACAACGGGCAAGCAGGTCGAATCACGTCAGCAGGAAGTTTCTGTCCTGTCGCGAAACCTCAAGCTATTGGCAAAAGACCTCGATGTCCCGGTCATCGCTGTCGCACAGCTGAACCGCGGTCCCGAAGCGCGAACCGATAAGAAGCCGATGATGAGCGACCTGCGTGAATCGGGCTCACTCGAGCAAGACGCGGACATCATCATCCTCTTGCACCGGCCCGAGTACTACAATCCTGAGGATCGTCCGGGCGAAGCCGACATTATCTTGGCGAAGCACCGTAACGGTGAGACGGGAACAATTCGCGTCCTCTTCCAAGGACACATGGCGCGCTTTGCGAACTTTACCTCTCGCGAGGAACCCGCCTAATGTACGACCTCAATTCGATCACACCCACCCAAGCTCAAGACCCCACGATGCCGCCCGAACTCATGGCGCAACTCGCGGCCGAGCGCCCTGACCTTCGTCGGCATCTGCTGAAAAATCCCAGCCTGTATCCGCAATTGCGCCAGTGGATCCTTGACTCCTCTGGGGGAACGCTCGAACCGCAGATTCAGTACACCTCGAGCATGCCGATTGGCCCGAGCGCCTCCCAGATGGGTATGCCCTCTGCCGCGGGGACACCGATCATCGATTACGGCGTCCAGGCAGCGCCAACAGCCTCGCAGCAGCTTCAGCCGCCTCAGTCTGAACCTGCCCAAGCCGCAGCGTCGCAGTACGCTCCAACGCCGATCCCCACCACGGCCTCGTCAGGTGAAGCCGTGGATTGGAGCTGGCGGGAAACGGCGAATAGCGGTCCACTCAGCGACCTCGAGGCCTTCGCAAACGGAACGCGCTCGCGAAAGCCTCGCGGGGAAAAGAGCGTGCGAAACCGCGTGATCGCGGGGATCGTGGTGGCGATTATCGTCGCGGTGGGCGTCGTTATTGCCTGGCGCGTCGCATTCTGATCACGCCGTCGACACTGAGCAGAGCAAGAGCGACCCAGACAATTCCGGTCGCAATCCAGCGCGTCGGCTCCATGTACTCGTGGAAGATGCACACGCCAATAACCAGCTGGATGCTGGGGGAAATGTACTGAAGGAAACCCAAGAGACCCAGTGGGAGTCCCTGCGATGCCTTGGCGAATGTGATGAGCGGAATGACGGTCAGGATTCCCGCTCCGATGAGCATTGCCAGGTGAAGCTGCCAAGACATCGCACCATCGCCGGCACTCTGAAGGGTATGGAATGACGTCGATTGGTGGGCAACAAGGTAGGCGTAATAAATCCCTAAAATCGGGATGACGACCGCGGTTTCAATGGCCATTCCATCGAGGGGAGCAACCTTGAGTGCGACCTTCTTTTTCACCAGTGAGTACAGGCCGAAGGATGCGGGAAGTGCGAGCGAAATCCACGGGAGCCGGCCTAGCCCGATGATGATGACCGCAACAGCGAGGACACCCAGGCCAAGAGCAACGCCTTGAAGGCGCGAGATTCTCTCGTGGAGAACGACCATCCCCAGGGCGACCGTGAAGAGGGGATTGATGTAATAGCCGAGCGCGGCATCGGTCGTGTGGCCGATGAGGATTGCGTAAATATAGGTGGTCCAGTTGATGACAACCAAGAAACCTGCGGCGGCAAGTGGCGCCATGAGCGCGGGGGTTCGGATCACGCGCCACATTCTGGGCAGGGAGCGAGTCAGTGCCAGTGCAATCAAGCAGGCGATGAAGGCCCACAGCGCTCGGTGAACAATGATTTCCAGCGAGCCGGCCGGTTCAAGAAGGTGGAAGTACAGCGGGAAAAATCCCCACATGACGTGAGTGCCGATACCTAAAGCAAGGTATTTTCCGAAGTGCTCGTTTCGTGTGGGATGTTCGCTGGACATAGGTGCAGCGTAACGGTTTGGATGAAAGGGTGCCCGGTGGCGCGTGCGATTTTTGTGTGGGCTACCCTGATGACATGTTCATACGCCCTGCCACTTCC
>ERZ772962.701-NODE-701-length-18505-cov-17.391707_pt1 | contig 18505 bp, 19 predicted proteins | sample MGYA00580676_ERZ772962 | MGnify/ENA primary metagenome ERZ772962 (study PRJEB29015, sample SAMEA2738049) | human oral metagenome | biome: human oral; feature: human-associated habitat; material: saliva | place: China | collected 2230 ...
AGTTTTGAAAATACAAAAAGACAAACACCAAAAATGACGTTTGTCTTCGTTCTGAGACGGTTATTTTGAACCGTCTTTTGTTTTACCTATAAGATGTGTGAACTCAGATTATTTTTAGACTGCTAAGTGTAAGACTATCCTAAAATGCCGATTTTAAAGAGGTAGAGTGGTCTTGGCTATCGGATTACTATTTAATTGATGATAGGAGATGTGTGGTATAATATGGTTAGAGTATAACGAGGTGTGCTTATGAAAATAGAAAAAATCAGTATTCAAAATTTTCGTCTGTTAAAAGATTTCTCTCTTATTTTGAAGGATAATCTCTCTTTAATTGTTGGGAAAAATAATTGCGGTAAAACCTCAATTTTAACTAGTTTAGAGAAAATATTAAATAAAACAAGTTCATTATTTTGGGAAGATGTTAATTTAAGTCGACGACAAGAAATTTTTGAAAAAGTTAAACAAGTTGATGATGTCCCTGAGGATGAATTGAGAGATATATTAGGTATCAAACTTCAAATATTAATCAGCTATTCGGAAGATGATTCTTATGAAAATATCCAAAAATTTATGATGGATTTAAATCCTAAAAATAATTATATCCTTCTTGATTTTTCTTGGACTATTCCTATTGACGAAGTTAAAAAATTGAACGTTTTAATCTCCGATTCTCTGAATGATTTTTCGAAATTTGAGTCTTTCATGAAGAAAAACGCAAAAAGTGTTTTCGAACTTCAGATTCGTTCATTAGGATATGACCCTGAAACTAGAGAATCAACAGAAGAAAAATCCGAACTCCTCGATATGAAAGATATCAGTAAGGTTGTAAAAATAAGAGGAGTTAGCGCTAATCGGGAGATGTCAAATAAGGAAAATAACCACTCACTTTCTAAGCAATCAAATCTTTATTACAAACTGAATAGTAATGATGAAATTGATGGCCAGGCGAACGATATTCTTCAAGAAGCCGTCATTAAAGCAGATGAAATTTTAACAACCGCATACAGTGGAGATGGGCAGACTGAGGGAATTTTTAATTCGGTCTTTAACCGAGTAAAGAAATTTGGAGGAACGGATGGTACAACAGAGCTATCTATACAATCCTCGTTGTCAGAACGAGAACTATTAAGTAGTAATGCTACACTATTTTATAAACACGATGATAGTTTGTTGCCAGAATCATATAATGGCCTAGGGTATTTAAATTTGTATGGAATGATTTTTGAAATTGAAACATTGATGACAGGTATTAAGCAAGATCCTGCCGATATAAATTTAATTTATATTGAAGAGCCTGAATCGCACACGCATCCACAGCTGCAGTACATTTTTATAAAAAATATTAAGGAACTATTAAATCAACACCTAAAAGAATTAAAACAGATTGACGAAAGAAAATCTATTCAATCACTAATTACTACTCATTCATCTCATATAGTTTCTGATTGTGATTTTGATGATTTAATCTATTTTAAACGAGAGGATGGACAAATTGTATCCAAGCCATTTAACTCATTGAAAAATGAGTATAGCGATGATCGACAGGGTTATAAGTTTGTAAAACAATACCTAACCCTTAACCGTAGTGAATTGTTTTTCGCAGATAAAGTGATTTGCATTGAAGGAGATACAGAAAGGATTCTTATACCCACTATGATGCAGAAAGTAGATGAAGAAAATCCAGTAGAACCATCAATGATGCCATTGCTATCCCAGAATATATCAATTATAGAAACAGGTGCACATTCACAAGTATTTAGAAAGTTATTTGATTTCCTTGGAATTAAAGTGCTAATTATTACTGATATCGACCCTGCAAAAAAGAATAATGAAAGCCGATTTGTTTCTTGTGACGCTACGGAAGCTACTTCTACCACGAATGCCTCTATAAAAGACTTTTTCGAAATTTCAGGAGATGACATTTTTTCAATAATTACAGATAAAACTTTTGAGGAAAAAATAAATGCAAACGGAAATATTAGAATTGCTTACCAAACTCCAGAATCTGATGGCTATCAGCCAGCCAGTTTTGAAGATGCATTTATCAGTTTAAATAAAAATTTTATTATTGATAAAAGAGATGGGCTAATTAAGTATGAGGCTCTAAAAAATTTTGACACTATCGAAGTAGATAATTTTTATAATTTCGCTCGGGAGAAAGTAAACAAGAAGTCTGCTTTTGCTTCAAGTTTATTATATTTTGAAGATGATCAAAATATCTGGGAAGTTCCTAAGTATATTTCGGAGGGATTATTATGGTTGAGAGAACAGTAGAGCCAGAAGTTGAAAAAGTATTTGAAGCAATACATAAGGGTTTAAATTTTATTCTTGAAGGGGGTGCAGGTAGTGGAAAAACTTACTCTCTCATTTCAATTATTGAAAAAATATCAAGGGAAGAGCCGGATAAATCTATTGTATGTATCACCTATACAAATAATGCCGTGGCTGAGATAAAATCTCGTATAAGCAATGACAAACTCCGGGTATCTACAATACATGAATTTATATGGCATATAATCGGCAAATTCCAAAAGGAAATTAAAGAATGCTTAGTCGAATTAATTAATGATACAGAACAGAAATCTTTTCTAAAACCTCGAAACATTCCTGATACTGAACCAGTTTCTCTGGATTACTTTGACAGTATTTGTATTGAATATGAGGAACGTTATTCGATGACACCAAACAATAATAATGTCCAAATTAGCCATGATCATATCTTAATCCTGGCTGAAAAAATGTTTTCGAAATATACAAAACTATCTGATATTTTAATCGATATTGCGAATTACATCTTTGTTGATGAATATCAAGATACAAGTCCTCTAGTTATAGAGATATTGCTAAATCATATCCAAAATAGATCCAAGAAAAATATCGTCGGATTCTTTGGTGATTCCATGCAAGCTATTTATGATTCGGGAGTTGGAGATCTGGATTCTTATAAATTGGAGAAGATCCAAAAGGAACAAAACCGACGTAACCCTACAAAAGTTATTAATTTGGCAAATAAATTTAGAAATGATGATTTAATTCAAATTCCGTCGGAAGATGTAAATGCTCCTAACACAGATAACGGGATTCCAATTCAAGGCACAGTAAAATTCATTTACGGAGAGAATGTAGAACAACTCAAACTTCTGAGAGATAGCTCGCTTTATAAAGAATTAGGGTTTGATAATTCTACTATAACTAAAGAATTGCGACTAACCCACAAACTCAATTCAGAAATGGCGGGATTTTTGGATCTGTTTGAACTATATAATTCGGATATTTTTGTAAAATTAATTGCAGAGCTGAGAAAGAAAATTGATGCAGGTAGCCTAGATACTATTGGAAAAACATTTGAACAGCTAGCTGAAGAAGCACAAATTAAAGTAAGCCGAAAAAGCCCTTTATTAGTTGATGAAATAAAGTCCAATCCGGTATATTCTGATTTTTATAATGAAATAAAAGCAACCCCATTTGAAGAAAAAGTAGATAAAATTAGAATAAATAAAGATTCCCTGCTTTCTTATAAATTCAACGGACTAATTAATCGCTATGAAGCCGGCACATATAGAGACAAAATACTAAAGAAACTTGATCTAATTTATGAGTTGCTTGAATTATACAATTCGGGTCAATTTAATCAGTTTTTGAGGCTTATTAAATATAAAATCATGTCTTCAAGAGATAAAGTAAATCTTGCTAATATCATGAGCAGAATATCAGATACGTCAAATACTATTGAAACCGTACTAAATATCGCGCTACGGAATCGATTAATTCTGCAGGACGATTTGTTTGATGATTATATAGAGCATAGCGGTTATTACTTATGGTCAAGAATTAAGAATCTTCCTTTTCAAGAATACATGAATTGCATGGCTTATTTAAGAGAGTATGTTTCTGTCATAACTCAACATAAGGTTAAAGGGAGCGAATATGATAATGTTTTAGTCCTACTGGATAATGGCAAATGGACGCAATATGACTTTAAGACCTTATTTGGGCAAGGCTCGAAAAATACAGACGTTATAAATAGAACTAAAAAGTTGTTTTATGTTACAGTTACTAGAACTAAGAAAAATCTAATTGTTTACATGCCAAGTAATGATCAACAAATTATTGAAAAAGCACGGAATTATTTTGAGGCAGGAGATATTCTAAATATTTCCGATATTAGTGGCACATGAAAATGACCCACCAAAAAAGCGACCTTAAAGGTTGCTTTTTATTAGGGTTAGAGGTCGTTTAGTTATTGGACTGCTGGGTGTGGTGTGATATAATTGAGGTATGAAATCGTCAATTTCAAGTTATTGATGACGCTGCATAAAGAAAGGAGTATTTATGAAAATATCTAAGTTACTTTTGATAGTCTTTATTGGAGTTTTAGGGTTGGGAACACTCGGCGCCTGTAGTCAGCAGAAAAAAACAGGACAGAAAGAGAAAGTTACATTGACAGAAGAAGAGAAAAAAGAAGTTCAAAAACAAGAAAAAAATCTAGCTTTGTTTTTAGTGAATAACTATGAAGGGATTAATAAAATTGAGTTCACAGATGTCTCTAGAAAAGAATTTGCCCAGTCTAGAAGTGTTTTTCTAAAAGTGAATGATAATATTAGTATTAGTTCGTTTTTAGATGACAATTATGATAATGGTTATAGTTTAGCCTATAAAAAAGGTGAGAAGACTTTAATGAAAAAGGAAAAACCGACTGATTTTGAGACACTTGAAGGAATTGAAGTAATATATAATTTAGGTACATAATATGTCAAAAATTACTGAAAAAGATTATAAAGAATTAGCACGTAATGTGTATAAATTTTATCCAGAATAATATAAAAGTGAACAGTAGATACAAATTGGAGATCCAACTGATATAAACTATCGAAATCCCGAGTCATTCTATGATAGTATGTAAGATTTAGTTCGATCTATCTTGAAAAGTTTTGCATATTATATAAATGCTCGCTTTATTTATGATTTTTTGGCTACATTATAGCCAGATTAGTATGGTTGAGAATTTTGAACTCTATAAAGGAAAGGAATATTTATGAAAATATCTAAGTTACTTTTGATAGTCTTTATTGGATTTCTAGGGATAGGAACACTCAGTGCCTGTAGTCAGCAGAAAAAAACAGGACAGAAAGAGAAAGTTACATTGATAGAAGAAGAGAAAAAAATAATCAGAAAACAAGAAGAGGCTCTTGCTTTATTTTTGGTCAATAATTTTGAGGATGTTCATAAAATAGAGTTTGTAAGTATTTCAAAAGGCGGACTTGGTAGACCTAGATTCATTTATTTCTCGGTAAACAATAAAATAGAAGTTTCAACAGACTTAAAAGATAGTTACGATATACAGCATTATGGCTTGGTCTATCATAATAGCTCAGAGGAACTAAAACGTAAGGAAGTTCCTTCTAAATTTACAAAATTATCAGAGGCTCATTTATATGTTGTATATTATGGAGAAAATAAATGAATATAACGGATGCAGATTATGATACAATTACGACCTATGTTTATGAGCTTGATACACTAGATCAATCAGAGAAACAATAATCAGTTGGAGAATTGATTGATGGTCACGTTCGAAAATTTTGAGTTATTCTATGATGGTAGATAAGATTTAGTTTTATTGATATTAGAGGGATTGTAAATGATGTAAACGCCTGCTTGGTTTATAATCATTTTGCTATAATATAACTATGTCAGCATAGTTGAAGATTTTGAACTCTATAAAGGAAAGGAGTATTTATGAAAATATTTAAGTTACTTTTGATAGTATTTATTGGATTTCTAGGGTTGGGAACGCTCAGTGCCTGTAGTCAGCAGAAAAAAACAGAACAGAAGGAGGAAGTAACATTGACAGCAGAAGAGAAAAAGATAATTAGAAAACAAGAAGAGGCTCTTGCTTTATTTTTGGTCAATAATTTTGAAGATGTTCATAAAATAGAGTTTGAAAGTATTTCAAAAGGCGGATTTGGTAGACCTAGATTCATTTATTTCTCGGTAAACGATAAAATAGAAGTTTCAACAGACTTAGAAGATAGTTACGATATACAGCATTATGGGTTATCTTATCATAATAACTCGGAGGTACTAAAACGAAAGGAAGTTCCAACTAGTTATACAAAATTATCGGAAACCCAAATAAATGTTATATATTATGGAGAGAAGAAATGAACATAACAGATGCGGATTATAATAAAATTGCAACACGTGTTTATGAGATTGACCCAGTAGACAATCCTGATAAGCAATTATCAGTTGGAGAAACGATTGACATAAACGGCCGTCAGTTCCGAGTTATTGATGCTATTGGTAATTCTGCTGAACCAACGGATAATAGTATGCAAGCTATGGCTGTTGCTCCTATTGATGATAAAGGGAACGTAGACTACAGTCAGGTAGTGGTTTCTTATGTTGGAACCAATTTTGGAGATAAAAAAGATGTCCTGAATGACATTGAAAATCTAGGTATGGGTTTTACGGATAAAATGATAACAGGTCTCCCCTCAATTTCAGGGATGGGCAAAGGCATTCTAGAAGGACATTTTAACGATAGTGTTAAAAAGGAAGTTGTCGAAAACATTGTAGATGTTCAGTCAAAAACAGCATTAGAGTTTGCCCAGCGAGTAGAGAAAAAGGTTCGTAAAGAAAATCCCAATGCCATTATAACAACGAATGGTCATTCTTTGGGAGAGTCTATGGCACTTTATACTGCCTTAAAAATGGGATGGAATAATGTTGGCTTTAATGGTCCAGATATTCATAATATTGTTTCGGAAGAAGAAATAGCCTATATGCAGGCGCATCCAGAGCAATTTCGTAACTTTAGAAATCCAAATGATATGTTTTTGGGGAACATTTTGGGGAATAAAACAGGCGTTGCCATTTATGTCAATATGACAGATGCTAGTTTTGTTGATGAATCTTTACGAATTTTACAGGATGATAAACTTTCTTGGAAAGAAAAGGCAGATAAGATCTATAGTCTGGGGGATAAATATCATAGTTATAATACTTGGAGATTTAATAATAAAGGTCAACTCATTGATGAAAACGGCAATGTTGTGACCAATACAGCAAAAGGAAATGCGAATGCCCTCATCCTAGAAACAAAAACAAGAATGTTGCGGTATTATGGTATGAAAAGCTTACTTACAGAAAGCGGAGGTGGCTTAAGTAGTAACGAACGAATTTTTCTAGACAGCGAGCAAGCTACTATTGGTGCAAATGCTCTTGTTAATGCTGCTCAGCAAGTTTTGGATCAGATTAAGATTGAGAAACAAAGAGGGGTAGAAGAAGTTGAGTCTTTATTTGAAACGACCAAGTCTCCGTTTATGGTCAGTAGTCTTAGTCCTGATGAGATTAGATCGGCTTTTGCAGCTGGTGGTGTCACGCATGATAGTGTTGTCGGAAATGTAGAAATCTCTCTACAAAATAAGCTCAACAAAGCGAGTCAAATATTAGACGAAATGACTAAATTAAAAGATAAAATTGCAGCTGGTATAAACAAAAAACTCGAAGAAGACATAGCTTTAGCAGGGGAATTCAATCAATGGAGAAATTTGAATTAGCACAACGTGAAGTCGAAAAGAAAACTAAAGAATTAGAAGAATTGGAAGAGCGGCATCGAGAAAAGTTGCAAGAATTTGAGGAAAGAATTGATTATTTTCAAACTGCGCGTCGTGCCATACAAAATATTCTTGATGAAAAGTACGAAGAAACGTTACATTATTTGAAATCTACTGATGCGGATCAGGATTTTTATAGGATTCTTAATAGAGAGATGGAATCTTACCAAATGTTATCGGAAGATGCCTTGACGGAGGCGCAAAAAATATTGGAATTAGAATCTTTAAAAGAGAGTGATAATTTCCGACGAGAAAGACGATATCTAGATGATAAGTTAGAGGAGGCTTATCTGCGTAGGAGAATAGCCGCAGATGACAATAATAAAACTAGAGAGTAAAAGGAAGTGATGCTAAAATGGCAACAACATTAACTGAGGATATTACAGGTGTATTTACTGTAGGAAATTTCGATGATTTAGGAACGCGTCTGCTTGCTATTCAAAAACAGATTGAAAAATCTTTGATAACAAATGTTTATGCTCCACATATTCTTAGTAAAAGTGATGGTATTAAGACCAAATCTAAGGAAGCGATTAGTAAAGTTGCAAAGGAAGGAAAGTTGGCTATCAAGGGGATTAATGATACTTTAGATAGTGCCATCAAGGGACAATGGTCTACATCCGTTAGAGAGGCTGTTACAACAGCAAGCAACAAATATGATAAGATTTAGCAATTAATAATAAATAGCCTAAATAAATGAACTCGCCTAATCGATAGATTTTGTGTCTAACCTTTTGGTATGTAGTTCATTTATTTAGGTTCTTTTTTTATTTAATCTCGAATTAATAAGTAAGGAGGTTGATATGTATCGTATTTCATTGCAGGATGACATAAGCATGATGCCGCGTGAACGGCTGATAAGAGAAGGAGCGGATAAACTTAGTAATCAGGAATTGTTATCTATATTTTTGCGAACAGGCAGCAAAAAAGAAACTGTCTTTCAAGTTTCTCAAAGGATTTTATCATCGATTTCTAGTTTGAATGATCTGAAATATCTGACTTTGCAAGAATTGCAGACAATTTCAGGAATTGGGCCTGTGAAGGCTGTTGAGTTGCAAGCCGTTATTGAGCTCGGCTGTCGTATCAACAAAGCTGAAATGCTGGAGAGGGAGCAAATTCTTGGAAGTCAAAAACTAGCTCGCAAAATGCAGGTCGAATTGGGAGATAAAAAGCAGGAATGTTTGGTTGCTATTTATCTCAATAGTCAGAACCAGATCATCCATCAGCAGACAATCTTTGTAGGAACGGTAACTAGGAGTATTGCTGAACCGCGCGAGATTTTGCATTATGCTCTCAAACACTTGGCGACATCTATTATACTAGTGCACAATCATCCTTCTGGAGTGACTTTACCAAGTAAGAATGACGACGAGGTCACCAAACACATGAAAGAAGCCTGTGAACTAATGGGTTTGGTTCTTTTAGATCATTTAATCGTTTCAAAAAATAATTATTATAGCTATCGTGAAAAAACGGATTTGATCTAAAGTTTGTGAACCACATAATCAAACAAGGCTAAATCCCCTGTTCTTGTGGGAAATAGAAATTCTGGATGCCACTGCACACCGAGGAAGGGCCTTCCATCAGTCGAGGTAACAGCCTCAATGACCTTATCCCGAGGATCGTAGGCTATGACTTCTAGATTTTTCGCTAGATCCTTGATACTTTGGTGATGGAATGAGTTGATTTGGCAAGTAGGTCCGTATAATTCATGGAGGATGGAGCCGTTTATAGTGACCATAGTCTGTGTAGTGTATTGAGCAGTGCTATCTTGCCAGTGATTCTCGATGTCTTGATGAAGTGTGCCACCCATGGCGACATTGTAAAGTTGAGTACCGCGACAGACACCAAAAATAGGTTTGTTTTGCTTGCGTGCTTCTCGGATAAGAGCTAGTTCAAATAGATCCCTTTGAAGCAGATAATCATCACTTTCGATAGTCTGTTCTTCTCCGTAGAAATGAGGCTGGACATTCTGTCCACCGGTAAGGATCAGTTTATCAATCATAGTAATATAGGTGTGAGCTAAGGCTTCATCACCAATTGGTAAGATAATTGGGATTCCTCCAACTTTATTGACTCCCTCGATAAAGCCAGTTGAAGTATAACTGATATGGATAAATTGATCGTTGGGAATATCCCTTTGGTTTCCTGTTATACCGATAATCGGTTTTTTCATAAAGTGTCTGTTTCCTTTCTTACCTTACTCATCATCTTTTCTCATGAAGTAGAGTAAGGTTTGGAGTTCGCTGGTTAGGTCTACATATTGTACAACCACATCTTTGGGGACAGATAGGTGCACTGGGGAGAAGCAAAGAATTCCCTTGATACCAGCATCAACCAAGACGGATGCGACTTCTTGTGCCTTAACGCTCGGCACTGTCAGAATGGCTGTCTTTACGTTTCCTTCCTGGACCTTTTCTTTTATTTGAGAAATTCCATAAATAGGAATTCCATCATTTGTGGTGGTTCCGACGTCAAAATAATCATCTGTATCAAAGGCCATTACAATCTTCATTTTATTCCGTTCATGAAAGCGGTAGTGTAAAAGAGCACGGCCCATATTTCCGACACCAACAATCATAACATTTGTAATCGAGTTGTCGTTGAGAAGATTAGCAAAGAAATTCATAAGTTTCTTGACATCGTAGCCAAAACCTCTACGACCTAACTCACCGAAGTAAGAAAAGTCACGCCGAACAGTCGCAGAGTCGATTCCAATTGCCTCTGCGATCTGTTTTGAATTGGCCTTTTCAATATTTTCCGCGTTAAATCGTTTGAAAATCCGGTAGTAGAGGGAGAGCCGTTTAGCAGTAGCACGTGGAATAGAATTGCTTTTTTCAGTTTTCACAAAATCACGACCTTTCTATCTTCTATTCTATAGAAAGCTTGTGAAAAAATCAACTAATTTGATGAACAAAATATGCTAATGCCAATAAGTAAAACTAATAGCGCAGAAAAGAGAGTGGGACAGAAATCGGTAATTCGTTAGAATTCGATTTCGTCGTCCCACCTCCGCACAGTTGAGTAGGGCTGTAAAAGCTGATGAAATCAGCCTAGTAGAGCCCACTCAACCACTGCGTCTTGCTCGACAATCCAAAGACAATTGAGAGGCTAGGACTTTTGTCCCAGCCTCTTTTTATCATGTTCAAAAGCTTGTGATGAGATAGTTTCCAGCTCAAGGGTTTGGGAGTTTAGAAACAAGTGAGCAAGCTCTATTGTTGAACATTTAGTTCATTGTCTCACCGTCTTATTGAGGTGTTTTTTCAAAAATATCTCTTTCAACTAAACTATCCATCAAGAAATAGAATTTTTGCTGAATGATATCATGTTTTTCTGATTTGAAGATATTAACCAGTCTTAAACCAGATTTGTCGGTAATATTGATTTTTGCTCCGTTTAAATCCTTATTGATGATGATTTTAAGCAAGAATCCATCACCGCTATTTGGAACAGCCTCAAGTAAGCGAGAAAGCTCGTAATTACCAACTTTTGTTTCAGTAAATGTGTTATCCCGTAAGGTAAATTTTTTAACGTTTGGATGGAGCGAGTAGGTGAAGTTGCAGTTTGCTAAGCTAACAGATGTTTGAAAAGCCATCTTATCCTCCTAGTATTTCTTTTAGTTTTTGGCTGAAGAGTTTGATTTCTTGGATGCTAGTTTGGTCTGATACACTGATACGAATGGATTCTTTTAAGCGTTCAGAGTTTGGACCATATAAGGCCTGAAGGACATGACTGGGTTGAACAGCACCAGCTGTACAAGCAGAGCCAGTCGAGATTGAAAAGCCATTAAGGTCCATTTGAAGCAAGATAAGATCATTCTTTTGGTTTGGAAATCCAATATTGATAACATAAGGCAGGCTAGGCTGACTTTCGTTTAGATAGAAGTCTAAATTTGCCAAATCGTCCAGTAGCGTATCTTTTAACTGTTGGGCATGCGCAAGATTTTCTTCTAAATGGGCAACACTTTCAGAAAGGGCAGTTGCCATCCCAACAATGGAAACGAGGTTTTCTGTACCTGCTCTATGTTTGTTTTCTTGATCGCCGCCATGCATGAAATTATCAAAATCCATCTGGTCAGCATAAAGAAATCCAACTCCTTTTGGACCGTGGAATTTGTGAGCTGAGGCACTCAGGAAATTGATTCCCCATTCTTCAGGATAGACAGGGAGCTTGCCGATGGCTTGGACTGCATCGACATGAAAAGCAGCTGGATGGTCTTTTAGCAATTCCCCAATTTCTTGAATCGGCAAAATGTAGCCTGTTTCATTATTGACAGCCATGACTGAGACAAGGATAGTATCTGGTCTGAGAGCATTCTTGATATCTTCCGTTCGGATTTGCCCATCCACTGGCTGAATAATAGTCGCTTCAAAGCCAAAATGCTCCACTAAGTATTCAACAGGTTCTAAAACCGCATGGTGTTCAATGGCAGTAGTAATAATATGTTTGCCTTGATCTTGATGCCGCAGGGCATAGCCCTTAATGGCAGTGTTATTGCTTTCAGTTCCTCCTGAGGTGAAGAGGACATTTTTACTCTGTGTATGTAGAACTTTGGCAATATCTTCGCGAGCCTGCCTGAGCAGCTTATTGGCTTCTCGACCGTGGCTGTGGGTACTGGATGGATTTCCGAAGATTGTCATTGCCTGAGTCATGGACTCAATTGCGGCAGGCGACAAGGCAGTCGTAGCAGCATTATCTAAATAAATCACGAATCTTATCTCTTATCTCTTATTTCTTTTGAAAAGCAAATAGTGGGCTGACTGGTCTTCTTTCTTGGATACGCACGATAGCATCGCCAATCAACTCGCTAGCTGTGATGTAGTGAACATTCTTCGGAGTTTTTTCTTTCGTATCAACAGAGTCAGTCACCAAGATTTCTCGGATAGGGACATTGTCTAGCAATTCTGCAGCCTTATCTGCAAATAAGCCATGACTAGATACGGCATAGATTTCGACAGCTCCTTCGCGTTCGACGATTTTAGCAGCTTCTGAGAAAGTACGTCCAGTATTTAAGATATCGTCAATCAAAATCGCTTTTCTGCCTTCAACATCACCGATGATATAGCCTTCAGAGCGTCCTGCTTCATCTTCACCATAGTCGATAATAGCGATTGGAGCATCAAGATATTCTGCCAAACTACGAGCGCGCTTGACGCCAGAATTTTTCGGACTGACAACGACGACATCCTCACCAGTTAAGCCCATGTTGCAATAATGTTCAGCAAACAATGGAATTGTGAAGAGGTTATCGACTGGGATATCAAAGAAGCCTTGTACTTGGACAGCATGAAGGTCAAGTGAGATAACTCTGTCTACGCCAGCTCCAACCAGCATATTGGCAACGAGTTTTGCAGTGATTGGCTCGCGAGGAGCAGCCGTCCGATCTTGGCGGGCATAACCAAAATAGGGCATGACAACGGTCACGGTATTGGCACTTGCTCGTTTACAAGCATCGACCATAATCAATAACTCCATCAAGTGATTATTGACCGGAAAGCTGGTGGATTGAATGATGTAAATATCGTAGCCACGGACACTCTCCTCAATGTTAATCTGAATCTCGCCATCAGAAAATTGACGGGAAGAGAGCTTGCCTAACGGTAGACCAGCAGCTTCAGCAATCTTCTCAGCGATTGAGTGATTGGAATTGAGGGAGAAAAGCTTCATATTTTTTTTGTCTGACATTAGAATGACCATCCTCTTTTTGTCTCTTTAGATTTATAAGTATTATTCTACCAAAAAAATGAGATTATTTCAGCATTTTTACAAGTTTTCGGCAAATCTAGCAATCTTACTTTTACCAGGCTTGTATTGGATTTGATTTTCGTTTAAAAAGTCTTTGAATTTCTGTTCCCCTTCTTCGATATTATTGATTTCTAATTCTAGTTCAAAATCTTTTTTACCAAAGTAACGGCTTTCGTCTAAGGCAAAAAGACCGAGTGTATCTTGTTTTTCGTAACGAATATTTTCAAGGGTTCCGAGGATTGTCAGTTTGTCAACGGGGATTCCTTTTTCTTGAAGTTTTTCGAGGATTTGTCCCTGAGGAAATTGCAAATGTTCCAGAATTTCCTTGGTTTCATCTTTGGATAAGATTTGGTTGTACTCGAAATTTCCAAGTGGTTGAGGAATTTTCAGAGTAAACTCAGCATCCTCAGGAGTAGTTCGGACTCGCAAGGCCATACGAGCATCACGGAGAGCAAAGTCAGCCGAATCAATATAATAGTTGACTTGGAAAATTGGCTGGACATGATCAAAGAAGGTCAGAAGTCGTTTATGTTCGTCTTCTGTTAACATTGTTTTGTATTCTATTTCTAAATGGTTCATTTTTAAATCCTTTTCTTTATCTGAAAGCGATTTTATGTTATAATAACAACTGTGTTTATTTTATACAAAAAACGAATAGATGACAAGGTATGTATATGACAATAGATTGGGAAGATTTTCTGGATCCATATATTCAGGCAGTTGGTGAGTTGAAAATCAAACTTCGCGGTATTCGCAAACAGTATCGCAAACAGCAACGCCATTCACCAATTGAGTTTGTAACTGGTCGCGTAAAGCATATTGAAAGCATCAAGGAGAAAATGGAGCTTCGAGGGATTACTGAGGAAAACTTAGCCCAAGAGATGCAGGATATTGCTGGTTTGCGTGTCATGGTTCAATTTGTAGACGATGTGGATGAAGTTTTAGAAGTTTTGCGAAATCGGACAGATATGCGTATCGTCCAGGAGCGTGATTACATCAAAAACAAAAAAGCCAGCGGTTACCGTAGCTACCATGCCATCGTTGAATATCCGGTAGATACGATTAACGGAAACAAAGTTATCTTAGCAGAAATTCAGATTCGTACCTTGTCCATGAACTTTTGGGCAACGATTGAGCACTCTTTAAACTACAAGTATAAAGGAGAATTTCCAGAGGAGATCAAGAAACGCTTGGAGATAACGGCCAATCTGGCCTACCAGCTAGACGAAGAGATGGGAGCCATTCGCGATGCCATCCAAGAAGCACAAGCACTCTTTGATCCTCTGCACCGCAAGCTAAATGACGGTGTTGGAAATAGTGACGATACAGATGAAGAATACAGGTAAAAAAATTGCGATTATCCGCAATCGCAAAAGGCAGAGTGAGGAAGTATTTCAAACTCTGATGCAAAAATTGCGGAAAGCAGGCTTTATCCTGACACCCAAAAATCCAGATATCGTGATTTCTGTTGGTGGTGATGGGATGCTGCTATCAGCCTTCCACAAGTATGAAGATCAGCTGGATAAGGTTCGCTTTGTCGGTGTTCATACGGGACATTTGGGTTTTTATACGGACTATCGAGATTTTGAAATCGACAAATTAGTGGAAAATCTGAAATTGGACACTGGTGCCAAGGTCTCTTATCCGATTTTAAATGTCAAGCTGACTTTTGAAAATGGTGAAACGCGGACTATTCGAGCGCTTAATGAGGCAACCATTAAACGCTCCGATAGAACAATGGTAGTTGATGTGGTCATCAATAATGTTCATTTTGAGCGTTTCAGAGGCGATGGGATTTCTGTCTCAACGCCGACTGGTAGCACGGCCTACAATAAATCTTTAGGGGGAGCAGTCCTACACCCAACGATTGAAGCCTTGCAAGTGACAGAGATTGCTAGTCTCAACAATCGTGTGTATCGTACTTTAGGTTCCTCAGTTATTGTTCCTAAAAAAGATAAGATTGAACTGCTGCCGACACGCAATGATTACTATACCATAGCAGTTGATAATCAAACATTTTCTTGTAAAAATATTGTCCGTCTTGAGTACCAAATCGATAATCATAAGATTAACTTTGTGGCTTCGCCCAGCCATACCAGCTTTTGGAATCGCGTGAGAGACTCCTTTATCGAGGAGTGCCAAGAATGAGATTTGAGTTTATTGCGGATGAGCATGTCAAAGTCAAAACTTTTTTGAAAAAGCATGAAATTTCTAAAGCCCTTTTGGCCAAAGTCAAGTTTGCAGGTGGCAATATTCTTGTCAATGATCAGCCTCAAAACGCTATTTATTTACTGGATATTGGCGATAAAGTAACGGTAGATATTCCCTCTGAGAAGGGATTTGAAAGCCTAGAAGCTGTGGATCGTGATTTGTCGATCGTGTATGAAGATGCGCATTTTCTGGTTTTAGATAAGCCTGCTGGGGTGGCCAGTATCCCCAGTGTCAATCATTCGAATACGATGGCAAACTTTGTTAAGGCTTACTATATTCGGCAAGATTATGAAAATCAGCAGGTTCACATTGTGACGAGATTGGATCGTGATACCAGTGGTCTCATGCTCTTTGCAAAACATGGTTATGCCCATGCAAGACTGGATAAGCAACTGCAGAAAAAAATGATTGAGAAACGCTATTACGCACTCGTTCAGGGGCGCGGTGAGCTTAAACCAGAGGGGGACATTATTGCGCCAATTGGGCGCGACCCTGATAGCATCATCACCAGATGTGTGACAAAGGATGGCAAATATGCTCATACCGGCTACAAGGTTGTAGAGCAGTTTGGCGATATCTATTTGGTAGATATTCGCTTGAACACTGGACGAACCCATCAAATTCGTGTGCACTTTGCCCATCTTGGCTTTCCGCTCCTTGGAGATGATCTCTATGGCGGGACTTTGGAAGCGGGAATTACACGTCAGGCCTTGCATTGCCACTCCCTATCTTTTTATAATCCATTTTTGGAAAAGCAGCTTCAATTGGAATCCCAGTTGCCGATTGATTTCCAAAATACTATTACATCGTTAACAAAAAATATTTAAAATTTTAAAGGAGAAACTCATGGAAGTTTTTGAAAGTCTAAGAGACTCAGTTGTTGGTAAAAATGTTCGTATCGTCTTGCCAGAAGGACAAGAACCTCGTATTCTTCAAGCGGTGAAACGCATAGTAAAAGAGTCAGAAGTTACACCAGTTCTTTTGGGAAATCCAGATAAGATCCGTATTTACCTGGAAATCGAAAACATTATGGACGGATATGAAGTCATAGATCCTAAAAACTATGACAGAATGGAAGAAATGGTAGCTGCTCTTGTGGAACGTCGTAAGGGCAAAATCAGTGAAGAAGAAGCTCTCGAGCTTTTAAGAACAGACGTTAACTATTTTGGAGTTATGCTGGTCTACCTCGGTATCGTAGATGGTATGGTTTCTGGCTCTATCCACTCTACAGCTGCTACAGTGCGTCCAGCCTTGCAAATCATTAAAACGCGTCCAAATGTAACAAGAACTTCAGGTGCCTTCCTCATGGTGCGTGGTTCAGAACGTTATCTTTTCAGTGACTGTGCCATTAACATCAATCCTGACTCAGAAGCTTTGGCAGAAATCGCGATTAACTCAGCTGTGACAGCCAAAATGTTTGGTATTGATCCGAAGATTGCCATGCTTAGCTATTCAACTAAAGGATCTGGTTTTGGAGAAAGCGTTGATAAAGTGGTTCATGCGACTAAGTTGGTTCATGAATTGCGCCCAGACCTAGAAGTTGACGGGGAATTGCAATTTGACGCTGCCTTTGTACCTAGCACAGCAGCCCTGAAAGCTCCAGGAAGCAAGGTTGCAGGTAAAGCGACTGTCTTTGTCTTCCCAAGCATTGAAGCAGGGAATATTGGTTATAAAATGGCAGAGCGTTTAGGTGGATTCTCAGCAGTCGGTCCAGTTCTTCAAGGATTGAATAAGCCAGTAAACGACCTTTCTCGCGGATGTAATTCAGATGACGTTTATAACTTAACACTGATTACAGCTGCACAATGTGTTGACCAATAAAATAACTAAAAAAGAGTCTGGGACAAAAGTCCTAGCCTCTCGATTGTCTTTGGATTATCGAGCAAGACACAGTGGTTGAGTGGGCTCTACTAGGCTGATTTCATCAGCTTTTACAGCCCTACTCAACTGTGCGGAGGTGGGACGACGAAATCGAATTCTAACGAATTACCGATTTCTGTCCCACTCTCTTTTTAGTCTGCTTAAGTATAAGAAAAATGTTAGATTTAAAAAATTTTGGAATTGAAATGTGGGAAGAGGAAAAGATTGCCTCTTTTCGCGAGAAATTATTGACTTGGTATGATGAACATAAACGTGATTTGCCTTGGCGCAGAACTAATAATCCTTATCATATCTGGGTTTCTGAGATTATGCTGCAGCAAACACGGGTGGATACGGTGATTCCTTACTATGAGCGTTTTTTAGACTGGTTTCCGACAGTAGCTGATTTAGCTCAGGCGCCAGAGGATAGACTGCTCAAGGCTTGGGAAGGGTTGGGCTATTATTCGCGGGTTCGTAATATGCAAAAGGCAGCCCAGCAGATAATGGCGAATTTCGATGGAAAATTTCCTGATAGCTATGAAGGAATTGCTAGCCTCAAAGGGATCGGACCTTATACGGCTGGCGCCATTGCTAGTATCGCCTTTTGCCTCCCTGAACCCGCGGTAGATGGAAATGTCATGCGAGTGCTGAGTCGCTTGTTTGAGGTTGATTTAGATATTGGCCAACCCAGCAATCGTAAGGTATTTCAGGCTATGATGGAGATTCTGATTGATCCAGACAGGCCGGGAGATTTCAACCAGGCACTGATGGATCTGGGGTCAGATATCGAAGCTCCTGTCAATCCTCATCCAGAAGACAGTCCTGTAAAGGAGTTCAGTGCTGCTTATTTGCACGGCACAATGGATAAATATCCAATTAAAGCACCTAAAAAGAAGCCAGTTCCGGTCTATCTGCAGGGCTTGATTATCGAAAACGAGCAAGGACAGTTCTTGCTTGAAAAGAATGAAGCTGCTGGCTTGCTATCAGGTTTTTGGCATTTTCCCTTGATTGAAGTCGAGGAATTTCAATCAGATAATCAGATGTCTCTCTTTGAGGTGGCTGAAAAT
>ERZ772962.702-NODE-702-length-18498-cov-8.891449_pt1 | contig 18498 bp, 8 predicted proteins | sample MGYA00580676_ERZ772962 | MGnify/ENA primary metagenome ERZ772962 (study PRJEB29015, sample SAMEA2738049) | human oral metagenome | biome: human oral; feature: human-associated habitat; material: saliva | place: China | collected 2230 ...
TGAGTATGCGGTGGAAGATGGTGAGTGATTCCGGGTCGGTGGGGATGTCGATGGGGTCGCGGCCGTCGGAGCCCTGTCCGGTGCGGGGGAGGTGGATGGTGTCTGGCGTGGTGATTTTGCTTTGACCGCCGAGTGTCAGAACTGTCACTCGATTGTCACGGGCGAGGGTGCTGATGTGCCACTATCAGGAACGGATGATGTACATGTGGCGCGGATGGTAGGTGCTGTGCCTCGGCAGCATCTGGCTTGATTGGATCAAAATCGTCAGCTAGTAGATAAAATTGCTGCGCTGTCGAGTGCGATTGTTGGGATTTCGAAGTTGATTGAGCGGTGAGAGCGGTCATCTGACGATCATGCTAATCCCGTCACGGAACGTATTGGAAATGAGCTGAAGAAATATGACTGGGAAAACTTCTATAAAACCTATATACCCACAAACCGTGATTATCACTAATCTTGGGATTGATTCCCCTGTCGCAGCATCGAAACTTCAGGTTAAGATATTGGAAAAGGCGCAGTTGGCGCGACCAAGAATGTGAGTTGGGTGAAAGCGCCAGTTTTGATAGGTCGGGGCACACCAGTGCTGGGGCTGCATTAGAGGCAACTGTGGATATTAAGCAAGGGATGGATCCAAAATTGGCCATTGGTTCAAACGCGGCAGGAGCAACGGCAGGACCAGCCAAAGCTGCTGGAATTATAGTGGCTGGGGCAGTAATGGGCACCAGTTGGAAGCGCTGCGCCGGAAGTTGGTACGGTTATAGGGCAAGTAGTAGGTGCTCGAGTTAGGTATCTTACAATGAAGACAGTGCAGGGGGGCAAACACCATACCGATAGTCGTGTTGTAGTAAAGGAACCTGAATACATGTGCGCGCAGATGAAGTCACAATTCACTGCGGTGCGCAACGAGGAGATTGTAGATTTTGAGTCAGTTACTGTGTTGGATTTATATATAAGACCTGAGAGATTAGATGTGTTGCTTCAACGTACTGTGGTAGCCGCACGCAATAGCAATGCACTATTTCCGAGGTTTAACCAAGCCCGAAAACAATAGCACTAAGGAGCTATAGTGAAAAGAAAAAATCCAGGCTTTTTATCATTAGTTTTATATTTATAGTTACGGGTATTTTTATTTCCGCAATAACTTTTCTATTTAATCTATTCGTGGCCTCTTTTTACTATCTATTATTTACAGGACTTAGCCTTGTTTGGATGGGGGTCGTAATTTTAGATTTGAGAACCCACTACAACATTATTAGATGGAAAAAAGCTCATGCTCAGGTCTTATTTGCGGAAGATGTAGCTGTAATTCACTCGTCCCGTTGGGCTAACGTAGTGCGGGGTTCTGGTCCTTTTTTCTTCTTTCTATCGCTTGGTTTAGTGCCGTGGCTATCTTCACGCATTTTTCTTCATGAAGATGCATTTCCCCCTTTCTGGAATCTAGTTTCTATTTGCGTTACATTTCCTCTCATTGGCTATTTTCTCCATTTTTTTACGGTCTCCCAAACTATTACTGTAGGGAGAAAATATTTCAAGTGTGAACTTCGCGGCTTCGGGTGGCGCTCTGAACTAGAATCAAAAGATCCCAGACTTGAATTTGATTTGAACAAATATAATAATGTTATTGAATTTTTAGTTGCTAATGTGAATTATAATCAGACATCCATTTTTGGGTCTAAGGCTGACTATTTCGACGAAAAGCGAGTTCCGATACCAGACGCAAGAAATGTTCCCCTCGATAAATTTTTGATGTGGCTATTTCCAGAGCGGGAGAATATATGGCGCTTGATGATTGATCTAATATGTGAGCCGCAATATGAGGCATGGGTTCCGACACGACGCATGCAAAATATATATAGCGAAATTTCAAAAAAGAAGGAAGAATTTCGGAAAAGTATAGAGCATAAATAATTTGACGATGAGGCTGCCTGCAAGTTGTGGACAGTTGGCTAAAGTGCATTGATAGCAATCGTCATTTGGCTGATAAGGATTGCTGATGAGAATTTCGAAATCAACAGGACTTCTACCCCAGGGCCTGGTGAAGACTCCAACGATTGTGGACCCCTTCAACGCAACCGGTCGACCAGGTTAACCTTCGAAAAGTAAGGCCCCAACTGCTAGGTTAGCCATTAACTAAACAGAACAGAAGCCTTTCTGCATCGCTTACCTACCGCACTTACTTCGATATCTTAAGCCCATATTGCTGAACCTATTTACTGCTGGCTGGATATCCATCGTCTGGACTGCGATGGCTGCGGTTACCAACGCGCCGCCGTCTGTAGAAAACAAACATTACTGGTACTGTACAGGCTGATTGAGCAGTGGGATCAATCATCTGGTGAACTTGTTAGCGCTGCGATAGACCGTATTGGAGAGGGATTGAAGAACTATGATTGGAACAGCTTCTTTGCCACATCTATGCTTACACGCGACGATTACATAAACTATGGGGACTGATTCTGCTGTAGCATCAGCGAGTTTTTCGGCTAGAAATTTTGCTTACCTAAGGCGGTCATACGCGGAAAGTCTTTATGAATTCGACAGTAGCACCGAGGTTGGTGCGACAGGGAAACCGGTGTCGGGTGCTGCATCGGAAGCAACGGCGGATATTAAGCAGAGAATGGATCCAAAGTTGGCTACTAGTTCGAATGCTGCGGGAGCGGCTCTTGTGGGAAGTTGTTATCTGAGCATTAGCGGGCACTGTAACAGGAAACGCATTTCCAGTTGTCGATGACCATTGGAGGTCTAGCAGTTGGTGCTGCGTTTAGATTTCTAACTATGAAAGGAATTCAAGCGGTGGCAAAGTGATGACTGACATGCTTATCAGGCTAGTTGAACTCGGATGTCATGTATATCAATTTGATGTGGTTGAAATGATTCGTCTTGAAAGCTTGTTGGAACTGTTATCTGAGTGGCGGCCTTCTATAGAGCTGAATATAGAGCTCTCAGAGTTGACCATAACGTTGACGAATGCGGCTATGCTATCTGCGAATAATGCGACGGTCGATGGTTGTGCGCCTACAGCTTTTGTGTCTGCGTTTCAGATTGAGGGAAATGTTGACTTGGACAATTTGTTGGCAGGCGTGAATGAAATACTACCCGAAGTGGAAGTTAATAGCAATTTTGATAGTGGTGTAGTATCGTGGTGAGGGAAGTTGAGTATGCGTGTGCACAAATAACATCTCGGTTTACTGCTGTCTGTAACGAAATAACCGTTGATTTTGAGTCAATGACCGTGCTTGATTTGTATATGAAACCCGGAGGACTGGACGTGCTTTTGCAACGTACTGTAGTAACTTCTCGTGATAATGATGCTCCCCTGCCGGTATGTAACAATGCTCGGCCACCGCAGTGACAAGGAATGACAATGAAGCGAAAAAATAACCCCGGATTTTTTGTGCTGGCGACTTTTCTCGTATTTGTTGGCTTCTATATATGTTTTATATGTTTTATACTTGATCCTTTTGGCGCTTCCTTTTACTACTCCATATTTTTCGGAGGATCAATAATATTGCAAAGTTTAGTGATGTTGGAAACGCGCACTTCGGTTAGCGTTTTAAGATGGAAAAAAGCGAGTCCCCATTTTGATACGCGTGGTAATGAAATTATTATCTATAATCCATCATTAGCTTACTTTATTCGAAATTCTGGCGTCTTTTTCATTAACCTATCTTTAGGCCTTGCGCCATGGTTTTTCCCAGGGGTATTTTTTCGAGGTAGTACGTTTTTATCTCCGTGGCATTTAATTTCTTTATTTTTCTTGCTTCCTAGTTGTGTTTACGTTTTTGTGTTAGGTACAGCTTCCCAAACTTTTACAATTAGTAGCGATCGTAAATTTTTTAAGTTTGAGCAGCGCGGCATATGTTGGAGTTCTGAACTGATATCATCAGATCCTCAACTTGATATTGATGTAAACCCTTTTGATTATACGGTAGACTTTATTGTGTGTAACGCAGATTATAGGCGCAAGTCTATTTTCGGGAATAGAAAGCGTCGTATTAAGGAGAAGAGGATACCGATACCAGACACCAGGAATGTTGGTCAAGAGGAGTTTCTTCCGCAGCTATTTCCTGAACAAGTTCATTTGATTCCTTTAATGTTTGACCTGACTTCAATGCCGAGATACGGAATGTCAAGGACAAAGAAAGCTGAAAAAATTCGCGAAGAACTGACAAGACGGCAACAAGAATTCAAGCGCGATAGGAGACGAAAGTGATGTGGATAAGTTTCGTAATGCAGATCGCAAGTGTTTAAGCTGTAAGATATAAAGCGATTGATTTAGATGCTGGAAGATCGTGTCAGCGTTCGCGCGAGTCTTGATTAAAAAGAAGCTACTTTAATTTCCGTGGTAGAGTTTCTTTACTGAAACTCGAGCCACCGCAACCTAACACCAATTCATCTAAAGATAGCTGTTAAATCGTTATGATGGAACCACCGAGAAAATTGCCATCAGTACCAAAGCGCTTTTTGAAAGAAAAGCGGCCGGTGACTGTGACTGCGACTAAACCGGGGCAGATTGTGTGTTGGGATGTTACTTTCCTGCCGCATGTTTTCACAGGTTCCAGGTTCGCAGCCTGTGTGTTTGTGGATCTCTACTCCCGCCAGATTGTGGGGTTTGAGGTGGGTTATCGGGAAAGCGCTGCTAGTGCCAGTGCGCTGTGTCGTACGGTTATTGATCGGGTGGCGGCTGCTGGTGGGAGGGTGTGTGTGCTGCATTCGGATAATGGCTCGGTGATGACATCGACGCAGGTGGCGGATGTGTGTGAGGATCATCGGGTGGTGCAGAGTTTCATCCGGCCGAGGGTTAGTAATGATAATGCGCATGTTGAGTCGTTGTTTGGCACGGTGAAAACCCGCCTGGATTATCCGGTGGTGTTTGAGGATGTCGAGCATGCTAGGCGGTGGGTGGCGGGGTTTGTGGCGGCGTATAACGATACTGGGCATTCCGGTCTGGCCGGTTATACCCCTAATCAGGTTGCTGATGGTCGGTGGGATCAGGTGTATCAGCGGCGAGTAGCTGCGAAGCAGGCGCATCCTAGTCGGGTACCGGCCCGTCCGGCTGGGGTGGGGACAGTACCAGACAGGATGGAGTTGGTGGTGTATTCCACCAAGGGAGCGTGTAGGGATGGTGAGGGGTTGGTGTCGTTGCTAGTACGATAGAACCCTATGGGGGGCGTTGTGGTTCACAAGACCCAGACACAGATCGGTAACCATGTTTGATTTGTATGTAAACCCTAGTGGGTTGGACGTGTTGTTACAGCGTACTGTAGTGACTCCTCGTAATAACGATACCCCCTTGCCTGTTTTTAACAATGCTCGACCACCGCAATAATAAGGATTGATGATGAAACGAAAGAATACGCAATATTTCATGGTTTCTTTGGCAATGATCGCTATAGGTCTCTTTTTTTCTACAGTGACTTTTTTATTTGATCCTTTTGGCGCTTCGTTTTATTACTCGCTACTTATCTTTGGATCTTTTGCGTGGATGGGGATAGTAGGTCTGGATCTAAGGACTCACTATAACATTATTAATTGGGAAAAAGCGCACCCTCAGATCTTATTTGTGGACGATCTTGCGGTAATTCACGCTTCTCGTTGGGCTAATGTCATTCGAGCTTCTACTCTGGTTTCCTTTTTTATGGTATTTGGTTTGGCTCCGTGGTTATTTCCGGGCGCGTTTCTCCCTGGGGGTGGGTTTCCGTCAGTTTGGCATTTGATTTCTTTATGTGTCATGTTTCCCCTTGCAGTCTACTGTTTTTATTTTTTTCAGTTTCTCAAACGATTACTGTAGGAAAAAATTATTTTAAACGTGAACTTCGCGGTCTTGGGTTGCGGTCGGAATTGGTGTCAGAGGATCCCCATCTTGAAATTGAGGTAGCGAAACATGGTACTGCTCTTGTGTTTTCGGTTGCCAACGTGAAGTATAAGCGAGAGTCTATTTTTGGTGACAAAGTCGATTACTTTGATAAAAAATTGGTGCCAATACCGGATGCTAGAAACGTTCCTTTAGATAAATTTTTAATGTGGCTACTCCCGGAGCAAAAAGAATTGTGGAGTTTGATGATTGACTTGATTTGTGAGCCTCAATATAATCGGGGAGCTCCTTCGCGTCGAGCGCAGAATATATATATTGGACTCGCGAAAAAAAGAGAGGAAATGCAAAAAATAAAGGAAACGAATAGGTCGAAAAAGTAGCTTAGATCTTTTCTCACCAGTATCGCCAATCATGCTCAGGATGCAGCGATGTCAACACCACGATACTTTTAGCGATCGTCGTAATCACCGTCAGGTATGGATTTACGTGTTTGAGTGCGTTCTCGTGCTTTAGTGCCGCGTTTCGACCCCCGGTAGATCGCCTGATGATAGTAATTATTTCTATCATCGCTTCATCACCGAGGTTCAATCGGCATCCTTTACTAACAGGTTTCACCCTGACACCTGCACCGTTGTAGCCTTTATCAGCGAAAATCCACACCTCGGGTGTCTCGTCAGATGAAATCAAAAATATGCTGGTGTGTAGCAGTGATGCCATATGCAGCCTAAGGCTTTGGGCGGGGGTATGTATAGCGGCCTGTTGTTCCGATTCGATAGGACTTGTAGGTCCCAACGAAACAGGAATGGTTAGCGAAGTGTAGCCGGGTCGTCGCAGCCGTTGATACCTCTGTCGTGGCCTGTAACTTTTCGGATGGCAACGTCGTCAATGTCGATGAGCGTGCCATCCAGACGGAGGATCAGCTTAACTGTTGCTTCCTGATCCGCTACTACTTGTTGCTAGCTGGAGGCGCGGAAGGAAATATTCCCTAACGCTTTGTGGAGATACCGCTAAACGGTGGTTCAACTGATGCAACTGTCATAAGGCGAAGCGGTGTGCAGGTGGCGGCGCGTTGGCAGTGGCGGTCATCGCCGGCCAGGTGGTTGATATCCAGCTAGCAGTAAATTGTGTCAGCTATGTGGGCTTAAGATATCGAGGTCGGCTAGCATGCGGAAAGGATCTCTTTTCCACTTTTATTGATGTTTTTGGTAAATGGCTAACCTAGCAAGTGGGTCTTCTCTTTTATGGCTGTTCCACGCATGCTGGCCTGGGAGGTGGATATAGGGCTGCTAGTCCACGTCGTGGTGGGGAACCCCAGGGTAGGCTAGTGCATTCCGGCTACGGCGGTGATAGGGGATTGTAGTTTTCGGATTCTTCATGTTTTAGGGTGCGTAGCATATAAGCAGTTAAGACGGCCTAACGGTTTGTGTATGATCCACTAAACACTCGCACAAGGAGATTGACCACACTAACTACCATGGCAAGGAAAAATCCTACTTACGACGAAGTTCTTCTTGCCTTCTTGTTAGTTCTTCACGAATTTTTCGAGCCTTCACCGAACGTGAAGAGGAACTAGCCCGAGGCTCCGCAATGAGATCAAACATTAGCGGTAACAGGTGTCGTTGTTCCGGAAATAGCCACGGCAAAAACTCCTCAAGCTGAACATTTCTTGGATTAGGTATCGTAACACTTTTCTTTTTGAATTCCTTTTTCTTTACTCCAAAGATTGAGTTACGCGTGTAGTTAACATTAGATGCAATAAGCTCAAACATATGATCTGAGTGATGGACATCAAGATCAAGATCAGCATTTAGTGACGTTAGCTCCGAGTTCCATCCCAAACCATGAACTTCATTTTTAATAAAAGTTCTACTTTTGTTTACGGAAATTTTACGCGTAGAGGTAAATAAAAAGAACATATAAATGCAAGTCGGAAGAATGATAAATACGGAAATTAGATGCCATATCGAGGGAAATGAGCCGTCGTCAAAAAACGCGCCAGGGAAAAGCCACGGTGTCAGGCCGAGTGAAATCAAAACGAAAAAGGGGCCTGAAAATGCGTAAAATGCTGCCATTCGAGGTATGGAAATTACTGCGATATCGTCATGAAAGGTAATCGTCGGCAAAGCTCTTTCCCATTTCATTATAGTAAGTTGTGTTCTTGCATCTAAAAATACAACAGCGAGCCAAACAAAAGATCCTCCGATAAAAAAGGAATAAAAGAAAGACGCCCCAAAAGGTTCGGACAAAAAGCTAGTGATAGGAAAAAGAAGTCCCAGCAGAATAAAGAATATGGACATTCCGACGAACTTTGGATTCTTTCGCTTCATTCTCGTTCCTTATCGCTATCGTGGTTGGGTGTTGCTAAAAATACCGGCAATAGAATGTCACTGTTACGTAGGCCACCGCAGTACGTCTTAGCAGCGCGTCCGACCCACCAGGGGTTACATGCACATCAAACACAACAACCGACTCAAAATCTACAATCCCCTCCTTGCTCATCGCAGTAGAGTGTGACGCTATCTGCGCGCACAGATATTCAGATTCCCGTGCCACGGCACGACTATCGGTATAGTGATTGACCGCTCCCTCCGGTGCGCTATCACTTAATACTATGGTCAATCGATCCAGGTTGACATTTCCGCCAATGTCAAAGTCTGATGCCATAGCTGCGGGTACAAAACCGTTAATCACCGCACCGCCATTGATATAAGGATTGTTGGTTTCAAAACACGCTGAAACGTGGCCACAATGCTGCTGGCATAACGCCTCTGTATAGCAACTATTCACGTCGGTCAAATATTTGCCATCTATCGGGCTTTAAGAATAGTTGAATAAGCCTATCTTTGTAACAAACTAACGTGGCCCAATCGAGGTACTTTTTGAAGGTCGCATCTGGTGCAGAGTTTTACTAATATCGGCCGATGCGCTCAAGATTGGACTTCGGATCCAACGAACCTTGGGAACCGGCCACCCACAGCTCCCACAGTCCCCACACAACCCACCACACCTCACCCCAACGCCACTGAACCCACCGCCGCATGGCACCCTATATATATGAGTATTTCGCGTCATCTGGATGAGTATTGCGCTGTGGAGGGGATTACGCCGTCGGCTGAGGTGGATGTGGAGGGCCTGTCACCGTGTCACCAGTTCCTGCCGTCGCCGGGCGTCGATGTTTCCACGACGGATCCGTTGTCGCGTCTGGAACGTGCCCGCGCCGCCCTCGCTGCCACGCTGTAGCTGGCCGGCACACTGAAGCTCACCGCCGCTTGTCGACGCCCCGCCTTCCGCGCCGTCAGCCCGCGACATGCCGCCTCATTCATACACGTTCAAATTCACCCCCATATGGGTGGGCTTCGAGACACGATCGAGATATTTCTTAGGGTTTTCATAAAACGCTCTGAGCAGCACGTTTTTCCTAACGAAACGAACCACCACCTGGGATAATGCATATCATCCACAGCCGCCTTGTTATGTAAAGATGACGCTTTCCTCATGATTTTGTGGCACATTTGTTATGCAAAACTAGCGGACGTCTGTGCCGCGCACGACTACCAACGACTACAGGGAGCGAGTGTTACGTGTCTGATCATCAGCACACTTTTAGCCGGGATCGTCTGGTGCAGAAATTTGGTGAGCAACCTTTTTCCTTGGTGTTTTCGGGCCAGGGGTTTAACTGGTTGAAGACGTTGCGGGAGGCGGTCGCTGCTGGTGCTGGCTTCAATGTGAACAGCATTGTGGAGCGTGCGGCGTCGTTAACTGAGCCGGTGGCGGACGAACTGACTGCCGCCCGCCCCTTCGGTTTTGACCCAGTGGATTGGGCATCAAACGACGACGATCCGGCGTTCGATATCTCGCAGGCCGTGCTGAGCGTGCCGGGCATTTTCGTCTCGCAGCTGGCCACGCTGGATACCCTGGAGGCGCAGCGTCTGAGCCTGGAGAAAAGCACCGTCACCATCGGTCATTCCCAGGGTGCGCTGGGCGTGCATCTGCTGAAGGATTTAACGCAGGCTGCGGAGATCCTAGCCATCGCTGAGTTGATCGGTGCCGCTGGTGTGCATGCTGCTCGGGTACACGGGTTGATCCGCAACGGCGAGCTGAGCCCGATGGTATCGGTGCAGGGGGTGACTCAGAAGCAGCTGGAGGAGGCCATCGCCGCCACAACAGCCGACTCCGCCGACGATGCAACCCGCCCCATCATCGGTCTGCGCAACACCCGGGATTCGTTTGTGGTGGTCGGTCGCCCGGATGATGTGCAGCGGGTACAGTCCTTCCTGCAGGCGCGCGCCGCTAAGGATGCGAAGGCTATTGCGAATAAGGAGCGCGGCGGTAAACCGTTCGCCCCGGTGTTTAACCCACTGGACGTACAGATTGCATTCCACCACCCGGCAATGCAGCCTGCGGTGGATCAGGTGGTGGAGTGGGCGAAAGCCTGTGACCTGAACGAGGAACTGGCCGAGCAATGCGCCAAGGACGTGCTGGTTAACCCCGAGGACTGGGTTGAGCAGGTAAACAAGGCCATTGATGCGGGAGTGCGGTGGCTGCTGGACGTGGGGCCTGACGGGGGCGTCGTTAAGCTGACGAATGCTGTGGCCCAGGGGCGGGGAGCGTTGTCGTTCGCGGTGTGTGACAACGACGGTCAGGCGCTGTTGTTCGATCCGGGCATGGGGCCGACGCTGCCGAAGAAGTGGACGGAATTCGCGCCGAAACTAGTCACAAGCAAGACAGGCACCAAAGTAGAAACCAAGTTCACCCGCCTGACGGGTCGTTCGCCGATGATGCTGGCGGGCATGACACCGACGACGGTGGACCCGGAGATCGTGGCCGCGGCGGCGAACGCGGGCCACTGGGCGGAGATGGCCGGTGGGGGACAGGTCACCCCGGAGATCCTGGAGTCGAATATTGAGAAGCTGACGGGGTTGCTCAACCCGGGCGTGAACGCGCAGTTCAACTCCATGTTCCTGGACCCGTACCTGTGGAAGATGCAGATCGGCGGCAAGCGCCTAGTCCAGCGTGCCCGCGAGAACGGCGCGCCGATTGATGGCGTGGTGGTTACCGCCGGCATGCCGGATCGCGACGATGCCGTCGCCCTGATCAAGGAGCTGCGCGATAATGGCTTCCCGTGGGTGTGTTTCAAGCCCGGCGCGGTCAAGCACATCAAGAAAGTGCTCGACGTGGCGCGTCAGGTGCCGGATATTCCGGTGATCATCCAGGTTGAGGGTGGTAAGGCGGGTGGCCACCATTCGTGGGAGGATCTGGATGACCTGCTGATTGCCACGTATGACGAGATTCGTCAGCAACCGAACGCGGTGTTGGTGGTGGGCGGTGGCATTGGCACCCCGGAGCGCGCTGCGGATTACATCAGCGGTGAGTGGGCATTGTCCTACGATCTGCCGAAGATGCCGGTGGACGGCGTTTTGGTGGGCACCGCAGCGATGGCTACCAAGGAGGCGAAGACGTCTCCGCAGGTCAAGAAGCTTCTGGCGGACACCAAGGGCGTGGACTCCTGGGTAGGTGCCGGTTCCGCCGTTAACGGCATGGCGTCGGGCCGTTCGCAGTTGGGCGCGGATATTCACGAGATTGATAATTCCGCCGCCCAGGCTGGCCGTTTGTTGGATGAGGTCGCGGGCGATGAAGAGGCCGTGCAGGCCCGCCGCGAGGAGATCATTGCGGCGATTGCTAAGACCTGCAAGCCGTATTTCGGCGATGTGGAGGCCATGACCTATGAGCAGTGGCTGAAGCGTTACCTGGAGCTGTCCGGGCCGACCACTAACACTGAGACCGCCAGCACTGAGACCACCGACAAGGGGTGGACCGACGTTTCCTGGTTTAACCGCTTTACTCAGATGCTGGAGCGCACGGAAGCCCGCCTGACGGATCAGGACCATGGGGAGTTCACACCGCTGATTACGCTCGCCCAGGATGAGCCCGCCGAGAAGGCCGTGGCTCGCCTCGTGGAGGAGTACCCGCAGGCCGCCACGGATGTGCTGCACCCGGCGGATGTGGCGTGGTTCCTGAAGCTGGCCCGCACCCCGGGTAAGCCGGTGAATTTCGTGCCGGTGATCGATAAGGACGTGCGCCGCTGGTGGCGTTCGGATTCCCTGTGGCAGGCCCAGGACGCCCGCTATGACGCCGATGCCGTGTGCATCATTCCCGGCCCCGCCGCCGTTGCGGGCATCACGAAGGTGGACGAGCCGGTGGCTGAGCTGCTGGGTCGTTTCAATACCGCGTCGGTCAAGCGCCTCGAAGAGCTGGGCGTTTCTGCGGAAGACGTGACCACCACTCCGGTGGAGCGCGTGATTAACGCTGCGGGCACCTACTGGGCTGGCCGCAACACCGCCTCCGTGATCGAGCGCTTGGGCGATACACATGCGTGGACGCTCACCGAGGATGCCTCTGAAGCGTCGCACGCTCCGACGGGCGCGCAGCTTGTTACCGAGGACGAGAACCACGCCGTGCTGACCGTGCCGCTGGCGGGTTCCACGGCTTTTGGCACCACCGCCGACCTGACTATTCGTTTCACCCTCACTGACACTGATGGCGCTGTCCCGCAGGTCACCCAGGCCGATGCGGAGGCCGCGATGGCGGAACTCACCCGCATCGCCGCCGGTGGCACGCTCGCCGAGGTGAAGGACGGCACGGCCACCTGGACCACGCGTATCGACGCCGCCCAGACCGCCGACTACAACAACGTCACCGCCGCATTCCTGCCGACCAGCTTGACTGCAAGCGGCACCGCCCCGGACGTGCTGGTTGGACACGCCTGGCCCGCCATTTTCGCGGCTGTGCGGAATGCCGTGATTCCCGGCACCGACGGGGATTCCGTGGTGGAGGGCATGCTGAGCCTGGTGCATGTGGAGCATCACATCAAACTCGCGGACACCCTCCCCGAAGGCACCGCAGAGCTGACCATCACGGCGCACACCGACGAGGTGAAGGACACCAACATTGGTCGCCTCATCCTGGTTCGCGCCGAAATTGATGCGGACGGCACGCGCCTGGCCACCCTGTCGGAGCGTTTTGCCATTCGTGGCCGCCGGGGCACCAGCACCGCCCGCACCAATTCCTCGGCGTTGCCGAGCGTGATTGACACCCCACGGTCGTTCCGCGCTTTCACCACGGTCACCGCACCGGAAAGCATGCTGTCCTTCGCGCTGGTTTCCGGCGACCGCAACCCCATCCACGTCTCCGAGACGGCCGCGCACCTGGCTGGCCTTCCCAACGTGATTGTGCACGGCATGTGGACCTCCGCACTCGCGGAACTCATCGCCGCCGCCGGGTACAGCGACGACACCACCACGACCGCACCGAACCGCGTCGTGGAATACACAGCCACCATGCTGGCCCCGATCATGCCGGGCGCACGCATCGACTTCCTGGTTGAGCGCGCGGGCGTCGATAATCGCCCCGGATGCGGCGAGGTGCGGGAAATCACCGCCACCGTTGACGGAAACCTGGTGCTTAAGGCCACCGCAGTGATGGCGGCACCCGTGACGTTCTACGCCTTCCCCGGCCAGGGCATCCAGTCCCAAGGCATGGGCATGGAAGCCCGCAAGAACTCCAAGGCCGCCAAGGAAGTGTGGGACCGGGCGGATCGACACACCCGCGCCAAGCTGGGATTCTCCGTGCTGGAGATCGTGAAGAACAACCCCACCGAGGTAGTGGTCAAGGGGGAGAAGTTCCACCACCCGAAGGGCGTGCTGTTCCTCACGCAGTTCACGCAAGTGGCCATGGCCACCCTGGGTGTGGCACAGGTCGCGGAAATGCGAGAAGCGGGTGCCCTGAACCAGCGCGCCTTCTTCGCCGGGCATTCTGTGGGTGAATACAACGCACTGGCCGCCTACGCCGGTGTGCTGTCCCTGGAATCCGTGGTGGAGATCGTGTACCGCCGCGGGCTGACCATGCACCGCCTGGTGGATCGCGATGCCGAAGGCAACTCCAACTACGGTCTGGCTGCCCTGCGCCCCAACAAGATGGGGCTGACCGCAGACAACGTGTTTGACTTCGTGGCGAATATTTCCAAGGAATCGGGCGAATTCCTGGAGATTGTGAACTACAACCTCGCCGGACTTCAGTACGCGGTGGCCGGTACGCGCGCCGGGCTGAAGGCGCTGCGTGAGGCTGCGGAGGAGATGGCCCCCGGCCAGCGTTCCTTCATCATGATCCCGGGCATTGATGTGCCGTTCCACTCGTCGGTGCTGCGCGATGGTGTGGCCGATTTCCGCGCCCACCTGGATTCGCTGCTGCCGGACACCGTGGATCTTGATGTGCTGGTGGGCCGCTACATTCCGAACCTGGTCGCCCGCCCCTTCGAGCTGACCCGGGAATTCGTGGAGTCCATGGAGGAGGTCGTGTCCTCGCCGCTGCTGGATGAGATTCTGGCTGATTTCGACGCGGCCGCCAAGAACGAGCAGAAGCTTGCACGCACGATCCTGATTGAGCTTTTGGCCTGGCAATTTGCCTCCCCGGTCCGCTGGATTGAAACCCAGGACTTGGCGCTGACAACCCTGGGTGTGGACCGTTTCGTGGAGGTCGGCGTGGGTTCCGCACCGACTATTGCGAACATGATGGGCCAGACCCTCACCCTCCCGCAGTACGCGGACGTGGACATTGAGGTGTTGAACGTCGAGCGTGAGCGCGGCGTGGTATTTGCCACCGATGAGGTGGTGCGCGAGGTGTCCACCGACGCTGATGAAGCCGATGACGCAGCTCCCGCCGAAAGCGCCCCCGCCGCGCCTGAACCGGCCTCGGTGACCTCCGCAGCATCCGCTCCGACGGAGGATGGTGCTTTCACCGCAGCCCCGGCCACCGGTGGCCCCCGTCCGGAGGACATTCCGTTCACCCCCGCAGATGCCACAGAGATGCTGGTCGCAGTGTGGACGAAGGTCCGCCCCGACCAGATGGCCGCCACGGATTCCATCGAAACCCTGGTGGAGGGCGTGTCCTCGCGCCGTAACCAGTTGCTCCTGGATTTGGGCGTGGAATTCGGCCTGGGTGCTATTGACGGTGCCGCCGACGCGGAACTGAACGACCTGAAAGCTACGGTCAGCCGCATGGCCAAGGGCTACACGGCCTTCGGCCCGGTCCTGTCCGATGCTTCCGCCGACGCCCTGCGCCGCATCACCGGTCCCACCGGCAAGCGCCCCGCCTACATTGCCGAGCGCGTCACCGGCACCTGGCAACTGGGCCAAGGCTGGGCGGATCACGTTACCGCCGCCGTGGTCATTGGTGCCCGCGAGGGCGCGTCGCTGCGCGGTGGCGACCTGGCCACACTCAGCCCCATCGCACCCTCCAGCGCCAGCGAGCTTGATGCACTTATCGACGCCGCGGTGGCTCAGGTCGCCGCGAACCACGGCGTGTCCGTCGCGTTGCCGTCCGGCGGTGCTGGCGGCTCTGGTGGCGTGGTGGATTCCGCCGCGCTGGGCGAGTACGCCGAGCAGGTGACCGGCAAGGCCGGTGTGCTGGCGGAAACCGCCCGCACGATCCTGCAGCAGCTGGGCCTGGAGCCGCACCGCACCGTCAACCTGGACGATAAGGATGCCGACGCCGCCATCTTCGACGTGGTGGCTCAGGAACTCGGCTCGGATTGGCCGCGCCTTGTTGCCACCGCATTCGATGCCAACAAGGCTGTGCTGCTAGATGACCGCTGGGCGTCCGCCCGCGAGGATATCGCCCGCGTGGCCGTCGGCGTTCTGGACGCCAAGGACGTGGACGTCACCGGCGCCGGCGAGGCCGTTGCCCGCCAGGCCAAGCACTGGGGCCTGGATGAGTTGGCGGCCCAGGCGCTGGATACCAGCGCACTGCCGTACGCCAAGGATGTTGCCGTGGTCACGGGTGCCTCCCCGAACTCCATTGCCGCTGCCGTCACAGGCGAGCTGTTGGGCGGCGGTGCCACGGTGGTGGCCACCACCTCCAACCTGAACCACGAGCGCCTGACCTTCTACAAGGAGCTGTACCGTACCCACGCCCGCGGCCAGGCTGCCCTGTGGATCGTACCCGCGAACTTGAGTTCCTTCGCTGACCTGGATTCCGTGATCGAGTGGGTCGGCTCGGAGCAGACCGCCACCGTCAACGGTGCGAAGAAAGTGCTCAAGCCAGCCCTGGTACCCACTCTGCTGTTCCCCTTCGCCGCGCCCCGCGTGTCCGGCTCCCTGGCGGATGCTGGCCCGCGCGCCGAAACGGAAATGCGCCTGCTGCTATGGAGCGTGGAACGCCTCATTGCCGGGCTGTCCGCTATCGGCGTGAACACGGAGGTTGGACGCCGCCTGCACGTGGTGATTCCAGGCTCCCCGAACCGCGGCCGTTTCGGCGGCGACGGCGCCTACGGCGAATCCAAGGCAGCCCTGGATGCACTGGTCAACCGCTGGCATGCGGAACCCGTGTGGGGCGAGAACACCTCCCTGGTGCACGCCCTCATCGGATGGGTGCGCGGCACCGGCCTGATGGGCGGCAACGATCCGCTTGTCGAGGCCGTCGAAGCCGCAGGCGTGACCACATTCTCCACCGAAGACATCGCCAAGCTGCTGGTCTCTAACATTTCCCAGGACGTGCGCGATAAGGCCGCCACCGAACCCGTGACGGTGGACTACACCGGCGGCCTCGGCGATGCCGATGTGAACCTCGCGGAACTGGCCCGGAATGCTGCGGCAAACGCGGCGTCGACAAGCGAGGACGAAGAACCCCGCACCGTGCGCGCCCTGCCCACCCCGTACCGACGCTTCCAGGCCACCACCCCCGACTTCACCGGGCAGGTTAGCCAGAAACTCGACGACATGATCGTCATCGTCGGTGCCGGCGAGCTTGGCCCCTACGGCTCCGCCCGCACGCGTTTCGACGCCGAACTCACCGGCGACCTCTCCGCCGCCGGTGTCACCGAACTCGCCTGGACCATGGGACTCATCAGCTGGGAAGACGGCAGCTGGGTCGATGCCGACGGTTCCGAGATTGCCGAAGAAGACATCTACGACCGTTACCACGACGAAGTGCTAGGCCGCGTCGGTGTGCGTCGCTACCATGACGATTTCGGCATGGTCAGCAACCTTGCCCCCGAACTCACCACCGTCTACCTGGACCGTGACCTGAGCTTCACCGTCAGCGACAAGGAAGCAGCCCGCACCTTCGTCGACTCCGAACCCGACAACACCAGCGCCGCCTACAGCGAAGAAACCGGCGAATGGATAGTCACCCGCCATGCGGGCTCCGCCATTCGTGTGCCCCGGCGCATGGCCATGAGCCGCTTCGTCGGTGGACAAATCCCCGAAGGATTCGACCCCAGCGTCTACGGCATCCCCGCAGACATGGTGGACAACCTCGACCGCGTTGCCCTGTGGAACATCGTCTGCACCGTCGAGGCGTTCCTGTCCAGCGGATTCAGCCCCGCCGAACTCATGCGCTCCATCCATCCCACCCGCGTTTCCTCCTCACAAGGAACCGGCATGGGCGGCATGGAATCCCTGCGCTCCCTCTACGTTGACGGCCTGCTTGCCGAACCCCGCGCCAACGACATCCTGCAGGAAGCCCTGCCCAACGTCACCGCCGCGCACGTCATGCAGTCCTACATCGGCGGCTACGGACAAATGGTGCACCCCGTTGCGGCCTGCGCCACCGCCGCCGTCTCCGTGGAAGAAGGCATGGACAAAATCAGGCTCGGCAAAGCCGACTTCGTGGTCGCAGGTGGCTTCGACGACCTGTCCATCGAAGGCATCACCGGCTTCGGTGACATGGCGGCCACCGCGCCGTCCGCAGAACTCGAAGGCAAAGGCATCGACGAGCGCTACTTCTCACGCGCCAACGATCGACGCCGCGCCGGATTCATCGAATCCGCAGGTGGCGGCACCATCCTGCTCACCCGCGGCTCCATCGCCGCCGACCTCGGACTTCCCGTCCTCGGCGTGGTGGGATTCGCAGAATCCTTTGCCGACGGCGCGCACACTTCCATCCCCGCGCCGGGCCTGGGCGCCCTGGGGGCCGCGCAAGGTGGGGAAGTCTCCCGCCTGGCCAAGGCGCTGTACGCTCTGGGTGTGAATGCGGATGAGGTGAGCGTGATCTCCAAGCACGACACCTCCACTACCGCCAACGACCCCAACGAGTCCGACCTGCACGAACGCCTCGCCACCGCCATGGGGCGCGGCGAGGGCAACCCGTTGTTTGTGGTGTCCCAGAAGTCCCTGACCGGGCACGCCAAGGGCGGCGCCGCCGCATTCCAGATCATCGGGCTCACCCAGGTGCTGCGGTCCGGGCTGCTGCCCGCCAACCGCTCCCTGGACTGCGTGGACCCGGTGCTGAACAAGCATCAGCGCCTGGTGTGGCTGCGCAAACCCCTGGACCTGGGGGCTGCGGGTGAAGGCTTCGCGCCGAAGGCAGGCATTGTCACCTCCCTTGGTTTCGGGCACGTCTCGGCGCTAGTGGCTATTGTCCACCCGGCCGCTTTTGTGGAGGCCGTGCGCGAAGAACGCGGTGCCACCGGTGTCGCCGAATGGGAAGATGCTGCCACCACCCGCGAAAATGCTGGTCTGCGGCGCATTCTCGACGCCATGCACGGCGGTGCCGCACTGTACGAACGGCCCGTGGACCGCAACCTTGGTGGCACCGGTGATGCTGCCAAGGAGCGAGAAGCTGCCGCGCTGCTTGATTCCGGGGCGCGCTTGATTGATGGAGTCCTTCGTGTAACTGGGGAGTTCTAG
>ERZ772962.705-NODE-705-length-18444-cov-2.884007_pt1 | contig 18444 bp, 16 predicted proteins | sample MGYA00580676_ERZ772962 | MGnify/ENA primary metagenome ERZ772962 (study PRJEB29015, sample SAMEA2738049) | human oral metagenome | biome: human oral; feature: human-associated habitat; material: saliva | place: China | collected 2230 ...
CAAAGCTCATCATATTTTAATCCATCATATCGGCGATGACGCTAGGATTTATAAAATCGAAGAGCAAAATATTCCAATCAAGGATAGCGAACCAGATAAAACCGACGATTCGGAAGATTCAGATAATCCAAGCAATTCAGGCGACCCCAATAAGACAAACGGTTCGAGCAATCCGAGCAGCCCAAGTAGTCCAAGTAATCCGAATGACTCCACCAATCCAGACCCTTCCGAGACACCGAAACCACCAGAAGAGCCTGAAGACAATCATTTTGGCGACCTACTTCGAGAATTAGATATTCTGAAACATAATGCCTTTTCAGAACAAACTGAAAATCTTACAGACCGACTCCGTGGCATTTTTAATAAAAAGTCCGAAGATAAAAAGGAATCCGAAGATAAAAAGGAGCCAGAGAGCGGAAAGCCCGATAAGCAAAAAACTGATAATAAATCTAAACCAGATAAGCATTCTAATTCCGAGAAAAATAATGAAAACCATAACAATAACTCCGATACCCCTAACACAGAAAATCACCAAGAAGATCATTCATCTCATCCGAGCATAGAATCAAAAGAAAAATCCAATCATCAGACGCAGTCAGACTCAAAAACTAATCAAGATAAAGAAGTTAAAAAACTTATTCCAGCCGTACCTGACTCTGGCATGCCTAGATATCTTAAGAGAAGACTGTATTCTAAATAGATGTGTTAAAATACAACATCTTAAACTTCTGTCAAGAATTACCGAGAAGACAAGTGATAGTGGTCGCCATATTCACAACGATACACTGAAAGAGCCGGCGCGTGGTAATCATGCGCCGCCACCATAGCGGCCACCTCGGCTTCTTCACGAGTCCTGTAACAGATTTTCTGTGAATCACCCACCCAGCACTTTTCCGGCATAATAATATTATTGTTTAACTTTTTTCTCATCTCTGAATATTATACATCTATAACATAAAATGTCTAAATAATACAACCAATTTTATGTTGACACGCTACATATAGCGTTATAGAATAAGCATAGACACTATATATAGCGTAATTGCCAAAACATATATAGCGTAAAAAGCAAACAAAAATAACTAAAAGAGAAGATTGTTAGAATAAGGAGATTTATTTTTTATGCTCAAAAAAGTTGTCAAAAGAGATGGAAAAGTGGTCCCATTTGATATTGAAAAAATCACTAACGCTATTAAAAAGGCTGGTGCTGCCACTGAAGAATTCAAAGAAGAACGCGCCAAACGCCTAGCTGAAAAAGTTGTTTCAGAATTTGAAAAACTTGACCAAAAGAAAACCCCATCCGTCGAACAAATTCAAGATATTGTTGAAAAAATTCTCATGGAATCAAGTTATAAGAAGACCGCCAAAGCTTATATTTCTTACCGCAATGAGCGCACGGTTCGCCGCATGGCTCAAACCAGCCTCATGGATGCCTATCGCACCATTGCTGTGCTCGATGCTAAACAAAATTCAGACATTAAGCGTAGTAATGCGAACGTCGACGGTAACTCCGCCATGGGTAAAATGCTTCAATTTGGTGCCGAAGGTGCTAAGTTTTTCGCCAAATCCGTTCTCATGGAACCACGTTTTGGTGCCGCTCATGACCGTGGCGATATCCATATTCATGACCTAGATTTCTATGCCACCGGTACATTAACTTGCTGCCAAACTGATCCATTAAAACTCTTTGCTAATGGCGGTTTTAATACCGGACATGGGCATCTCCGTACGCCAAACTCTATTGGTTCCTATGCTGCACTCGCTGCTATTATTCTTCAAGCCAACCAAAATGAACAGCACGGCGGCCAAGCTATTCCAAATTTCGATTACGCCATGGCTCCCGGTGTCGACAAAACTTTTAAGAAAACCCTCCGCGCTAATCTTAAAAAATATAACGAATTCTCCGGTAAAAAAGTTGATATAACCATTCCAGAAGATATTAAATACGGCGACGAAGAAACCCTAAAATCTCTCAAGATTCCAGCTATTATCATTGATGAAGCAAAGAAGGATACTGAAAACCAAACTTTCCAAGCTATGGAAGGCTTCATCCACAACCTTAACACTATGCATTCCCGTGCTGGCGCCCAAGTCCCATTTACCTCTATTAATTTCGGTACCGACACTACCGAATCTGGTCGTCTTGTCTCCAAGATGCTACTTGAAGCCACCGAACGTGGTCTTGGACGTGGTGAAACTCCAATTTTCCCAATCTCAGTCTTTAAAGTTAAAGAGGGAATTAATTACAACCCAGAAGATCCGAACTACGATCTCTTCAAACGCAGTATGGAAGTCTCCTCTAAGCGCCTCTTCCCAAATTTCACCTTTATTGACGCTCCATTTAATATTAAATATTACAAGAAGGGTGACTATAATACCGAGATTGCTACCATGGGTTGCCGTACTCGCGTTTTCTCCTCTATTTTCCCAGAATCCGATGGCGTTGCAACTAGCCGTGGCAACCTATCTTTTACCACCATTAATCTAGTTCGCCTTGGCATTAAGCATGGCATCGCACTCAAAGAGCGTAAAACCGCAGACTGGAAAGGCTTCTATAAGGAACTCGACGAATTGATGGACCTAGTTGCCGACCAACTACTCGAACGATTTGAATTCCAAGCTAATCAACACGTCCGTAACTTCCCATTTCTCATGGGTGAGGGGAACTGGTTTGGTAGCGAAAAACTCGGACCAGACGATACCCTACGCGATGTAATCAAGCACGGCTCACTTTCTATTGGCTTTATCGGCGTTGCCGAAACTCTCAAAGCTATGCTCGGCAAACATCACGGCGAAGACGAAGAAGCCAGAAAGAAAGGTCTCGAAATTATCGAACATATGACCAAGCGATGTGATGATTATAGTAAAAAGTATCATCTCAATTTCACACTCTTTGGTACCCCAGCCGAAGGTCTCGCCGGACGCTTTACTAAAATGGACCGCAAGGAATTTGGCCTCATTGAGGGCATAAATGACCGTGATTACTATACCAATTCTTTCCATGTTCCAGTTTACTTCCCAATCTCAGCTTTTGAAAAAATCGAAATTGAAGCCCCATATCATGCCCTCTGTCCAGCTGGACATATTTCCTACGTCGAACTCGATGGCGACCCTTCACAAAATATTGAAGCCTTCGAAGCTGTCATTCGTAAGATGCACGACTCTGGAATTGGCTATGGTTCCGTCAACCACCCAGTCGATCGCGACCCAGTCTGTGGCTTCTCTGGAATTATTCCAGGTGAACGCTGCCCATCATGTGGTCGTCTCGAAGGAGAGATTCCTTTTGAACGCCTTCGCCGCATCACCGGCTACCTTGTTGGTTCACTCGATCGTTGGAATGATGCGAAGCGTGCTGAAGAGCACGACCGTGTCAAACATAACGTCTCTGGCACTTATACCAAATCCGAAAAAGCCGCTCGCGAACACGCCAAACATACCGCTAAATCCTCTCTAGGAAAGGCTTAAATGCCGTCCCGCGTCCCTGGTTCCGGTAAAACCCATATCCGTCTTTCCGGCCCGATTGAGCATGATAGTATCGTCAATGGCTACGGATTACGCGCCGTGATTTGGACTCAAGGTTGTTTTATTCACTGTGAAGGTTGCCAAAATCAAGAAACCTGGGACGAAGAGGGTGGGGTTCTTGTCGATATTGAAGATATCAAACAAGAGCTCCGCTCCCTTAAGGGGCAAACCGGCCTCACTTTCTGTGGTGGGGAACCGTCACTTCAAGCCGAAGCCTGTATTGAAATCGCCAAATTCGTCAAGGAAGAGCTCGGCTGGAATGTCTGGTCATTTTCTGGCTACGCTTATGAAGAAATTAAGGCAAAGCAAAACGATCAATGGGAGTTTTTCAAAACCCTCGATGCCCTGATTGATGGACCATTCGTCCTTGCCCAGCGTGACCTCACCCTAAAATTTCGAGGCTCTAAAAACCAGCGCCTACTTCATCTCAAAAACGGTGAAATTACCAGCATCGAATAATACCACCAAAAAGTCTTCCAGTTTTTAGTACTTTAGATTCTACTCCTAAAATACAGTTTTCACCAAAATTTAACGCCCCTACCTTAAGCCAGATTTACATAAAACTTTGGGGCATTTTTCGTCAAATACACCAAATTCCGCGCGTGCTTCACGATAAAATTTTTGTGATATTTCTCGCGGCGCCAACGATATAGCTCTGCCACTAAATCCGCAAGAAAATGGTCATAGATTGCCTCCATCAGTTCCGGCTCGTAGCGATTCCAAAAACGATAAATTAACATCTTAAATTCCACTCGAAACAGCGTCAAATTCATCATTTTATGAAAATCCATCTGCATCAACTCCAAACGATTTTCTTTATATAAAAAAATGAACAATTTTTCATAAAATTGTTCCATGCTCATTTCTAATTGAAAATTTGTTTTTACTTCATCCTCCAAATGCTTCAAGAAAATGGCGCGATTCTTATTCATTAAATCTGCCAAGTTACGATAATGATCATAAAATGTTGACTCCGCAATCTTAGCCACTCTAGTAAGCTCGCGTATTTGAACTTCAGCTAAACTTTTATCTCTTGATATGCTTGCCAAAGCATTAAAAATTTTTCGTTCGGTTCTTTGATATACCCGATTTTTAACATGCTTTCTGCCCATCTTTTTCTCTCCGGATTTTATTTTTATTTTAGCATAAGCATTTCAAAATAAAACCTCCTAAAAAGAAAAATAGCACTCCACTAGGAGTACTATTTAAGAGCTTCATCTATGATAAAAGACATAATCATGGATTGAACATAACAAAGAAAGGCCGCCAAAAATATCGTTAGAGTTATCGCTAGTACATTATTAAAGTTAGCTCCAAACACCATGATAATTGGCATTCCCACCAGGGTAACAAATCTTGCATTAGCTATAGTAAATCCTACATTAGCTATTTTTTTCGCAAACCCAGGCAATCTAGGGCAATACCTTTGGGCTGTTACGATACTCCTAGCATTGTCTTGAACTGTAGTCATAATTGTGCCAATAATTATAACTAACAGTATCCAAAAGTCCACCATTGAAACTAGCACCATCCAGATAAACGCGTTAAATACCATATCGGAAGCAACTACCATTATCGCACCCAACTTATTATCACCGAGAAAAACTAAAAGATCATACTCGTAGATTATCGATCCCCCGACGATAAAATTTACATTCCACATAACACTAACTAGTAAAATTGCTGCCCAAAATGGCAACACTCCTAGCAGTAAGCCCGCTATCACTACACACGATAAAAGCCTTGCTATTATCAGTGTGCGAATTTCGGCATTTAGTATCTGTTTTTTCTCTTTCCAATCTTTTTCCATACGGAAACCTCCTCTTAAAGAACTACTCAAAAAGTCACACTAATTAATATTAATCAGTTCATATATTCTACAACTTTTTCGTAATCCTGTCAATTTTTTAACATTGACATATTTATATTTTTATGGTAGAATTAAACCGTCTAATCTAACTAGGATTTAGGTTGACGTACGTGAAAATTGCTTATTCATGGAAGGGGGTGTTTTTCATGAGCACTACGATTACCAATGACGTTACTGGCCGAAGATACGATTCCTGGAAAGAAGAGGATGTTCGAGCATTCGTCCAAGATTACAGATCTAATCCGAGCGACTTTCAGAAAGCCTGGGATTCAGAAATTAAAGTAATGCTAGATAACGCCGTAACTTACGGATGTTATAACGATTAATCATCAATTAATCGTACGCAATACCTGTAACTCGGTTATTAAAATTCAATTTGCTGATATCGAATACTAGCTCCCTGAAAAACTACTACTCGCTAGTACTCTTCTCCCAAAAGATATCAGCAACGCAACTATTGACCCGCAATTTTCACGCTTTTCGGGAGGCTTCCGCCTCCCATTTTTATGCCTAAATTTTGAGCAAAATTTCATCCACATAAAACCCTATCTTTTTCATCCAAACATACTTTTTGTGCTAAAATTAAAATATCTTGCTATACTTCGGTCACTGGCAATGAGAAAATGTTTTAGCTTTAAGTATCGTCATTTATACTTTTAGCCAGGAGCCAATAAATCAGGCTCACATAAATGACTCTTATATTTAAATTTAGGAGTTACTTATGCAAAACCAAACTAATCTTAACAATCTAGAACGTGTCGAAGTGATGGCCCTTTTTGGCTATCAAATGACTCCGTGCCAACCGCTGACTTTCAAGCGACGTGGCTATGAGGAGTCTGAGGTGACGGAATTACTCCACACTCACATCCGTTTCGTCGGCAATACCGCGATTCACGTCTTTGACGTCTTAGTCGGAAAGGAGCAATGTCGTCTGATGTTTAATGCTACAGATTTGACTTGGCATATTGCGGCTAACTAATCTAGAGAGAGGGGAATTAACCCCCTCTTTTTTGTTACAATTTTGCAGAAAATTCATCCAGCACCGCTCGAATTTCTGCAGTACTTTTACAATCCATCAATTTTACGCGCAAATCCGAAGCTCCATCGAAAGAATTCACATAAACCTTAAACATGCGCTTCAAAGGTTCGAACGGATACCTCGAGTCGCGCGCCTCTAATTCTCGACATCTCGCATCAAAGACATCTAGATGAAAACGAAATAGTTCCATAATTTCCGGAATTTCAACTTCTCCACCCAACCCCACTGGTTTACGATTAGTAAAACAATATGGATTGAAGAATACCCCACGACCAATCATAAAGCCATCCACCTCTGGATAAGCCTCACTGAGTTTTTTCACATCCGCCATGTCCGCAATATCACCATTAATCGTAATTAAAGTCCGCGGCGCGACCTCATCACGAATTGCTAAAATTTCTGGGATCAATTCATAGTGCGCTGGTACTTTTGACATTTCCTTGCGTGTGCGTAAATGAATCGTCAAATTCGCCACATCCTCTGCTAAAATTTTTGGTAACCATTCACGAAATTCATCGACGTAAGTAAAGCCAAAACGCGTCTTCACCGAAACTGGTAGATTAGTATTTGCTTTCGCCGAACGAATACATTCAAGGGCCAATTCTGGCGTACGAATCATCGCCGCTCCGCCACCCGCCTTATTGACATGGCGATCTGGACAGCCCATATTAATATCTAATCCATCAAAACCTAGCCCCTCCAATTTACTTGCCAGCAAACCAAATTGCTCTGGATTTTTTCCCCAAATTTGCGCAATAATTGGCGAATCCGTCTCCACTACATCGAGACGCTCAAGTGCATTATCGCGACCTTTTTCTGAAGCAAAAGAAGAAACATTAGTAAATTCCGTAAAAAACACATCTGGTCTACCTGCCCGGTTAATCACTTGACGAAAAACCACATCCGTCACCCCCTCCATCGGGGCTAAAATCGTAAAATGTTTAGGTAAATCCTGCCAAGACCATTTTTTCTGCATTATTTTCTCCAATCTAACTCAAATCTTAATTTTTCGCTTCTGCTTATTTTTTATTCCGGTTTAGCTTAAATTCATTCCGCTTCCGCTTATTTCTATTCCTCTTCCGCTTCTATCTCTGCATGCTTTAAGCGAATAGCTTCCTCATAAATTTCTTCGAAACGCTTCAAGGTATGCCTCAAATCATGTTTCTTGGAAATCTCCAGGGAATTCTTACTATATTTCTCTCGCAACTTTTTGTCCAAAAGAATCTTTTTCATAGCTTCTTTGAACGCTTCGACATTGCCAGCCTCCACAAGTTCACCATTAAAGCCATTCACACAAATTTCCCCCACCGCTCCAGCATTCACGGCTACAAGGGGCAAACCGGTTGCCGCCGCCTCAATCAAAACAATTCCTTGAGTCTCAGTCTCAGAGCCCGTAGCAAACATTGTACCCATGCGATAAACTTTTGCGAGTTCCGGCATCATAATTTTACCGAGGAATTTTACCTCCTCACTAATGCCCAGCTCCTCAGTAAGTTCTTTCAATCTCGCCACATCGATGCCATCACCCACAATCACCAGTTCAGTATTCGAAATCTCATCCGCCAAAAGCAAAGCAAAAGCCTTCACCACCACATCAATACTTTTTTCCGGATCCACCCGTCCGATGTACATAATTTTATCTTTACCGTCATCAAGCTGATATTTTTTCAAAATCTCCGCACTAGCTTTTGCTGGCTTAAACTGTGACAGATCCACGCCATTCGAAAGCGCTTCTACTGGCACCTTAAAATATTTACGATTTTTTGGTACCAAATCACCAATAGCAATCTCAGTTGGCATCGTCGCGTATTCAGAGTTTTTCAAAAAACTCATCATGTGCGCCTTCAAAATCGCATTTGATAATTTTTTCAAAGGTTTAGGCTGCAAGAAAAACAATTGATCAGTAATATTATCCGGATAAGCATGCCCGGTCGAAACCAAAGGGATGTTTCGCTTTTTCACATAACTCATCACCGCAAGCGCAATAAATTCCGCGGTCTGCAAATGAATGACATCTGGCTGAAATTCATCCAGCACTTTTTTCACTTCCACCCAAGGGTTAACAGTCCACCAAATACCATTTTTATAAGTTAATCGCGGCAAAGGCATACCTAAAAATTCCGGATTCTCTGGCACTGGATTGATTTGATCAGGGTAAAAAGGGAATCGAATCGAAGATAGATGCACGGTCTTCACGCCCATTTTTTCATCGATTTCTTCATGATATTCCCCCGTAAAACTTGGTGCAATCACCAAAATTTCATGACCAGCCTGCGCTAAGCCATTGGCTAAATTATGCGCAAAAACCGCCACCCCATTCGTCATCGGATAATAAATATCAGAAGCAATTGCAATTTTCATAATCTCTATTATATAACACTTTTAGTATCTGTTATAATTAAGCTATGAGTAAAAAATCAAAACCAAAGCAAACCTCTTCTGTCGCCGTCAATCGACGTGCGAGTTTTGATTATCATCTCGGCGATAAAATTATCTGCGGTATGAGTCTGACCGGACCGGAAGTCCGCCTCATTCGTGATCACCATGCCCAACTTAAAGGCTCATTTGTCACTATTAAGGATGGCGAACTCTGGCTAAACAATCTTACACTCGGCGCCGAAACTGCCCGCAATATTCGTCTACTTATCACCAAAAAACAACTTCATTCACTCGAAAAATCTAAGCAACTCGGCAACACTATCGTACCTACCAAATTATTTGGTGGCGGCCGTTATATTAAAATCGAGGTCTCCCTCGCTACTGGTAAAAAACGTTATGACAAGCGCGTTTCGATTAAAAATCGCGACCTCGATCGAGAGGCAAGGAAGCGTCTACATGTCTAAAATTCGTCTTTTTTCCTGGAACGTGAATGGCCTGCGTGCCGTCTTAAAAAAACAAGCTATTCAAAATTTTCTAAGCAATGAGGATCCGGATTTTTGTTGTTTCCAAGAAGTTAAAGCTAAACCCGAGCAAGTTAAAAAAGAAATTTTAGATACTCCACTAGAAAATTATCAGTTACATTGGAATTCCGCCGTCCGACCAGGCTATTCTGGTACTATGACAATCGCAAAAACTAATTTACCAATTCTATCTACCGAAACTAATCTTTCCGAATATTTTAAAAGTCCCGATTTCGATCAAGCAAAATCAGAACTTCTCGAAAATGACGGCTTTGGCTCACCATTTTCTGAAGGTCGTGTGCTCACACTTGAGACCGAAAATTTCTATCTAGTGAACGTTTATACCCCAAATTCCAAAACCGATTTATCGCGTCTCAAACTACGTCATGAACTTTGGGATCCACTCTTTTTGGCTTATTTAAAACATCTCGAAAAAACCAAACCCGTGGTAGTTTGTGGTGATTTTAATGCCGCACACCAAGAAATTGATCTCGCACGTCCGAAACAAAATACCAAAAACGCTGGTTTCACTATCGAAGAGCGTCAAGGTATTTCCGAAATTCTAAAACAAGATTTCATTGATACTTTTCGCTCGCTTAATCCTGACTCCAACCGCTATACTTGGTGGTCACACTGGGGAAAAGCGCGCGAGAATAATATCGGTTGGCGCATTGATTATTTCTTCATCTCTAAATCACTTGAAAAAAATCTCGAAGCCGCCGAAATTTACGAATCCATTCTAGGATCCGACCATTGTCCAATCTCTATCACCCTAAATTTTTAATATTTTGAACCCCAATATTATGAATCCTAATAATTTCACCTACTGGCATAAACTTATCGGTAACGAAGACCACAATATTTTATGGAATATTCCCACCCAAAAATCTGGTCGTCTTTCAGTTTTTGGTGGCAATAGCGAAAACTTTTTAAGCGAAATTCGCACTACCGAGTTTCTCGAAAAATTACCGCTTAAAACTCTTAAATTATTTTTACCAGACGCCCTTCAAAACAAACTTCCGGTGATTAATTATATCGATTTTCTCAAATCCACCCCTTCCGGATCATTCGACCGTCACGAAAAACTTACCGAAAGTTTTCTCTCTACCGATACGGTTTTTCTTTCCGGTAATTTTTCCAAAAATTCCACCACCTCCATCGCCGTTAACGAGGCCCTAAAATCACTGCACGAAAATCAAGTAGTAGTAGCTTGCCGTGACGCTATTGAAATCATTACAAACAGTGCCGAAGAAAATCTCCAACACGAAAATCTCGTTTTGCTCGCCACGATGCCGCAACTCCAAAAACTTTTTCAAGCCATTTATTTTCCTAAAATGTTACTGCTTTCCATGCCACTCACATCTGTGATTGAGACCTTACATAAATTTACCATTAGCTACCCACTGACTCTTATTACGCTACATAGTGACCAAATCATTATGGCCAAAGCTGGCGAAGTCTACACCATTCGCCTTGATCACACTAATTTCACTCCACTTTCTCTCTGGACCGGCATGCTTCCCGCCAAAATCGCCGCGCTTGCCACCTGGAATCCGCAAAACCTTCTCGACGTCGCTACCGCTAGTATTAACTGGGACGTTCGTCAAATTTAAGACTCCCATTGCCAATATCAACTGGGATATTCGTCAAATCTAAATCTTATCACCACTAATGTTAACTGGTACACTCATCGAATCTAATTGCAAAATATGTTAAAATAAGTGTAAGCATTTCTATAATATTTTTAATTTCAGGGTGGAAAAACTATGTCGAACAAAGTGATGATTATTGGAACAGGGAACGTTGGCGCCAGTATTGGTTTTTCTTTAGTTTCTTCCCATAACGCCATCAATGAACTGGTTCTTATCGACCAAGACCAAGCCGATGCCGAAGGCGAGGCGATGGACCTACGCGACACTCTAGCCGTTTCACCGAATTTCATGAAAATTCATGCCGGCTCCTACGAAAAGGACAGCAAAGATACCGATCTGGTAATTATTACCGCTGGCGCCGCCCAGAAAAAAGGTGGCGAAACCCGCACTGAACTCCTTACCCGTAATGCTAAAATCGTCAAAGAAATTGTCGAAAATCTTGTAAACAATGGCTTTCAAGGTATTTTTCTCATGGTCACCAATCCAGTCGATGTTTTATCCTACCTCGTCATGGAATATTCTGGTTTTCCAAGTCACAAAGTTATCGGCTCCGGCACCGTACTCGATTCCGCCCGTCTTAAATATAATATTGCGAACCGCCTCGGTATTTCACCAAAATCTGTCCACGCTTATCAAGTTGGCGAGCATGGGGATAGCGAATTCGCTCTCTGGTCGAATGCTAATATTGGCGGTCAACCGATCACAGATTTGATTTCAGCTTCTGAACTCAAAAATATTGAAACTGATACTAAGAATCAGGCTTATGAAATTATCAACAAAAAAGGTGCCACCTATTATGGCATCGGCGCCTGCGTAACTCGTATCGTGAATTGCATTTTTAATGACGAAAATCGTGTTTTGCCAGTTTCTACTTATGATAATTTTTCCGACTGCTTCTTCGGTTTTCCGACCATCGTCGGCCGCAAGGGAATCGTGCGCCGTCTCGATACCGAACTTACCGAAATGGAAGCCATCCGCATGCAATCTTCCATCAATGTAATCAAACGTTCTCTGCGCGAAGTTCTCTAGCAATCAAACGTTACATACGCGAAGTCCTCTAGCTTTATGGTAAAATTAAACCATGAGGAAATTCTTTTTAAGGTTTATTTTATTACTATCAATTTTTACTCTCGTCTTAGTTCCTGCCGAACCGACTTTTGCGCGTAAAAAGCGCAGTAGCTCAAGCAGTGAAAATTCCGCCGTTAATGATTTTACTTTCAAAAATTTTCATGCCGATTACGAACTAACCAAAGACGCCGAAGGTTACTCCAAGCTTGACGTTACCGAAACTTTAGTGGCCAATTTCACTCACGAAAATACCAATCATGGCATCATGCGCGTCATTCCGATTTTCAATCAAGCCGGCAGAAATCAAATTATTGACGACCCTTACGCTTTTAAAGCCACGGTTACTCGCAATGGTCAATCGGAAAAATTTGAATCCAGCGTTTCCGATTCTAACATTAAACTCAAAATCGGTGATGCTGACGCTTATGTCTCTGGCGAACAAACCTACGTGATTAAATATAGCTTCGACAATGTAGTCGCCGCCTTCAAAGATGTCGCAAATTCCTCAATTTCTGGCGCTTATCAAGAGCTCTACTGGAATATTAATGGCGTAGACTGGAAGCAACCTTTCGAGCAAGTTTCTGGCACTCTTCATTTCTCTGATGAAATTGCTAGCACCATTTTTGGCAACCCAATCTGTTATTCCGGCGCCTATCGTTCCAACGATACTGATAAATGTCAGATCGAAAGAACTAAAAATTCCATCACTTTTTCCGCCAGCAATCTTAAAGCCGGTGAAGGCGCAACTTTTGTCATTGCCATCAAAGCCGACACCTTCAAAATTCGTCCACCGAAATATAACTACATTGCCGTAGCGGTCTGTATTATTATCGGGATTTCCTCTGTCTTTACGATTTTCAGTATCATTCGTAACTATCAAAAACATGTTCGCGAAAAACATCAACACTACAAGAGCTTAATCCGCGTTCCGGAATACCAACCTCGAAAAGATCTCACCGTTGGTCAAGCTGGTTTCTTTAGCTTCACTCCGCTTAATCAGAAGACTGCCACCGCGCTTAGCTTAGCCGTCCATAAGAAAATTGACATCATTAAAAATCCAATTGAAAAAAATTTCCTCGGCCTCAATAAGAAGCAATCTTGGTCGGTCAAAATACTAAATACCGACAATCTCAGCTCCGAAGAAAAATCCATGCTTCGTGTCTTGGCTCAATCTTCCACCCTACCCGAAGTCGGTGAAACTTTCAAGCTCAAACAAAATGACTCCTACTCGGTCAACCAACTCATTATGAGTTATGACACCAATGTCAAACTTGATATCGCCGAAAAAGGTTTAACCGAAGACAACAAAAGAGCTGGCATAATGGGCGTTCTCGATAGCATCATTGGGGTTCAATTTATTGTCATTTTTGGCGGTATGCTCTTCGGTGTCGCTTCATTCTTTCCATTCTTCCCAAAGCTCCTTTCCTGGCTTTTACGCATCGCCGACCAAACCATTCATATCACTTCTTTCTATATTTACAAGCCAGAGCTCTTCATCTTAGCTGCCGCTATTTTCATCGGCACCTCTATTGCTGCTTCTACTTATAATCGTTTTGCTAGAAAATATCGTGATTTCACTAACGCCGGACTCGAAGTTGTAGCCTACATGCAAGGCCTCAAAGATTACATTAATCTTGCTGAAAGTGAACGTATTAATTTCCTCCAAAATGTTAAAGATATCGACACCTCTCCAGAGGGAATTGTTCATCTTTACGAGGAACTTCTGCCTTATGCCGCACTCTTCGGCCTTGAAAAAACCTGGATTAAGAATCTCGACAAATACTACGAAGAGCTTGGCACCGATTACACCATTCCAACCTGGTATGCGCTATCGTATGCCGATTTTGGCAGCTTTACATCTAGTATTTCCAGCTCGTCCTCAACTTATTCCACCAGTAGTAGTAGTGGCAGTTCTGGCTACTCCAGTGGCGGTGGTTTCTCCGGCGGTGGTGGCGGTGGTGGCGGCGGTGGCGGCTGGTAAAAACTAAAGCCCCAAAACTTCAATTAAAAAATATCAGCTTCGTAGCTGATATTTTTATTCTCATTCAATACCCCCACGATCACAACCTATAAGATATCCAATCATCCAGGCTTTGATTAATGATTAACTATTCGATTTCTGGTAACTTATCAATAATCTTATTCTTTAGAATTTTAATCATCACATTACGATAAAGCCATCGTGACATATTTTCAATTGTCATCATCAGTGGTACCGTAATAATTAAAATCGCACCGAAGATTACCCACTCAACCATCGATAAATTGATATGTACACTAAATAGGCTTTGCAGAAAAATCATACAAAATAGCATACCAAAAGTACAACCACCCACAATTAATTTCTTCCAAATATTATCATACGGCATACAAATTCGCGCGAGATAAGTAATACCTACCACTTCCCAACCTAAGACACAAAGCATCCCCAATTGTTCGCGCGTGAGCCCCAGCCAAAGCCTCAAATTAATTAACGCCAAAACGATCACCACATTAGTCAGTGCCGCCGGAATCGCCTTTTTCAAAATATTAATCATGAAATTTCCCCGAATCAAATCCTTATTCGGAATTTGCGCTAAGAAGAAACTTGGTACACCAATCGTAAACATCGTAACCAATGAAACCTGTGTCGGCAAAAGCGGATACATAAAACCAAAGCCAATCGAAAGTAGCGCCACAATAAACGAAAAGACGTTCTTCACTAAGAATAACGAGCCAGAACGCTCCAAATTATTTACCACTCGACGCCCCTCATCTACAATCTGTGGCATGCGTGAAAAATCCGAATCCAGTAACACTAATTGTGCCACCTGCGAGGCCGCCTGTGAACCTGAGGCCATCGCCACCGAACAGTCCGCATCTTTTAAGGCCAAAATATCATTCACGCCGTCTCCAGTCATCGCTACCGTATGTCCCGCCTTCTGTAAAATTTTCACCATCTTACGCTTTTCTTCTGGCTTTACGCGTCCAAAAACTGTATTCTCTAGTACAATCTTTTCAAAATCACACCCCTCCGGCAAGCTCGAAAGATCAATAAATTTCTTCGCATTTTTAATCCCCGCTTTTTCTGCCACAATCGAAACCGTCTCAGCATTGTCGCCCGAAATCACTTTCACTTCCACGCCCTGTTCGGCAAAATATTTAAACGTACGCTTGGCGGACTCACGAATTTCATTCATCAAAAGCACGATATTAATCGGCCTAATCGGCGAAATCTCTCGCTCTCCCGAAGCTAGTAATTCAATATCTTCCTGCTTCGTTACTTCACCAAAAATCAAGACACGGTACCCTTGCTTAGTAAATTCCTGGATGGTCTTTTCGTACTTTTTTAAATCTTCTTTCAGAACAAATTCCGGCGCACCAATCAAAAAAGTTTTATCTTTAAATTGCACACCACTATATTTATGCTTCGAAGAAAAACCGATGATTTGCTGCACCGAATCCTTATCGAATTTCGATCCTTTCGCGGCTCGCTCTTCGGTAAACTTTTTCAGCGCCTTCATCGTATCATTATCCGCTTCCTCCGCCATCATCGTTCGCCAAAAATCTACATCAAGATCATTTTTTACCTCGGATCCGGTCATCTCATAGATACCGCTCACGCTCATTTTATCGTTCGTAATTGTACCAGTCTTATCCACACACAGAACATCCACGCGCGCCAAAGTTTCAATACAGTGCATATCATGAACTAAAACTTTTTTCTGCGCCAAACGTACCGCAGATAAAACCAATGTCACGGAAGAAAGCAAGAACAACCCTTCCGGAATCATCCCCACTATCGCCGCAATCATCGCCTGAATGCTCATTTTTATCGGTGTAGCATGAATAAGATATTGCTGACCAAACATTAGCAAACCGATCGGAATAATCAAAATTCCGGCTAGTCTCACGAAATTATTTAACGATTTTAAAATTTCCGACTGTTCAGTGGTTTTAATAGTCTTCGCTTTTAGGGTTAGTTGTGAAATATACGATTCTGCACCCACGCGAGTTAACCTTGCATAACATTTACCCGAAACCACAAAACTACCAGACATCAATTCGTCACCAGTAGTCTTTTTAATCTCATCCGACTCACCCGTAAGTAATGCCTCGTTTACCAGAACTTCACCCGATACCACCACAGCATCCGCGGGAATTTGCGCCCCCGCCTCCAAAATAATAATGTCATCTAAAACTAATTTATGCGTCCAAATCTCTTGCTCCTTAGCCTCGCGTACTACCTTGATTTTTGGCGTATTCAACACACTCAATTTATCCAAAATTTGCTTCGCTCTTAATTCCTGCAAAATACCGATCAAGGAGTTAATAAAAATCAGCGGCAAAAAACTCATGTCTTTATAAGCATGCACCAAAAATAACAGTGTTGCTAAAAACAAAAAGACAAAGTTAAAGTAAGTTAGGGAATTACTGCGTATGATTTCACCAACTGTTTTCGTCGGCGCCTGAACCGCCGTATTTACCTGGCATTTTTTAACACGCTCTTTTACTTCTTCCTGACTAAGTCCCTGAATCCCACCTGCATCCTGCTTATTTTCTATCACTTTTATCTTTTCTTTCCGGAATTTCCATTTTTAATTTTGGTGTTTTCTGTATTTTTACTTCTGTTTTTTCGTGTCTATTTTTCTGCTTGGTTTTTAACCAAATCGCCACTATCAACATAAGCACTAAACAAATACCTTTAAGCACCAAATTAATTCTTGCATCCGTACCACTCTGGAGATTTTTATAAAAATTACTTTCAACTTTATATTTTTCTTCCTCCAGGTCCAGAATTTCCGCCTCCAGTGCATGAATTTTTTCTTCCGTCTCACGCACCGGATTTTGTTCGAGTTCCGATTTTAGCTTCTTTATTGCTTCCGTTTTTTCATTCAATTGACTTTGAATAATTTCTTTCGATTGCCCCACGTAATTTCGCACAGGATTTTTTTCGTTATCAATTTTAATCTGTTTACTAAACAAAAAAAGGCCCAAACAGCCAGCCATCAGGATTACCATCGAAATGATATTTTTTATTTGTTTATTCACCTAAAAATCTTTCTGTTATTTTATACAATTTAAAATATCTATCTCTTATTTTAGCACAAAAAGAATAATAATTAAAAACCGACCCACTCCTTGATTCTTTTTAGTTTTTGATGTGTAATAACACTAAATAACGGAGCGCGCCCAGTGGAAGGACTTACCTATAAATATTATAAAAAGAACAACAGTAAAAACATTTACCTAATCATCCATGGTGGTGGGCCAGTTGGCGTAGAAACAGATTTTATCTCCGCCATTTTCGATACAATCGCTAAAACCCATAACAGTGCGCTATGTTTCAATTTTCCATATTGTGAACGTATGGAAGAAAGCTCTAGTGGCCCTGATCTATTAGAAGAAATATCAACTCTCAAACAAGTCATTGATTTTATTCACGCAGAAGGTTATGACCATATCACGATTATCGCCAAATCACTAGGCGGAATCATCTCTAGTTATTATTTTGCAAAATACCCAGACAAATCCATCGATCTCATTATCTTAGGCTATATTCCAAACGAAGTAAAGCAAAACGCAATTTCAGACAATTTAAAACTGGTTATACAGGGTGAAAATGATCGCTTTGCGGCGCCATCCGAAGTACAGAAAATCGTCGGCAATAAAGTAGCCGTAATTGAAATAAAAAATGCCGACCATAGTTATCAAAATCACAACAAAGAACCGATTTATCAAAAAGAAGTACTTAATCATCTAGTTAATTGGATTTAATTTCTTTTAAAATTAACAATCAAAAAAGGTCAATCTCAGACAGAGAAGACCCAATAATATCATTTACAACCAATGTAATTTCGAAAAATACACTTGGTGGGCGAAGTGGGAATCGAACCCACACTCCATTGCTGGAACTAGATTTTGAGTCTGGCGCGTCTACCAATTCCGCCATTCGCCCATAGAGAAATTTTATCATATTTATAGAGTATTTCCAATAACTCTGTTATAATATTTTTATGAATTCTGTAACTGGTGGGCAATCTACAGAGGATAAGCAACGTCAAACCGTCGCCGATCTCGCTCGAAAAAAAGTCATGGAAGCCTTTCATCAAGGTGAAAATTCTGTTGCCAACCAAAATCTAGCTAACGTCGCGCCCACTCGCGTGATTTCTTCTACCGCATATAATCAAAACCTCGCAAGCACTCCACCAACCACTTCTGCCAACTCAGCTACCACTAAACCATCGAAAAACTCTTTATTTAATTTAATCTCCAAGGCACAGAAAAAACTAAAAGATCTCACCCAGACTACCGAAACTTACGCCAAAAATTCTTTCAAACATCCATCTACTGAAGTTTCAAAGCTCCAAACCTCCACTAACGCGACTACCAATCAGCCGTCCCTCACCGATC
>ERZ772962.711-NODE-711-length-18379-cov-8.297533_pt1 | contig 18379 bp, 20 predicted proteins | sample MGYA00580676_ERZ772962 | MGnify/ENA primary metagenome ERZ772962 (study PRJEB29015, sample SAMEA2738049) | human oral metagenome | biome: human oral; feature: human-associated habitat; material: saliva | place: China | collected 2230 ...
CCTAAGTTTTCAAAATTTAGAAAAATCCTACGATTGGAAAAATTGAAGATAGGAAATAGTCAACTATACTATCTCACTTCAGAGAAATTTTTAAAGATAAAGTTTTAGCTAGTCGGTAATGAGTTAATATGCATCAGTTTCTAGCCTTCACTTATATCATAACATGTATTGACTTGGTCATATATTAATGATACAATACTACTAAAATATTAGTAAAATTGGAGAGTTCCCATGAAAAATCTGATGGATAAATTAAACAATCTACCCAAAGGCGTTCAGCTAGTCCTAGCAGTGATTATCTTTGCAGTCATGTTCGCAATTATGTACCATGTTGGATTTAATCTATTTGCACCTAGCAAATAATTTTTAAAGTATAGAACTTCATGTTTTAAAATCTGATATTCAAATATGTTTCGATTGACAGGCAGTGTATTCACACTGCTTTTTTTGAATGTGTGGATTTTAAATATGATGACAGGTTTGAAATCACAAAAGACTTCTCAGCTTCAAAGCAAAGAAAAAGGTCCATTGGACCTTAAAGAGCGAAAACTCGCTACCGCGAGTTCCCATCTGCAACCTGAAACAATCCCCTAGGCATCTTGACGAAAAACTTGTTTTCTTTATCTGCAACTTAAAAAGGTCCAATGGACCTTTTCAAAATGTTAAGTTACTATCGTAACTTTCTATCCACAACCTAAAAATGTCTCCCAGACATTTTTAGCCACCTAGATATGCTTTTCGGACTTCGTCAGAAGCGAGGAGTTCTTGACCGGTTCCGGACAGAACGATTTTACCTGTTTCAAGGACATAACCGCGGTCGGCGATAGAGAGAGCCTTATTTGCATTTTGCTCAATCAAAAGAACTGTTGTCCCTTGCCGCTGAATATCTTGGATAATATCGAAGATTTCCTGAATAAAGATTGGCGCCAAGCCCATAGAAGGCTCATCCAAGAGCAAAAGCTTAGGCGTAGACATCAGAGCCCGTCCCATAGCCAGCATCTGCTGCTCACCACCTGAAAGGGTTGCAGCATCTTGGTTCTTACGCTCTTCCAAGCGTGGGAAACGAGAGAAGACCTTTTTGAGATTGGCTTGATTTTCTTCTCGATTTGTTTTGAGAAAGGCGCCCATTTCCAAATTTTCCAAAACGGTCAAACCTGGAAAGACATGACGGCCTTCTGGCACTTGTGAAAGTCCAGCTGCTACGATTTTTTGAGCAGGAACTTTTTGAATTTCATTGCCGACAAATTCAATTTTACCAGCACTTGGACGAACCAAGCCTGAAATAGTCCGGAGAATAGTCGTTTTTCCTGCACCGTTGGCGCCAATCAGGGAAACGACTTCTCCTTCGTTTACTTCAAAGCTGACATCACGGACAGCCTGAATCATGCCATAATGGACAGAGAGATTCTCAACTTTAAGCATGGACATTAGGCTTCACCTCCTAGATAAGCTTCAATAACGCGTTTGTCATTCTTGATTTCATCAGGTGTTCCGTGCGCAATCAAGCGGCCGTACTCCAACACATAGATTCGCTCAGTAACTTCCATTACCAGACTCATATCATGCTCAATTAGCATGATGGTAATGTTAAATTCGTTTTTAATCCGTCGAATCAATGCAGTCAGCTCAGCTGTCTCCTGAGGGTTCATTCCCGCAGCCGGTTCATCCAAGAAAAGAATCTTAGGCTCCGTTGCCAAGGCCCGAACAATTTCCAAGCGGCGCTGCTGACCATAAGCTAAGTTCTTAGCCAAGGTTTCTGCTTCCTTGTCCAAGTCAAAAATTTTCAGCAACTCCAAAGCCTTGTCTTTGAGTTCTTCTTCGTTTTTGTAGTAAGCTGGCAGGCGGAGGAAAGAAGCTAACACATGAGCCTTATGATGATTACCAAAGGCAATCAGAACATTATCCAAAACACTAAGGTCCTTAAAGAGCCGGATGTTCTGGAAGGTCCGCCCTAGCCCTAAAGCAGCAATCTTGTAAGGAACCTTACCATTTAGCAAATGACCATCTAGTGTCACTGTTCCTTCACTAGGCTCATAAACACCCGTTAAGAGATTGAAAAGAGTTGTTTTTCCTGCACCATTAGGGCCAATCAGACCAACCAGCTCGCCCTCGTTGAGTTCCAAGGTCACATCGCTAACAGCAGTCAAGCCACCAAAGTTTTTAGTTAGATTTTTCACATCAAGAAGTGCCATTATTCTTTGACCTCCTTATTCTTTTTGAAGAGCTTAGACAAGCTGAGCTCCCAAGTTCCTAAAAGTCCGCCAGGACGGAAAATCATGACCAAGATCAAGGCCAAAGAATAGACAATCATCCGAATGCTGGATACATCCTGTAGCAACATATTGAGAACTCCCAATACTACTGCAGCCACAATGGTTCCAGTCATCGATCCTAGACCACCAAAAACGACAATAATCAAGATATTGATAGTGTTGGTAAAGGAATAGTCCTTAGGAACAACTGATCCAACAAAGCCAGCTTGAAGAGAACCAGCAATAGAAGCCGTGATAGCTCCCAAGACAAAGGCTGTCACTTTGATTCTAGTAGTATTAACACCAACAGACTCGGCAGCAATCTCATCCTCACGGACAGACAGAGTACTGCGTCCAATAGGACTGCGCAGGAAATTCAAGGTCAAAATAGTTGTGATAACAACAAAGACATAGACCATCTGCCAAGAAGTAAAGGGCGGAATGGATAGGATACCAGCTGCGCCATTAGTCAAAGTACCGCCATTAATAATCAGAATCCGGATAATCTCTGAGACACCAAGAGTTGCAATCGCGAGATAGTCCCCTTTAAGTCGCAGGGTCGGCAAACCAACTACTAAAGCCACAATACCAGCAATGATAGCTCCAGCCAGCATAGCAATGAAGAAAGCTCCATAAGTTGGCGATTTAGAGCCAATAATTGCTACAGCGTAGGCACCGATAGCCATAAAGCCAGCATGCCCCAGAGAGAATTGACCCGAGAATCCGACGATGAGATTGAGCCCCACAGCCAAAATAATATTAATTCCGATCTGCTCTAAGATTTGAATGTAAAAAGCATTGAGAACACCGGCACTAACCAATACTGTCATCAGCAGGTAGCCGATTAAGACAAGGCCAAGCCAGAAAATATTTACCTTTAAATTCTTTTTCATACCTTACACCTTCTCTTTCACATTTTTGCCAAGGATACCAGCTGGACGAATCAGAAGAATAACAATCAAAATCGCATAGACAATGGCATCGCGGAAATCAGATAGTCCAAGCGCTGTCGCAAAAGTTTCCAAAAGACCGATAACAAAGCCACCAAGCGCGGCACCAGGAATGATTCCAATACCACCGAGAACGGCCGCTACAAAGGACTTAATACCTGGAGTCATCCCCATCAAAGGCTCTAATGAATTATAGTAGAGGGCAATTAGAACACCAGCAGCTCCTGCAAGAGCTGACCCCAACGCAAAGGTGAAGCTGATTGTCCGATTGACATTGATTCCCATCAGCTGAGCAGCATCACTATCTACAGATACAGCTCGCATAGCCTTACCCATCTTTGTCTTCTGCACGATAAACTGCAGAGCCACCATGAGGAAAATAGAAATTCCCAAAATCAGCAACTGAATATTTGAGATAGAAATCGGTCCTAAGTTAAAGCGTACTGTTTTAATAACCTGTGGGAAGGAACGGGTATTGGCACCGACAAAGAAAATCATGCCATACTCGAGGAGAAAAGAGACCCCAATGGCTGTAATCAAAGCCGCAATCCGAGTCGAATTTCGCAGAGGACGATAGGCTAAAAACTCAATAACCACACCAAGAATCGCTGTCCCAATCATCGCTAAAATGAGAGAAAGGAAAAAATTAAACTTCAGGATATTAATTAAGTAATAACCCATAAAGGCACCAATCATATAGATATCGCCGTGGGCAAAGTTAATCAGCTTAATAATCCCATAAACCATGGTATAACCCAAAGCCAGAAGCGCATAAACACTACCCAGGATTAGACCGTTGACTAATTGTTGGAGCATTAGACACCACTCTTTCTATAATAAAATAAGGAATGGGACAAAAATCAGCAGACTAGGTCGTGATTTTATCATCCCACTCCCAAAATACGAATAATAGTTGATTGAGAAACGAAGAAGAATAGATTATAAAACAATACTCTTTCAAATCCGTAGATTTATAAAGAAAGAAATCATCTACTAACTTGCTCAAGCAACTAGAAATAGAAAACAAGTCAAAGACTGGGATAGCCCCAGCCTCGTAACTATTATTCCGCTTTGACTGTTTCTACAGTATCTACTTGACCGTCTTTCAAGCCAATCATCAGAGCTGTTTTAACTGGATTGTGATCTTTATCAATAGTGATTGAACCGGTCACTCCATCGAAATCTTTAAGCTTAGCCAAGTTGTCTTTGATATCTACAGAAGTTTTAGCACCTTTGGCTGCTTCTGCTGCCATATAAACAGAGTCATATGCCAGAGCTGCAAACATAGATGGCTCTTCTTTGTACTTAGCTTTATATGCTTCAATAAACTTCTTAGCTTTTTCTGACATTTCACCAGAAGTTGTAAAGCCAGATACATAGTAAACATTTGTAGCTGCCGCAGGAGTTGCTTGCTCAACGAACTTAGCATCACCAAAGCCATCAGGACCAACGATTGTTTGGTCAATACCCAAACCACGCGCTTGATTGACAATTTTACCAGCTTCTGTATAGTAACCTGGAACAACCAGAGCATCAAATTCTTTGCCCTTAATCTTTGTCAAAGCAGCTTGGAAGTCTGTATCCTTAGATTGGAACGTTTCTGTTGCTACAATCTCACCTTTGAATTCCTTCTTGAAAGCATCCGCCATTCCTTTAGCGTAGTCACTAGATTGGTCGTAGTAAAGAACGACTTTCTTAGCTTTCAAGTTGTCAGTGACATACTTAGAAATGATTTTACCTTGGTAGCTATCAATAAAGGTAGCACGGAAAAGATAATCTTGCTTGTTGGTCAGGTCATCCTGTGTCGCACTTGGTGTAATGATTGGTACACCCGCTTTAGCAGCATTTGCAGTAGCTGAAGCTGTAGCTCCAGAAGTCGCAGGGCCAATGATTGCATTTACCTTGCTTTGGGTAACTAAGCTAGTAGTGATGGTAGATGCTTCAGCAGTTTCTGATTTGTTATCCTTATCAGTAACTTCAATCTTCTTGCCATCTACGCCACCAGCAGCGTTGATTTCATCAACTGCCAACTGAGCACCATGTTGTTCAGCTGTACCGTAGGCTGCTACTTCACCTGATTCTTCAAAGTTAAAACCAAATTTAATCGTATCGCCAATTTCTGTACCAGTTGCTGTTGAGTTGTTGTTAGATACCTCTCCACAAGCTGCGAGAAGGGCCGCACTAGCAAAAGCTACTAGGGATAGTGCAAATTTTTTCTTCATTAGGAAATCTCCTTAAGTGATTTATTTGATGATATAGTAAGAATATATCGAATTATCTGACAATTGTCAACCCCTTATAGAAATTTTATCAAATGATAACGTTTTCTTGCTCTCTATACAGGCTTCCAACAAAGTTTTGATCTAGTTCTTTTATGTGAGAAATCCGAACTTGCTTAACATAGCGCTCCTTGGGCAGATTCTCCTGTAAGTTCTGGGCGTCCTCTTGCTTGACATAGAGATGCAGATAGCGATGCTTCTTAGAATGATAAATAATATCCCCAAAGTTTGCCAGCTTTTTGGCATCTCGATTATAGTAAAGATAGACAATCAAGCCCACCCTTTCTTCTCTCTCTATCATAAAACTCCTTTCCGGTCCATGTAGTTCTTAGATGATTATAGCAAAGATAGGGCAAAAAAACTAGCCCTGAAAAGCTTTATGATTAGCTTAAAACACCTGAGCTTGTCAGATTCAAAACAGCAAAAAGGAGCCGCTTTTGGCTCCTCCTATGTTAGTTCAGATTGCTATTTTCCATGATTTCGTCAATAAAGCCGTATTCCAAGGTTTCCTGAGCACTCATCCAGTAATCGCGTTCCGCATCCTTGTGGATTTGCTCAACGGACTTGCCAGAGTTTTCGGCCAAGATTTTTTCCAAGGTATTACGAGTTCTAAGCAAGTGCTCAGCTACAATGGCCATATCCGTTTGCTGAGTACCACTTCCAGCTCCTCCCATCGGCTGGTGAATCAGATATTCTGCATTTGGCAGCATGAAGCGTTTGCCTTTGGCACCACTGGAAGCAATGATCGTTCCCATGCTAGCAGCTACACCCATAACAATGGTCTGAACATCAGACTTGATGAAGTTCATAGTGTCCACAATAGCTAGACCTGCTGAGACAGATCCACCCGGCGTATTTACATAGAGGTAAATATCTTTAGTATTGTCCTGCGCATCCAAGAAAAGGAGCTGGGCAATGACTGAATTAGCCATATTGTCCTCTACTGGACCAGTCAGCATGATAATGCGGTCTTTTAATAGCCGAGAGTAAATATCATAGGAGCGCTCTCCTCGGCTGGTTTGTTCAATAACTACAGGAATCATAGTTTTCTCTCTTTCTCTTTTTAAAATTTTCTATCAAACTAGGAAATAGAATTTCAAATTACGAGACTATTATATCCTTTTGGTCAAAAAAGGTCAAATAGAAACTTTTACTTGGTTCCGAAAAGACGATCTCCTGCATCTCCCAGTCCTGGTACGATATAACCATGGTCATTGAGATGGTCATCCAAAGCCGCTGTGAAAATATCAACATCTGGATGAGCTTCCTGCAAAGCTTTTACCCCTTCAGGTGCTGAAACCAAGCAGACAAATGTAATGTGGCTAGCACCACGTTTCTTGAGAGAATCCACAGCCAAGATAGCAGAACCACCCGTAGCCAACATTGGATCAACAACGAAAATCTGACGTTGGTCAATATCTTCTGGCAGCTTGACCAGATATTCAACCGGCTTCAAGGTTTCTTCATCACGGTACATTCCGATATGGCCGACTTTAGCAGCAGGAACCAAGCTCAGGAGACCATCTACCATACCGATACCTGCGCGCAGAATTGGAACAATAGCCAATTTTTTCCCTGCAATCTGCTTTTGAACTGTTTTCGTAATTGGTGTTTCAATTTCTACATCTTCAAGTGGTAAATCGCGCAAAACTTCGTATCCCATCAGCATTGCGATTTCATCTACTAATTCACGAAAAGCCTTGGTAGAGGTATCTGTACGGCGCAAGATAGACAATTTATGCTGAATGAGCGGATGAGCGATAACTTCAAGTTTTCCCATGATTGGATTTCCTTCTTTCAATTTATTCTTCTTATTATATCAAAAAAGAAGAAAAAAGGCTTGCAACAAGCAAACCTTTTCATCAATTTTGGTTCTCTTTTTGATAGAAAAGTCTGATTAAACTTCAAACTTTGTCAAATTTTCTTAGATAGACTATTTTATACCAATCCTTCTAGGAGGCCTCTCATAAAGTTCTCAGAATTAAACTCACCGATATCGTCAATTTTCTCGCCAAAACCAATCAGCTTCACTGGAATATCCAGTTCCTGACGAATGGCAAGGACAACACCACCGCGCGCTGTCCCGTCAATCTTAGTCAGGACAATACCTGTCACAGGCGTAATTTTTGAAAATTCTTTGGCCTGAACCAGTGCATTTTGACCCGTAGAGGCATCCAAGGCCAAGAAAGTTTCATGTGGCGCTGCTGGATCTACCCGCTTAATAATACGGCCAATTTTCTCTAGCTCTGCCATGAGATTGTCTTTATTTTGCAAGCGACCAGCTGTATCAATCATGAGAATATCAACATTTTCAGCCTTGGCTCTTTCCAAACCGTCAAACACGACGCTGGCAGGATCGCTCTTCTCAGGCCCCGTTACTACTGGAACATCTACGCGCCGCCCCCATTCAGCCAGCTGAGCCACTGCTCCAGCTCGGAAGGTGTCTGCTGCCACCAGCATCACTTTTTTTCCTTCCTGTTTGTATTTATAGGCCAATTTACCGATTGAGGTCGTCTTGCCTACGCCATTTACTCCGACAAAGAGCATGACAGTCAAACCGTTTTGGAAATTGATTTTTTCATTAAAGCGGCCATCTTTCTCATAAATGTCCACCAATTTTTCAATAATCAGCTGGCGCAAGGCTTCTGGTTTCTTAGCATTTTCCAGACGAGCTTCATAGCGCAGGTCTTCAGTTAGATTGGAAGCTACTTGCACACCGACATCACTGGTAATCAGCAATTCTTCCAAGTCTTCAAAGAAATCTTCGTCAACTGAGCGGAAATTAGCAAAGAAGGCATTGAGGCGAGCACCAAAGCCAGTCCGCGTCTTTTTGAGACTGCGGTCATACTTGTCTTGAACACTCTCTTCTTGGTATTCAGCTGTTTCTGCGGGAGTCTCATTTTCAACTTGAGCCAACTCTTCCTCTGCCCCTTCTCCACACTCGGTCGAGTCTACTTGTGAAGAAGTGCTTGCTTCTTGCCCTGGTTCATGGCTGATTTGCTCTCTCGCTGCAGCCAAACGCTCCTGCAATTCTTGGTAATAATCTCTGCTTTCAGTCTCCGCTTCTGATTCTCTACTACTTTCCAAAGCTTGATTTGCTGAAGTTTCAGACTGCTCTTCTGCCTCAGCCAAAACTTGTCCAGGACTTTCCTCGTCTTCAAGCACTGGTTCAGATAAGTCAGCTTGTTGAGCAGTTGGGGCAAATTCCTGCTCAGAAGTTGCTGAAACTGCAGGCTCTGTATTCTCTTCTAACACAGACTCTACTTCCTGAGTTTCCGCTGTTTCTTCATTAGAAGCAGCAAGGGGCTGGAAGTCTGTCTCAGATGATATTTCATCCTCAGCCTGCTGACTGCCATCCTCCGCTTGCTCCTCTAACTGGGGCTTTTCTTCCTGTTCTTCTTCCTGTTTTCGTCCAAAAAGACGGTCAAATAATCCCATCTTTAATCCTCCCTCAATACATATTTCCGAATTGCCCAAGCAACTGCATCTTCATCATTAGTCATCGGAGTGACAACTTCTGCGACTTCCTTGACTTCTGGCACAGCATTTTGCATGGCAACTCCCAGACCAGCCCAAGCAATCATTGATAAATCATTGGCTTCATCGCCGCAGGCCATAACTTGACTTCTATCAATTCCCAAGTGGGCAATCAGTTTCTCCAAACCAGTCGCCTTGTGGACATTTTTCGGTGACCATTCCAGCAGCATTTCTCGTGATTTGAAAATCTCATACTGGTCAAAAAGTTCGGGCGAAATGTGAGGAATGGCTGCATCCAGGGGTTCCTGAGCAAAAGCTGTGACGCATTTATTGTAGGTTATCTGGCTAGAAAGATCTCCAAAAGCAATAGATTCAAAATTCAGAGCTGGATTAAACTCCGCATAGAGCGATGCTTGGTCTGATTGAATCTGATAAACCAAGCCACCGTCGATCGCATCCAGAGGTAGACCTAATTTCTCAGTCTCTTCAAAAATCCTAGCTACATCATCGTAGGCAAAAACTGTTTTATCCAAAATTTCGCCAGTATTGCGCTGAACCAGACCACCATTAAAGGTAATGGTGTATTCATCTGCCTGACCATCGGTGCCCAATTCATGCAGGAAAAATTCCATAGCCTTAAGCGGACGACCTGTGGTCAATACAACTTTGACACCCTGCTCCTGAGCCGCTTTGAGAGCTGCCAGATTCCCTTGAGAAATCTTTTTATCCGTAGTCAAAAGCGTCCCGTCCAAGTCCAAAGCGATCAATTTAATATCAGCCATTACAAGCCCTCCATGTACGTCATAACAGATTGGGCCGCATGATGGCCAATCACTTCCTTAGCAACTGCCAAAATTTCCGGCCGCGCATTTTCTGGTGCAATCGGGTGCCCGACCACCTGCATCATATGTAGGTCATTGAGATTATCACCAAAAGCCATGACCTGGTCCATTTCTAGGCCTAGCTTCTTAGCTAGCTCGACAAGAGCCACGCCTTTATCCACATAGTCCAGCACGATATCAATCGACTTATAGCCTGTTGTCATCGCCTTGACACCTGCGACATTTTCATTGACCCAGGCTTCGCCGTCGGCCACTGTTTCTTCGCTGAAATTGGTCGTGAATTTAAAAATCTCGTCTGTAATCTCACTAAAATCAGCAACTTTTTGGATATTTTCATTATAATTAGCGCTGAAAGAGAGATAAGTCGGATCTACTGTCTCTAGGACATAACAGCCTTTTTTCCCTGCCAGGAGCAACTCATTGATATTGACAAAAGGCGACTCCTTAAGCTTGTCAAATACCTTTAGATAAAATTCTCTTGGCATGGTTGCTTCGTATAGATCTTTTCCTTGAAACTCTACTAGGCTACCATTTTCTGCGATAAAGATCATATCATCCCGAACTTCATGAAAGAGCTTCTCAAGAGAGAGAATCCCTCGACCACTGGCAACAGCAAAGTAGATGCCCTTTTCTCTAAACTGAGCTAGCAGGTGCTTGAGCCGCTCCATATCAAACTGACCCTTGTCATCTAAAAAAGTCCCGTCCATATCTGTGGCAATGAGTCTTATCATACAATTATCTCCTTTTTTGAATTAGGGGTGTGCAAAGGGCATTTAGGGTATGCATCTTTTAAGGATTTAGGCAACCCCCATCATTTCTCATCTCTGTTAATCCTTTATATTATATCATAAAACTAACACTTCATTCCACAGATGAAAAACAGTCAGATCATATTTCTATGACCTGACCGTTTTTGATATTGTTTATACTATATCTATTTACTTTTTTATTTTATAAAATAACATCACATAAACTTTTTATATATTTAGTTATCCTAAATTCAATTTATGTTTTGCTATTTGGCAAATACGTTCTGGCGAAGCGTGGTCTACAAACTGACTTAGCAGTCTTCGAGTCGCCAGCTTCCAAGGTGTTGGTTTGCCTGGCGAATGGCTTTGATTTCGGCGTGCAGCGTGGCGTCTTGTTCCTTTTCACGTAAGTTATGACCACGCCCAATAATTTCACCATTCAAGACCACGACAGCCCCGATTGGCACTTCCGCTTGGTCATAGGCTTTCTGCGCTTCCTTCAACGCTTCCCTCATAAAGAATTCTTTTTCCTGAAGTTCCATGTTCTTACTGATAGACGCGCTTCGTCACGACTAGACTATGCGGTCTCTCAAACTCCTTATCTAAGTAATCTTGGTACGTTCCTGGTGAAATAAATCCTCGGGCGCTTAAAATATCGGTGCCTGCTGTCCCGACAATCGTATCGGCTAGCAATACACAGTTGGTACTCATCACAAAATACGTCTTGAATTTTGAAGAGGTAAATTTATACAAGAGTGCATCTGCTTCTTGTTTGAGTTTGTAGGCATACATTGGTTCTTCTTTGTCGATTCCAGGATGCTTAGGTTTCACCATTTTCGGTGGATCCCAAGGCACTGTCAGCGACATCAATTTGGCGATTTCCTTATCGATGGCCGCGAGTTGTTCTGGAGACAAGGCAAGACCATATCCCAGTAGGGTCTTATGATTTTCGCGTTTACAAAATTCGATGTATTTTTCACGGTCGGCACTGAAAAGTACCCCATCCCCCATCGTTCCAAAGAGGCGCTCCGAATTCGTATCGTAGTTTCCGAATGAAATAATGCGGCCCTTATAACACAGGTCGACATGCCCGATGGCTCCAAACCCGTCTTTTGTGACATGAATAAACATCTCTAAGTTTGGTTCTGCATTTTCTTTGGCACGGTCGTAAATTTCTGAAGCCGTTTCGCCTTCTCCAAGTTCCAACGCATCATTAATTTTTTGTAAGGTTACTCGAGGAATCAGTGCAGCAAATACAAGCGGCATCCCACGACGCAAGCGTCTGCGAAGGACTTTCTTTCCAACTTCGGCCTCGAAGAACCAGCCGTCCCGAATATTGCTAATCCCATACCCGATAAAATAGAGCGAAAGGAAGAACATTTGCAAATTGCCGTCGCCCCCAAGAGAAATTAAAGTGGCTACCCCGACAACTGAAAGCCAAATGGTATCAAAGAGCAAGCGAAATCGCGGGCGAATATCATCTTTGACATAAATATAGTATGTCACACCACTAATTCCCGCCTTCATCACTTCATTGAGTCCCATCAAGATGCTTACAATCGCAATCGGCAATGACAGGAAGAATTGATTTCCTGCTAAAAATCCGTAAAGGGAAAATTTCCCTATATTCAGCCATAACGGGTCTTTAGATGCCGCTTTACTAAACCAACGGAATAAGAAATTCCATAGTTCACGGGCCCATAAGAATGTTAAAAACAGACGTAACATCAATTCTGGGAAGCTTGGTCCGAATATAAGGAGCAATATCCCAGCAACAAGGAACGCAATCCCTTCAAAGAGGAGCTTTTTCCCCGTAATCCCTAAGTCGCTAATTTTCTTCATCAATAATACCTCCTACAGCTACCACTGGAGCAGCTTGTTCATGTTTCTCCATCCATTCTTTCACGAGACGGTAAATCACGGCAAAGATTGGTGTGAAGAAAATCATTCCTACTAAACCAAAGAGATTTCCACCGATTAACGTAGTAGCAAGGGTTAGAGCCGTTGGCAACCCTACGGAACTGCCGACAACCCTAGGATAGACGACATTGCCTTCCACTGTTTGAACGACCATAAAGACGACAACCGAAATGAGTGCTTGAATTGGGCTTTCTGTAAAGATGAAGAGCATTACGATTCCGCACGCCATAAACGGCCCGATATTCGGAATGAACGAGAATACTCCGGCCAGCACCCCAACAAGTCCTGCATATGGCAACCCTACAAGAGAGTATGCGGCAAAAATCATAACCCCAACAATTCCCGCCTCGATGATTTGACTCATCAAGAAACGGTCATACGTATCCACGATGACTTCCCCGACATAAGAATGTGCTCAATTTTGTCTTTTAGCAACACCACATTGAGAATGCGAAGCGTTAAACGTGCGAGTATTTCCTTACTTACGAGAATATTAATCATGAAGAAAATCCCCATAATCACAGAGAACACATTTGAGAAGAGCCTATAATATTCGTTGTAAATCCGCCAAGGAATGTAATGACAGACGATATACGCTTTTGTATTATCTATAACCTAGTTTATTTCCATCAACATACCTGTGCCTTCAAATTATTTTTTATTTATTATCCTCATTATACCAAGAATTCTCACAATTTACTATAACTCCTACTTTCTATTGACGAAAGAAATGTTATTATGCAGTTATACTGCCTCAAGATGATTGACTTTCGAAACATGCAATTTAACGTTTAACAAATCAAGGGTGTCTCCATAGAATCAAAGTATTTCTGATACCCATTTCCTTCTATCTATAGACAGTAAAAAGCCTTGAAACAACTTATTCAAAGGCTTTCTTAGTATTCTATTGTATCAATTACCTTATTCCGATTTCTGTTGCTACTAATTTTATACTCATACTATAAACTTTCTAAATCTTTTAACTTGACCGACACAATCTTGGAAACTCCTGACTCCTGCATGGTTACTCCATAGATGGAATCTGCCGCAGACATGGTTCCCTTACGGTGGGTCACAACGATAAACTGGCTTTCTTTGTCAAAGCGATTGAGATAATCCCCAAAGCGCTTGACATTGGCCTCATCCAGAGCTGCCTCAACTTCATCCAAGATAACAAACGGAATGGTCTTGACGCGGATGATGGAGAAGAGAAGGGCTAAGGCTGACAGGGCTTTTTCTCCACCACTCATAAGATTGAGAGATTGGATTTTCTTGCCCGGAGGCTGAACCGAAATCTCTACCCCAGCTGTCAGCAGGTCGCCTTCTGTCAAGATCAGGTCAGCTGAACCGCCGCCAAACATCTGGCTAAAGGTCAGCTTGAAGCTTTCACGAATGGCTTCAAAGGTTGTTTGGAAACGTTCCTTGACTTCGTCATTCATCTCTTCAATGGTTTCCAAGAGAAGATTTTTGGCTGAGAGGACATCGTCCCGCTGACTTTTGAGGAAATTCAGTCGGTTGCTGACTTCTTCAAATTGTTCTACTGCTTCCAGATTGACCGGTCCCAAAGCACGAATAGCCTTTTCTAAGTCTTTGACTTGGGCTTCTGCAGCTGCAAGATTTTCCAAAGAACGCGCTCTTTGATCAGCCTCTTCAAAGCTGATCTGGTAATTATCCGTCAGATTAGTCAGCAGACGACGCAAGGCATCTGAAAATTTCTCTTTTTCAGCCTCTGCCTTGGCCTGACGGCGAATCAGACTTTCGTTTTGCTGACGGGCTTGATCTAAGTTCCCTAGAATATCCTCAGACTGGCCCTCTAAGTCGTCCAGCTCAAATTTGAGTCGGATGAGGCTCTGATCCAAGTCTGTCTTTTTCTCTTGGGCAGTCTTAAGCTGCTCTTCCAAGACGGAAATATCCACCTTCTGGCTGACCGCTTCTTCCTTTTGCTCTATCAAAAGCTGCAAAGTAACGACTTCCTTGTCCAGAGCAGCCTTCTCCTCTAGCAAACGCGACAAATCATTCTTCTCAAAGCGCTGGCTAGAAGTCAGCTCCGTGCTCTTCAATTTCAGTTCTGACAAGTTAGCCGATAGCTGATCGAAACGATCCTGAACAGCGTTTTTATTCGACTTGACTTGCTCGATTTCAGCAGTAATGGCTACTTTGGAAGCCTCGATAGCCGACAGCCGCTCTTCCATTTTTTTCTTTTCAGCAAGGCCTGCTGCTTCAGTCTGATTAGCCAAATCTTGCTCCTGGAGTTGCTCCAGCTGGCTGAGTTCCGCAACCCGCTCTGCAATCTGTTCGTAGGCCAACTTGACTCTTTGCTCCGTCAAGCGGGCTTGCTCACCCTCAGACTTGATGGCTTCCAAGGCTTGCTTGGCCTCTGATAGCTGAGACTGCAAGCTTTCGACTTGCTGCTCCTGAGCTTTCAGCTTCTGGGACTGCTGCTCCATTTCTCCAAGCAGGCTGTCCAGTTCAGGCTTGATAAAGATTGTGTTATTATTGCGATTGGCTCCTCCGGCGTAAGAACCGCCTGTGCGCAGTTCCGTTCCGTCCAGCGTTACAATTCTGACTTGGTAACGTACCTGACGAGCAGCCGCACGCGCATGCTCAATCGTATCAAAAATAGCGGTTGTCCCCAATAGATTTTGGAAAATATTCTCCAAACCTGGCTCATAGGTCACCAGCTCCGAAGCTATACCTAAGAAGCCTGAACTAGCCTCAATTCTGGATTGATTTTGCTCGGGAAGTTGACGAGCCTTGATGGTCGTCAGAGGTAGGAAGGTAGCCCGACCAGCCCGATTTTTCTTAAGAAAATCGATGGCTCTGGTCGCTGCCCCTTCGTCCTCAACGATGATATGCTGACTACTTGCCCCCAGCGCAATTTCCAAAGCGGTCTGGTAATGAGGATCGAAGCTCAATTTCTCGCTGACTGCCCCGACAATGCCACCCAGACGATCAGCTTCCTGCAGGACACTTTTTACACCTGCATAGAAATTACTGTGATTTTTAAGAATAGCTTCTAAACTGGCTGCACGGGCTTTTTTATTTTTCAAATCATCCAGCAGGGCAAACATGCTGGTCTGCTCATTTTGATAAGCAGTCGCCAACTTCTCGACCTGCTCCTCCTGCTGCTGATACTGATCTAGCAAGTCTCTGAGGGCAGCCTGTGCCGCTTCCAATTCTGCTTGTCGAGCCGCTTCTTCGTCTCTACCAGCTTTTAAATCAGCCTGTAGTTTGCTAAACTCTGCCTGTTTGCTGGCCGCTTGGCTCCGCTCATTCTCCAGACGATTTTCTAGCGAGGTCAAGTCGTTGGACAAGTCCGCTTCTTCTTGCATGAGCTTGACGTAACGATCCCGCAGATTTTCGATCAACTGGTCTGGGTCATCTGAAAAGTCCGCCAATTCTGCTTCCAACTGGCTCATAGCCTCTTGATTTTCTGTCAACTGGACTACTAAATCAGCCAGATGAGCTTCCTTGGAGGAAATATCAGCTGTCAGCTGCTGGCTTTTTTCTCTCAACCCAGCCAAGCGTTCTTCATTTTCCAAACGGCTGCTGGCCGCCTGACTAGATTCCAGCTTAGCTAGGTCTATCTGGCGTTCCAAATCACTGATCAAACGCGTCAACTCCAAAAGACTGGCCTGATCGTCAGACAGTTTTTGATTCACTTCCTGACGTTTAACCTTAATCTCTTGGTTTTCACGCTCCAATTCATCCCGTTTCGTATAATAGGCCGCTAGTTCCTGCTTGATACTCTCCAAATCAGCTTCTGCCGCCGTCAAATCAGTTTTATTCGCCTTGATTTGAGCCACCAAGACATCCAGATAAAGCTCCTGACGCTCATGATCCAGTTCTAAAAAGCGCTTGGCCGTCTCAGCCTGCTTTTCCAGTGGCTTGACTTGACTATCCAGCTCGTAGATAATATCTTCCAAGCGATCCAAATTGTCTTGAGTCTGCGCTAGTTTGCTTTCTGTTTCCTTGCGACGGGTCTTATATTTGAGCACTCCGGCCGCTTCTTCAAAAATAGCCCGACGCTCCTCTGGCTTACTGTTAAAGATTTCCTCGACCTTTCCTTGGGAAATAATGGAGAAAGAATCCCGTCCCAGTCCTGTATCCATGAAAAGGTCATGGACATCGCGCAGACGGACCTTTTTGCCGTCAATCTTGTACTCGCTATCACCACTGCGATAGATATGGCGCTCGACGCGGATTTCCTTGCTTGCTTGCTTGATAAACTGATCCTGATTATCCAAAACCACAACGACCGAAGCATAGTTGAGGGGCTTGCGGTTCTCCGTCCCTGCAAAAATGACATCGGGCATCTTGCCACCCCGCAGACTCTTGACACTCGACTCACCCAGAGCCCAGCGCAGGCTCTCTGTAATGTTGGACTTGCCTGAGCCATTGGGACCAACAACAGCAGTCACACCTTGGTCAAAAACCACCTTGGTCTTATCTGCAAATGACTTGAAGCCCTGAATTTCAATTTCCTTTAAAAACATTAGTGACTTTCCTTTTCAAATGCATCCTTGGCAGCTTCCTGCTCAGCCAGTTTCTTAGAACGGCCTTGTCCCTGACCCGCTTTCTGACCATTGATTAACACAGCCACAGCAAAGTTCTTAGCATGGGCTGGCCCTGTCTCATCTGTAACCTGATAGACAATCTCCACATCCCCATTAACCTGTAGGAGTTCTTGCAGCTTAGTCTTATAGTCAGTCACCTGCTCAAAGTCACCTGCTTCTACCTTGGGAATCATGACTTGGTAAATAAAGTCTTTGACAGTCTCCACATCCTTATCCAAAAGAAGGGCACCCAAAAAGGCCTCAAATAAGTCACCCAGAATGGTATCGCGATTGCGGCCTCCTGACTTTTCCTCACCGCGACCCAGCTTGATAAACTGATCGAACTGACAGTCCCGTGCAAAGCCAGCCAAACTCTCCTCCCGAACAATCATGGAGCGTAGTTTTGACAAATCTCCTTCTGGTTTTTTGGGGTATTTTTTATATAAATACTCAGAAATAATCAGCTGCAGAACAGCGTCTCCTAAAAATTCCAGGCGTTCATTGTGTGAAATTTTTAAGAGGCGGTGCTCATTGGCATAGCTGGTATGAGTAAAAGCGGTCTCTAGCAGACTGCTGTCTTCAAACACCAGCCCAAACTGCTCCAGCAGTGCATCTTTTAATTGTTCCATAATTTCTTTTTCATGCTAGGCCAAGGCAGAGCATGAGTCCAATCCATCCTTTCTAAAATGATGTTCTTTGTGAACCATCTACCATTATACCAAAAAACAAGTGCCAACGCACTTGTTTACTTGTCTTCTTAGCGTAATTCCTGGCCTATTCCTTATCTGGGATGACCTTGAAAAGATAATAGGTAATAAAGATTGTCAGGGCGAATAAGAAAATTTTTACCCAAATTATCGGAGCTAACGCAATGGAAATTCCCATCAAGATATAGATGGATACGATAATCTTTTTCTTGCGCTCCTTAGCAATCGAACCTGTCTCCCGAAAATCTGCAACATAGGTCTGATATAGCTTGGTGTGATAAAGCCAATTCTCAATCCGCTTGGAACTGCGCGAAAAGCAAGCAATAGACAAAAGTAAAAAAGGAGTCGTAGGAAGAAGGGGCAGAAAAATCCCCAGCACTCCTAAGGCCAAAGATAAGCAGGCAATCACAAAATAAATCAAGCGCATTTGGTTTCCTCACGTACGTTTTCATGGTCATTCTTTAGCTTCCTTTCTAGTATAAAAAACAAGCTAAAAAATATAAAACTAGTTTCCCATAAAAAGCAATCCTTGTCAATCCTAAAAAAGAGGCTGGGACAAAAATCCCAGACTCTCAATTGTCTTTGGATTGTTGAGCAAGACGCAGTGGTTGAGTGGGCTCTACCACGCTGATTTCATCAGCTTTTAC
>ERZ772962.713-NODE-713-length-18339-cov-2.846314_pt1 | contig 18339 bp, 10 predicted proteins | sample MGYA00580676_ERZ772962 | MGnify/ENA primary metagenome ERZ772962 (study PRJEB29015, sample SAMEA2738049) | human oral metagenome | biome: human oral; feature: human-associated habitat; material: saliva | place: China | collected 2230 ...
ATCTGGGTTTCCCCAGTAGGTACCTTCACCACCTCGAAGACTAAACCTACGATGAAAAATCTCATAATTAGCGGTTAAATGTGATTGGCTGTATTGTTTTGCTGTACTTACGTCAAAATCACTAGAGGCGAGAATCTTTTGGAGTTCGCAAACTTGACCATTATCACATAAAAACATTCGACTAAAATCTTTGACCTTGGGAGTGGTAAATGATGATAAATCTAAGATTTGAACATTAGAAACACTACCAAACATGCCAGCCATAGTTTCGACATTTTGTGTATTAAAATTTGAAACATCAATACTAGTAGAGCCACAACCATAAAACATGTCAGACATATTCGTGACATTTCTAGTATCAAAATGGCTTAAATTCAAGGCAGGAATCCTCAAAGTAAACGCAAACATACTATTCATATCCTTAACATTTTCCGTATTAAAGCTTTGAATATTGAGGTTTTTTAGATTAGACATACCGTAAAACATATAAGACAAATCTATGGCAGCTCGCGTATCAAAGTTAGAGAGATTTAAATTTTGAATATTTGAATTCCCAAGGAACATTCGAGAGAAGTCTGTAACTTTTGAAGTATCGAACCTTGAAACATCTAGGTTTTGAACTTGCTTTAGATTGTAAAACATACCACTCATATCACGCACTTTTGGTGTACGGATATTTGCGATATCGAGGACGGGAAGATTAATCAGCCCACCAAGCATATCGCGCATATCTTCTACGTTTTCCGTATTGAAGTTAGAAATATTTAGACTGGTAAGACTTGGTAAAGCTTCGAGCATACGAGCCATGCTAGTAACTTTAGTAGTATCAAAATTAGAAAGGTTTAAAGAAGTTAAATCTTTACAATACTTGAACATTTGAGACATATCGGTGACTTCACTAGTTTCAAATATAGCTAAATCAATATCCTTAACTTTAGTAAACCACAGGAACATACTGGATGAATCCGGTGCAAGATGAATTTTTTCGGCAGCAGAATAATAATAGATGGTTTTTTCTGTGGCATCAAACCAGGCCTTAATTTCATAATCTGAGTTATCTGGCTTTTCGATATTAATTGCCGCCATGGAAGCTGCTGGCGCTACACTGCTACGCTTAATATGCTCGACATTATCCTTATTTTTTAGGTTGCAATTTTGCCCCGCAACTGGATCGATATGACAGGTTTGATTCGGATCAAGCGCACCCACACGCTGATTAAAATCCGGACCATTCGTCATTACAGCTCGCATCGTGTATGGGTTTGAGACAAAAGATAAGATTAACTTGTTTGCGTAATTCCCCGACTCGAGATTATCAGTTAATTTCATACCGATACTTAGTTGATTCGATTCGTTGCCGTTAGTTTTTCCTGTGGTTCGAAGAATCTGTGCTGGGTTAGAGAGAGCTGGAATCGGTGCGTAATTCACGGACGCACCAAACTTATACCCCCAAGTATTATTCGGTAAATTATTTAAGGATAAATTAGTGCTAACCGAATTAATTTTCGCACCAACAATAGACCCCGTGTTAGTCAGCGCGGTATTTTCTGTTTCAGAACTGAGTGTGGCAGTGTATCCAGTACGATTATTAGTATTGACAGTGAAATTAAATGGAATCTCTGTAGTTTTATTTGTAGAATTTATGACTTGGTTCCCATTCACTTGTAAATTCGCTTGATCCACCGAAGCCGAAAGCGTCGGAACAAAAAGAGCAAAAGTATTGCTGCTCAGAACAATATTTAAGAAAGAAATTAAGCCTAAAAATAATCCGAGAAACCTTAGTTCCCAGCTAAACCACCCCCCCCCCGTGAGGATTTTTGGCCTTGCATATACATATATTTTACCATAAACAATATCGTTATTCTATGGCTTCCTAGTGAAGTAGCCAGGGCGGCCGTGGGCTGGGTCGTCGATACGGAGCCAGGTTTTATCGGCCTGAGATGGATTGGCGAGGAAGGAGCCGTTACCGCCACGGAGTTTTTTACGATTATTAAACATTAGGGGGGATATTTTTAGCTTAGAGATATTAAAATCATTGTTTACATAAATTGTTTCTAGTTTATCTTTAGACACATAGCTATTTGCTAGTGCGAATATATTATTCATATCTGTCACCTTAGAAGTATCGAAAGTAGAGAGATCAAGACTAGTTAGATTTGGCGTGTTGTAGAACATATAACTCATTTCTGTCACTTGAGAGGTGTCGAAGCTCGACAGATCAAGACTAGCCAGATTGGGCATATTGGCAAACATCCTATTCATTACTGTTACCTGGGAGGTATTAAAGTTAGAAAGGTTGAGACTCACAAGTTTAGATGTAAATGAGAACATAAGGTCCATGTTTGTTACATGAGAAGTGTCGAAACTCGATAGGTTAAGATTAGTGATCTTAGACATACCGTCGAACATGCTTTCCATATTTGTCACCTTGGACGTATTAAAATTAGAGAGATTGAGATCTGCGAGATTAGATAGCTCGGAAAACATATATCTCATGTCCGTCACCTGAGAGGTGTCGAAACTTGATAGATCAAGGCTACTCAGGTCAGGCAAATAGTGGAACATATTACTACTATCAGTATTTAGATATACTTTCTCGGTCCCAGTGTAATAATAAGCAGTATTATCGGTCGGATCTAACCAAAGTTTAATTTCATAATCGGATTCTTCGTCGTCGATATTTACGGCATTCATGGAAGCGGCTGGCGCCACTGAACTTTTCTTAAAGTGCTCGATTAGATTATCAAAGTCTTCTAAGCTTTTTAGCTTTGTATTAAAATCTGAACCTTCGGTCATAATGGCAATTGGTGTGTATGGATTAGAAATTATCGAAACCACCAACTTATTTGTATAACTTCCACTTTCTAGATTCCCAGATAATTTCATACCGATTTTAAAATTAAAACTATCATTACCTGAAGTTTTTGTAGTGGTTCTTAAAAGATTCTCTGGATTATGAAGACTCGGGACCGGCTGATAATCTCCACCAGTAGGGCTTAAAAATCCCCAAGTATTTTCCGAAAAATTCGCAAGTGCTTTACTTGCATCGATAGATTCAATTTTCATACCGTTTGTCGATGCAGTATTGACCAAGGCCGTTTCATTGGTTTCGGTATTTAAGGTCGCAGTATAGCCAGTTTTATTATTCGTATTCACAGTAACTTGGATTGGTAACTCCGAGGTTTGTGAGACTGAATTAATTATCTGATTACCATTAATGTTAAATTGGTCATCCGAAATTGATACGGAAAGATTTGGCTTAAATAAAGCACTAACATTTTTTGAATTAAAATTAATTAATATAAAGGAAAAACATATCACAAGTGGGAGAATCAAATATTTTCCCAACAAAATATTTGGTTTAAAAAGTGATTTTTGGCTCAACATTATTTTATTTTAACATAAGAATAATGTGATTTTTGAATTTTAATAATAAAATTATTATTACAACTTAGTGAAGTAGCCCTTAATGCCTGGAGCGCGACCGATGCGGAGCCATTCCTTACCAGCATCGGCTGGAGTATACATAAAGGAGTTATTACCACCCCTAAGATTTCGACGCTTATCAAAGATTAATTTGCTACCTTCCGCGGTGATATTCGAGACGTCGAAATCATTTTTGGCATAAATATGCTTAAGATTATCCTCGCCTTGCCTAATAGTGTTACTGCTAGGATTCACCCTCTGGAACATTCTACTAACGTTAGTAAGCTTCGGTGTTTTGAAATTGATGATAAAAATATCGACAATCCCCTTCATCTCGGCGAACATGCCTTCCATAGTGGTGACATTTTCGGTATTAAAGTTATCGAGGCGAAGATCAGTAATGCCGTGAACCTGATAGAACATATAGGCCATATCCGTTACCTTACTAGTGTCAAAATTCGAAATATTGAGATTTTTCAATTCATTTGCGCCACTGAACATAGAGTGCATATTGGTAACCTTAGCGGTATTAAAATGACTTAAATCTAGGAGCTTAATTACGGAACAGTCCTTAAACATCTCACCCATATTCTCAACATTTCCGGTGTTAAAATTATCTAGCATAATATTTATCACTTTACTCATACCAGAAAACATTTCTGACATATCAGTGACATTACTGGTGTCGAAATTACTTATCTTTAATACGCCAAGCTTATTAATACCCTTGAACATCCCCTTCATGGTCTTCGCATTTTTTGTATTCATGGCACTTAGATCTAGACCAATAATTTCGTAATTACCGGCAAACATTTCTGACATATCAGTCACGTTTTCCGTATTAAAGCCTGCCATCGAGATATCGGACATTCGGTGGTTATCCCGGAAGATCCCACGCATGTTGGTGACACTCTGAGCGTTGATGTTTTCGGTCCTAATGTTACTATATGACTTTAGACCAGCAAACATATACGACATATCTTTAGCATATTTGGCATCAAAACTATCTAAATCTATAAGGTTAAGCTCAGACAGATCTTTAAAAGTATTTTTACTGTCTTCATGGAAATAGATTTTATCGGCTGTGGTATAGAAAAAGAGATGACGAAGAACTGGATCCCACCAAGCCTTAATTTCGTAGAATGGCTTCGCAGGGTCATTAATATTTACCACGTTAGTACTAGAGGCTGGCAAAGTTGAAGCACGTCGAATTAACTTAATCTTAGTTTTATCGGTAGTAAGCTCACTAAGTTTAGCCTGAAAGTCATCGCCAGTAGTTAGATAGGCGGCAGTTTCGAATGGATTAATTACCGTTGAAAGAACCAGACTACTTCGATAAATTCCAGGCATAAGATCCGTGCTAGCACGGACTACTACCCTGAAATTATTTTCGTTTGGTACTGAATCGGAGGCTTTATTAGTAGCAACAAGAGCTTTTGGCTCTGATTCTTTGGGGATTGGCATATAGTTATTTTGATTCTCCAACTGATAGGCCCAGGTATTTTTTGGGATCCAATCATCATGTGCGATTGGACTCGTGATTGAAGAAATTTTAGTACTAATTGTATTATCGATGTGTTTTAAAGCGGTTTCATCGGAATTAGCGCTAATAGTAGTAGTATAGCCGGCCGGAGCATTCGTTTTTACAGTTAGCTTTGCCCAATTATATCTTTCTGACGTATTAACCACATCAACGCTATAAAAATTATAATCAAACTCATTCCGATCAAAGGTAACACTAAGTGTCGGATCTATAGCGTGACTATTGAACGACAGAATAAAAATATTAATAATTAATAAAATAACTAGATAGATTAGCCCTGAAAATAGAATTTTATTCTCTTTCAAAAATCTAGTTTGGTTCGCAGTTTTAACTAAATTTCTCTCCATACATTTTCATCATAGCATAAGTGGTATAAAAGTGTAGCTTGATTAAAAACAGAGATTATGCGCTAGTAGTTAAAATTAGCGTCCGTGAATGAAGAGATACTTAGCATATTCGCTTGGGCCAATCGTGTAAGAACCGACCACACCCCAACCAGCACGACCATTCATATCAGAAATCGTAATCGTACCGTCAGCATTCACAGAGTCCACGATACCGACGTGACCGTAATAACCGCTATTGGTTTGGAAGATATCGCCAGCTTGTGGGTTGGTACCGCGACTGGTTGGGAAAAGACCAGAAAGTGCATAGCCCCAAGTATTGGCGTTACCGAGACCACCCGGAAGAATATGACTGGAACCCATGGCGGCACGACGTTCCCAGGTATACCAAGTACACCAACCCCATGGCATTGGGTTTCTGGAAGTAGAGTAAGTACGATAAGAAGAAACCGAATAGGACGAGCTGCCAGAATAAGAAGAAGTAGAACGTACGACAGGTGCCACATAATCAGGACGTTCCTTATCTGGTAGTTCACCATTCGGCAGCAAAATAGCCTGGCCTTCAACAAGAGTCTGATCTAGTTCAAGGTTGTTTGAGGTAATAATTTCGTCAGCGGAAGATTTATATTTTTCGGCAATCGAAGCGACAGTTTCACCTGACTTCACAGTATAGACAATACCAGCACGTGATGGAATATACATCGATTCACCAACTTTCGGCACATAGGAGGCCTTAAATTTATTAGACCAACGAATCATATTGATATCAACACCACAGGAAGCGTATTTGGCCGCCAAAGTATCAAGAGTTTCGCCTTCAGCCATCACATGCTTGATTACGCCGACCTTAGAGCAGGCTGCAAGGTTCAAAGTAGTCGGCTTTTCCATTTTTTCGACAGAAGCCTGGCCGGACTGCTGAAGTACGGTGAAGGAGTTATAGTTTACGTTTAGTACATCAGAGGAAGCTAAACTCATAGTGTCAGCGAGCTCAGACACCATATAAAATTCAGAAAGCTGATCGGCCGAAACCGCATAATCTTTTTTAGAAATGGATTCCAGGTTGGGACTGGAGTCTTCGTCGGACTGCTGTTTATCTCTGGAACCAACAAAAGCCACACCAAAAATCAGAACAGATAGAGCAAAGTACGGGAATATCTTGGTGAGGAAGTAATTTAAGCTAAATTGTGATCGTTTTTTCTTTGTCATAATTAGCCGGTCGCTGCCCCCTAAATTTGCACCTTACAGAGTTTCTGTCAGTGGTCGCGAATCTTCTGATTGTGCTCAGCGTCGGTGCTACTATAATACATTAAACCGTCATCACCTGTCAAGAAATAAAGCATAGAGGCTTTCGAGCTATCTGGTTCAGCTACCGCGAGAAGTGCGGCCTTGGAGGGCACGGCAATCGGTCCTGGAGGTAGCCCCGGAAACTTACGAGTATTATAAAGACTATTGACGGCTAAAATATCGGCATTGGTAGCATTAGTACGATCGATGCCAGTAATATCCGCAGCATAAGTCGCAGTCACATCAGACCCCAATGCGATCCCCTGCTTCAAACGATTCTGAAAAACCATCGAGACGCCAGGCATATCTTCGGTACGAGCTTCTTTTTGGATAATTGAAGCGAGAATAATCCCCTCACGCAAAGATAAACCTCTGGCCTTAAATTTTTCTTCAAGTTGATTCGAAACTACGACATCGTTGAATTGATTCAAGATAGTTGTAATGACATTCTCGAGTTTTTCATGGTTGTAAAATTGATAAGTTTCTCCATAGAGATACCCCTCAAGTGCCAACTTTACAGGAATTTCTGGGTTAGAAAGTTTAGTTTCGTCAGCATAGAGACCTTTTAAGACAGGGTTGTCATAGTGCTTAGTGAGGGCCTGGTTAATTTCCTCTTCGGAATAGCCGAGAGTGCGGAACTGATGAATGATGCCAGTTTGTGATTTACCTTTATCGCCAAGCAAGTTTGTGCCTGGTAGGATTGTTAGATTAAAAACATCAGAAGAAACCACACCATTCACTAATTGTTTAGCGATGGCACGAGCTGACATGGTTTTACGAAAACTGTATTTACCGGTTTTTAGTTTGGCGTGAAGATTATTAATGCGAGCATAAAGCTCAAAAGCCAGAGGATTTCTAATTAAATCGGCCTGCTTGAGATTATTCGCGATTTGCTTAACGGACTCACCAGCGCTAATTTCAATAGTTTGGTATTCACAGACGGAGTTTGACTCTTTTTCATTAGATTCAGCGGCGGCCTTGGCGGAATCAAAACGGCAATTAGCCGAAGAGACCGGTTGTAAGGAATACCAATAATACCCACCACCAAATAGCCCCGCAAGAAATAGCAAAATAAAGAATGAGAGTAAGATACGTTTAACTTTTTTCATAGGTTTTTCCGAGCTTTTGGCTGGCCTGGGAGACTCCGAAGATTCAGACTCCGATTTGGTGGGCTCATTAATAATAGATTGAACTTCTGGTGAACCGAGCGTGGAAGCAGGACTAAAGGACGGATTCATCTCGGCGACCGGATTGACTAGCTGGTTAGGAATTTTACTGGCGGCATTTTGGGCGAGCTTAGCGGCATAATGCTCAATAAAATCTTGCAAGATAATACTGGCAGCCTCGGCATCAATTTCACCTTTTTCAAAATTCTTTTTGCGTTTTTTCAGACGTTCCTCAGCTACTACGGAAGTGAGAGATTCGTCTTGGAAATAAATACGAGCGCCTGGCATAGATGCGGCGAGAGTATCGGCAAATTTGCGGGCATAGGCAGACTGAGCAGTTTCATTGCCGTCATTACTGCGAGGTAAACCCACAACAAAGAAATTCGTATCATTCAGCCTAGCGATACGGAGAATTTCCGGAATTTCCTGGCCATTCACCAAGACATAGCCATTCGGAATAGCGATACGAACAGAGGTGTCCGCTTTTGCTACGCCGATACGCTTGGTGCCCACATCTAAACCAATAATGCGCATTAGTTCTCTACCGTAATCTTAATTGATACTTTATTAGCGTCGTTTGGAATTTGACGAACCCATGGGAAGGAAGTATTCACTTCAACATCAGAAACGCCGTTAATTGACTTAATCAAGGTAGTGACTTCACCGACTTTTTTGCCAAGAGACTTTTCGAGAACGAGTTGCTCGGTGACTTCTGGACCAGTCTTCAGAGTAGCTTTAATTTTGGCAGTTGCAGCATTATTATTATTTTGGAATTTTTCAATGAAAACATTGCCAGTTTCGTAAATTTTTTGATCGTTACCTAGACGAGTAGAGACTACAGATTTAACATACTCTTCAATTGCCGCCTTATCGACATAATTTACGCTGTAGGTAGTTTTGGCCGTGAGCTTAGCCTTGCCATTCTCAGTCGGCTGATCGACGGCAGGGCTGGAAGTCGGGTCGGCGGTAACTTTTTTGTAGCTATCTTCAATCTTAATATCGTCAGAAGGTACTTTTTCGAATAATTCCTCTTTTACACCATCAGCTTCGGTCAATTTTTCCTTAGCCTTGGTAATATCAGAAGCGGTGACAATTTTTTGAATCTTATCGGTACCACCTTTAAATGCGGAATTGGCATAACCTTCAACTCCAGCTACGGAAGATTGCCAGCCGGAGCTAACAGCTTCAATATTATATTTAGCACCACCTTCGATGGCGGTAGCTTTCACGGTTTTAGCCACCTGACATTTACCACTGTGGCGACCGGCGTCACAATTCGAGATTGAGCCATCCCAAGAAATTTTTACCTCTTGGTTGGTTAAGAAATTGAGATTGCGGTAGGCAAAGGCGGAACCTTGAGGAACAGTCGCAACATCTGGCCTAGAAGCCGTAGCCGTAGTAGTCGACATATCGAAGGTAGCGATGAGACGTAATTCACCCGTGGCCTTATCACCAACGTTCTTCTCACCAGTAGCTTCAAATTCAACCTCAGAGTTTTTCTCTAGACTAGCAGTTTCGAGGAAGAATTTACCATCTTTCGAGGCGGCTTGCTTGGCATCAGTGACAAAAGAAACATTTTCGGAGAAATTCTCGGCGATGGTTTTAATTTTGACAGAAATCTTGGCAGCAGGTGCTAAGATAAAGGCCCAAACAAAACTTCCAATCAAAAGAACCGCGGCCACTACACCGATAATAATACGATTTTTCAATGAATCGAGAGTGAGAATCTTTTTTGGCTGATCATCAGCATCCTCATCATCGCCAGTTTTCACAACTTCTTCGGAATCGAGATTAATAGTTGAATTCTTGGCCAAAGTTGAGGTGGAGCCAACACGGGAAGCAGCAGCTTCATTAGCAGTGCGGACACGAGAAACACTACTGGACGGAGCGGCCTTTTCATTAATTTCAATTTCATCACTCGGGCTTACTTTCTTAGCCTTAGCTGGATATTCAAGATCCGCTTCATTAAATTCAGAAGGCAAGGTCGGGCGCGAGCTTAAATTCTTCGCAAAAGGTAGACTAGAAAGCGCGGCCATTTTCATAAGGGTCGGATCAGTAGTGACCACCACGATGGCTTTGTCATGCATTTTTGCAGTACGAGCGATTAGTTTAAGGTTAATAGAGCTGCGCAAAACGTTCAACTTTTTCGGTGGAACAAGTGCAATAATTTTCTGTTTGGAAGCTTTGATATGGTTGATAATGTCAGTAATATCATCCTCGGGCTCGATGTAAAAAGTGTCCTTATTCATACATCGATTTTAACATATATTTGCACTGAACCAATAAGTTTATGCTAAAATAAGCTTAATGAGTATCTTTGATTTTATTAAAAAAGGACCGGGCGCACAGACAGGCGCGAATGGCACTGGTGGTGCCGTGGCTGGTGCGGAAAGTGCGGAAATTTTAGCCAATCTCGTACTAAATACGATTGATAGTGGCGTAATTATTGTGTTGCCAACTGGAGTAATTGAATACATCAATCCAGCAGCAGTAAGTTTACTAGGTGGACAGATGGCGCAAAATTTCTTGGGGGCCAAATTAGAAGATATTTTGAAACTTGAAAATGGCCAAGGTGTAGCGATTCCAGCGCAAAACAACCTAGTTTTTTATGCGGTAAATAATGGCCAAAATTATACTACACGGGAATATTTCTTAGTCAATCTACAGGGACAGAAAAAACCAGTTGCCTTTAAAATTATTACCGCGCACTCGCCAAAAAATGAACGCATCGTGACTTTTTATGATATCACTTCGGAGCTTGAGGCCGAGAGCGAGCAGACCGAGTTTATTTCGACAGCTTCTCATGAAATGCGCACACCAGTAGCGTCGATTGAGGGGTATCTGGGATTGGCTTTAAATCCAAAAACCGCCACGATTGACGAGCGCGCGAAAAAATATTTGGAAGAGGCGCATAAATCTTCTCAACATCTCGGTAAATTATTCAGAGATCTATTAGATGTGACAAAACTTGATGATAAAAGAATCAAGGCGCACCTCCTGCCTATTGAGGTAACCTCGACAGTGCGTTCGATTGCGGAAGGTCAAATTCCGAAGATGAGTGAGAAAAATATTCATTTTACTTTTGGTTCTTCCTCTTCCGCCAATATGAACGGCGGACGCGTGATTAATCAAGAGGTTTTTGCGGCGGTCGATGTAGATTTTCTGCGTGAGATTATTAATAATTTGATCGAAAACGCGATTAAATATACCAATAACGGGGGTGGAATTTGGGTAAATGTGCGCGGCGATGGCGACCGTGTCTTAATCAATGTGACTGATACCGGTATTGGCATTTCTCCAGAAGACAGCAAACATGTTTTTCAGAAATTTTATCGTGCGGATAATTCGGAAACTCGCACCATCGGCGGCACTGGCCTTGGTCTTTATATTGTGAAGGAACGCGTGGAAGCGATGAGCGGTTCGACTTGGGTGGAAAGCACCTTCGGTGAAGGCTCGACTTTCTACGTGGCCTTCCCTCGTCTTACCTACGAGGAATATCTCCGTCGCAAACAAATCGAAGCCAATACTCAGGCAATGACGCCACAAAATTCCGTTGCTTCTAATCCTGCTGTTTCTGCTTCTAATGAGAATCAAACCCCGACGCCAATGCAGTTTTCGACCGAGATGACCACACCAAGCCAAGCAGCAGTGCCAGTATCGACAACAATGAATACACCGGTTCAAACTGAAGCGCCTATGCAAGCACAAACAGCGTCGGCTATGCCAATTCAGGCACCAGCACCAGTTACGACTGAGGCAACCGCACCATCTGTACCTGTAGCTCCAACTGAGCCAGCCGCATTATCTGCACCTACAGCTCCGATGGCTCCTGCGACACCAGTTATGCCAGCTACGTCAACTACGCAATCTAATCCATTTCTACAGAACAGTACTACCCCAGCTCAAAACACACCAGCTTCGCCAACCACACCAAATACGCAAAACATACCAACCGCGCCAATTAATCCCGCCCCGACTCCAGCTGCAACAGCCAATCCAGTCTCGGCTCCGATTACACCGGCCAATCCTGCCCCGACTCCAGCTGCACCTACTAATCTAACGATGCCTACCCCATCAATTACGCCAACTAACCCAAACATCTTAAATAAGTAAGGAGAGAAGATGACAAAAATTTTATTAGTTGAAGACGACCAAAGCTTACGCGAGATTTACGGAATTAGATTAACGGCGGAAGGTTACGAAATTGCTTCCGCGGGTGACGGCGAAGCGGCTCTTGCCCTAGCAGTAAAAGAACGCCCAGACTTGATTATTTCCGACGTGATGATGCCAAAAATTTCAGGCTTTGATATGCTCGATATTTTGCGTTCGACGCCAGAAACCGCCAATATTAAGGTAATTATGATGACCGCACTTTCAGCGGATGATCAAAAAGCCCGTGGTGAATCGCTTGGGGCGGACCGTTTCCTCGTAAAGTCGCAAGTAGGAATTGAAGACGTAGTGAATGCCGTTCATGAAGTCTTAAATGATGCAAATGGTGCGCCAGCTACCGTAGCAACTGCTCCGACTACAGATAATATGATGACTCAATTCGCGGCTACGCCAGCACAAACTCCAGTCGCAACACCAACACAATCAGTCTCGCCGGCCGAAACTGCAATGCAGACACAAGCTCCGATACAGTCTATCTCATCAGCGCAACCAGCCGTGCCAGCTCAACCTTTTGTATCTACACAATCAGCTACGCAAGCTCAACCGATCACTCCGACACAGCCAGCCACCCAAGCTCAGCCAGTTCAAACTCAACCCGTCGCACCAGTCCAGACACCAATCAATAACCCTAACCCATTTTTAGGTAATGTATAGATTAAATAAATTTTTAGCCGAACAAACTGGCGTCTCGCGTCGCGAAGCCGATAATCTCATCGTGGCCGGTCGCGTAAAAATCAACCAGGAAGTTGCCATTTTAGGCCGTCGATTCGATGAAACGCGCGATGAGGTCTTTTTGGATGGCCAAAAAATTGAAGAACAAAAAGGCTTTACTTATTTAATCCTAAATAAGCCCGTAGGTTATGTTTGCTCCAAGAAACGCCAGGGTGAGACGCCGACCCTTTTTGAGCTTTTGCCCGAAAAATATCAAAATCTAAAAACCGTGGGGAGACTTGATAAGGACAGTTCAGGGTTAATTTTATTAACCAACGACGGCGATTTTGCTTTCTCGATGACTCATCCGAAATTTTTCAAAATCAAAAGCTACATCGTAAGACTGAATCGCCCACTCGCACCGCTACATCAGCAAATGATTTCCGATATGGGCATCGATTTACCAGATGGTAAAAGCAAATTGTTTCTTAAAAAGGAGGAGTCTGATCCGAGTGGTTGCACCTTCCTAGTAGAAATGAGTGAAGGTAGAAATCGTCAAATCCGCCGCACTTTCCTGGCGGTGGGATACAAAGTAGCGAAGTTGCACCGCATTGAATTTGGGCGATATACGCTAGAAAACTTAAAAACTGGTGAATTTAAAGAGGTGGAGAAAAGATGAAAGTATTAATTATTGGTAAAAATATTAAAAACGTTTACCTTTCTCTCGACGCGAAAAATTTTGAACTAGACAAAAACCAGAATGCGCACCTCGATTTAGCTTACGATGGTGGCGAAAAATATTATAATGATCGCTTCAGTATTATGACCGGGCAGAAGCTGGCCGATGAGGTAATTTCGAATTTTCGTATCGAGACGGAGACGGCTTTTAGTCCGGAAAACCCCGAAACCTGTGACGATTTTCAATATATTTTGCTTTCGAAAAATAATTATATTAATTTGGCACCAGAATTTGTTAAACAATGTGACTTTAATGGCAAAATTTTAGAAAAACGCACAGCCAAATTCGACTATATTTATATCGATTGGTCGGCGGAATTAAATAACGTGCAAATTAAGGCGATTTTGGATTATTTAGAGTCACATCCAAAGACTAAGCTAGCTTGGTGTTTTGATCGCTCGGAGCTGCCAAAATTATTAAATGCACCAGATTTAAGCAAGACCAACTTGACGACTTTTTATCGTCTCTTGCAGCGAGCGGAGATTGTATTCGTGATGGGCGAAAAATCGCAAATGATGCGAGTGAAACAAATTTTAGGTACACTTTCGATTTTGAAGCTAATCTATGTAACAGAAAACCAAATCCTGGCTGGCGTTTTCAAAGAAGATTTTCAAAATAAAGACCTGAAGGTAACACGCGATGTAGCGGCGACGATTATTGCGGGCACAATTTTCTCGGCCCTAATTACAGACTGGAATTTACAGCGCGCTCTGATGCTTTCGAAAATTAATGTAGAAAATTCAAAGGCCAATAAAACTCTAAAGATTAATCAATTATCTGATAAGCTGCGTGAAGCCTTAGCGATCAGATGAATTACGGAAGCTCTAATTATTAGACAAACTATGTGAAGCCTTGGCCATTAGATAAAATAACCTACTGAATAAGCTCCGATTGTTAGAAAAATCCCTAGTCTGACTAGGGATTTTTAAAATACCGCAATGCTTAAGCTAAAGAGCGGGTTTTACTTGAGAAACTCACGGAGGTAAACACCGGTAGGGGTTTGATCATTTTTGGCGATCTCTTCTGGCGTACCCTCGGCGATAATTTGACCACCATGTTGCCCACCTTCTGGACCCATATCGATAATCCAGTCGGCGCTTTTAATCACATGTAAATTATGTTCGATAATAACCATGGTATTACCGCCGGCAACCAAGCGATCTAGGATTTTCAAGAGGCGATTCACGTCATCGGTATGTAGACCGGTGGTTGGCTCATCCAAAATATAAAGGGTCTTACCGGTCGAACGACGAGAAAGTTCGGTGGCAATTTTAATACGCTGAGCTTCACCACCCGAGAAGGTAGTGGCAGATTGACCAAGACGAATATAACCGAGGCCAACTTCCTGAATAGTCTTCAGCTTATTAGCAATAGCAGGAATATTTTCGAAGAACTCCACCGCCTCGTCGATGGTCATGTTAAGAACATCAGAAATATCTTTACCCTTGTATTTTACCTCGAGCGCTTCACGGTTATAACGTTTACCATGACAGGTCGGACAAGTCACATAAACATCTGGCAAGAAGTGCATTTCAATCTTATTCACACCATCACCTTGACAGGTTTCACAGCGACCACCCTTGACATTAAAGGAGAAACGACCGGCCTTATAGCCGCGAATTTCCGCTTCTGGTTGAGCGGCAAAAAGTTCACGAATAGCCGTAAAGACACCCGTATAGGTGGCTGGATTCGAGCGTGGCGTACGACCGATTGGACTCTGATCGATCACGATACATTTATCTAAATTATCGATACCATCGATACGTTCATGTTCACCAGCCACGGTTTGAGCACGATGAAGACGGGCGAGTAATTCGTTAGCTAAGATTTCATTAACTAGAGTGGACTTACCAGAGCCAGAAACACCGGAAACCACCGTCATGACCCCGAGCGGGAATTTAACCGTGAGATTTTTTAGGTTATTTTCCCTTGCGCCTACTACAGTGAGGTATTGGTTAAGTTTTGGCTTACGACGGGTTTTCGGTACAGGAATTTTCTTGGCACCGGATAAATATTTACCAGTGAGTGAATCCGAGTCATTCGCAATTTCCTCTGGCGTACCAGCGGAAATCACCTGACCACCGCGCGCGCCAGCCCCAGGACCAATATCAACCAAATAATCTGCACTCATCATAGTATCTTCATCATGTTCGACCACCAGTACGGTATTTCTCAGGTCACGCAGATGCCTCAAGGTTGCGATTAATTTATCATTATCACGTTGATGTAGACCAATGGATGGCTCATCGAGCACATACAACACCCCCTGGAGACCAGAGCCGATTTGGGTAGCCAAGCGAATGCGTTGGGCTTCTCCACCCGAAAGAGTATTGGCGGCACGACTAAGCTCAAGATAGCCTAAACCCACGTCCTGCATAAATTTGACACGCTCACGAATCACTTTGAGGATTGGGCGCGCAATTAAGGCCTCTGCCTCGGTAAATTCAAGATCCTGCGATAAAACATCCAGCATAGCATCAACGTCTAAATTACAAAAATCATTAATATTTAGACCGTGAATAGTCACAGCGAGCACGACGGGCTTTAACCTAGCTCCGTGACAAGTTTGACATTCATGTACGCGCATGAAGCGCTCGATGTCCTTGCGCATAAAATCCGAGTCAGTTTCCTTGTGGCGACGTTCAAGAGTCGGAATCACGCCTTCGTAGATTGACTCGTAGGTCGCACCATCCTTAAACTTGCCGGAGCCAGAAATTTTGACTTCGTATTTTTCGTTACCAGTGCCATAGAGGATTAAATGTTTCTGCTCTTCCGTCAGTTCGCGAATCGGTACGTGAATCGAAAAACCATGACGTGCAGCCACCGCGGAGAGACGTTTGAGCCACCAAGAGTCACTTTGTACGCGATTAAATGGACGGATACCACCTTCGGCGATGGTGAGATTTTGATTAAATACGAGATTCGGGTCGATTTCCATGCGCGTACCAAGACCAGTACAGGTCGGACAGGCGCCTTGTGGAGCATTGAAGGAAAATAAACGCGGTTCGAGCTCTGGAATCAATTCATCTGGGTGAACTGGGCAGGCGTAACGTTGAGAATAAGTAAGAACTTCAGTATTAGACTTACCGAGATTCTTCCCTTCAATGGTGGAAGAATTGTCATTAATCTTAAGAAGCATAATTAGGCCCTGGCCAAGCTCGAGAGCCTGCTCAATGGAACTAGAAATACGAGAATAAAGTTCTGGGTTCAAAATAAAGCGATCGACTACTAGTTCAATATCGTGACGTTCCTGTTTTTCAAGAGTCGGGAATTCATCCAAGGCGTAAACCACACCATCCACGCGCACACGAGAGAAACCTTTTTGGAGGTATTGTTCGGAGATATGGAGAAATTCACCTTTTTTCTGCTGAACGATTGGCGCCAGTAGCATCAATTTTGAACCAATCGGAAGCTTCATAACTTCGTTGACGATATCTTCCACGGAACGCTTAGAAACTTCGCGGTGACAAATCGGACAATGCGGCACACCGACACGCGCAAAAAGTAGACGCAAGTAATCGTAAACTTCCGTGACGGTAGCGACAGTGGAACGAGGGTTTCTGGAAGTAGACTTTTGATCAATAGAGATGGCTGGCGAAAGTCCAGTGATAGTGTCAAAGTCCGGCTTATCCATCACGCCGAGGAACATACGTGCATAAGAGGAGAGCGACTCGACATAACGACGCTGGCCTTCAGCGTAAATCGTGTCGAAGGCGAGGCTAGATTTACCAGAACCAGAAAGCCCGGTAATCACCACGAGTTTATCGCGTGGAATATCGAGGTCGATATTTTTGAGATTATTCTGCCTAGCACCACGAATCTTGATGTAATTGTCTGGATTATCCTTCAGAAGCGCCTTACCGCCCGGAGAGAGTAGACCCTTATTTTTTGTTAGTTCTTCCACGTTTTTAGTCCCATTTACCATACTTAAATCAATTAGGTATTATAACAAAAAATTAGCGTTTTGACGAGATGTGAGGGGTTTACGATCTAAGCGTAAAATAACCTGGAGCTCCTGGACGATCAATACGGAGAGCTTCAAGCCCAACATTATTTGGAGTAGATGAAGACCAGCCATTGTTTCCCACTAAATTCACACGATTAGCAAATATTAGCATATTCCTAGGCGCACTGGTTCCAGCAGCAATAGCTCGAGAAGTATCCCAGTCACCTGAAGTATAGATTCTAGTCAGTCGATTATCTGTAGTAAAGCTAGCGAACATATACCCAAAATTTTCCACCTTTGGTGTAGTGAATGATCTTAAATCTAGTTCTGTTAGATTATCGTCCATTGAAAACATACTAGACATGTCGGTAACGTTTGCTGTATTAAAATTGGAGAGATTGATAGTTTTTAGTGCTGTCATTTGATAGAACATTGACCCCATATTTGTCACCTTGTCGGTTCTAAAATGACTAAGGTCTAGATGTTCAATTTTTCGCAACAGCGAGAACATACCAGACATATTTTCGACATTTTTAGTATTAAAGCTACTAATATCTAAAGACGCTAAGTTGGTCATACCATTAAACATAGAGCGCATATCCGTCACATTCGAGGTATCAAAATTGGAGAGATTGAGGGTGGTGAGGTTAGTCATATTAAAAAACATACCACCCATAATCGTCACCTGAGAGGTATTAAAATTAGAGAGATCAAGGGTGGTGAGACTAGACATACCATAAAACATAGAGCCCATATCCGTCACCTTCGAGGTATCAAAATTTGAAAAATTAAAAGCAGTGAGGTTAGTCATGTTAAAAAACATGCCGCCCATATTCGTCACATTAGAGGTATTAAAGTTGGAAAGATTAAGGGTAGTGAGATTACGCATACCATTAAACATATGGCTCATATTCGTCACCCTCGAGGTATCGAACTTAGAGAGATCTAGTTCTAAAATATTTTTTATTTTTTGCTCACTATCCCCTGAAAAGAACATCATGCTACTATTAGTATTTAAATAAACCTTTTCTGGTTCAGCATGATAATAGGCTGTCTTATCTGTCGGATCT
>ERZ772962.716-NODE-716-length-18254-cov-7.371834_pt1 | contig 18254 bp, 17 predicted proteins | sample MGYA00580676_ERZ772962 | MGnify/ENA primary metagenome ERZ772962 (study PRJEB29015, sample SAMEA2738049) | human oral metagenome | biome: human oral; feature: human-associated habitat; material: saliva | place: China | collected 2230 ...
TTAAGAGCATGATTAAAGACCCCACTGAAATTCCAGTAAAAATCACGCCAGAACGTCCATTGCCTAGCCGCAAACGTGGCAACAGCCGTGGAAACTACAACCGTAGCGACCGTAAAGATAACCGCGGACGTAACGGAAAAGGAAGCTTCAAGCGTAAAGAAGACCGTCGTGGCCGTGGCTTAGAAGACGAATATACACGCGGATATAAAGGGAAAGATTCTCGCCGCCGTAACAACAAAAAGAAATCTGACAAAGGATTTACCATCCGTCAGAAATAATGACTGAGAGCAGACTAGTAAAACGCTAGTCTGCTTTTTTTGAAATCTCATATTGACAGTATCTGCTATAAAACGGTAATATAAGGGAAAAACATGTGAGGTAGAAGTAAATGGGTGCTCGAATCAAAAAACCGCTTTGGTTTCTATTCTTTTTTGTAGCGTGGATTGCCATATTCGGGGGAATTGAAATTGTGTTCAAAATGAATTTATGGAATCTAGGTCGTCAAGCGGATATGTGGAAGTTAATTGTGACGATTATTTGCGTTGGTATTTTGTTAATTTTTATGTACCGTGTATATTCAAAATTGTTTAAGCCAACAGTAAAAAGAAAGATTCAACTGATGGATTTAGTTTTTGTTTTTGTAACGTATATTGCTCTCAGATTTTCAAGCTATTTGATTCATAATTTGTGGAGTTCAATGGCATACGGGACAGGTCGAACAAAGATAGTTGATTTTTTCTTTAGGGCTGATCTACCACTTACAACAGATAAATATATTTTTGCTTTAGAGGCACTACAACTCGTTTGTTTTGCACCTTTGATTGAAGAACTTCTTTTTAGAGGTCTTCTGAATAATTTGCTTCGAGGAAAAGTGAATGCTTTTGTTAGAATGTCCATCGTATCAATTCTATTTGCAGCTCTTCATTTCCCGACTTATATCCATAATTGGATACAGTTTTTAGCTTATCTTATTATCTCTATTGTTCTTTTTCTTGTGTATGAACGAAGAAGAAGTTTGTTTGACGCAATCTTATTACACAGCCTTATTAATGGACTTCTTGTAATCTTGTTCATCGAAATACCGAGACGTTTCTTTTAGAAAATTAGTCAGTGACTTCTTATTAGGAGTCACTTTTTTTTGTAGAAAACTTTTCGCTTTTAGGTTCATTTTAGTTTTAAGGAGTACTCTCTGATTAAGGAAAACGTCAAAAGAAAGAAGCGATTTTCTTTCAATTGAAAAGTGTTTTGATACAATAAGGAAAAGAGGGAACCAATCATGACTGTTTTAACTAAAATCAGACCTAAAGAACCATTAAAAAATTTAAAGTGGTTTGACATCCTCATCGTGACGATCATCATGTTCGGAGAGTTTATCATTCGATCCACACAACAATTTCTACAGAGTTTACAGCCAGTAACGCAAGTGGCCCAGCAGTATACGGAGACGACAACGTCCTATAGCGACGGGGCAGCGTATTCGAGTAACTTTACCTTACAGGTGAGTTTACTAGCGATTGCACTCTTATACTTAGTCATTCGTCATTACGACTTCAAGCAATTGAAGGTCCGTTTTCACTGGTCTGTATTCATCTGGGTACCAGTATTATTTACGATTGTCGGACTGTTCGGCGACGTCGTAACCACGCTGAGCGGCGAATACAATTACTTCGACCCAGCGCTTGTAGCATTCATGAATCCACAGGAAATCATCAATAAGTTCTTAGCGTTATCTCCAATGGCCATCGCTTATGGGCTGTTAAATGGATTCTACGAAGAGTTCTTCTTCCTTGGATTAATGACATCGGTGAAGGAAGAACATCAGTGGAAGGCTTTAGCGTTCTCAACGCTTGTTCGTTTCTCATTCCATACGTATCAAGGAATGTTGTGGGCAATTATTATCGGAGTCGTGTACGGATTGTTCTACTACTTCATGTACAAGAAAGTGGTCAAAAACTTATTACCATTCTTCCTTATGCACGCATTGGCAGATATGTTTGGTTCAACTTTCATCTACTTATTAATCGCATGGGCATACTAACTTTTAGCAAAGCGCATCCTGGAAAGGATGCGTTTTTTATGTTTCCTCATTCTTCTTGCGGATATTTGATAGTAACTATAACGTTGCACCGGTGTAAGCCTAGGTCTTACACCTTTGAAGCTTCAAACGCGGAGTATGGAATAGTTCAACTCCGCGTAATTCACATTCAATGCGAATCACGTTACAGTTACTATAAAACCGCAAGAATTAGAGGAAACATCAATGCGGGATTTCCGGTTGACTGACTATGAAAGGCTGCAATTACCATATATGGTAATTGCGTGTTGGAGTGGAGTAAAAACAGTGTAAAATCAAGCTTCTTTCTTATGTGTGAGGGGGACGGTTATGGTATGATAGCGCTAGTGATATCAGTAAAAGCGAGGAGACTTTCAGATGTATTATGTAAAAAATCAACGTAATGGACAAGAAATCTACGATGCAACGACGAACTTAGCCATCGAATATTTCTTATTAAACGAAAAGAAACTGGATGAACCAATTTTGTTATTTTATATTAACGAAAATGCGATTATCATCGGGAAAAACCAAAATACCATCGAAGAAATCAATCAAGATGGTGTAGACAAGCTTGGCGTACAAGTCGTTCGTCGTTTCTCAGGTGGTGGAGCCGTGTATCACGATATGGGAAATATCTGCTTCTGCTTCATTACAGAAGATGACGGTGATAGCTTCCGTGATTTCGGAAAATTCACAGAACCCGTAATTGAAGCACTCCATAAAATGGGAGCAACAGGGGCAGAGTTACAAGGGCGTAATGACCTTCTAATCGATGGTAAGAAATTCTCTGGAAATGCGATGTACTCAAACAATGGCCGTTTAACAGCGCACGGAACATTAATGCTGGATCTAGATGTGAGCATTTTGCCACAAATTTTACGTCCAAAACAAGAGAAAATCGAGTCAAAAGGAATCAAGTCAGTTCGTTCACGCGTAACAAATATCAAACCTTACTTAGCGCCTGAATATCAAGACTTAGACATCTTACAATTCCGCGAAGTGCTCTTGAAAAACATCTTCAATGTGGAAGATACATCTACGATTAAAGAGTATGTTCTAACGGACGAAGACTGGGTGCGTGTAGAAGAATTACGCAGCAAGTACTTCAATAATCCTGATTGGAACTACGGAAAGAATCCAAAATTCGAATTCAAACAATCTAAACGTACTCCAGCCGGACAAATCGAGTTTAGCTTAAACGTTGAAAAGAATGCCATCAAAGACATTAAGATTAACGGAGACTTCTTCGGTCTTGGAGAAATCAGCGATGTAGAAAAAGCGCTAGTAGGCGTTGGATACAACCGCGAAGACTTAACAAAAGCCTTCGAAGCCATCGACATCCACCGTTACTTCGGTAATGTTACAGTGGATATCCTAGTGAACCTATTACTAGGGGTAGAAGAATAACATAGGAAACTCGGTAATAGAGGCCGATGATGCAACAGGAACCTAGCACTCATGCTGGGTTCTTTTTTTACGAGCAAGTATAGTAAAAACACTGGGGGAGCAGTATAATAGAGATAAGTTCAAAAATCCGTTTTTAGGGAGAGGGGCTGTTGGAAATGAGTCAAAAAGTTAGAGAAATTGTCACCATTGCGTTTGGGGTCACTAGTTGCGCAAATGCAATCTATCAGCTAGTATTTCGTCGAGATATCGCACTGTTTTTTTTGAGTGTGATGGTTAGTAGGCTTGCCTTTTATACTTGGGAAAATCGGGATAATCCAGATAAGTTCAAAAGGCTCAATCACGGATTAGTTGTCGTCTTTATTGGGATGGTAGCTGCTACTGCCTTTTTCCTCATCATGAATCATTTTTTTGGATTTGAGCAATGGGAGCCTTGGCAAAAATCCGTCGTTCAATTGTCGTTTATCTTTGGGTTAGTGCCAGTAGTGAATCGATATTTAAAAAAATAATCATTTAACGGAGGTGTCCTATGGCACTTTTACACGTTTCATTCTTTTCAAAAACATTAATGAGAACAATCCCCTTGTCAGTCTACTTACCTAGCGATGCGGTGGATTTTAATAATCAGTATCTTTCCGAAGGGCCGTACAAAGCGTTGGTCTTACTTCACGGAGTATTTGGCAGCGATCAGGACTGGGTCAATCAAACGCGAATTCTTCGATACGCAAAAGAGAAAAATCTCGTCCTTATCATGCCTTCTGGGGAAAATCATTTCTACGTAGACCAACCGTGGAACTATACGAACTATGGAGAATTTATCGGGGTGGAGCTTCCAGAAATCTCACGCCGCATGTTTCCTATTTCTCGAAAACGGGAAGACTTAGGCATTGCCGGGCTTTCGATGGGTGGCTACGGGGCGCTTCGAAACGGCATCAAATATCCCGATACCTTTAGCGTGATTGGAGCGTTCTCTAGCGCGATTAAGAAACAGGCACTTCCACCAGAGGAGATACCAGAAGCACCGTTCTTTTTAAGAAAAAGCTTTTTGGAGGCGGTCTTCAAAGATGAGGAGATCTTTGTGGCGGAAGGCAATCAGTTGTATCATGCCGTCCAAACCATGGAGCATAAGGACGCGCTCTCGATTTTTATGGCATGTGGTACAGAAGATTGGCTTTTGGAAGACAATCGTAGCTACAGCAGCTTTTTGAAAGAACAAGGAGTGTCGCTAACGTATAAAGAACACGCTGGCGGACACGAATGGGACTTCTGGGACTGGGCGATGAAACAGTTCTTAGACTGGTGGATTCCAGAAGATGCAGACCAAGGCGTGTCTAGCGGGAATGTGAAATCGTAAGACGAACGCGATATTGTTGCAAGCACATCGCCATAATGGTAGAATATTTTGTATATTAGAGCGATGAACAAGAGGAGTAAAATGACTTTGTTTACGAGAGAGGGAAGACTTGGTGCAACTTCCTAGCAAATTCATTTGAAGGTAGCTTGTGAGCTTACTCTACGAAATGTAGTAATAGAGTACGGAGACGACACTTCGTTACCAACATCGAGGCGTAATAAATGATTACGCGAATATTAGGTGGTACCACGAATTTAATCGTCCTATGGAGAGTGTCTTCATAGGATTTTTTTATTGGACACAAACAAGATACAAGGAGGAAAATCAATGGCTAAAGAAATGTCATCTAAGTTTCAACCACAAGAAGTTGAAGCTGGTAAATATCAATGGTGGGTTGATTCAGGCGTCTTCCATCCAAACGAAGATCCAAACGCTGAACCTTATTCAATCGTTATCCCGCCACCAAACGTAACAGGGAAATTACACTTAGGACATGCTTGGGACGTAACGTTACAAGACATGATTATCCGTCAAAAACGCATGCAAGGGTTCGACACTTTATGGTTACCAGGGATGGACCATGCGGGGATTGCAACTCAAGCAAAAGTAGAAGAAAAATTACGCGGAGAAGGCTTATCTCGTTATGACCTTGGCCGTGAGAAGTTCCTTGAACAAACATGGGAATGGAAGGAAGAATATGCCAGCCATATCCGTGAACAATGGGCAAAAATGGGGATTTCTGTAGACTACCGCAGAGAACGTTTCACATTAGATAAAGGGTTATCTGACGCCGTGAAGAAAGTCTTCGTTACTTTATACGAAAAAGGCTTAATCTACCGTGGTGAGTACATCATCAACTGGGACCCTAAAGCAAAAACGTCATTATCTGATATCGAAGTTATCCATAAAGACGTAGAAGGCGCGTTCTATCATATGAACTACCCTCTAGCAGACGGAAGTGGATTCCTAGAAATCGCAACAACTCGTCCAGAAACACTTCTTGGAGATACAGCGGTTGCGGTTCACCCAGACGATGAACGTTACCAAGCGCTTATCGGTAAAACAGTTATTTTGCCGTTAGTGAACCGTGAAATTCCAATCATCGCTGACGAATACGTGGAGCAAGATTTCGGAACAGGGGTTGTAAAAATCACTCCAGCGCATGACCCGAACGACTTTGAAGTTGGGAACCGTCATAACTTACCTCGTATTAACGTGATGAACGATGATGCGACAATGAACGAGTTAGCAGGTAAATACGAAGGCATGGACCGCTTTGTTGCGCGTAAAGCTATCGTGAAAGATTTAGAAGAAGCTGGTCTTCTTGTAAAAATCGAAAAACATTTACACAGCGTTGGACACTCAGAACGTACAGATGTCGTGGTTGAACCACGCCTTTCAAAACAATGGTTCGTAAAAATGGGACCTTTGGCAGAGCAAGCCATCAATGCGCAACGTGAAGAAGGCGACAACACAGTAAACTTCTATCCACCACGTTTCAATGATGCGTACTTACGTTGGATGGAAAACATTCACGACTGGGTAATTTCACGTCAATTATGGTGGGGACACCAAATCCCAGCTTGGTATCATAAAGAAACAGGCGAAGTATACGTTGGCATGGAAGCTCCAAGCGATATCGAAAACTGGACACAAGATCCAGACGTATTAGATACTTGGTTCTCATCTGCGTTATGGCCATTTTCAACAATGGGTTGGCCAGACGAAGAGTCAGCTGACTACAAACGTTATTATCCAACTAACACACTTGTAACAGGGTACGACATCCTTACTTTCTGGGTAAGCCGTATGATGTTCCAAGGGTTAGAATTTACAGGCAAACGTCCATTCAAGAACGTTTTAATCCACGGATTGATTCGTGATAGCCAAGGACGTAAGATGAGTAAGTCTCTTGGAAACGGGGTTGACCCAATGGAAGTCATCGAGCAATATGGTGCCGATGCGCTTCGTTGGTTCTTAGCAAACGGTTCTGCTCCAGGGCAAGACGTTCGTTACTCAACAGACAAGATGGATGCTGCATGGAACTTCATCAACAAGATTTGGAACGCAAGCCGTTACGCATTAATGAACGTGGGCGACTTAACAGCGGACCAAGTGGATATCACTGGTGAGAAGACTCTTGCGGATAAATGGATTTTAACACGCTTGAATCAAACGATTGGCAAAGTGACAGAACTCTTCGAGAAATTCGAATTCGGTGAAGCAGGACGTCTTTTATATCGCTTCATCTGGGATGATTTCTGTGACTGGTATATCGAAATGTCGAAAGAAACATTAGCAGGGGACGACGAAGCTGCGAAATTAACAACACGTAGCATTCTTGTATATGTATTAGACAACACATTACGTCTATTACACCCAATCATGCCTTTCGTAACAGAAGAAATCTGGCAATCTGTTCCTCACGTTGGGGAATCATTAGTGGTCGCAACTTACCCAACGGTTCACCCAGAACAAATGGACGAAAAAGCAGCTGAAGAAATGGAATTCTTAATGGACTTCATCCGTTCAGTACGTACGGTTCGTAACGAAATGAACACACCATTATCAAAACCAATTAACATCATTGCGAAAGTGAGCGACGCAGCGCACTACGCAATCTTGAAAGAAAACGAATCTTACATTGCACGCTTCTCAAATCCAGAAGAATTCGTGTATGGTGAAGACGTTGAAGCACCATCTGATGCGGTAACTTCTGTTATCACAGGTGCTGAAATTTACTTACCATTAGCAGGGTTAATCAACATCGAAGACGAAATCGCTCGTCTTGAAAAAGAAGCAGAGAAATTGCAACAAGAAGTGGATCGTGTCGAGAAGAAATTATCGAACGAGAAATTTGTGGCAAAAGCTCCTGCAGCAGTTGTTGAAGCTGAACGTGCAAAAGGTGCGGACTATCAAGCACAACGTGAAGCAGTGTTAGAACGTATCGCAACATTGAAGAAAATCTAATCCGTTTGAACGGCGCAGAGAGCGTATGAAGTGTCATGCGCTCTCTTTTGTATGTTCCGGTGGACAATTTTCTGTTATGATAAATGAGGAAAACAGGAGGTGAGTGAATGATTCAAGAGTGGTTAAAAAAGAGCGAGAGTATTCCGCGTAAACATGGATTGTACCGCATGGAGGCTATCCTAGAAGCACTTGGAAATCCGGAACGTGGGTTGAAGAGTATTCATATTGCGGGAACGAATGGAAAAGGGTCGACTGCTGCGATGGTGACGGCCTTTGCAAAGGCGCATGGATTGCGAGTAGGGACATTCACTTCACCGCATATGGACAGTATCAGGGAACGCATTCAGCTAGACGGAGTGCCTCTTGAAGAAGAACCGTTCTGGCAAGCCGCATCGCTCGTAAGAGAAGTGGAACGCCGCTTATTCAAAGAGTGGGGAGCCTTTAACTATTTTGAGATTTTAACGGCGATGATGTTTGTCGTCTTTCAACAGGAAGCTGTCGACCTTGCAATTATTGAGGTCGGGATTGGAGGCCTTCTCGATAATACGAATGTCGGCCATCCACTCGTGAGCGTGATTACGACGATTGGGTTGGACCATCAAGACTTACTCGGAAGTACGCTGGAAGAAATTACGGCGCAAAAAGCAGGGATTATTAAGTCTGGGCAACAAGTGGTCGTCGGACCAGTCACGCGTAAATGTTTGGATGTGATACGTGGAGTCGCTAGTGAGAAAGGCGCAACAGTGCAGGCGTTTGGGGAGGATTTCTCACTAGTAGAAGATTCGTATCAAGATGCCGAGTTAACGATTTCGCTGGAACAATTAGCCCTCAAAGGAGCCTTCCAAAAGGAGAATGCGACTGTTGCAATTCGAGCATTTCGCTCTTGGATGGAAGCTACTGGAAGAAGTGTGCAACCCGAATGCATCGAGGCGGCTCTACGAGTGGTTTCCTGGCCAGGACGCATGGAAGTGTTGCAAGCGACACCGCTTGTGATCATCGACGGAGCACATAATTTACCAGCCATCGAGCGACTCGTTCAAAACATGACGGCTCGTGTTGACAAGAAACAGACACTGTTATTTAGCGCGCTCACTCGAAAAGATAGTCAACAGATGCTTCTAAGATTGCAGGAAGCTCTTCCTGATGTGAACATCATCTTAACGAGTTTCCATCCTTCTAGAGGCCTGTCGATTGCTAGAAGTGATGTCGAAGCGTACTTGGATTCTCGCAAGATTTCCTATGAAGAAAGCTTTGAAGACGTCATCGACCGTTTCGCCAGCTCAACAGACGATAAGAGCGAATTATGGGTGACGGGGTCATTGTATTTTATCGCCGAAGTTCGACATTGGTGGAAGAACCGTAAGCCCAAAGAAGAATAGACATCGTAACTCTTTGTAGAGAAAACAAAGAGGAAGTGTCACAATGATTGAATCAAAATTATTAGAAGTACCTTTAAGCGCCATGCCACGAGAACGCCTCGAACGGTATGGCGCTAAAGTGCTTGAAACCCATGAATTATTAGCTATTTTACTAAGGACAGGTTCTAAAGATTTGAATGTATTACAATTATCCATTGTGGTTTTGAATACTTTTGAAGATTTGCATTCGTTAAAGATGGCAAGTCTGGACGAACTCATGCACATTAATGGGATTGGACGAACAAAGGCCATTGAACTAAAGGCGGCCATTGAACTAGGAGCCAGACTAAACAAAGCTTCTCAGATGAAACTAGGAAAAATCACGTCTTCTAAAATGGCGGGGCAGTGGATTGTAGAAGAGTTAAAAGATGCCTATCAAGAACATCTTGTAGCGCTCTATTTGAATACTAAGAATGAAGTAATAAAAAAGAAAATGATTTTCATCGGCGGATTAAATAGTGCGGTTGCTCATCCAAGAGAAATCTTTCGGGAAGCAGTGAGATATTCGGCAGCACGTGTCATCATTGGACATAATCATCCGAGTGGGAATCCTGAACCGTCTCAAGCAGATATTGATTTTACCAAAAGACTGATGGATTGTGGGGAATTAATGGGGATTGAACTTCTAGATCATTTTATTGTGGGGGGAGAGCATTTTATTTCTTTGAAAGAAATCGGAGTATTGTAAAAAAGATTTCGGTTTTTAGCTTACTTGAAAAATGAAGAAAATGAATATTTTCAGATTTCACGAAAAATAAACGTGAAAAATAAGGAAAGCATTCGGAAAAAACGCATAAAACTTCAATTGTTCATAAAATTTCTATCCGAATTCGGAAATACTCTTGTAAAAAGGTTTCTTAGATGGTATACTGAACTTGTGTTTTTGTTAGGTATAGAAATAGTGTAAAGATTTACTCCTTTCGAACCATTAGCAAGAATATGAATAACAAGTGCTATGGCACAAGGAGGAAATGTTCATGGAACAAGGTACAGTAAAATGGTTTAACTCAGAAAAAGGTTTTGGGTTTATCGAACGTGAAGGTGGAAACGATGTATTCGTACACTTCTCAGCAATCCAATCAGAAGGATTCAAAACATTAGAAGAAGGACAAGCAGTTCAATTCGATGTTGAAGAAGGCGCTCGTGGACCACAAGCAGCTAACGTAGTTAAACTATAATTTAAGTTTAAACGATGATACCACCGGTTTTCCGGTGGTTTTTTTATTTTGCCTAATACTTTTTTCAAACGATAAATTTGATTGATTAAAAAGTTAGAATGACTTGTTTAGGGAGAAAATTTTTGGGTCAAAAAATGACAGTGGTAATACTTATGATTGAAGAAAAACGGGAATTATTCCCAAGTTCTTTGAATTGCGCTTTCTTTTGGAGGTATATCAAGTTATCAGAAAAAAACCAAATAATACCTAAAAAATATGTGAAAATTCAATTGGTTTTTATAGAAATTTTATAAAAATTATGATAAATTTTAAAGGTAAAGAATGCTACGAAATTCACTAAAAAATGGATAGCACACAATTTGGGAATGGATTAGCAAAAATTACATTGTACATTTACAATTGAATATTTAGAAAGGAAGGAAGAATGTATGAATAAGAAATTACGATCTTTGTTTCAAATCATTGTTCTTTGTTTAGGGATCTTTATCCAACCCTTCGTTGCTCTTACTAAGGTGCACGCCACAGAGTATAATGATGTGATTACCAGTGTTAGTGTTGAAAACAAATCTGGTAATCCTTTGACTCAAGGATTAGATATTTGGCAAGAGTTTAGACTTTCTGCAAACTTTACTTTGCCAGATAATAAAGTGCATGCTGGAGATACGACAACCCTCCGTTTACCATCTGAGATTGCTTTTTCAAACTCATCAGATATTGAATTACGTGATGGAGACGGAAATCTTGTAGCTACGGGTAGTTTAGATGCAGCAAGTAAAACAATCACTTTGACTTATACGAACTTTGTAGAGAATAAGTCAGGTGTTCACGGAAAGTTTTTCGTTTATGTTCGTATAGATCATGATGTTGTGACTGAAGGAAAAGAAGTGAATGTGAACGTAACAGTAGGACATAATGTTCTATTCGCAGGAAAGGTTCGTTATAATGGACCTCCAGGACAATATGACTCAAAAATTGAGAAGAGCTCTTTCCAATATGAAAAAGACGAAAAAAATGTGATTCGATATAACATTACGGTTAACCGTAATATGGAAAATTATAGAGATGTAACTATAACGGATAAGTTTACAACTCCAAATATGCAGTTTTTACCTGACACATTTAAAATCTATAAAGTAAATTGGCGTTGGAATAATGGAGACTGGAAATATGAGGTTCTTGAAGATTCAACAAATACTTTCAAAGGTAAACTTGTTCCAAATGCTACGGGAGATGGATTTACACTTCCATTAGGAGATACTACTGGCTTTGGTTATATGATTGAGTATCGTGCTAAGGCAAATTATGATCTAGTGGATGGAGAACTTATTACTAACAAAGCCAATATGAATTATAACGGTGGACTAACTGACCAATCTACGAGTACTCGTGCCTATCAAATCGCAGGTGGGGTTGCAGAAGGGTATGTTTTCACAATTAACATTCATAAAGTGGATGAAGCTGGTCAACCTTTACAAGGCGCTAAATTTGAAGTAGTTCGTGACCGTAACCAAGCTGTTGTTGGAACACTTACTACAGGAGCAGATGGAAATGCTAGTGTAAGTCAATTGTTACGTGATAGTTATACGATTCGTGAGATTGAAGCTCCGGCAGGATATGATAAGTTAACTACGGAGATTAAAATTAATCCAACTGATTTTGGAACGGATAAAGCTGTAACTCGCGAAGTCCAAAATAGAAAGACTCCTCCAAGTACGAAGAAAATTACTTTCAGTAAAGTAAACTTAGGCGGAACTGAAATTGCGGATGCTAAAATCAAAATCTTCAAAGGTGAAACTGCAGAAGGCAATCCAGTACAAAGCTGGACATCAGAAGCAGGAAAATCTAAGGAATTAGATTTAGAGCCTGGAACATACACATTCCACGAAGAAGCAGCACCAACAGGATATCTTAAAGTAACGGATATTACTTTCACAGTTAACAGCGATGGAACAGTGACGGTAACTAAAGTTGGCGAGAAAGATTCTAAAGGTGAAGATAATAAAGTAGAAGCTAAAGGTTCAACACTTAAAATCACTGATAAAGACGATGACCTCCCACGTAAGATTACTTTCAGTAAAGTAAACTTAGGCGGAACTGAAATTGCGGATGCTAAAATTCAAATCTTCAAAGGCGAAACTGCAGAAGGTAACCCAGTACAAAGCTGGACATCAGAAGCAGGAAAAACTAAGGAATTAGATTTAGCACCTGGAACATATACGTTCCACGAAGAAGCAGCGCCAACAGGATACCTTAAAGTGACAGATATCACTTTCAAAGTGAACTATGATGGAACTGTAACGGTAACAAATGTTGGTGAAAAAGACTCTAAAGGTGAAGAAAACAAAGTTGAAACAAATGGTTCAACAGTGACAGTGACCGATAAAGATGATGATTTACCTCGTAAAGTAACGTTCAGTAAAGTAAATATTGCTGGAAAAGAAATTGAGGGCGCTAAAATCAAGATCTTCAAAGGTGACAAAGCAGAAGGAACTCCAGTAGCAAGCTGGACTTCAGAAGCGGATAAGTCTAAAGAATTAAACTTAGCACCTGGAACATATACATTCCATGAAGAAGCAGCACCAACAGGCTACTTAGCAGTAACAGATATCACTTTCAAAGTGAACTTTGATGGAACGATTGAAGTGTTAAATGCTAACGGAAATTCTGTAGAGTACAAAGATGGCAAATTAGTCATCACAGACCAAACAGAACCTGAAAAACCAAATGAACCAAACTTACCAAATACTGGTAGCGTTTCTGAACAAGGAACACTATTAGCTGGATTGGCATTATTAGGTTTAGGTGTTGTCATGGTAGCTTCAAATGGCAAAAAGAGATTTAACTAGTTCATTATCTGAAAAGATTGATTTACTAAATTAATTGCTCGCCTTGCCAGACGAGTGGAAAAAGACAAAGGAATCAAGCAACTTTATGTTGTTTGGTTCCTTTTTTATTTCGTAAAATGTATTTAAATTTTGGGAATCTTCGGATGTAAAATCACCAACAGATTACAGAAACCGCTTTAATATTTCAAAATAAAAAAGTTTTCTAAAAAGCTATAAAAAACAAGAATAAAGTGCCAAATTCTGATATACTAGAATAGAATTCTTACAGCCTGGTCTGTAGAAGAATTACTGAAGGAGGAAGTAGTGTGGTTGCATTTAATTTTAAAGCACAAAATATCGGAATTGACTTAGGAACAGCTAACACGATTGTTTATCTTGAAGATGAAGGAATTGTCACACGTGAACCTTCCGTTGTTGCAAAAAATATCGTTACAGAAGAAATTATCGCAGTAGGGAAATCGGCGTTCGAAATGATTGGGAGAACGCCTGAAAATATCGTAGCATTACGCCCAATGAAAGATGGCGTAATCGCAGACTATAATACGACAACTGCTATGTTAAAATATTTCATCCAATCGATTGTTGGCCGCTCATTTTTTAAACCAGTGGTCATTATTTGTGTACCAAGCGGAATCACAGACGTTGAAAAAAGAGCCGTTTTAGATGCTACTAAATATGCTGGAGCGAAGGAAGCCTATGTTGTGGAAGAACCTTTTGCAGCAGCAGTAGGAGCGGGCTTACCAATTACAGACCCAACAGGAAGCATGATTGTAGATATTGGTGGAGGAACAACGGACGTAGCAACGATTTCTTTAGGAGGAATCGTGAATAGTCGTTCAATTCGTGTAGGTGGAGATGAGCTCAATGAAGCTATTGTCCAGCACGTTCGTAAAACGTATAATCTACTGATTGGTGAGCGTACAGCAGAGGAACTTAAGATTCAATTAGGGTCAGCTTCTGTCGAAAAAGCGCAAGGAAGTATGCAAGTTCGTGGACGTGATATGGTAACAGGTCTTCCACGAGTAGTAGAAGTTCCCGCTAAAGAAATTGCAATTGCGATGAGTGAGATTATTCATCAAATTTTAGATGCTGTTAAAGATGTGTTAGAACAAACACCGCCAGAAATTTCTGCGGACGTTATTGATCATGGAATCGTTCTGACAGGTGGGGGAGCGATGCTTCGCCATCTTGCAGAGATGATTTCGAAGGAAACGCAAGTGCCAGCGTTTGTTGCCAATGACCCACTAGATTGTGTGGCATTAGGAACAGGAGCTATTCTAGCGAACCCATCATTAATGAAAAAATAGAGTCCGTTGAAAAATTTAATAGAGGAGTGATGATGTGAATCCAATTTTTTCAAATAAGAAACTAATTGGTTGGGTAATCGGAATTATCATGGCTTTAGCATTAATCATGTATTCCATTACTTACGGCAGTAATATCGTGACTCAAGGTGTTAATGATGTAACCAATATTCTTGGAAGATTAGTCTCTTATCCAGCAAATAGTATTAATGATTTTATCGATAGCGTGAATGACTTATCAAATACGTATCAAGAAAATCAATCCTTAAAACAAAAAATCGATACCATTCATGAATTAGAGGTTCAATTGAATGAGTTAAAACGTGATAACCAAAAAATGAAAGAAACGCTGAAGTTGCAAGATACGCTGAATGATTATACATTAGTGAATGCTACGGTCATTGCGCGTAATCCGGATACTTGGCGTGATGTAATTACGATTAATAAAGGATCAAATGATGGAATCCAACCTCAAATGTCGGTAATGAGTGATAATGGTTTAGTAGGAAAAGTTTTAGATGTGAATCCTACAAGCGCACGTATTGCCTTGTTATCGAATGCTGATAATACTTTAGTTCGTGTTGCGGCGATGATTCAAAACGAAAAAGAACCAATCTACGGGACCATTACCGGATATGATGAAAAGACAAATATGCTTGTTATGAGCCAAATTCAAGCTACTCAGGATATTAAAGTAGGGGATAAGGTAGTGACGAGTGGTCTAGGAGGAATTTCTCCAAATTCACTATATATCGGAACGGTTGAAGAAGTGGCAATGGATCGTTTTGGTTTATATAAAGAAGTGAAAATTCGTCCAGCGGCAGATACGAATGATGTTCGTTATGTAACAGTAGTCATTCGTACAAGCGAAAGTGAGGGGCAATAATGCGTAACTCCAGAAGAGTTTATTGGGTATTGTTTGTCTTCATTCTAGCTTTCTTAGTGGACGGTGTATTGACGAATCATTTTTCTACTTTATTTTTGCGCTCTGGCTATAGTTTAACACCAAGGATTATTGTCATTGCAGTTGTATTGCTGAATTTTATGATTGACCATAAGGCGATGTTTTGGTTTTCAGTGATTGCAGGATTTTTGGTAGATAGTTATTATGCAGGTATTCTAGGAATCTATATGGGAATATTTGCAGTGATTGTGCGAGTGATTCGTTTAGTACGTACAAATATTTTGCAAAATCCATTTACGTTAGGATTAGCATTAGTGTTCTTCTTAAGTTTGACAGAAGTTTCTGTATACTTCGTATATGCGTTAAGAGGCGTTGTCAGCATGGGGTGGAACGAGTTTTTAGTGGAACGATTAGGGGCGACGCTAATGCTCAATATCGTGATTTATTATATTCTGTATATTCCACTTCGTAATTTTGCACGATGGGTGAATGCGACTCCAGTAGTGAGTCCGCATGATTTAATCAATCATCGAAGAAGTTAATCTAGTTTACTAATAAGGGTTGGCGAGCGCCGGCCCTTTTTTGTTTAGGCTATTAATACCGACTGTTGTGGCATTTATGCTATAATAAGGAGAATTAGTGTCTTTAGAAAGAGGAATGGAATGAACAAAGAAGTATTTTTGAAACTAAGTTTAATTTCTAAAGGAGTCATTGCTATATGCGCTTTAGTGGGATTCTTAATGGAGATGTTTCTCCACGGATGGCATTCTATTCGCTATTACACCAATCAATCTAATTTATTAGTAGTTATTTTTCTCATTTACTTACTGTTAAAATACCGTAAGGAAGGCCATTGGAGTCAGTGGGATATTCGCTTAAAAGGTGGAATGACAGTTGCGATTCTTCTAACCGGACTGGTGTATCATTTGATGCTAGCTCCTTTAAAAACACCTGAAGAATTTTGGACGATAGAAAATTTTCTAGTGCATTATATTGTTCCTTATGGAGCATTGTTAGATTGGGCACTATTTGATAAAGGGCATTGTTATAAGTGGTGGGATCCGTTTGTATGGACGATTTTACCATTGGCGTATGCAATTATTTCTGTTGCGATTGCGTTAATTACACGAATTCCCATTGGAAATAACCCCGATGGACCGTTCCCTTATTTCTTTTTGAATGTTGATAAATATGGAATTTTAGGTGTTATTCAGTATAGTTTAGGATTAGCAGCCGCATTTTTAGTAGGCTCCTATATTCTAGTACTTTTTAAAAACGGATTTAAATCAAAGGAATATTTATAAGAGAGGAGACTTTCATGCTTAGAGACATTGGTATTGACTTAGGAACTGCGAACATTTTAGTGTTTCTAAAAGATCGCGGGATTATATTAAATGAACCTTCGTTAGTAGCTTTAGATGAGCGTACTGGAGAAGTGATTGCAGTCGGAGAACGAGCATATCAAATGGTAGGACGTACTCCAAAAGAAATCAATGTTCATCATCCATTAAAAGGTGGAGTAATAGCGGATATTGCGGTTACTGAACAATTATTAGAATTATTCATGCAAAAATTAAATTTAAATAGCTGGTTTTCAAAACCCGATATTTTAATTTGCACGCCCACTAATATTACGACAGTAGAACAAAAGGCGATTATTCAAGCGGCGATTAAATGTGGTGGAAGAAATATCTATTTAGAAGAAGAACCAAAAGTGGCTGCTGTAGGAGTAGGCTTAGATATCTTCTCACCAATTGGAAATATGGTGATTGATATTGGTGGAGGAACGAGTGATATTGCCGTTTTATCGATGGGCTCAACAGTGACAAGTCGCTCGATTAAATTAGCTGGGGACAATATGGACTTTGCGATTTCAGAATATATTAAAGACAAGTATCAATTAATCATTGGAGAACGAACTGCAGAGGCGATTAAGATGTCGCTTGGAAGTGCAGTGGAAGTTGAAAATGAATCTGATATGATTGTCAAAGGAAGAGATATGACGACAGGGCTTCCAAAGACGGTTACAATTTATACGAATGAAATCTATCATTGCCTAAAAGAAATGTTAGATACTATTGGAGAAGAAGCAAGACTTGTTCTAGAGGCTACTCCTCCAGAATTAGCTGGAGATATTATCGAACGTGGTGTGATGGTTACTGGTGGAGGCGCCTTGATTAATGGGATTGATCGCATGCTCTCTGAAAAACTTCAGGTTCCAGTGATGATTGCAGAAAATCCACTTCAAAGCGTAGCAATTGGAACAGGAATTTTATTAAATCGAATTAAATCTGAAAGAGGCATTTTAGCTGCAATCCGTAGAATTTTTAGTGCGAAGAAAGTGGTAATGAATCCAACCGCACATATGATTGACGATGAAAGGACAGAAGAATCATGAAAGAACAATTAAAGAATAGTCGACATTTACTATTTACTGCTTTATTGCGTATTTTAGTTTTCCTTGTCATTGCCATCATCTTGTTTGCTCTTGGTTTAATGATTGGATATGCAGTTCTTGGCGAAGGTAAAAATCCGCTCGATATTTTTTCTAAAGAAATTTGGGATAAGATTTTTAGATTTATTAATTAGCAAGCATATAAATTGACCTTTATTGACTATAGCAGTAGACTTAAACAAATATTAGATTTGGAGGAAGTAGTATGAATTTAATTCCAACAGTTATCGAGCAATCTTCTCGCGGAGAACGCGCTTATGATATTTACTCACGTTTATTAAAAGACCGTATTATTATGGTAAGCGGACCCGTTCACGACGATATGGCCAATGCGATTATCGCGCAATTACTATTCTTAGATGCAC
>ERZ772962.718-NODE-718-length-18231-cov-7.470841_pt1 | contig 18231 bp, 5 predicted proteins | sample MGYA00580676_ERZ772962 | MGnify/ENA primary metagenome ERZ772962 (study PRJEB29015, sample SAMEA2738049) | human oral metagenome | biome: human oral; feature: human-associated habitat; material: saliva | place: China | collected 2230 ...
CCCGGTCAGATTATCGGGAGGCGCGGGTCCATTTTGTCGGAAGGAAACGGGGAGGTGTGACAGTCAACAGTTCCGCGCTTTTCGTTGTTATTGCAGGTAATAGTCGATTAGAAAAGTGGCGTTGAGCAACGCGATGGCAGTGCGGAGAAATCTTCCAGCAGGTACGTGCTAACACTTCCTGGGATCATGTCTGACAGACTGTGATGTCGTCATTCGACACAGTGGCCCCACACATGCTTGTCAATACAGGGAGAAATAGTGCCCCATCGAACTCACCTAGCGCTGTCGTTTGCGCTGGTTGGCGCTCTTGCCGTCGGCGCGCTGAGCGCCCCCGCCGCGCTTGCGGCGGAGACGGCCGTGGCCGCCCAGCAGGGCAACGTGCAGGCCTCAGCAGTTGCTGGCCCGACCCGGGATGTCCCGACGCAACATCTGCGATTGTGGCCGGGAAGTACCGCGCTCGTTCCCGGACAAGCCGTCATGTTTGAGGCGCTGTCTGACACGTCACCGGTTGATCACTCCGAACTCACATGGACGTCGTCGGATACCTCGATCCTCGCCGTTAGCGACAAAGGCCTCGTGACGGCCATCGGTGAGGGTGAGGCCACGATTAGTGTGAAGCGACGCACTGAGCCAACTGACGTCGCGGCCGTTCCCGTTCGGGTCCACGCTGTCTCCGAGGAGGCCGGAATTGAGCTGTCTGCCTCGTCGATGGTGTCCACCGTCGGCAAACCCCTGTTCCTCAACGCGCTCCTGGCTCCCTCTCTGCGGGGCAGCCGCGTCGAGTGGGCGCTTAGCTCCGCATCGCTGGGTTCCATTGCTCCCGACGAGGGGGAGCCCACGGCCATCTTCACTCCTTCCATGCAGGCGGGCGTCGGCACACTGACCGTGACCGTGACGACCCCCGCGGGCGTTGTCAAGACCGTCACCGTGACAGTTGATGTCCTAGCAGACGATACGGGCGACTTCGTCATGGACGACAGTGGCGTCCTCATTGCGTACCGGGGAGCTGACGCCGAGGTAGACATCCCTGCGGGCGTGAGCACAATCGATTCGCACGCTTTCTCCGACGCGACCCTGCGTACGGTCCGTATCCCCGCGAGCGTCCGCCGCATCGACAATGAAGCCTTCTACGGAACCGGCCTGGAGGAGATTATCTTCCAGGATGATGAGGCCGCTCCCTCCGAACTCGCAGAGCTTGGCAGCCGCGTCTTCTCCAACACCAACGTCCAGACGCTCACTCTGCCGCGCTCCCTCGTCACCATCAACCGCGACGCCTTCGCCGACATGAGCAAGCTGGCCTCCGTCCACCTGGGGCCGAAAGTCGCCGCGGACCAGCTCGTCGGCTCCTTCGCGAACACCCCCGAACTCACGCGTATCCAAGTCGACGCTGGCAACCCCAACTACGAGAGCCTCGACGGTGTGCTGTATACACGCGATCACACGCACCTGATCGCCTACCCGGCAGCCAAGAACTCGGGAGGGGCCTACACGGTCTCGAGCGGGACGACGGACATTGACGACCTCGCCTTCCTGGGAGCGCAGAATGAGTCTGTGACGTTCCCCGACACCCTGCGTCGCGTCGGTGACCAGTCTTTCGAGGGAGCAGCCCTCACAACCCTCACGCTTCCCGACGGCTTCGAGACCATGGGGGCCTCGGCGTTCTGGCAGATGCCCGCGCTCGTCTCCGTCGACCTGGGTGGGGCCACGGGCGTGTCCACCAATGCTTTCCGCTACGATGCCGCGCTCAGCGAGGTCACCTTCCAACCCGACCTGGGTCGTCTGACCTCCATCGGTGAGGGTGCATTCGTCGGTATTTCAGCGACGACAGTCACTATACCGGACACTGTGTCAACCATCGCCGAGGAGGCCTTCTCGAAGAACCCAGCCCTGACCTCGTTCCACGTCGGTGCATCCCTGAGCTCCCTCGGCGACTACGCCTTGGCAGAGAACGACAACCTGGCTACTCTCAGCGTCAGCCCCGCCAACGCCTCGTTCATTGTCGATAACGGCGCGCTCTACCACAACGACTTGTCCGTGCGGACCCTGGTCCGCTATGCGCCCGCGAACTCCGGCAGCGAGGTGACCGTGGCCGCGGGGACGACGGCGGTCGGGGCTGGAGCCTTCGAGAATGCCACGTCGCTGCGGCGCATCGTCCTGCCCGAGGGGCTGACCGCTATCGGCGACGAGGCCTTCGACGGCTGCGCGAACCTCGTCGACATGGCGATTCCGGCTTCCGTCGAGGTCGCCCGAGGGCTGACAGGCACCGGCCTGGACACCATTGAACTGGGGACACAGGTGCGCGACCTATCGCTTACCCCGCGAGGTGCCCGCAGCGTCCGCCACCTCATCGTGCGCGGAGGCATCGACGGCACCTTCTACAGTGACGGAACATCGGAGGGCGGACGTCCCGAGAGCGCCTTCTTCGGAGAAGGGATGACCAGCTTCACCTTCTGGGGCGAGATGCCGCGCGTCCTGGTGCTTCCCGCCACCGCCACACAGGTCACCCTCGCTGAGGGAATGGCCCCTGAACTCAAAGCGGACACGAGCATCTACATGGCCTCCGCCGAGGGTACCTCCGCGTGGACTATCGCGACGGCTGCGATGGAGAGCGCGGGCTACGATGCCTCGCGCTTGTCGGTGTACGAGGCCCCGACGCTGGGCGTGTCTGGCACCGGCATCGCCGAGGCCGGGGTTGGGTACACGCTCGTGGTGTCCCCGGCGGCACCTGCGACCGTGGAGATCACAGCAGGCGGCGGCGTGGCGACGGGGCGCGAAGCCCGCGTCGTGCGGGTCGGAGCGAACACAACCGAGACGCTCCTGCAGGACTGGACTGCCATGACGGATGCGGCGGAAGAGAAGGTGTCGACGCTCATCTACACGTTTACACCGTCTCTGACTGACAGCGAGCTGCGCGTCGACGTCCGCGACGCATCAGGTATTCAACAGTCGGCCACGGTGAGTGTGACCGTGAACCGTGTCCTGCCCCCGCTGCCCCTGCCCGATCCGAACGACGATCCTACTCCTGCGCCGGTGGAGGACCCAGATCCCACCGGAGCCAAGCCCTCGCCGGTCATCGACGATGATCCTCAGCCTGCTCCCACGCCGAGCCAGATACCTGTTCCCGCGCCGAGCCAGATACCTGTTCCTGCGCCGAGCCAGACGTCGATCCCCCAACAGCAGACGGGGGAGTGGGTCTGGGGTGCTCGTGGCTGGTGGTATCGCTACGCCGATGGCTCCTATCCGGCCGGTACAGCTGTGACTATCGGTGGTCGGGTTTACCGCTTCGACGCGGCCGGCTATATGCGCGTCGGCTGGGTTCGTGACAATGGTGCCTGGTACTACCACCTGCGTTCGGGCGTGCAGGCCAGCGGGTGGGTCCTTGATGGCGGCTCGTGGTACTACCTGACTCCGGGGAGCGGAACAATGGCCACCGGCTGGGTGAGCGACGGATGGGCCTGGTATCGGTTTGCCGACTCAGGTCAGTGGGTCGAGTAGTCGAGTGACCTAGTGCGAGGGCGTGGTCGACCGAGTGGTTGGCTGCGCCCTCGCGTTACTTTCGTGCCATGTTCTTCAGTGTTTCACGTGTATCGAGTGGTGTTATCTCGTGAGCTCAGTCGTGCGTACGTGCATTCTGAACAGTTGGGCGAAAAAGCCCATAACCTAATGTGTCACATGTTTGACATATGCTGAGAAAATATGGCAAAGAGAGCATCTGTCAAGGGGTCAACATACTAGGCTTGAACACGGATTACGCCACATAGCAGTGGGCGTTCCCCTCCACTAGTTCTCAACCAAGCGAGGTGTACATGTCCCATCGAACATTTTCAGCGGTCGCGCTGGCAACGACCGGCGTCCTGGCCCTGACCGCGCTGAGCGTGCCTGCGGCCACCGCCGCGGGCACCGGTGTGACCGGAGCTCTCCAGCCCGCAACAGTTGAAGCACCCAGCATCGGTGTGCCGACGACGAGGCTGGACGTGTGGCCGACTGCTACCGCCCTGGCACTGGGCCAGAACGTCATCTTCGACGCCTCCTACGATTCGGGAAACTTCGACCCCGGCATCATCGTCTGGACGTCGTCGGATGAGTCGGTTCTCACTGTCGACCAGGAAGGACATGTCAGCGCGGTCGGTGTCGGTGAGGCGACGATCACCGTGACCGACAAGGATAATTCGAGCCTGACCTCCACGTCCACGGTTCAGGTCCGTGAGGTCCCCGAGGACGTGGGCATGGAGCTGTCCGTTCCCGAGGTGTCAGCCATCTTCAACCATCAGGTCTACCTGCACGCGCTCCTCGCCCCCTCCCTCCAGGGAAGCGCAGTCACCTGGAGCATGGACCCCTCCACTCTTGGGCAGTTCTATGGCCGCGACGAGGCATCGTCGATCGACTTTCAGGGTGCTGAGCAGGTGGGAACCGGCACACTGAGCGCGACCGTCACGAGCGAGGCAGGGGTGACTAAGACTGTGACTGTGCCCGTGACGGTCCAGCCCGATCCTCGCGGCGACTTCATCACGGACGATGACGGTGTCCTCGTCCAGTACCAGGGAAAGAGTCAGGACGTTGAAATCCCCGAGGGAGTCACGGGCATCTCTTCCGGTGCTTTCCCGTCCCAGCTGACCAAGGTGTGGGTGCCCGCCAGTGTGCGCACCATCGACTACGAAGCCTTCAAAGGCACCAACCTGCAGGAAATTACCTTCCAGGATGACTCGGCTCACCCCTCCCAGCTCACAGCAATCTACGACGAAGCGTTCTCCAACACCCCTATCGAGACGCTGACGCTGCCTCGCTCTGTGCAGACGGTCGTCGGTGCCTTCGATGGCATGGCGGGCCTGAAGACGCTCCACCTGGGACCCAATATCGGCCCGGGTCTCCTGGTCGGGGACTTCCAGTACACGCCGAGTCTGACGACCATCGACGTGGATCCGGACAACGCGAACTACACCAGTGACGAGGGCGTTTTGTACACGAAGGACCACTCGAGTCTCATCGCATACCCGACGGCCAAGAACCCTGGAGGGAGCTACGCCGTCCTTGAGGGGACGACCACCATCGAACAATCCGCTTTCGAGAACGCACAGGTTGCTACCGTGACGATGCCTTCTACGTTGCGGACGATCGGCTCGCAGGCATTCACACATTCACACCTGACCTCGCTGACACTGCCCGACGGCTTCGAGAGCGCGGGGTATTGGGCATTCGCGTACGCGGAGAAACTGACGAGCGTCGATATTGGAGGTGCCACGTCCCTGCCCGACGGTGCCTTCATATACGCTCGCAGCCTGGCCAGTGTGAACCTGCGACCGGACCTCGGCAGGCTCACGATGCTCGACGGGAGTTCCCTGATGGGGACCGCCCTGACCTCTCTGACGCTGCCCGATAGCGTCACGTCCATTGGACAGTGGTCTCTTGCGAGCAACACCTCCCTCGCACAGCTGCACCTGGGAGCGGGCCTGTCATCCATTGGCTCCGGTGCTCTCAGCGGCGACACCGCCTTGGCAACTGTGACCGTGAACCCAGCCAATGCCTCGTTCTCTGAGGTAGATGGCGTCCTCTACACCAAGGACGGGGCCAGCCTGATCCTTTACCCGGCGTCCCGAGCTGGCAACGAGTACGAGGTGCCCGCCGGGACCACTGAGATTGGGTACCGGGCATTCGACAGGGCCAGCTCGCTTACCCGGGTCATCCTGCCCGAGGGGCTGACGACCATCGACTACTCGGCCTTCGAGGGGTGCACCAACCTGGTAGACATGACCTTCCCCGAGTCGCTCGAAGTCGTTCGCGGCATCCAGAACACCGGCCTAGATACCGTCATCCTCGGATCGAAGGTGCGTGAACTCTTCATGCCCACGCGCGAGAACCTGGCACCTCGCCACCTCATCGTGCGCGGCGGCGTAAATGGCAAATACTACACCGACGGAGAACCCTCCAACGGCCGCATCGAGAGCGCTTTCTTCGGTGAAGGTATGACGAAGGTGGACGTGCGCAGCAAGGGTCCCAAGGTCATCGTCCTACCCTCGACCATCACCTCCTTCCAGCTCGACCCCTTCTCCTCGTCTGGCTATAAGACCGACGCGCAGGTCTACGTGGCAGCAGCCGAAGGATCTCCCGCATGGGAGGTCGCCAAGGCCGAACTCGTCAAGGAAGGCATCGACCTGTCCCACCTACACGTCTACATCCCCGCCCAGCTCACGCTGAAGGGCCTCGACGCTACCAATGACGAGGCCGGGGGCGCGCTCGCGTGGAAGGACGCGTCGGTGAGTGTCACCGCCACCGTGAACGGTGGCGTGCCCGAGGGCCGCGAGCTGCGCGTCACCCAGGTCGGCGCGGACGGGACTGAGACCCTCGTCCAGGACTGGACGGCGATGAACGCGGGCGACGGGAACGCCTCAACCCTGGCATTCTCGTGGACGCCCACCGAAAGCGCGCCGTCCTTGCGCGTTCAGACGCGCGACGTCACGCATGTGAGCGCCGAGCAGACGACGGAAGCTCAACTCTCGCCCGCGCGCGTGACGGGAGAATGGAGCCGCACGCTCTTCGGCTGGCGCTACGTCTATCCGAACGGCACGTATGTCAAGAGCCAAACCATCATGATCGACGGCAAGATCTACCGATTCGGCTCGGATGGCTTCATGCGCACGGGGTGGATCTACGACGAGGGTGCATGGCGCTACCACGACTCTTCTGGTGCCATGCAGACCGGCTGGGTGAATGTCGAGGGAGGCTGGTACTACCTGACGCCGGGAAGCGGCGCGATGGCCAAGGGCTGGCTCAAGGACGGTGGAACCTGGTACCACCTGAGCGTCAACACCGGACGCATGACCACAGGCTGGCTGCGCGGTGATGACGGGTGGTACTACCTGCGCCCCAGCGGTGCGATGGCCACCGGCTGGATCCAGATCGGGTGGACCTGGTACCAGTTCTCCGACAGTGGCAAGTGGATTCACTAGGATCCGACGCATAATCCCAGCGTTTTCACAGGAAGCTCCGGTTGTCTCCACAGACTCGACGCTTACAGTTGGTGCCATCACAAGGCAATGTTGTGCGGGCCACGCGGTCCGAGTAACGCCGACGAGCTACGTTTGAGGAGTTATCTGAGAGAACTCGCACTGTGTTGATGGGATGTGCCGAGGGTCCGACCGCCAGGTCGGCCCCTCGGCGCATCTGCGCGCGCTCGTGGGTCGGCGCTTGGCGCGGGAGGACGACAGGAATGCGACAAACCGTGTCTCGGTTACCGACAACGCATACTGCGCACGTGGGAAAAGCTCCCCATAATTGTGGAGGCGCTCTTAGTGCCAAGCTTGTCAAACACAGTCGTTAACGAAGTGAGACTCAGATGACCCACCGCAGAACGTCGGCACTCGCGCTGGTGGTTGCCGGCACCCTTGGCGTGACAACACTCGCTGTCCCGGCTGCGTTCGCAGCTGACGGGGGAGTACGTCCCCACTCCGGCCCCACCCCTCCCAGCGTGGAGCAGCCCGCGAACCCCGCCCCGGCCTCGTCGAGTGACGAGCCAACCACGATCATCGTCCAGCTCGAGGCCGGGGCTGAACATGCACAGACGCGGGAGCGGATCACCGCCTCCGTTGCCGAGGCCCTACCCTCCGCGAGCGTCACGACGCTGCGTGAGTACACCCACGCGTTCCAGGGCTTCGCGATCGAGGCACCCGCGTCCGCGCTCGCTGCTATCCAACGCACGGAGGGTGTCAAGACCGCCGCCGTTGCGCGCAGCGTCACGCCCATGGCCGAGAACGATGCCGCCCCCGCTGGTGCGCCTGTCCTGAAGAACGCGTCCGCGCTCGAAATGACCCGCGCCAACCAGGCCGCCCAAAAAGGCGACCACCAGGTTATCGAAGTCATCGACTCCGGCCTCGACACGAGCCACCCCGCCTTCTCCGGTGCCCTCGATGCTGCCTCCCTGCGCATGACGCAGGCGGACGTCACCGCACTCGCGCCGAGCCTGCCCCACGCCACAGGGGGCACGTGGGTCAGCGACAAAATCCCCTTCGCCTACGACTACGCCGACAACGACGCCGACGTCGTACCCGCCTCCGAAAAAGACCTGAACCACGGCACGCACGTCACCGCCATCGCAGCCGCAAACGGCGGCGAGGTACGCGGCAGCGCCCCGAACGCGCAGATCATCGTCGCCAAGGTCATCCAGGATGCCGACGGCGTCATGTCCGACGCCGCCATGCTCGCCGCCCTCGACGACGCCCTGGTCATCAAGCCCGACGTCATCAACATCTCGCTGGGCGACGACTCCGGCATGAGCAGCGAGGCCGGGACCATCTTCGCCGACGTCTATAAGGCGCTCGTGGACGCGGGCATCACCGTCAACGCCGCGTCCGGCAATGCCTTCTCCACCGCGTACGGCAATAACTCCGGGCAGAACAAGCCCTTTGCCTCCGACCCCGACACGGGCACTCTTGGCGAGCCGGCCTCCTATCGATCCACCCTGGCGGTCGCCTCGGTCGACGCGCAGGACACCTCGTCCTACGTGCTGCTCGGCGACCGTAAGATCCCCTACGGGATCGCCATCGACGGCAAGGGCGACCCGGTGCCCAGCCTGCGCGACATTCCCGAAAAGACCTACCGGATCGTGTATGAGCACTCCGGTGGCAGTGATGAGGTGCAACGCTACTGGAGCACGAACCGATACGACCTGTCGGACGCCATCGTCCTCGAGGACAAGGGTGGCATGGACACCCGCCTCGACATCCCGATGACCGACGACCTCAAGGCCAGCTACCTGACGCAGGCCACTCCGCCGCCCGCCGCCCTCATCATCGCCGACACCGATGAGGCGGATGCGCCGTACCAGGCCATTCTGGAGTCCACCCGCGAGATGCCGACGGTGACCATCACGAAGAAGGACAGCGACGCGATCCATGACGCGATACGCGACGCCGAGGGAGAAGACGTCTACCTGACCGTTACCCACTCTGGCATCGTCCTGTCCTCGAGCAACCCGACTGCCTCCGAATTCTCCGCATGGGGCGTCACCCCCGACCTGCGCCTCAAGCCCGAGGTCGCGGCCCCCGGCGGCAACATCACCTCGGCGATCTTGAACGGCGAGTATGCGAGCTCATCGGGCACTTCCATGGCCTCCCCGCACGTCGCGGGCATCAACGCCCTCGTGCGCGAGCGCGTCGCCTCCGACCCGCTCTTTGGTGGCATGGACGCTGCGCAGAAGAACGCGGTCGTCACGAACTTCCTCATGGGAACCGCCCACCCGCTCATCGACGTTGAGCTGGGTGATGGCACCTTCTACTCCCCGCGCAAGGTCGGCGCAGGACAGGTTGACGCGGTCGCGGCCACGACCTCGTCCGTGTACCCGACCGTGATCGGGGCCTCCGACCCCTCGCGACCTAAAGCCGACCTGGGTGACGGCACGAAGGGCTGGACCTTCCAGGTGCAGCTGACGAACCTCGCGCCCGAGGCGCGCACATACACACTCGGTGGGCAGGCCTTGTCCGAGGTCGTCGAAGAAGGCATGTTCCTGGAGCACTCGCAGAACTGGGCAGGGCAAGGTATTTCCCTGACCTTCTCCTCCGACTCCGTGACCGTTCCCGCGTCCTCCAGCGCCACCGTCACCATCACCGTGACCCCCGAAGCCGAGTTCGCCTCGTACGCCGCCAAAAACGCCCCCAAGGGGACATTCATCGACGGCGCTGTCACCTTCACGAGCACCGACGGGGCACCCGACCTGACTGTTCCCTACGTAGGCTTCTACGGCTCGTGGGGCGCGCCCGCGATCTTTGACGAGAAGTGGTCCGACGAGGAAACGCATCCCGCGCACGTCTACCGCTCCGCGCTGATGGACACCGAGACCGAAATCCCTCTGGGCGGCCTGAACCCGCTGGCCGACAAGCAGGACTACAACGCGGTCGTCACGGTCGATCCGACCCGGCTCATCGCCTCGCGGTCGCAGGCCCCCGGAGCCCCTCACACCATCGCTCCGCGCACAGGCATGTTGCGCGCCGTCCCACAGATGAGCGCCACCTACACGAACGAGGCCGGGGACGCCGTTCGCTCGTACACGCTGAGCTGGGTGCGCAAGTCCCTCTACGACCTGGAAACCGGGTACACGAAGCCGGGCGAGTTCACTGGCGATGATCCCATCTTCGACGGGCTGGACGAGGCCGGGAAGGAACTGCCAGACGGATGCTACCGGCTAACCCTCGAGGCAGCCACGGATGGACCTTCGTCCACCACTCAGCAGATGAGCTACGACTTCACCCTCGACACCCGAGCGCCCGTCATCTCTTCCGTCGCGGTTGCGGGCGAGGGCGAGGCACGCACACTCTCCTTCGACGCTACCGACTCCTCGCCGCTGGCCGGCGTCGAGCTGCGTGCCGATGCGGAGGGCACCTGGTACTACCGCCAGCTCCTCGAAGGCGACGGTGAGGTTCAGGCCGACGGAACGCACCGCTACCACGTCGAGGTTCCGGTCGCGGACCTGAATCGCGCGTGGGCCGAGCAGGGTAACGAAGGCGAGGCCCCCGTGTCCTCATTCCTGGTCGCGTGGGACTGGGGACTGAACCCGGCCCAGCAGGCCGTACACCTGGATGGCTCGGCGGCACCGGATCCGGCACCCAACCCGGATCCCGCGCCGAATCCGGATCCGGCTCCCAATCCGGATCCGGCTCCCAATCCGGATCCGGCTCCCGCGGGGGGCGAGTGGGTGAGTGACGGGCGTGGTTGGTGGTATCGCCGGGCCGATGGGTCTTTCCCGAAGGGCACCGTGCTTGTGATTGGCGGATCTGTCTATCGTTTCGATGAGTCTGGTTACATGCGCATCGGCTGGGTCGAGGATCGGGGGTTGTGGTTCTACCATCAGGTGTCGGGTGCTCAGGTTGTGGGGTGGGTGAAGCAAGGTGCGTCGTGGTTCTACCTTGATGGGACCACTGGAGTAATGGTGACCGGCTGGCTGCATCTTGGCTCGTCGTGGTTCTACATGAGTTCCGAAGGTGTTATGACGACTGGTTGGGTCAGGGTTGGTGGATCGTGGTTTTTCCTTAACCCCGATAGTGGTGCGATGGCCACGGGGTGGATGATGATCCGCGGCACCTGGTACTACCTGAACCCGGCCGATGGTGCGATGGTTACTGGTTGGTTGCGGGTTGGTGATTCGTGGTATTTCTTGAAGGAGTCGGGTGTGATGGTGACCGGTTGGGTGTGGATTGGGGGGACGTGGTACTTCTTCTCTGATTCGGGCCAGTGGAGCTGAGCTGAGTGATTGATGCGGGCGTGAGCGCCCGAGTGTGCGCCCCCGGGACACCACCCAGGGGCGCACACCTGTCCGCAGCTGCAGTGCTGGTCACAATTATCGGCGTGGATGAAAGTTTGTCAGTTTATTACAGTGCTTCTCTATGTCCCCCATATAGCCTTGTAAAATGCTGGGGCGTCAGGTGCTGTTGGACATTGAAAGGCTGTCGGTACGGGCTGTTATATCAGCTAAGAAAGTGGTGGCCGACTATTGGAAGGGTTGTCTGTCAAACACTATCAATTATCGACTAAGCTCCATCGGTTTATGATTGACAGATGAGGGGAGCAGCGACGCGACCCTTACCTCCACCCATTTTGTCGACCAAGTGAGCCACAGATGTCCCGACGAAAAGTCACGGCACTGGCGCTGATAGCGGCAGGTGCCCTCGTTTTTACCCCGGTCACAATCCCATCGACACGCGCGGCTGCCGTCACCGACGACGCCCAGCAGCGCACCCTCGCTGTCCAGCGCGACGACGCGCAGTCCGGCGGCGACGCACAGTCGCGCATCCCGCAGGACGCTGCCACGGCCTCGGACGTTGATGGACATGCCAGCGACGACACGCCGACCACGATCATCGTCCAACTTGAGGACGGAGACGTCGGAATCCCCTGGGATAAGCGCGTCTTCGGGCTGAGCACGGATACGAAACACACAGAGATGAAAGCCCGCATCGAGTCAGAGGTTGACCGGGTAGCACCCGGCTCGGTCGTCACCGTCCTGCGCGAATACAGCCACGCGCTCGACGGCTTCGCGCTCGAAGCCCCGGCCTCCTCCCTGGAGGCCATTCGTGCCACCGAAGGCGTTAAGGCAGCATTCGTCGAGCAAACCTACGATCCTACGACGATCAGTGAGGAGGCGGACAACGCCGTCCTCACCGCCATTGACCCCAGCGTGCTCAATTCCTCCACGCTCGAGATGATTCGCGCCAACCAGACCAGCCTGAAGGGCGACCGCCAGGTTATCGAAATCATCGACACAGGACTGGTGATAAGGCATGCAGCCTTTGCCGGCTCCATGGACGGTGTTGACGTGCGCATGAGTCAAGCGGACGTCGAGGCATTGACCAGTAAACTCCCGCACGGGAAAGGGGGACGTTACGTGAGCACAAAGATCCCCTTTGTCTACGATTACGCCGACGAGGATGACAACCCGAATCCCGGATATATCTTCAATAGCCTGCATGGGACGCACGTCGCCGGTATCGCCGCCGCCAACGCGCCCGAGCTGCGGGGCGTTGCGCCGAACGCTCAGATCATCGCTGCAAAAGTGGCCGGAGATGGCAGCGGTATTCAGGACAGGGCGGTGCTGGATGCGCTCGATGACGCCCTCATCCTCAAGCCGGACATCATCAACCTGTCTCTTGTGCGAGGCGGTGGCATGAGCAGCGAGGCTGGCAGCGTCTACGATGGTGTGCTCAAAGCCCTGACAGATGAAGGCATCACCGTCAACGTGTGCGCGGGGAATGAGGGGTCTGCCGCGTACGGAACCCTCAACGGCAGTGCTGCACCCTACGCGACCGAACCGGATACTTCCACGGTGACCGAGCCGGGTTCCTTCAAACCGTCGTTGACCGTCGCCTCGGTCGATAACGTGTTGGCCCTGCCCTATCTGACGTACGGGGGCCAGCGGATCTTCTACCGCGCCGCCGTTGATTGGGATGATCAGGAGAAGGCTGACCTGCGTGCCATCCCAGAGGGAACCTACCGCGTCATTGACGCCGGCGCGGGTGATGCGAGCGCGCTCAAGCAACTCGTCGCCGACAACCAGGGCGATCTCTCCGATGTCATTCTCTTGGAAAACGGCGGCGGGAACGGGGAATACAGTGACAAGATCAGTGCCTGGCGGCAAGTGAGTGCGGCTGAGTCCCTGTCAGCGCGCCCAGCAGCGCTCATGCTCGGAGACCCCGATCAGGGTGTGGTTCCCTACGCGGCAATAATCGACGAGCATGCAACTTTGCCGACCGTCACCATCACGAACAAAGACCACGACAGCCTCGCCGAGGCGCTACGATCCTCTGCTTCCGGGAGCGTGACGATCACCCTCACGTATTCCGACCAGGTTCCCGTGACCGATATGCCGATGGTCTATCCCACTTCCTCCTGGGGCGTGTCACCCGACCTCACCCTCAAGCCCGAGATCACGGCACCCGGCGGCAATGTCGTCTCCGCTGGATATCTTGACCAGTACGTGCGAATGACCGGCACCTCGCAGGCAAGCCCGCACGTCGCTGGCGTGGCCGCCCTCGTGCGTGAGCGCATCGCAAGCGATCCTTTGTTCGCGCGCATGAGCCACGCAGATAAGGACGCTGTCGTCGCGAATATCCTGATGGGCACCGCTCATCCGCTCCAAGACGTTGAGCAACGCAACGGAACCTATTACTCGCCGCGCAGAGTCGGTGCCGGCCTCGTCGACGCGGTCGCGGCAACTACCACGGCCGTCTACCCGACCGTGGAAGGAACATCCGACCCCTCTCGCCCGAAGGCAGACCTCGGGGATGGAACGCAGGGCTGGAGCTTCACGGTGAGGCTGACCAACCTGTCCGGCGACGACCACACCTACACGCTCGGCGGCCAAGCTCTCTCCGAGATCACCGAAAACGGGTACTTCACCCAGCACTCCAAGAACTGGGCGAATCAGGGTATCTCCCTGATCTTCTCGGCGAACACGTTGCGCGTGCCCGCCAGATCGAGCGCCTCCGTGACCGTCACGGTGACCCCTCAGGCTGAGTTTGCCTCGTACGCCGCCGCGAACGCGCCTAAGGGAACCTTTATTGACGGCGCTGTCACCTTCGCGAGCACCGATGGGGCACCCGACCTGACGGTTCCCTACATGGGGTTCTACGGCTCCTGGGGAGACCCCAGCGTCTTCGACGCGCAGGGAAGCGACTTCCACGCCGACCGGTCTTCCCTGATCAACCTTGCGACGCACGCTCCGCTCGATGAGCCGCGCGTGGGACTTGACGGTGCCCGCTACGTCGTCTCGCGTTCGACTCTGCCTGGAGCGCCGACGTCGGTTGCACCTCGTACTGTCCTGCTGCGAAACGTGCCGGTGGTGACCTACACCTACAGGAACGAGGCCGGTACAGTTGTGCGCTCGTACACGCGCCACCGCGCACGAAAGTACCCCTTCGACGGGACAGCGGAAGTTCCTGACACCGTCGACGCCCAAGTGGACACCGCCGAAAACCCTCACGCGGACGCGGCCGTCTTTGACGGATTCGACGCGTCGGGCAACCAGCTGCCCGACGGACCCTACACCCTCACGATTGAAGCAGCATCGGACGGCCCGTCTTCGACCACGCACCAGCAAAGCTACGAGCTGATGCTGGACACCCAAGCTCCCGTCGTGACTACGCTCGACGTCAGGGATGACGCAGGGGAGCGCACACTGGTCATCGACATCACCGACTCCTCGCCGCTGGCCGGGTACGGGTTCTCCGCGATAACCGAGAACGAACCCGCCTACTCGGTGACGGAAGGCTTGACGGACGTACATCAGGACGACGGCACATACACGAGCCACTACGAGATCGCGTGGAAGGACCTGCCCGAGTCCCTGACGGCGACCAACCCGACCGCCCTGACCCTGTACGCCTGGGACGCGGGCAAGAATCGGACGACGGCACACGTGAACCTGGCTGGGATCCCGATGACCGCGCTGTCCCTGACCCCGCAGTCCTCTTCGCTTATCGTCGGGCAGACGACGACCCTGCGCGCAGACTACGAACCCGCCAACGCGACCGTCACCGGCCTCGTGTGGTCCTCCTCGAACGAGGCCGTGGCGACCGTTGACGATCAAGGACACGTGCGGGCGGTGGGAACCGGAAGCGCGACGATCACCGCGGCCGACCCGACGCAATCGAGCGTGTCCGCGAGCGCGCAGGTCAGCGTCCGCGCGGTCTCATCGTGGACGGGTATCGAGCTGTCGACTTCCTCGCTTACTCTCCAGCCGGGGCAAGAGGCGACAGTTGAGGCGTTCCTTGCGTCAGCCTTCAAGGGGCGCACGGTGACGTGGAAGCTGGTGCCAGCCTCGCTTGGAACGGTCACGCCCAGCCGTGACACGCTGTCGGCGACGGTGACGGCGTCGAGCACGGAAGGAAGCGGTACGTTGCGTGCGACGGTGAGAAATCGCTATGGGCGGGCGAGAAGCGTGTCCATCCCGGTCGCGGTCGAAGGCGAAGCTGCCCGGGACTTCGTGATCGATGCGTCGGGTGTCTTGACCAGATACGAGGGGTCCTCGCCCGACGTGACGATTCCGGATACGGTCACGGTGATCGCACCCTCCGCTTTTGATAAGGCGCGTCAGGTGATTCGCAGTGTTCGTATTCCCGCGAGCGTCCGAGAAATTCAAGCAGACGCGTTTGCGTCGACCGCTTTGACCTCGGTGACATTCGACGACACGCGAGACTATCCTTCGCAGCTGACAACGGTGGGGGAGAGGGCGTTTGCGTCGACTGCCCTGACGTCGATTGTCCTGCCTGGTGCGGTGACGACCATCGGTGCCCACGCATTTGACGGTGCCATGTCGTTGACGGAACTGGAGATTCCCGACTCCGTGCAATACTCGGGCGGACTAGCGAATACGGGACTCGAGACGGTTGAGTTTGGAACGCAGATCAGGAAGATTTCGTCGAGGGGCACAAGCCTCACGGCTCCCCAGCACCTCATCGTGCGAGGTGGTGTCCAGGGCGTCGTGGATTACGAAGAGAGCGCCTCGGATACATCTTTGATGAGTGCATTCTTCGGCGAAGGGATAACGGACATCACCCTCTCGGGGAGCTTCCCGAGAGTCGTCGTCCTGCCGTCCACAACCACACAATTCGCCCTGTACTCCTACCTGCTTGGGGGAAGACCCGACGACATCGACGTGTATGTCGCCGACGCGCAGGGATCGCCCGCATGGGTCACGGCTGAGAACGCGCTGCTCCAAGCACGCCTCGATACCGCGCGCATCCATCGGTACACCCCCGCGACTGTGACCGTGTCCGGCGCGGGAATCACCGAGGCCGATGACGGGTACGAGCTGTTGGCATCCGTCGGTACCCCGACCCAGATCACCGCCTCCGTGACCGGTGGCGTTCCGGGCGGATACCAGATGCGAGCCACGCAGGTCGGCGCGGACGGAACCGAGACACGCGTGCTCGACTGGGCGGACATGACGGCCAACGCCGACTCTGCCTCTGCGCTTCTGTCGTGGAACCCGACAAGCAGTGATACGACGCTGCGCATCGAGGTGCGCGACGCCACGCATCTGCGTCACCCGGTGACGGTGGCGCTCGCGGGCAGTCCTCAGCCGGTTCCGACCCCGCAGGTGGGATCGTGGTCGCACAACGGGAGCTGCTGGAGCTACCGGTACGCGGATGGCACTGTTGAACGCAGTTCGACGCTCACCATCGACGCGCAGGTGTACCGATTCGGCGCGAATGGGTGTGCGAAGACCGGGTGGGTGCTCGACGGGGACTCGTGGTACTACCACTCCACGACGGGTGCTCAGCAGAGCGGATGGCTGACGCTGGGCACGGATACGTACTATCTGGATCCCACAACCGGTGCGATGGCCACCGGCTGGTTCACAGACAGAGGTGCCTGGTACTACCTGCAACCCGGCACCGGAGCTATGGCGACGGGATGGGTACGCATCGGGTGGAAGTGGTACCACTTCTCCGACACGGGCCAGCTCCTGTAGCATCCCCGCCATGGTGCCAAGGCGCGCACCTCGCTCGCGCCCCGAACACCGCGTCGGGACGCGAGCGCATAAAGTCCCAGGCTTTTCCCAGGTTGCCTGTGGGGTCCCACAAGGTTGGCTCCTTACAGTAAGCGTCATCGCAAGGGAACACGGCGCGGGCCGCACGGGTCCGAGTAATGCCGACGAGCTACGTTTGAGGAGTCATCTGGGAGAACTCGCACTGTGTTGATGGGATACGCCGAGGGGCCGACCGCCAGGTCGGCCCCTCGGCATATCTGCACGCGCTCGACGAGCGAGTGAACAGGGTGAGGTTTATAGGTCGCTGCGTGCACTAGTCGGAGGCGGGGACTTCTCTTGCGCACGTCAACCCGCTCATCGGAGTGTCGGCGGGGCTGCCCACGTGCGGAGCAGCGGGTTCACGTGCGGGATAGAGGGTTCGCATACGGATGCGCCCTGAAGCGTCCCGCGACACGTCGTTTCTTATCACCCCTCGTGCGTGAGCTGAAGGCTAACCGACGTTTCATAGTGGAGCGTGGGGACGGGAACCACCGGTCCGTGTTTACCAAGTGGAAAAGCGATAGATTTTCGCGGCATCTACGAACTCAATCAAGGAGAAACCCATGAAGCGCCGTCTCGTCGCCGCCGGCCTCGTCCTTCTGTTCCCGCTCGGCATGGCTGCCTGCGGATCCCAGTCCAAGGCCGATGCCTGCAAAGAAATCAACAACGCCCGCGATAAGGCCCTGGAGCAGGTGGACGCGCTGTCTTCCTTCTCTGGTTCCGAGGACTTCAAGAACAAACTGGATGTGTTCCTCGCCATCCACAAGGAAGCCGCCAAGAAGGTCACCAACAATGACGTGAAGGCGGCGTACGCGGACGTCATCACCGACATGGACAAGCTCGCTGACGCCATGAACAACGGTGCCGACTTCTACGAATCCGACGAGGTTCTGGACCTCACCACAGAACTCTCGGCGCACGGCGAGAAGCTCAACGAGCTGTGCGACTTCTCGTGGGATCGGTGACGCATCGCTGACAATCCGAGCGCATGCGGGGGGCGGCCAACCTGGTCGCCCCCCGCATAGTCAGGAGCAACATGCGCCACCCGGGATGTTGTGCGTAGTGGCTGTTGGGACACCCGGGCAGCACAAGGCCGGGACGCGCCGGGACTCTACGAAAAAGCCCAACGCGCCCCGGCCTCGTCACTGATGGGGCGGACGACTCTAGAGGCGCTCAACCCCCGCGTCCCACGCGGCGCGCATGGGGTTCGCGTCGGCGAC
>ERZ772962.719-NODE-719-length-18227-cov-4.410412_pt1 | contig 18227 bp, 16 predicted proteins | sample MGYA00580676_ERZ772962 | MGnify/ENA primary metagenome ERZ772962 (study PRJEB29015, sample SAMEA2738049) | human oral metagenome | biome: human oral; feature: human-associated habitat; material: saliva | place: China | collected 2230 ...
TTGCATAGGTAGAGAACTTGAAGCCCTTGGTGTAGTCGAATTTCTCAACGGCACGGATCAAGCCCAAGTTGCCTTCCTGAATCAGATCCAAGAAGAGCATGCCACGGCCGACGTAGCGCTTAGCGATTGAAACAACCAGACGCAGGTTTGCGCTGATCAGCTGTTGCTTCGCTTCAAGGCCGACCTGCTCAATGCGCATCAGGCGGCGCTGCTCGGTACGGGTCAGCTCGATATCGCCGTCCTCTGCAGCCTCGAGCTTCTCGGTTGCATCAGTGCCCGCCTCGATCTTCATGGCCAGATGGACCTCTTCGTCGGCGGTCAAAAGATCAACCTTACCGATTTCCTTCAAGTACATACGGACCGGATCGCCGGTGAGCATCACGGTTGAAGAGTCAGTCCTGCGGTTACGGCTTCTGGTCGAACGCTTCTTTTTGGTCTTGCCTTTCGGTGCGGTCGCACGCAGGGCGGCATTTACCTGTTTGGCTTCCTTATGGCGATTGGCTTCCTCCGCGCTCTCCTCATCTTCGAGCTCGTCCTCCTCTTCTTCCTCCTCGTCCTCCTCCTCATCAGCATCCTCATCAGAAGGCACCTCGGACTCGTCAGCGGTAATATCAACACCTTTGGAGCGCAATACGTCATACAGATCAGACAGCTCATCGCTGTCCACATCGATATCGCGGGTTGCAATCTGAATATCGTCTTCACTAATTGTGTTGTCGTTCTTATTTGCCTGGGCGACTAAGTTGTCGACAACCTGAGAAAGTTCATCTGACAACTGGATATCTTCTTTAGATTTCTTCGTAGCCACGTAGTTCCTTCCCTTTAGACAGAACTGTAGTTTTATACCCGAATATCGCTTACTGAGACTGTTGAGTCTTCAAAAGTTGCTGAGAAATCTCCGATTCTCGCTGCGACAGCTGCTGCGCCCGATTCATGAGGTTCCTGGTCGCGTCCGTGAGGTTATCCTGCGTCTGTCTCAGTTGCGAGCGGATCTGCCGGAGCTGCCGTTTGACGGAGTACAGATCGCAGCTATTGACCAGAAAGCCCATTTTGGTTTCACCGTCCCAATCCTCTTGCGCGGCGATTGAGCCACCCGAGAGGATCTTTGGTGCCTGGGGATCTACCGCTTCCGCGGCGTCCACCACTTGTTGTGGCGTGGAGCCTTCAGGAGTCGCAAGCATCGCCCAAGCGAGCTTTTGGTTGCGCTCATCCGCCCAGCTGAAATCACCGATTGTATCCGCATAGTCACGGGCCAGATCAGGCCGCTGCGCGATCATCGCGAGCAATTCCCGCTCTGCAGCGATCTGTTGGCGGTCATCCGCAGAGAGGGCGCGCATAGTGTTTTGCTCGACCGTCTGTGTCACCTCAATCGCGGGTTCCTCATACTCATCTTCTTGGTAGTAGTCCGCATCCTCGTAGAGCGGCCCATTCGCAGGAAGCGGCGGATGTTTCGGTCTCTGCTGCCACTGTTGATAGTTATTCTGTTTTGGCGCCGGTTTCATCTGAATGTGGCGCTTGGTCTCCTTCGTATCCATTCCCAAGGCGTCCGCCAGATCATTGGCGTATCCATCGAGGAGCGGAGAGTTCTTGAGTGGGGACAAAAGCGTCGCCATATCGTCGAGGGCTTTGACGCGCTGCCCCGGAATGCTCAGGTTGTAGCCCTGAAGGCGCTTCTGGAACACGAAGCTCATGAGCGGCTGTGCCCCGTCGAGCTCACGCTGCATCCCCTCAGCGGTATGCGAGGAGAGGAACTCCTTGGGGTCCTGCCCGTTCGGAAGCACGACGCAGACGAGGTCTGCGGTGGTCTTATCGATGTATTGGATCGCACGCTCTGCGGCCCGCTGCCCTGCAGCGTCACCGTCGAACATGCAGATGATCTTCTGCACCCGGAGACGCTCCAGTGCCTTGATGTGATCGAGGGAGAAAGCGGTGCCCAATGCCGCAACTACATCAGTAAAGCCCGCTTCGTGCATTGCAATCACGTCGGTGTAACCCTCGCAGACGATCGCCGTAGAGGTTTTGACAATGGTGTCACGAGCTTTATCGATCGCAAAGAGGTGCTTGCGCTTGTTGAAGACCGGGGTATCGCCGGTATTGATATACTTGGCGATCCCGTCGTGTTTTGCCGCCTGCAGGATTCTGCCGCCGAAGGCGATGGTTCTCCCCTGCTCGTCGTGGATCGGGAACATTACTCGGTCAAAGAAGCGGTCATACACGTGTCCGTTACGCTCGCGCGCCACGTCCGCCTTCACCATCTCCGGTGTCGTGAAGCCCTTTGCTTTGAGGTCACGCACCAGGGCAGAGTGTCCCGGGGCGTAGCCTAAGTTCCAGCGCTTGCACACCGGGGAATTGAAGCCACGGCTCGCAAAGTATTTACGGGCAGCAGCTGGTCCTTCCCCTTTGCCGCGGAAGAGCATCATCTCGTAGAATCGTTCGGTTTCCGCGAGGCACTCCAGCAGGCGGCTGCGTTTCGGGCCGTGGTGGACGTTCTGCTCCTCCTTGAGTTCAATTCCCGCCCGATCTGCCAGATAGCGGATCGCATCGGGAAATGAGAGGTTTTCGCGCTTCATTACGTAGGTGAACATATCCCCACCGGCGCCGCAGCCAAAGCAGTGCCACAGGCCGGTCGTAGGGTTGATCTTAAATGAGGGGGTCTTCTCGTGGTGGAAGGGGCAGCATCCCCAGAAGTCTTGCCCTCGCTGTTTGAGGACGACCGTTTCACTCACGAGGGAAAGGAAATCCGTTGCTTGCCGGACGCGTTCTTTGTCTTCATCAGTAATCAACGTCAGACCTCCCCACTATGAACAGACTAAGTTATTTTGTACCCAGGAAATATTGCCTTGAACCGTACGCTTAAGTTCCCGGATATCCTGGAATTTCCTCTCCGCGCGCAGCCACACGCAGAAGAGAACTGCCACCTCTTTTCCGTAGAGATCCCCCGAGAAATTGAGAAGGTTGGCTTCCAGAAAGAGCGGCATAGCTTTGTCCGTGAAGCTCACTGGTGCCCCAACATTGATCGCGGACGCCCAACATCCTTCGTCGGATACGACATAGCCTCCGATCACCCCTGCTTTTGGCAGTGCGCTCAGCGGCTCACAGACGACATTGGCGGTCGGGAAACCCATCGACCTGCCCTCACCGCGTCCATGCTCCACATGACCCCGAATGAAGTGGCAGCGACTGAGCAGTCCTTCCGCACTGCTCAGGTCTCCCTGTGCCAATAAGGTACGGATCGTCGTAGCACTAACAGTGTGGCCCTGCTCCTGCAAGAGTGGTTGGACCACCACTGAGACATTCTTCGGCGCCTCCAACTCACGCAGCGTCCCAACGGTGCCTTTGCCATACTGGCCAAAGCTGAAGTTGGCTCCCACATGGAGCGCTACCGGTTGGAGCTGTTGATGAAGGTGATCGACAAACGCCGCCGGGGTCTGCGCCGCCAGTTCAGCAGTGAAGCTCACCAGGACTACTCCGTCTACACCGAGGTCAAGGAGGCCCCTGATTCTGTCGGTAACTGAGAGAAGTCGTGGTTCGGGACGTTGAGGGTCCAGAACCTCAGAGGGGTCCGGGTCAAACATCACGGTGATACAGGGAAGATTACGTTTCTGTGCATCGGTACGGGCACCCGCAATCAACGCTCGGTGTCCTTTATGAAGTCCGTCAAAGGCCCCGATGACGCATACACAAGGAATATTAAAGATTGAAAGGTCAGACGCGTAGAGCATAACTGACTCGTGTTTTTCACAGGTTGGAAGCGTCTCCGAGCCAAACAGGGAGCTTCGCACGAGCTCGTGTTGTGCCTGAGCACTCAGCGGCAAGGGGTAGCCTAGCAGGCTTTTTGGCAACGTATCTTGGTTCATGCCACACCTACGATTCCCTGCATAAAGTTTGCTACACACTTCAATGAAGTCCCTTTGCATTCCCACACGCCCCACAGCTTATGCTTTCCGGCAAAGGCGATACGGCTACCGTCAGCAACAGCAGTATCTATCTGAGGTACCTTACCCTGTAACAGATACTCGATCTGTTGGTCTGAAAGTTCCACGGCAGGTACCTGTAGTGCGCTGACCGGGTCGAGGGCGAAGTTTTCGATTCCGAGGGCACCTGCCTGTTCGATATCTTTCAAAGTGTGAGCATCCCGCAGCGTGATTGGACCAACTGACGTGCGTCTGAGGCCACTGAGGCAAGCTGCGGTATTGAGACTCTCCCCCAGATCACGTGCGATGCTGCGGATATAGGTCCCTTTTGAGACTGTGAAGAGACAGTCCCAAAAGGGCTCTCTCTCATCGGGCTCCAATGAGAGCAGCTTTGCATCGATGATCTCTATCGTGCGGGGTCTCAGCCTAACCTGTTTGCCTTCGCGGGCCAACGCATAGGCGCGCTTCCCGTTGACTGAGATGGCGGAATACGCGGGTGGAACCTGTTCGTGTGTTCCCTTAAGATTTGCTAACACCTGTCGTGCAAAGGCAGTTTTATTCAATACCTCAGGTACCCGAGCAGTCCGGATAACCTCACCTTCCCGATCATCGGTTGAAGTAGCGCTGCCAAACTTGATCTGCGCGATATAGGTCTTTGTGGTTGCGGTAATCAGGCCCATCAGTCGGGTCGCCTGTCCGACGCCCACGATCATAAGGCCCGAGGCTAAAGGATCCAACGTTCCGGCATGGCCGACACGCCGCTCCCCCAGGCTTCTGCGCACGGCGTTCACCACATCGTGCGAGGATATGCCCTCCGGCTTGTCAACGGCAAGCAGGAGATTCAATCCATTTTGTTCCCGTTTCACTCACTTACACCGCCTGTACGAGCGGAGAAGGCATCGTTCGTCATCAGTGCCTTCAGGCGCGGCAGGCAGGCAGAGAGCGCCTCATCGAGGTCTCCATTCACCGTGAAGCCCGCAGCAGCTCTGTGCCCACCTCCGCCGAGCTCACGCGCAACGGCTGAGATATCGAGGCTACCTTTGGAGCGCAGATTGCCCCGCACCCCTTTGCCGTCAGGCAGCTCCTTCAGGAAGAGCGCTACCTCTGCCCCGTCGACGGTCCTCACCGCATCAATCAGCCCATCACACTCATCAAGGTGAGCGCCGGTGCGCTTTAGATCATCCGCGGTGGCATAGGAGTACGCGATCCTCCCGTTTAAGAAAGTCACGATACGGCCTAAGACGATCGACTCCAGGTGCAGGTACTCAAGCCTGAAACTCTGGTAGACATGCAGGGAAACATCGGCGGGGTCTGCCCCATTATCGACCAAGAGTGAGGCGATATCAAAGACCTCAGGGTTGGTGTTTTGGTACTGAAACCGGCCGGTATCGGTCATAATCGCGCAAAAGAGATCATTGGCGACCTCAGAAGTAAATGTGATGCCCAGATATTGGCCGAACTCCGCAATCACCACGCCGGTTGCTGCCGCATCCGGGCGGATGCAGTGATACTCCGCAAACGGCTCGTCTGCAGGATGGTGATCAAACTCCACCGAGTGCTTTGAGCGGTCGAAGACCGCTTCCGCCTGCGCCAGACGCCTGGCGCAGGGCAGATCGATGCTGATAAAGAGATCAGGGTTCTCCTGATACTCATCCACATGCTTCATCTGATCCGTTCCCGGCAAAAACTGATAGATCCTAGGTACCGGATCGGGGTCAGCCAACAGGTTGGTGACTGCTTTCTGGGGATATTTCTGCCTGAGGATCGCCGCTAAAGCTAACCCTGAGCCGATTGCATCCCCATCCGGGCTGGTATGGGCACAGATTGCGATGGTCTGGGCCTGCTCGATAGCGGAGGTTATCTGAGCGAAAACCACTTTCTGTGCTTCGAGTACTTCTTCTTCCACAATGTCCCTATTCATCGTCAGAAGACGAGCTCTCCTCAATGGGGTACCCATCCTCATCCTTCTCAACGCTCAGGGTTGGGGGTATGTTTTTGAGGGCACGAGCAATTTCTTCTGCTTGATCTGCTGAGGTATCGATCACGAATTCGATCTCTGGAGTCCGTCTCCAGTTGACTGAGTGACTGAAGAGCGTACGGATTCTTCCCTTTGCGCGGCTAAGCGCTGACATAACCCTCTCATAGCGGTCAGCGGCGCAGCTTACATACACGCGCATGAAGGACTTGTCGGTCGCGACCTCAGCGCCCGTCACCGTGACGAGCGCGAGGTCAGGATCGGCGATATCAAGCAACAGAATATTTGCCAACTTCTCGCGCGCCTGCTCGTTGGTACGGCGAGAATTTCTGTTCTGCTTCATACAAACCTACTTGCTGCATTTGACTTCCACGATCTTGTAACTCTCGAGTGTATCGCCGATATGGATGTCCTGGAAGTCCTGGAGCGAGATACCGCATTCGAAGCCGGCCTTGACGCTCTTGACCTCATCCTTATAACGACGAAGGGATGCGATCGTGCCATCATACACCACGATGCCATCTCTCACTAAACGAACTTGGTCAGTGGCGGCAACCTCACCTTCCTGTACCATGCAGCCTGCAGCGACACCGACCTTTGGAACCTTATAGGTCTGACGGACTTCGATCGTTGCAGTCTGGATTTCCTTCTCGGTCGGTTTCAGCATACCGATACGGGCCTTGTCGATATCCTCGAGGGCCTGATAGATGACCTTGTAGGTACGGATCTCGACGCCGGCCTTCTCAGCTGCCTGGCGCGCCTTCGCATCTGGGCGGACACCGAAGCCGATGATGATCGCGTTGGAGGCGTCAGCCAGCAACACATCGGTCTCGTTGATCGCGCCGACCGCGGAGTGGATCACGTTGATGCGCACCTCAGACTGATCGAGCTTGGAGAGGCCATCAACCAGCGCCTCGATGGAGCCTTGGACGTCAGCCTTCACGATCAGGTTGAGTTCTTTCACCTCGGACTCCTCCATCGTGTCGAAGAGGTTCTCAAGGGTGACATGCTTTGCCTTGTTCTGCTCTTCGATGCGAGCCTTGAGCTGACGCTGCTCAGCCAAGCCGCGTGCATCGCGCTCATCGTCGAAGATGCGGAACTCGTCGCCGGCGTCCGGTACCTGCTGCAGGCCCAATACCTCAACCGGGTCAGAAGGCATCGCGGCCTTGACCGGCTTGCCGTGTTGGTCGAGCATCGCGCGGACGCGGCCGTAGGCCAAGCCTGCGACCATGCAGTCACCCACATGCAGGGTGCCGCGGTTGATCAAGAGGGTTGCGACGGAGCCACGGCCCTTATCGAGCTTTGCTTCGAGCACATAGCCGGAGGCGAAGGTATCTGGGTTGGCTTTGAGCTCGAGGACATCCGCCTCAAGTAGGATGGACTCGAGCAAGTTGTCGATACCGATGCGCTTCTTTGCAGAGATATCGCAGAACATCGTATCGCCGCCCCACTCTTCTGGTACGAGCCCATACTCGGTGAGCTGCTGGCGGACCCCCTGCGGGTCTGCGCCCGGCTTATCGATCTTGTTGACTGCGACGATGATCGGCACCTTGGCGGCCTGTGCGTGGTGGATGGACTCAATGGTCTGGGGCATCACGCCGTCGTCGGCAGCGACGATCAGAATAACGATATCGGTGACCTTCGCGCCACGGGCACGCATTGCGGTAAAGGTTGCATGGCCCGGGGTATCGATGAAGGTGATAGTACGGCCGTGAATCTTGACCTGTGAAGCCCCGATCGCCTGTGTGATGCCGCCAGCCTCCTCCTCAGCGACGCCGGTGTGGCGGATCGCATCCAAAAGCGAGGTCTTGCCGTGGTCGACGTGGCCCATCACGGTGACCACGGGCGGTCTGGGTTTCAGATCCTTCGGATCGTCGTAGAAGGTGAAGGAGTTCTCCTCCTCTTTCGTCATGACCTTCACATCGCGGCCCAAGTCGTCGGCGATCAGTTCGATCTGGTCGTCCGTCATACTTTGCGTCATCGTCAGCGGCGTCCCCAACAGGAACAGGCGCTTGATAATATCGTTGGCAGGGACCTTCAGGAGGTCGGCAAGCTGAGCGACGGTCGCACCGGAAGGCACCTTGATCGTGTCGATCTGAGAGAGGTCCTGGTCATTCTTCCTGGCCTCTTCGATCTTCTTCTCCTTCTCAGCCTCCTTCTTCTGCTTGACGCGGCGCTCCTTACGGCGCTTACGGCGGCCGGTAGACTCACGCGTAGCTTCCTCCACGGCCTCACGGGCCTCCTCGAGGACGTGCTCGCGGTTGTATTCCTCCGCAGCGCGTGCCATACGTGCGTAGCGATCCTCACCCTCGTCGTTGTTGCGGCGCTTATTGCGCTTGGAGCGACGTCTGCTCTCGCCACGGCTGCCCGGACGCTCGTCGTTGCTGTAGGGCGTCGCGTTGGCCTGGCGGCGGATCTCGTCCATCGAGAAGCCCTGACGACCTCTTGAGTGGGAGTGCTCATTGCGCTCCTCGTTGTTGCGCCCGCCGCGATTGTTGCCGCGGTCATTGCGCTCTGAGCGCTCAGAGCGGGTCGAACGGCGCCTGCCGTTCGAACGCTCGTGCTCCTGGGACTCCTTGGCCTTCTTCTCCTCCTGCTTCTTCTCCAGGACCTTTTCCTGCTGGGCGATCTGGTCGAGCAGGCTCGTGAAGGACGGGATAGACTTCGGAGCATTATCCTCAGCCTTCTTCTTGGCCTCTTCGGCTTTTGCCTTCTCCTCGGCGACGCGCTCTTCCTCGGCCTTCTTCTTGGCGGCCTGCTCCTTGCGCTTCTTCTCGATCGCGCGCTCGTGGGCACGGCGTTTCTCGGCAGCGATGCGCTCAGCCTCAGCCCTCTTCTTTTCCTCTGCCTCTTTGGCAGCTTCTACTTGCTTCTCCTCCTTCTTTTCCGCCGCAATCTCCTTCGCATGGGCCTCAGCGACCGGCTTCAGCTTCTTGCGGACAAGGTTCACGTAGACATCTTGGAGTGTGGAGGAAGCAGACTTGGCGGGAATCTTCTCCTTCTTCAGGTAAGCCAACATCTCCTTGCTGGTCATACCGAACTCTTTTGCTAAATCGTGCACACGGGTTTTTGCCATTAAAACACCTTTCTTAGCCTATTCAAGATGGTACCAAATGATCTGCTGCCCACACCCCTTAGATCAGCGAGTCAGGGTCATCCGATACCTCGGCGTTCATCAGCTTCTCGTGAATCCCGCAGTAGCGAGAGCCGGGGCGCGCCATGTTGCGGCATCTGACACCATTGGGCCCCACGTACTCACAACGGTGGGCCTTCTCGGTGTCTGCCTCTTCGTCTGTCAGCGTCGACGCTTCCTCATGCTGCTTTGCGTGCGCTTCGGCGATGATGTTCTTAGCGAGGGTCTCATTCTTGATATCAATGTGGTAGCCGGTGAGCCGTGCAGCTAGGCGGGCATTCTGCCCTTCTTTGCCGATAGCGAGTGAGAGTTGGTCATCCGGCACGATCACTGTGCAGTAGTTGGAGTCCGGATTCGGATCAACAAGTGCCTTCGACACCTTGGCCGGTGACAGGGCATTGGCGACGCGCTTGGCTGGATCGTTGTCCCACAGGACCACATCGACGCGCTCGCCTCTGAGTTCAGAGACCACCGCGCGCACACGGCTGCCCTGAGGTCCCACGCAGGCGCCCACAGCGTCCAGATATTCATCGTTGCTCGAGACCGCGACCTTTGAGCGGATGCCCGGGTCACGCGCAACTGAGTTCACGACGACGGTCTTCTCGTAGACCTCTGGCACCTCAAGCTCAAAGAGCTTTGCGATCAGATTGGGGTGCGTACGGGAGATGACAATGGGTGGACGCTGACGCTCACCGCGAACAGGTGGCTGCGTCGAGTTCGGGTCACGCACGTCGACGATGATCGCCTTGATACGCTGGTTGTGCGCATAGTGCTCCCCAAACGGGCGCTCGTTGCGCTCGCCCGGGAACCGGCGGGTGTCGAAGTACGGTAGCTCCGCCTCAACCCCGTCACGGATCTTGACGATCGTGAAGCTCGGGGTGGTCTGGATCACAGTGCCGGTGATAATGTCACCGATACGTCCGGAGAACTCCTCGTAGATGTCCTCGCGAGCCCGCTTTCTCACCATGTTGTTGATCTCCGCCTTGGCCTGCTGCGCCGCAAAGCGGCTCGTGTCCTTCGGCGTGACGTCGATCTCCTCGAAGTCCTCGAACTCACCCGTCTCATCGTTCCAGGAGTCATCGATCGGCTCAAGCTTGTAGACGTAGATCTTACCCGTCTGCTTGTCGATCGTGACGCGGGCGCCCCAGTCGAGATGCATGATATCCGTGTAGCTCTTCGCTAACGATTTTTCCAGATTATCCAATAGTTCCAGCTGATCGAGGTGCTTCTCTTCGCACAGCTCGCTCAGCGCTTCCATCATTTCAGACGCCATAGCGCTTGCCTCCCCTTCAGCTATTTCTTCTTGTTCTTCTTGGTATTCGGATCCTTTTTGCCTTTGTGTGCGTCGAAGTCGGGTTTGATGGTGCAGCTTTTGAGCTCCTCGAGCGTGAATGACTTCTCACCCTCGTCGCTTACGATCACCACGTGCTCATCCACGAAACCTTTGAGTGTGCCGCTCCAACGCCTGCGACCTTCGGTGTTCGTGGTCTGGATCGCAACCTGCTCGCCGGCAAACCGCTCAAAGTCATGCGGGGTGCGCAGGGGGCGCTCCATGCCAGGCGAAGAGATCTCAAGCGTGTAGGAGCTTGGGAAGGGGTCCAGCGCATCGATCACAGTGTTGATCCAATCACTTTGGGCGCTTATCTCGTCGAGTGTGATCGTCGGCGTAGCCTCATCGGCGTGGTCGATCCTGATATCCACGATCGGAGCCCCTTTGGAACCTACGATCGAGACATCGACAATATCAATCCCATGGGCGTGAGCCTCCGGCTCGAGAGCATCGATGATCTTTTGCTCCTGAGGACTGGTCAGCATACACTCCCCTCCTTTTTTTGCACTACATAACAAAGGAAGCGGGGCGAAACAACTCCACCCCACTTCCTTCTACGATTAAACTTTAGCAGTAGTAGTCTAATACATAACCCTATGTATCGTCAAACCTGCACGAAGAAAGCTATAGATCGATGACCATACAACAACTGCGCTACCTGATTGAAGTAGCGGAATGCGGCTCCATCAACGCTGCCGCTCACAATCTCTACACCGTCCAATCCAATGTTTCGACCGCAATCCATGATCTCGAAGAAGAATTCTCTATACAGATCTTTACCCGTTCTAACCGCGGTGTACACCTGACATCTGAAGGGACTGAGCTTTTGGGCTATGCCCGGCAGGTGGTCGAGCAAGCAGACATGTTGATCCGCCGCCTTACCCCAGGCTCTACCCCCAATGTGCATCTCGCAGTTTCCGCCCAGCACTACGCCTTCTCTGTCCAGGCCTTTGTGGACGTAGTGAAGGAGTGCAAGCAGGACGATTACGATATGGTGATGCGGGAAACCGCGACCGGCCAGATCATCTCCGACGTGCGCGACTTCCGCGCCGAGATCGGCATCCTCTTCCTCGATGACTTCAACAAGCTTGTGCTCACCAAAGCCTTCCAGGATGCGCAGTGCGATTTCCACCCACTCTTCGATGCAGATGTGCACGTCTTTGTGGGTGAGCAGCATCCTTTGGCTTCCAAGAAGCTGATCAAACCGGGGGACCTCGAGAGCTATCCCCGCTATTCCTTCGAGCAGGGCAACCAGAACTCCTTCTACTATGCGGAGGAACCCTTAGCCCAGCTCCCACACAAGAAGACGATTCGCTACTCTGACCGTGGGACCTTAACGAGTCTGCTTACACACTTTGACGGCTATACCCTCTCAACCGGCGTGCTCTCCAACGAGATGCAGTCAGGCATCGTCTCGATTCCTTTGGCAGATGCTCCTACCATGCGGGTCGGCTACATTATCCGTCGCGACCGTAAACCCTCGGAGATCCTCAGGCACTACATCACCCGTTTGCGACAGATCATCAAAGAGAATCCGAGTGACTGCACCTATATAGAAGATGACAAACAACTCACAGAGGACTGAGACGAGAGCTACCCAAAAGAGCGCAATGGCAAACAATCGTAATGAATCATTTATGACCGCAGGTACGAGGGACGATTCTATTAGCACAGACGGGGGTGGTTGCGGAAATCCGTACCGAGTAGCTGGTCTGGAGGACAGATGTACACCTCCAAGAGAGGACAAGAGCGGTCGAGCCCTATGTCAGGTACGCGAGAAGGTGGGTGCCGCACCACGCGAGCTGGGATATCCGAGTCGCGTCCAACTTGTGGCATGGTATAAGGAATGAGAGGCAGGCAAAGGCAGCTTGGCAGAAGCGCTCCGCTGTAAAGCACTATCTCTCCCATGGCAGATACAATCCTTCACCCACCGTGAGCTTGGCTACCCAGGATGTTCGCAGGTCCTTGTCGGCTGGATCGACGAGCTCGCGCCTGTGGAGCGCAAGACGGCAGCGGCAAGATCGTTCAGCGTCGGGAAGAGGCAGCCGAAGCGGCCGGATCGGGCCCGTGCCTTACTGTACAGGTGGAGGCGGGAGCTGGCATGCGGAAGAAGCGTCGCCATGCATACAGGAGCCAGCCGATCTCTTCGCGTGTCAGATAGTTAACCTCGCATCTCTTCTCTATGCACTAGGGAATGTCCGATGTTCGCTTCATCTCGCTAAGCCGCTTCGGGACCCTGTATGCCGCCTAGGAGCAGAATGCCTTTATGGCCGCGAGCCTGCAGTCTACGGTCTGCGCCGAATTGTTGCGCCTCTCGGCCAGGAACAGCAGGAATTCCTCGATGTTCTCTGCCGTGAGCTCGCCCATGCCCACCTCCGATGCATCGGTGCCCCTCTCGTCGCACAACCATCTGAGCATAAGCGAGAACACATCGCGATACGAAGAGACGCTCTGCGGTGACAGCTTCCTTCCGGCAGCCATCCGCTGGAGGAAGAATCCTTTCAGGAGTTGGAAGAAGCTGTCTATCATGGCTGCTGTGTCTCCATCCGCATCGCGCGGCAAAACGAGTCCGCCGCCACTGCCATAAGATTCGGGATGCCTGTCAGCTACCAGTAGGTATCGAAGAGCTTCCTGTGCCGATATAGGCCGAAAGGTAGGGCATCATCGCACTCACGTCCTCGCCTTTCGCATGCCAGTGCAGCAGCGCCACCACGCAGAACGAGTGGCGCAGGTCGTACAGGTGCGGCCTGCTTCCTGCGAAGGCCTCACCTCTGCCCAGAAGCGTCCAGCGTCTCTTTGAGAACATGCCTTCCGCAGAGTCCCTGCTGAGGGGCCTCACCGCCCGACACGATCATGCTATCCGGCGCCCCGCTGCCTTTCTTCCTGCTCCGCCCTGCGATGCGCTCTGCGGTGATCGGCGAGACCGGAATCGTCCTGGGTGCGTCGAACTTCGAATCCCTTGTCGCCAAGGGTCTTAGCATGCGCATCGAAGTCGGCATCCTTAAGGCCGAGCGACCGCCTGCGCGCAGCCCGCATGATCCCATGAGCCCTATCAGAAACACGAGGCCCTCGCCCTTAAGGCTGTCAGACGAGCCTGCCGAGAGCGCTTTACGCATGAGCAGGCAGGTATCCTCCTCGCTGTAGATGTATGGGACGATCCGCTCGGACGTGCTTTTGAGGAGCCCAGGGTGCATCGTGGGGAAGGCAGGGTCGAGCGCATGGGCGAATCTTGAGAAGCGCCTGACCGTCTCGTATCTTTGTGCCTGATACGCTCTTGGGTGGCCCGCTCTGCTGCATGCCCAGGCAAGTGCCGCCTCCTTCGTGGTGTCGCAGCTACGCAGGAAGGCTGCAAAGGAGCACAGCCCTCGGGCCTCGCCGGCAAAGTCGAACCCGAGCGCTCGCTTGTATGCTATGCATCTGTCGGCCATCTCCTCACTCCCGCTCACAGCAGCCCCTCTTTGGGCCACGGCGACGCGACCCTGCACAGGTTCTCCATGCTGACCTTCACGTATCCCATCGTCGTATCCACGCGCTCGTGCCCCAGCACGTCCGCGATGGTCTTCGCGTCGATCCCCGCATTGGCCATGTTCGTGGCCACCATCCTGCGCAGCCCATGCGTCTTGTGGTATGCCTCGATCCTTGCACGGCCACCAGCCAGCGACATCGCCGTGTGGACCTGGTGTGGCCGCATGGGTGTTCCGGCTGTGCTCAGGAAGAGGGAGCAGGTGCCTTCGGCCTTCCTGTGCATCGTGGTATAGCGCTTCAGCGCCGCTTTCGTGCGGCCGTCCAGGGGCAGCACCCTCCCTGTCCGGCTCTTCGATCCGTGCACGGCAAGTGTGCCGTGCGCCCACGAGATGTCATCCAGCGAAAGGTTCGCGACATCGCACGCCGCCCTGAGCCTGAAGACACCCATGCACAGGGCCATCGCTGCGTCCCTTGCCCCGCGCAGCGTGTTGGAATCGCAGGATGCTAGCAGCGCCTCCCGTTCCCCTTCGGACAGCCGTACGGGGACACCGCATCGAGCGGCACGCACTCTTGTGCCCTTCCATCTCAGGGAGCGGATGTTAGGATCTCAGGTCGTATCCCTTAAGGGCACGCACGCACGCGCCTTCGTCCGTGGCTGCAGCCGTATGGTAGTCGACGAAGTCATGCAGGGTGATTGTCCTGCGCGCGAAGGTGCCACCGGGAAAGACGGTGTGCAAAAACAGCTTTATCGAGGCGATCCTGCTGCGGATGGTCACGGGCTTTATGTTGCCATACACGCAGAGCCATTCCTCAAATTCTGCAAGCTTCGCCTCTATGGCCGCATCTGGCTGGAGCTTTGAAGGGACGATGCGCTCACGGTATGGCTTTTCGAACCTGTAGGTCCACCATCTGCTCACGGCTGCTGCAGGGATGGTCGACGCTGTGTTGCACGGCAGCTGCGAGATGTAGTCCTCGACGATCTCCCTTGCCTCGCCCTTGGTCAGCTCCGAGCGCTTCCGGCCTGCTCTTCAGGAACGTGTTGACCCAAAAGCGGTAGTTCTTCGATGCGGTCTTTGAGTAGCCGTTGTCAAGCAGATGCCTGTGGAAGCCTTCAAGCTGCTGTATCCTGTCCATTTTGTCTCCTCTCTGCAGGATGCAGTCCCGACAGGGAAGACACTACAGCGTTATACGCTCATCGGAGCATGAACGTGTTCCTCTGCCTGCTGTGCGGCGCCCGCTCGGCACATAACCGCATCCGGCGCATTAGAGGATATCTTCGGGACGATGAAAAACGAGATGTTCTATGGAAGGGACTATACGAACGCCACGCTGGATGAGCTGGAGGCAAAGATGGACGAATATATCGTCTGGCACAACGAGAAGCGCCAGAAGAGGTCACTCGGGAGCATGAGCTCGCTCCAATACAGGTGCAGCCTGGAGCTTGTGGCTTAGGGGAGACAGGTATGGATTCCCGTTACCACCACTGATCTCTATACAACGCAGCAGCGAGCCCTTTCTACATACCTGAAAGTGTAAACGCACAATGGCCCCGGAGGGGACCATTGTGAATATATTAGTCTTCTAACTAATTTATCAGAGCGCTTCAATGTAGTTTGATTGCTGCGCCGCTTTTTTAGCTGAGCGGATCAGGAACTCTTCATTGGAATCGGTCGCTTTAAGGCTCTTCACCAAGGCAGTTTCGGCGCGCTCAGTGTTATTCATGTTTGCGAGCACGCGGCGGATGCCCCAGATAAAGGGCCGCTCCTCCGGATCAAGCAGCAGTTCTTCGTTACGGGTACCGGAAGCAACCGGGTCGATTGCCGGGAAGATACGCTTATCCGCCAGGTCACGGTCGAGCTTGAGCTCCATATTACCGGTACCTTTGAACTCCTCAAAGATCACTTCATCCATTTTAGAGCCTGTATCAACGAGGGCCGATGCCAGGATGGTGAGCGACCCACCGTTCTCGATGTTACGGGCAGCACCTAAGAACTTCTTGGGCGGATACAATGCCGCGGAGTCAACGCCGCCGGAAAGGATACGGCCCGAGGCCGGCATAGCCAGGTTGTAGGCACGCGCCAGACGGGTGATTGAATCCAGGACTACGACAACGTCCTCCCCCATCTCAACCAGGCGTTTGGCGTGCTCGATTACGAGTTCAGAGACCTCGGTGTGGTTGGAGGCAGGCATATCAAAGGTGGAAGCCACAACTTCGCCCTTGATGGAGCGCTGCATATCGGTAACTTCCTCAGGGCGCTCATCCACAAGCAAGCAGATCAGATGGACTTCGGGGTTATTTGCGGCGATCGATTCACAGACCTTTTTAAGTACAGTCGTTTTGCCGGCCTTAGGAGGCGAAACAATCAGACCACGCTGGCCTTTGCCGATCGGAGCAACTATATCAATGGCGCGGCCAGTGATTGAGTCCTTACCGTGCTCCATCTTCAGGCGTTCATTAGGATAGATCGGGGTCAGATCGCGGAACCGTGGACGGTGTTTTGTCTCTTCGAGGCTCTTGCCGTTCACGCTCTTGATTGAGATTAAAGGCGGGAATTTAGAATTGCTGTGGTTGGGGCCGACGACCCCTTCGATCTTATCGCCGGAGCGCAGGCCATTTTGTCTGATGACCTGCTGGTAAACAAACCCGTCGTTGTCCCCCTGCATGTAATTGCCGGTACGGATAAACCCGTACCCTTCAGGTTGGACGTCCAAAATACCGGAAATGGGATGGAACCCTTCCGCTTTTGCGGCAGCCTGGTAAATTGGCTCGATCAGTTCTGCTTTACGGACACCTACATAGTTGACGCCCAGCTCAGCCGCCCTGCTTCTGAGTTCTGCTACTTTCATCGATTTCAACATGTCACGCGTGAGCGAAGGCTCAGTGTTCGTGTCCGGCTGATTATGGCGGCTATTGCGCCGGCGATTGCTTCTGTTGTGATTATTGTTCTGATTGTGTTGGTTATTGAAACGGTTATTCCGTTCGTTGTGTTCAAAACGCCTGCTCTGATTGTGGGTGCGATGCGCACGCTCCGGAGCATTATGAGCAGGTTCCTTAGCCTTTGAGCCTGATTCCTTTTCGTGGGCTGCTTTTGTATCCTGCACAGACTCCTGTGGCTCTTTTTCGCCCTTATGGGCAGCTGGAGCGCCTTTTCCCTCGGTATTCTCACCGTTTTCCTGCCCCTGGGGCTCTTTCTCAGCAGTAGCTTTACGGGCACGGCGGCGACGGACCGGGGCTTTTCCCTCTGTAGGCGTGTCTTCACTTTGAGACGTGCCCTCAGCCTCTTCGGCCTGCGCTTTTACCTTACGGGGACGTCCACGCCGTGCGGGCTTTTTAGCCTCGACACCTGTTTCGACGGTAGCTTCATCACTGCTAGCTTCAGCCTTCTTGCGTGATACCCGTCTGCGCCGTGGCTTTTTAGTCTCAGCAGTTTCCGGCGTTTGTGCAGTTGGCGAAGAAATCAGTGACAGCGTTGTGTCACTTGTCGTTGGATTTTCCGACAAAGTAATCCTACTTTCTTATACTTTGTATCAAACAAACACTTTCTACAGGCAGAACACAAGTGTATTTAAGCAGCATATCTGACTGTAGAAATATAACATTGTGAAAGGACGTCTGTTTCTTTCACAAGATGTACCTATTTCATCAATGGGTTTTCTTCAGGATCCAATGTATTTCCTTACAAAGGACTATAACACACTATTTCCTTCTTATGCATTAAACGGCGAAAAAAGGGGCTGCCGAAAAATATCTGTACATCAGGCATACAGATCGGAGCATCTGATTGAAGTGTCCGAACCTGTAAGATAGGGAAAGCCTGATCCTTTCTGAACCCCTTCCCATACAGACAGTACCATTGTAGGGCATGCAGCCTCGCAGACGATACTCCTGTACCATTGTACCGGCGTGTCACAGCTAAGCGACCGGGGGTCTGCTCCTCGCTGTACCACGCGACGAACTTCTCGGCGGTCACCCTTAAGCTCTGGCGGGTGTGCTGTACTCCTCCTGCCGCAGACATTTGCCCTTGAGCGTCTTGAGCCATCTTTGCATGAGGGCGTCGTCCCTTCATCTTACCCTTCCTGTTCAGGCTCTGCTCCACATGCATGGAGGCGAGCAGTGAATGCGTACGTATCAGAGCCAAACACACCTCTCTGCTCAAAGTTCATGATGGAAGAGCAACCCGTGTTTTGCGAAAGCCTGCCCGGCGCAGGTGGCGACCTCCTTGTCACACATGGTGTCAAAGGGCTTCCAGCAGACGATGTAGCGGCTGAACCGATCGATGACGGTCGCCAAGGTAGGTGTGCCTTTCCCCTGTCTGGACATAGGTGATGTCTGTGGAGCAGACCTGGTTGGAGAGGAGGACCTTCTTGCCCTTCAGCAGGTACGAGACCCACCTCGACTCCCTGCGGGGC
>ERZ772962.720-NODE-720-length-18205-cov-11.365399_pt1 | contig 18205 bp, 17 predicted proteins | sample MGYA00580676_ERZ772962 | MGnify/ENA primary metagenome ERZ772962 (study PRJEB29015, sample SAMEA2738049) | human oral metagenome | biome: human oral; feature: human-associated habitat; material: saliva | place: China | collected 2230 ...
ACCAGTCCGACGTAAACGCCGTCAAAATCGGGCTGACCGGCACGCCGCTTATCGGCGTAACCGCAGGCAACGTCAACACCCGCGAACTCTTCGGCGACTACATCCATAAATACTATTACAACGCCTCCATCGCTGACGGCTACACCCTGCGCCTGATTCGCGAGGCCATCAGCAGCCAATACAAAGCCGAATTGCAGGCTGCATTGGCACAGCTTGAAGTCGAAAAAGGCAGCTTTGACCGCAAAGAAATCTACGCCCATCCGCACTTCGTCCGACCGATGCTTGACTATATCTTGGACGACTTCGCCAAATTCAGAAAAACCAACCAAGACGACAGCCTCGGCGCCATGGTCGTTTGCGACAGCGCGGAACAGGCACATCAGCTTTTTGAGCATTTTCAGACGGCCTCAGACCATAATTTCACCGCCGCGCTGATATTGTACGACGTCGGCACTAAGGACGAACGCGATCAATGGGTTAAAGATTTCAAAGCGGGCAAAATCGACATCTTGTTTGTGTACAACATGCTTTTGACCGGCTTTGACGCGCCGCGCCTGAAAAAGCTCTATTTGGGCAGACTGATAAAAGCCCATAACCTTTTACAAACCCTGACCCGCGTCAACCGCACCTACAAATCTTACCGTTACGGCTATGTTGTCGATTTTGCCGACATCGAGCGCGAATTCGACAAAACCAACCGCGCCTATTGGGACGAACTTTCTAACGAATTGGGCGACGAAATCGGCAGTTACAGCCAGCTTTTCAAAACGGCAGAAGAAATCGAACAGGAAATTGCAGACATTAAAAACGCCCTGTTTGATTTCGATACCGAAAACGCCGAAGAATTTTGCAGCCAAATTAGCCAAATAGAAGACAAAAAACAGCTTCTAGCCCTAAAAAAAGCCCTGCAAACCGCCAAAGAGTTGTACAACATCCTGCGCCTGCAAGGCAGCCATGAATTTCTCGAACATCTGGATTTTGACAAGCTCAATCTTTTGTACCGCGAAACCGCCGCCCGCTTGGATACCTTAAACCTTGCCGAAAAACTACAGCAAGGCGACACCGCCCATTTGCTCAATGAAGCGCTGGAAGACGTTTACTTTCAATTCGTCAAAATCGGCGAGGCGGAACTCAAACTTGCCGACGATTTGAAAGACATCATGCGCAAAGTCCGCGAAGGACTGGCGGGCAACTTCGACCAAGACGACCCCGAATACATCAGCCTGCGCGAAGAGCTGGAACGTATCTTCAAGAAAAAGAACCTCGCCGAAGTCGGGCAAGAAGAAATGCAGGCAAACATCGCCACACTCGAAACCGTCTACGCCAAAATCAAAGAGCTGAACCGCCAAAACGACCTCTTACGGCACAAATACGGCGGCGACGCCAAATATGCCCGCATCCATAAACGCCTGCGCGAAAACCCTGTTCTCTACGGCGACAAACTCAAAGTCTTTAACGCGCTAAGCGGCGTAAAAACCGATGCCGACCAAAAAGTGCTGGATATGGAGCAGATTTTGGACAACCAAAATTACTTTGAAAAACAAATGCAGGGCATCGTATTAAAACGGTTTCGAACGGAACAGCAATTTCCCGTTCAGCCCGCCGACATCCAAGCCATCAACCGCCTGTTGGTGCGGGAATATTTAAAAGAAAGCGGACGGATTTGAGGAAGCGGTTTTTTAGGTAGCCTTTATGGGCGTATTGCATACGCTCGGAGTGGACAATAAAAAGTGCGGTCGGATTTTGAAATGTTTTTCAGACGGCCTTTGAAAATGATAGAAATATAATATGAATAAAAACTGGTCAAAAACTACACTTGGTTCATTGGGAAAAATCTCCATGTGTAAGCGAATCTTAAAAGAAGAAACTTCAGAGTCAGGAGATATTCCGTTTTATAAGATATCTACTTTTGGCGGTATCGCAGATGCTTTTATTAGTAAAGATATTTTTGAAAAATATCGAGAAACATATTCATATCCTAAAATTGGGGATATTTTAATTTCAGCAGCTGGTACTTTGGGTAAAACGGTTATTTTTGACGGAAAACCATCCTATTTTCAGGATTCAAATATTGTTTGGGTCGATAATGATGAAAAAACTGTTATAAATTCTTTTTTATATTATTTCTATCAAACTAATCCTTGGATTAAAACGACTGGAAGTACAATAAATAGGTTGTATAACAATGATATAAAAAATTTAGAAATTTCTTTCCCTGATTTAATAAAACAGCAATCCATCGCCGCCGTCCTATCCGCTTTGGACAAAAAAATCGCCCTAAACAAACAAATCAACGCGCGCTTGGAAGAGATGGCGAAAACCCTGTACGACTACTGGTTTGTGCAGTTTGATTTTCCCGATGCCAACGGCAAGCCCTCAGGCGGCGACATGGTGTTTGATGAAACCTTAAAACGGGAAATTCCGAAGGGGTGGGAGGTGAAGAGTTTAAAAGATGTTCTTTTGAATTGTTCTGATAACATCAAATCAGAAGATTTAACATCAAATATGCCCTATACACCTATTGATAGTTTGCCTATGCGTAAGATGACTTTTTCAGATTTCCAAAAAATAGAAAATGCTAGAACAAGTCTAATTTGTTACAGCTTTAACGATATTCTTATTGGAGCAATGCGGGTCTATTTCCATCGTGTTTGTATAGCACCATTTGATGGAATAACTCGTTCTACTACGATAGTTTTAAAGCCCAAAAAACAAAATCATCTGCCTTTTTTATATCAACTGTGTAATGAAGAGAAAACAATAAATTTTGCTTCAAAAGTTTCTATTGGAACACAACAGCCCTATGTAAACTGGGTTAATGGCTTAGCAGAATATAAATTTGCTATGCCAAACTTAGAATTAATTGAAAGATACAGTATTAAGATTATGCCGTTAATCAAATCTGTTATTACAAGAGAAAAACAAAACCACCATCTGACCCAACTACGCGATTTCCTACTGCCCATGCTGATGAACGGGCAGGTATCCGTGGCGGAATAAGCCAGTTTCAATAATCCAACCAATACAATAAAAAGAACGAGACACATCATGACCGAACAACACTTTACCGAACAAACCAAAGCTCTGATTGATAGTTTGAAAACCATCTGCGCCAACTATGGTTTGGGCAATGACGGCAACGAATTTAAAATCATCAGTCAGGCTTTTTTGTATAAATTTTTAAACGACAAATACGATTTCGAAGTTAAACAAATTCGCGAAGAAAAGCCCGACGAGCCAATCGAGTTCGTCAATATGGATATTGAGGGAAAAACAGCCGTTTTAAAGCCTGAACATTCCATCAAGTATTTATCAGAGCGGCAAAATGGCGCGGACTTTGCCAAACTTTTTGACGATACGCTGACCGATATTGCCGCCTGTAATGCGGAGTTGTTTTCAGTGAAAACCGAAGGCGGGGCGAAAATCGTCTTGTTCGAGCGTATCAGTCAGTACATTACTGACGAAGGTCGCCGCGACGATTTTTGCCGTGCGCTGATTTCCAAGCTGGCGGGTTTTAGTTTCGAGGCGATTTTTGCGCAAAAATTTGATTTTTTCGCCACGATTTTTGAATACCTGATTAAAGACTATAACAGCAATTCCGGCGGCAAATACGCCGAATACTACACGCCACACGCAGTGGCGCGAATTATGGCGGATATTTTGGTGCCGGAAGAGGTGCGCGGGCAAATCCGCAGCGTGGACGTTTACGACCCGTCGGCTGGTTCAGGAACACTGTTGATGAATGTCGCCCATGCCATCGGCGAAGATAAATGCATGATTTATACGCAGGATATTTCGCAAAAATCGTCCAATCTTTTGCGGCTGAATCTGATTTTGAACAATTTGGTGCATTCTTTGAATAATGTGGTTCAAGGCAATACGATTTTGTCGCCCGCCCATAAAGATGCTTCAGTCCGTCTGAAAAAATTTGATTTCATCGTTTCCAATCCGCCGTTTAAACTCGATTTCAGCGATTTCCGCGACCAATTGGAAGGCGAGGAAAACCGCGAACGCTTTTTTGCCGGTATCCCGAAAATCAAAGCAAAAGATACGGATAAGATGGAAATCTACCAGCTTTTTATCCAGCATATCTTGTTTAGCCTAAAAGAAAAGGGCAAAGCGGCGATTGTATTGCCGACGGGCTTTATCACCGCCCAATCGGGCATCGACAAAAAAATCCGCGAACATCTGGTAGAAAACAAAATGCTCGCCGGCGTGGTGTCCATGCCTTCCAATATTTTCGCCACGACGGGAACCAACGTTTCAATTCTGTTTATCGATAAAGCCAATAAAGACAACGTGGTGTTAATCGACGCATCGGGCTTGGGCGAAAAAATCAAAGACGGCAAAAACCAAAGAACCGTACTCTCCCGCGAGGAAGAACAAAAAATCTGCCATACTTTCACGCGCAAAGAGGCAGTGGAAGATTTCAGCGTGGTGGTCGGCTATGATGAAATCAAAGCGAAGAATTACAGCCTGTCGGCGGGGCAGTATTTCGAGGTGAAGATTGATTATGTGGATATTTCTGCCGACAAATTTGCGCAGAAAATGGCGGGATTTTCGGCGGATTTGGACAAACTCTTCACGGAATCTGCCGAATTGGAAAAAGAGATTAAAGAAAAGCTGCAAACGCTGAAATTTAGCGGATAAGCGCAAGTCTGCACAAAGCGGGTTTGTGAAAAGGATGAGTGATGTTCTAGTATTACTCAAATGAAATTAAGGTAGAAAAGCGGTCTGCACTTTGACAAATGCAAGTGCAGACCGCTTTTTACATTTTGGCTCTGTAGAAACTTCATTGAAGCTCACGTTTTCAGACGACCTTTGGCGTCAGGTATTTACTTGCTTCGCGCAAGCTCAGTTTGGCCATTTTGTGTCGGTGGCGGTCGATAAAGCCTTGTACCCATTCGGGGTTGGTTTTGCTGTAATCGCGCAATGCCCAGCCTATGGCTTTGTTGATGAAAAATTCTTTTTGCTCCAGATTGTTGCAGATGATTTTTTCCAGCAGCGCGGTGTCGGTGTGCTGTTTGCGGAGCAGTTGGTGGTCGATGGCGACGCGGCGCAGCCAGATGTTGTCATCCGTACTCCATGCCAATAGGACGCTGTTGACTTCGGGGTGGCGCAGGGCGATGTCGCCGACAATGCGGTCGAGTATGTCGGAGCTTTCCCACCATGATTTTTCGGTAATCAGCATTTGCAAACGCGGGATGTCCTGTGGGGTCAGGCGCTGCTGCATTTTTTTCAGGTATTCGAGCGCGGCGTATTGCAATTCGCGGTGCGGGTCATCCCAGCAGCGGCGCACGAAATCCCAATCGACCGGCTGTTTGGCGGCGCCTTTGAAAAACGGGCTGCACAGGCGGGCAAGCTCGGGTTTGCCGATGCCGAAATAGGCAAAGCGGTGTTTCATGTATGCCTGCATTGGTGCGGCGCGTTCGGGGTTGGCGTGTTGTTGCAGGATGGCGAGCAGGGCGGGGTAGTCCATAGGGTTTCCTTATCTTGGGAACGGGCGGGGTTCAGGCCGTCTGAAAGGGTTTTGAATTGGGGTGCAGGCTGCTTTTTTGCTTTCAGGCGGCCGGGAAACGCTTGGCCGCCACTTCCAGCATTTTCCATTCGCCGCCGCTGCCGTGGTAGGTTTCGGCATCAATTTCGAACACGGCGTTGCAGTGCGTGCATTGGAAATAGTGGGTCAGGAAATCGTACCAGCCGTGCAGGCGGCGGTTGCCCTGCGGGTCGGTGTCGATGACGTAGCCGCTGCGGGCGAAGGTTTCGACATAGTCGGTGCTGATGCGCTGGATTTTGGCGTAGGCGAGGGTGATGTCTGCCAGCGTGCCGTCTGCCAGGCGGTCGGCGGCGCGCAGCAGCATTTGCGACAGCATATCGGGGGTTTGGATGCGGACGGTGGGGCGCAGGTCGGCGCAGTAATCGCACATGGTTCGAGTCTTTCGGTGGGAGATGGGGTGCAGGCTGCTTTTTAGGCTGCACCGTCGCGATAGGGGTGCTGCTGCAATATGGTGTCTATTTCCGCTTTGCGCCATGCGGCGTAATCGGGGTGGGCGACGGCCAAGAGTTCGAGCTGTTTGGTAAACAGGATGCGGCGGCAGTCTTGGTCGGGCAGGCGGTGGTCCAGTGCGTATTGTCCGGCGATATAGTGGGTGATGTCTTGCAGCGGGTAATACAGGAAACGGTGCAGGTCGGCGGCGCCTTCGTCGCGGTAAATTGTGCCGCGTTCGGCGGTGATGTAGCGGTATGGGGCGTGCGGGTCGTAATCACGGTAGGTGATGGTGGTGCCGTCTGAAAAGGCTTCGGTGGTGCTGTCGGCGAAATAGAGCCAGTTCAGGCAGTCGTCGGGCAGCCCCGCACGGCGCACGGCGGCGAGGAGTGCATCGCGAACTTGGCGGATTTTTTGGCGCAGGATGACGAGGGATTTGGCAGGCATAATATTCTCCTTGCGGGTTTGCAGGGTGCAGGCTTCAGGTTCTTCCCCGTCGGTTCAAAATGGCCGTTTCGTTGAAGTGGAGTTTGGCGGTGGTTTTCTGCATGGGGGATTCCTTGACGGGATTGGGGCAGGCTGCGCTTGATTGGTGAAGTGCAGGCTGCTTTTAAAGTTTCAGACGGCTTCAGGTTACCTGAAAATGAAGCGAAGCGATTTTCTGCAAAGCTAAAAAGCAGCCTGCACGGTCAGCCCGCCTTTGCTACCGCCCGCTGCACCCCGAAAATCGAAGCCAGCACCAGCGCGAAGCCTACCAGCGATTTCGCGTCCATGCCCTGGCCGAGAAACAGCCAGCCCAGCACGAAGGCGCAGACGGGGCTGAGCAATCCCAGCGACGACACGGCGGCGGGCGGTAGTTTGGCGATACCGTCGAACCACAGCACATAGGCCAGCACTGCGCCGAACAGGCACAGATACAAGTAACCGCCGAGGTTGGCCGCGCTTAACGTTTCCAGCGGTGGTTCGGCCAGCAGGGCGACGGGCAGCAGGCACAGTCCGCCGATAAACAACTGCCAGCCGGTAAACGCCAACACGGGCAGCGAAGTGCGGCGGTGTTTCGACAAATACACGCCCAACGCCATCGCCGCCGCACCCGCCAGTGCCGCCAAAATGCCGAGCGTGTCATAGCGCGCCTGCGGCGACAGCACTAACAGCGCAATCCCCACCACACCCGCTGCTGCCCAGCCCCAAGCCGCTTTCGGCGGCATGGTTTTGCCAATCAGCCAAGTGAACACCAGCACCATCAGCGTCTGCGTGGAACTGAGCACTGCCGCCAAACCGCCCGGCAAACGGTACGCCGCCACAAACAGCATGGCCTAGAAAAAGCCGATGTTCAAAAAACCGAGCAGGGCGACAATGCCCATTCACCGCGCCGAGGCAGCCTGCGCGTCCACCCCAACAGCAACAGCCCGGCCGGCAACACGCGGATAAGCGCGGCGGTGAATGGGCGATCAGGCGGCAGAAATTCGGTGGTGACCAGATAAGTGCTGCCCCAAATCAGCGGGGCGAGCGCGGTGGCGAGGATGGCAGCGGTGCCGTTGGGCATGGGGATTCCTTGTGTGCGGCATTTTAGCTTCGCAGAAACAGCCTGAGGCCGTCTGAAAAACGGTGTATGTGATGTGAAAGCAGTCTGCACATTTTAAAACAAAAGTACAGGCTGCTTTTTGTGTTTTTAGGCAGTCCTGAATAGCCAAAAGGCTACCTGAAACCCATGTTCAAGCCGCCTGCAATCCTCTAGTGCAAACTGTCCGAAGCAATCTGCGCCCAGCCGCTTTCGGTTTGCCGCACCACAAACGGCACGCCGCTCACGCCGAATTGTCGGGCGAGTTTTGCGCCTTCGGCAATGCGCTGCTTGGCTTGCGCTTCGGTGGCGGGTTCAGTCAGAATTTCTGCTGCCTGCGTGCAGCCGATTTGTCGCAATACGTTGGCCAACACGTCCGATTTCGCCGTGTCCAAGCCGTCTTCGTAGCGGGCTTTTGGGCAGGCGCGCAGGAGTTCCAGCCCGTGTTATTTCGTCGTGGCCTCTTACCCTATCAAAACGGAAGTCATGCTGATCGAGCCGAAGGCGAGTTCGTCATTGAATATTTCCATATCGTCCTGCGGTTCGCGCAGCGCGGCGGTGTAGAGCAGCGGCAGGTAGTGTTCGGGCGACGGCACGGAGAGCGTGGCGGCTTCCCCCAGCCGTTCGTAATGCACCAGCGTGTCGTTGTCTTGCGCGGCAAGGGCGCGGTTGACGGCATCGCGGAAGTTTATTGCCCAGTCGTAGCCCGCAGCGGGTTCGCGGCGCATGGCGCGCAGGTTGTGCACGATGTTGCCGCTGCCGACCACCAGCACGCCCTGTTCGCGCAGCGGGGCGAGTTTTTTCGCCAAATCGAAATGCCATTGTGCAGGCTGCATCAGGTTCAGGCTGAGCTGCACCACGGGAATGTCGGCTTCGGGATACAGGTGTTTCAGCACCGCCCACGCGCCGTGGTCGAAGCCGCGCTCTGGGTTCATTTCCACATTTTCAGGCTGCAACAGCGAGCGCACCTGCTCCGCCAGTTCGGGCGAGCCGGGCGCGGGATATTGCACTTGGCTGAGTGCTGCGGGGAAGCCGTAAAAATCGTAAATCATTTCGGGGCGTTCGCCGGACGTTACCTGCAAACGGTTGCCGTACCAGTGCGCCGAAATCATCAGAATGGCTTTGGGCTTGGCAAATTTCTGCGCAATGCGGCGGAAGCCTTGGTTGAACGGGTTTTCCGCATCCAGCGCGTTCATCGGGCTGCCGTGTCCGACAAACAATACGGGCATTTTGTTCATGGTGTTTCCCAATTCGTTTTGAAGCGGATGATTTTACGGGAAACTTTTGCGCGAACCATCCCGTTTGGGGAAGAATATATTTTCTCGATAAGAAATCATTGGTCGCTTCAATGCCCTCATGTTTTACTCTCGCGCTTTTTAAAGGCTACCTGAAAACATGGGTGGGTGCGTGATTGGCGCGATAAAAAGCAGCCTGCACTTTGTTTTCCCAAGGTGCAGGCTGAGACCCTTGCAAAATACCCCTCTTCCTCATTTCCCCCAACAGCCGAAGCTCAAACCCAAGATGCCGGCTGTTTTTTGTTACAAATCCCCCCTTTTTCTCCCTGGACACCCTATAGTTTCAAGTTTAGTGGGATACGGACTTAGCTAATGAGCTAAAATCAACGAATAGAAGGGAATCCTCCATTTTTAGAAACAAATATAGGCCAATTTCCAATAATAGATTTATTTATATCCATTGTTTCTAAATATTCTTTTGAGTGATATGGGAAAAACCACCCATCATCATTTTCTCGTACATGAGATTCAACTATTAACAATGAAATTCCCATTTCTTGCTCTATTTGACCGAAAAAAGATACTGCGATTTTCTTTGCTTCTTGATAATTAATTATCATGGCAATACTCCAAATTAAAAATATTTGAAGGTAGTAAAATTGTCTTCGCCTCCTTCTTGTATTTGCCTATCAATATACCTTTTTGAACAACTGCACTTTATAGCCCGCGCTGGATCGGTAGCGTTAAACAAAGGCCGTCTGAAATGGTTTTTCTGTTTTCAGACGGCCTCTTAGCTCAAACCTTGAAAACCGCATGCGTGCGTTCCGCACACATCCTACTTGTTGAGTTTAAATTTCATATGGGCTACGGCTTGCTGGAAAACTGATTTTCAGGCTGCCGCAAAACACAAAAGCAGCCTGAAACAAACAACAGGCCGTCTGAAAACCGAAATCGGGGTTTCAGACGGCCTTTTTGTGTTTACCAACCGGGCAGACAGTTTTTTTGGGAGATGGTCGGTAGCATTTTCAGGCTGCCTTTTGCCACATCTCCCCCATCATATCCACCAACGCCCGCACTTTGGGCGAGAGCTGTTTGCGGCTGGGGTACACCGCCATCACGGGCACGGGTTTGGGTTGGAAATCGGATAAAACGCTTTTCAGGCTGCCTGCATCGAGGGCGGTTTGCACCAGATAATGCGGCAGCTGCACGATGCCGAATGCGGACAGCGCGAGTTCCAGCAGGGCTTCGCCGTTGTCGGCGCTGAAGCGTCCGCTGCCTTGGAAGGTGGTTTCTTTGCCTTTTTGCTGGAAACGCCAGCGGCTGACGCGGCCGCCGTGTAGGAAATGCAGGCATTGGTGGTGTGCCAAATCGTCGGGGCTTTGCGGCGTGCCGTGTTGAACGAGATAGCCTGGGGCGGCGCAGGTGAGCATTTGCTGGCTGCCGACGGTGCGGGCGATCAGGCTGTCGAATTGGGGCGGGTTGCCGTTGCGCAGAGCGAGATCGTAGCCGTCTGAAATCAGGTCGGCGTAGTCGTCGGTGAGTGAGAGTTCGACGCTGGTTTGCGGATAGCGGTGGAGAAAATCCGCCAACAGCGGCGGCAAGATGGTTTTGCCCAACACCAGCGGCGCGCTGATTTTCAGACGGCCTTGCGGCTCGATGCTGCGTTGGGCAAGGCATTGCTCGGCGTTTTCCAGCTCTTCCAACACGGCGGTGCAGCGTTCGTAAAACAGCCGCCCTTCGTCGGTGGGCGCAAGGTTGCGCGTATTGCGCTGCAAAAGGCGCACGTTCAACCGCGCTTCAAGGCGGACGATGCGTTTACCGATGGTGGAACGCGTGAGCCCGAGTTGTTTGGCGGCGGCGGTAAACGAGCCGCTTTTTACGCTGGCGACAAAGGCGGTCATATCGTTGAGATTGTTGAGTTCCATAAATTTTTCTTGCGCAGATCGGGCATTTATGCCCGACAAATACAGGTAAATTTAAAAACGTCGGGCATCAATGCCCGACCTACATTTGGTATTTTCTTGCCCGAGATTAGGGAAGCACATTCCCGAATAAAACAAATATACTTCATTCCGTGCAAAAACACATCACAAGGAGCAAAACAATGACTGCGCTGAAATTACCCGAACGCCTGCAAAACCATCGCGGTTTCGCCCGCACTTTCCAACCGGGCAAACTCACATTGGGCCTGATTGCGCCCTTCAAAGGCTATCCCGACAGCCCCGTGCCCGAAATGGACGACTTCGCCACCGTGATAAAAGCCGCCGACCAAAGCGGCATTGCCACGCTGTGGGTGCGCGATGTGCCGTTTTACGACCCGAGTTTTGGCGATGTCGCGCAGATTTACGACCCGTCGGTAACGCTGGGTTATCTCGCCGCGCTCACCCAAAACGTTGCGCTCGGCTCGGCGGGCTATGTGTCGCCGCTGCGCGAACCGGTGCTCACCGCCAAAGAAGCCGCGTCGGTGGAACAAATCAGCGGCGGCCGCTTCCTGCTCGGCTTGGCCAGCGGCGACCGTCCCACCGAATACCCCGCCTTTGCCTCCGATTTCAACAACCGCGCCGAACGCTACCGCGAAGCGTGGCAAATCATCCGCCGCCTGACGCAGGAAAAATTCCCCGCGTTCAATAGCGAACACTACGGCAGATTCAGCGGCAATTTGGACTTGGTGCCCAAACCCGCACACGGTTTGCCGATGCTCGCTATTGGCCGCGCCCGCCAAGAGCTGGAATGGATTGCCCGAGAAAGCGACGCATGGATTTGGTACGGCATCGCTCCCGAAAAACTGGGCGACATCGTCAACACGCTCAAAGAATTGGGCGACGGCGAAACCTGGAAACCCTTTGGCGTGGCGAATTTCGTCGAACTCTTGGAAGACCCGAACGCGCCCGCCGAGTTCTACAATAACATCTACCTGCGCGGCGGCGCCAAAAGCATCGTCGAGTTTTGGCAGAAACAGCAGGCCGACGGCGTGGCACACATTACCGTGAACTTAAAACCCACACGGCGCGGCGCGCTGGAAACCATTCAGGATTTCGCCGAAAACGTGATACCGCATTTTGCGGTGTGAGATTTGGGGGTTTCAGGCAACCTGAAACACCGTCTGAACGCCCCCTAGTCCTCCTTTATAAATGGAGGAGGGAACTTTTTAGGTTTTCAGGCTGCCTGAAATGCCGTCTGAAACCCTACGCGGCTTGGCAACGCTAGCGCGTGAAGCCGTAGCGCCTTATGCCAAAGCAGGTAAAGTGCGTTTTTATCAGAGTGGCGAAGAAGTCGTACCCGGAATGCGCTCGCGCCCCAGCCCCGGTCATACGCCTGGGCACAATGGCATCGAGTTCACTTCAAAAGGACAAACCATGCTGGTGTGGGGCGATTTGATGCACAACCACACACTGCAAATGCTTGATCCCGAAATCGCCATTGAGTTTGACAGCGACCCCAAACAGGCACGCGCCAGCCGCCAAGACGCGCTCAAAGATGCCGCCACACGTAAAATCTGGATAGCTGGCGCACATATGCCCTTCCCTAGCATCGGACACATCCGTGCCGAAAGCAACGGCGCTACACTTGGCTGCCGGTGGAATATACCCCGATCGAAATCGACGGCAAAGTGCAATAATTTAACAAAAACCGACCGCACTTTTCTTAGAGGAAGCCGTCAAATGACGGCTTTTTTGTGTTACGGCGATTTTTTCTTTATAATACGAAAAATTTTTATGAATTAACAAAGGCTGGAATTATGGCAGTAGAAGCAGCTGACGGCGATTTATTGCACGTGGTGGTGTTATTGGGGGCGGCGGTAGTTGCCGTGCCGTTATTTAAACGTTTAGGTCTAGGCTCAATTCTGGGTTATTTGGCTGCGGGGCTGGTTATCGGACCCTTCGGATTAAAGCTCGTTACCGATTCCCACGCTATTTTGCATATTGCGGAATTCGGCGTGGTGATGTTTCTGTTTTTGATCGGGCTGGAAATGAAGCCGTCGCATTTATGGAAATTGCGTAATCAGATTTTCGGCTTGGGTACCCTGCAGGTGACGTTTTCCAGTCTGTTCCTTACCCAAATCGGGCTGGCTTACGGTTTTTCTTTAGTGATGTCGTTTATTTCGGCGGTAGGTTTTACACTCACCTCCACCGCAATGGTCATGCAGATTATGGACGAACGTCATGAAATCAGCACACCGCAAGGTCAGCGCATTGTCTCCATTTTGCTGTTTGAAGATTTGCTGATTGTGCCCATGCTGGCGATTGTAGCATTTCTAGCACCCGATAATCCCAATGCCGTTGCCGATGCCGTACCGCTATGGCAGAAAATCGGTGTTGCCGCGCTTTCTTTGGCAGCGTTGATTGCGACAGGTATTTGGCTGCTCAATCCGCTGTTTAAAATTCTGGCAAAATCCAAAGCACGCGAGGTGATGACTGCCGCCGCGCTGCTGGTGGTACTCGGTGCGGCTTATTTAATGGAGCTGGGCGGTCTGTCTATGGCGATGGGTGCGTTTCTGGCGGGAGTGCTGCTGTCGGAATCCGACTTCCGTCATCAGCTTGAAGCGGATATCGAACCGTTCCGAGGCCTTTTGCTCGGGCTGTTTTTCTTAGCTGTCGGGATGTCGCTGGATGTGGCAACGGTGCTCAATAACTGGAAGGTAATTCTTTCCGCCACTGTACTGATGATTATCTTGAAATGCCTTGCCATTTATGGAGTGGCGCGTTTTGCCAAAGCAAGCCATCGCACCGCGATACACCGCGCCGTACTGATGTCGCAGGGCGGTGAATTCGCCTTCGTATTACTCGCCTCCGCTGCCGTACAACGGGCGATTAATGCGGAAGTGCTAGCGAATATGACGGCAATCGTGGTGCTCTCCATGATTATGACACCCTTCAGCGTTATGCTGTTCGACCGCTATTTCAAAGAACCCCGCGCAGCTGCGGCAGTGGATGATGTGGAAGAACATGCGGGCGAACTCAACGGCAACGTGCTGATTATCGGATTCGGGCGCATGGGGCAGGTGGTCAGCCAAATGCCGCTAGCCTACGGTGCCACCATTTCCATTCTGGACAACGATCCCGACACCATCAACGTCGCACGCGAATACGGTTTCAAAGTCTATTACGGCGAAGCCACCCGCGCCGACGTGCTGCATGCCTGCGGCGTAGAACACACCGACATCGTAGCGGTATGCGTGGACAACGGAGAAAGTGCGGTCAGAATTGTGGAAAATATTCATCATATCAACCCGAACGCCAAGGTGTTCGTGCGCGCCTGGGACAGACGCAATGCGCTGGCCCTAGTGAAAGCGGAAGCGGATTTCGTAGTGCGCGAAACCTTCTATTCTTCCATGAAAATGGGCGATGAAATCGTCAAGGCATTGGGTGCTAGCGTGCAGGAATTACGTGCCATACACGACAAAGTACGCGACGCCGACAAAGAACGCTTCGCTTTGGAAATTGCCGGCAAGGAATTTGAAGGGCGCAGATTACTGTTGGGGAATATAAAGAAAAATTCGTAAAATAGACCGCACTTTTGTAGCTGCAAGCGATGGAATTTAAGCGAAAAATTGCAAAAATTCCACCGCACTTTTTACGCCCGTTCGGAACGCAGGCGGTGTTGGCGGATGTTTTTCAGCAGGCGTAGCCTGCGTGGTAGGGTGTGTGCGTCCCGCACGCACGCGGCTTCAGCTTTCAGGTAGCCCATTCCCCCTTCAGGCTACATGAAAAAAGTGCAGGCTGCTTTTTTATGTTTAACTTCGTTGAAGCTGCGCTTTAGCTTCGCAGAAACTCGGCTTCCTTTGGAAACCTTGTTTTCAGGTAGCCTTTCAAACGCCCTCTCAGGCTACCTGAAACCTAAATCACCCCCCGTTCTGTTTCGCTTCCAGCATTTCCCACCGCTCCAATTTCTCCAGCAGCAGCGTTTCAATTTCTTCCGCGCGCGCTTGCAGGCTGCCGGCTTTTTCGTAATCTTTGAAGATTTCGGGGTCGGAAAGTCGGGCGTTCAAATCGGCCTGTTCGGCTTCCAGAGCGGCGATTTCGTCGGGCAGGGCGTCGAGTTCGCGCTGTTCTTTGTACGACAGCTTGGCCGTGCGGTTGGGCTTTGGTTTGTCTTTTTCAGACGGCCTTTCGGGCTTGGCGGCGGGGGCGGATGCAGCCTGCACTTTTTCTTCGCGAGCTTTCGCATCGGCATAGTCCTGATAGCCGCCGATGTATTCTTTCAAACGGCCTTCTCCTTCAAATACAATGCTCTGCGTAATCACATTGTCCAAAAACATGCGGTCGTGGCTGACGAGGAACACGGTGCCGGCGTAGTCGCGCAGCAGCTCTTCCAGCAATTCCTGCGTGTCGATGTCCAAGTCGTTGGTCGGCTCGTCGAGCACCAGAATATTGGCCGGGCGGGTGAAGAGCTTGGCCAGCAAGAGGCGGTTGCGCTCGCCGCCGGAGAGCGAAGACACGGGGCTTTGCGCGCGGGCGGGGTGGAACAGGAAATCTTCCAAATAGCCCATCACATGCCGTTTTTTGCCGCCGATTTCCACATAATCGTTGCCCTGGCCGAGCGTGTAGAACACGGTGTCGTTTTCGTTCAGCGCGCTGCGGAATTGGTCGAAATACGCCACTTCCTGCTTGCTGCCGAGGCGGATTTTGCCGCCGGTGGGCGCGAGTTCGCCCAAAATCAGCTTCAAAAACGTGGTTTTGCCGATGCCGTTCGCGCCAATCAGGCCGATTTTGTCGCCGCGCTGAATCACGGCGGAAAAGTCGTTCATAATCAATTTATTGCCGTATGCAAACGAGGCGTGTTCCAACTCGGCGACGATTTTGCCGCTTTTCTCGCCCGAATCGAGCTTGAACGACACCTGCCCCTGCCGTTCGCGCCGCGCCGCGCGTTGTTTCCGCAATTCTTCCAAACGCTTAACTCGGCCTTCGTTGCGCGTGCGCCGCGCTTCGATGCCTTTGCGAATCCACGCTTCTTCCTGCGCGTGGAATTTGTCGAATAGGCGGTTGTGTTCCGCTTCAACGGCCAGTTCTTCCGCCTTTTTCTCGCTGTATTTGGCGAACGAGCCGGGATAGGAGCGCAGGCTGCCCCGGTCGAGTTCGACGATGCGGTTGGCCACATTGTCCAAAAAACGGCGGTCGTGGGTAATCACAATCAGGCTGCCTGAAAAGTTTTTCAGCAGGTTTTCCAGCCACAAAATCGCGTCGATGTCCAAATGGTTGGTCGGCTCGTCCAGCAGCAGGATGTCGGGCTTCTGCACCCACGCCTGCGCCAGCGCGACGCGCTTTTTCTGCCCGCCGGACAAATTGGCGATTTTTTCGTTTTCAGGCAGCCCCAGCTCGCCGATGGTCTGGCTGACCAGCGCGTCGAACTGCCAGCCGTTTTGCGCTTCGATTTGGTTTTGCAGTTCGTTCAATTCTTTGATAAGGCTGTCGTTCTGCCCGTTCGCCAGCTCGCGGCCGATTTCGTGGTAACGCCGCAGCACGCCGCGCAGGCTGCCCAGCCCTTCGGACACGATGTCGAACACGGTGGCCGCGCCGTCGAAAAAGCTCTCCTGCGGCACATACACGGTTTTCAGCCCGTTTTGCAGGATGAGCTGGCCGTCGTCGGGCTTCTGCACGCCGGCGAGGATTTTCAGCAGGCTGGATTTGCCCGCGCCGTTGCGCCCGATGAGCCCGACTTTGTCGCCCGCGGCCAGTTGGAAAGATGCTTTGTCGAGCAGCGCGACGTGCCCGAAGGCGAAGGATAGGTTTTCGGCTTGGAGGATGGTCATGGTAAGTCCTTGTTTGGTTGGGGTGCAGGCTGCCTTCAGAGTTCGTCTGAAAGAGAGGCTTCAATGAAATAAAACCTTAAAAGCAGCCTGCATCTTCCTAATAATTGCAATCTCTCAAATATCTTGCATTAACTGCTCGGAAGCACGTTTACGGAAGGCGTTAAGCACTTCCCGAACGCTTTCTTCATCATACATTTGCGACAAATTCAATCTTTCGCCGTAAATTCGGTATTCGATTTCACCGGAATTATTCTGATAGAAGCTGACTTGGTTAAATTCAGGATATTTTCTATTACACCATACATCGGCATACCAATTGACTTTTCTCCTGTATTTTATACATTGATAAACAATGAGATGAAGTTCGCTTGTGCTTTCGGCGGCAGATAATCGGCTACTGTCATCTTCATCACTGGCAATCTTGATTTCAAAAACTAAATCGCCTTGCCGAAGATGATTTTGCCATTCCTGCCCTTCGGGAACATATTGTGTCCTTTGCCAGAATAAATGCAAATCCATCATCGGTAGGAAGCCTCGGCCGATATTTTCATTACCTGTGTAAATTTTATTATCTAGGAATCGCGGGTCAATACGATTATGCATATAGTAAGAATAATGCTCCGCTCCAATTTCATCTTTAATAAAGGTAAGCAATTCGCAAATTTTCTGTTGGTAATCTGCGAGAAGGCGATAGGCTTTTCTAACATCTTGCAAAATAAGGCTCATTTCATGCCGATTCATTATTTTCTCCTAGAAAAGAAGGGAAGATTTCATAATTGATTTAGGCGGATTTTATTGGAGGGCTACCTGTGCTTCTTCCCGATTAAGTTTGGGAAAGCGGCATATTTTAAATGCTGCCGTTTCAATTCTTGCAGCCATTGCCGTGATTTGTAACGGATACCATGCCAAAAATAGGCTTCCCGAATATCGGTGAGCAACCTTTGTATTGGAGCGTTGTCGTTTTCAATAGCAGCTTCCAATGCTAAGTAAACATCCTGCCAACTTTTCATATATAGTCGGTAACAGTTGGAGAATTGTTGAGTTAATAAGATATTATCTATTTGCTTTTTAATAATATTTATACTTTCCTTGCTATAAGAACCCATTCCACCGACAGTCAGCAAAATCGGGTTTCCAATTTCTTCACCGCTTTGCCATATGGCTAAGATTTCATGGGCAAGTTGGCTGGCATATTGTTGCTGGACGCCGTCATATCGTTTGGCTTCAACGATGATGACTTGTCGCGTTTGGTCGTATAAAACGACATCCGGCTCTACACTCGAATGTCCCAGTTCCAATTTCGGCCAGAATCTTATTTCGTCCAAACAGCCGAAATCATTATTGCCCAATAAGTTTTGAATAAACAGCCTGAAAACATCGTTGGGTAAATAGGCTATCCGTTCAAACACGCTCGCCGTCAAAACATCTTCCGAGCCTTGTGTTTCGCCTATTTTCAATCGTGTTCCCGCTAATCCAGTTCCTGTTTTTTTACCGTACAATATTGCCGATAGCATTGTTTTTCCTTTGGTTCTAGTCTGTTATCGTTAGGTTTTGGGTTTTAGGCAGCCTTTAAAAGCAGCCTGCACTTTGGGTTGATACAAACGGCGGGGTGCAGGCTGCTATACGCGTTCAAACACCAAATCGACAAATTCCCGCCGCACCAATTTACCGCT
>ERZ772962.723-NODE-723-length-18175-cov-10.102097_pt1 | contig 18175 bp, 17 predicted proteins | sample MGYA00580676_ERZ772962 | MGnify/ENA primary metagenome ERZ772962 (study PRJEB29015, sample SAMEA2738049) | human oral metagenome | biome: human oral; feature: human-associated habitat; material: saliva | place: China | collected 2230 ...
TGGTCATGATTACCCATGATACCCGCCTGCTGGACGAGGTTGACAAGGTCTATGAAATGCAAGACGGTGTGCTGACTCAAGTCCGATGAAGATGTACCTAAACAAAAAAATAGATTGGGACAAGAATAGTGCCACGATTCATGATCAGGCAAATTCTCAGCTAGATTGAATAGAGAAATAAACACGGTTCTATTTTTCAAGAACCGTGTTTCGTTTTCTTCACTTTTTGGTGATTTTCAGGATTTATTTTGGTAGTGCGGGCTTTGTGGAGGAGAACCTCCAACCAGCTACGTTGTTGGATGCGTTCTCTGACATGTCCGTGCTTTCGACTTTCTAGGTATTCACCTAGATTTTTTGCTTTGAAAAACTCTGTGATACCCATATTATTTACCCAAGCAGAATTGGCTGAAAAGTTGGGTGATAAGCTCGTCTGGTGCAGCGTCACCAGTGATTTCACCAAGGATTTCCCAAGTGCGAGTCAAATCGACTTGGAGGAGATCTACTGGCATGCCTAATTCTAGTCCCTGATTGACGGCTTGCAGGCTTTCGACAGCCTTTTCGATGAGAGAGATGTGACGGGCATTGGACAGATAGGTGGCGTCTTGCTCGACAATTCCAGCATTTTCAAAGAAGAGCTGGTTGATACGATCCTCTATTTTATCAATGTTTTGATTGTGGAGAACGGATATCTTGATAGCATCTGCTGGTAGCTGGTCTAGTTCAATCCTCTCTTCAAGGTCAGTCTTGTTCAGCAGGACGATGCGATTGCTGTCTTGGCTGATTTCTAGCAACTGACGGTCTTGATCTGTCAGTTGCTCGCTGGCATTGAGAACCAAGAGAACCAAGTCAGCTTCCTGCAAGGCTTTTTTAGAGCGCTCAACGCCAATCTGCTCCACAAGATCATCCGTTTCCCGAATGCCTGCGGTGTCAATGAGCTTGAGCGGTACGCCGTTGATATTGACGTACTCCTCAATCACATCACGAGTCGTCCCCTCGATATCGGTCACAATGGCCTTGTCCTCACGCAGAAGATTGTTGAGGAGGCTGGATTTACCAACATTAGGTCGACCGATGATAGCAGTAGAAATACCTTCGCGAAGAATCTTGCCTCGTCGCGCAGTTTTGAGAAGATGGGTAAGAAGTTGCTCAAATTCTAGCGTTTTTTCACGAATGATTTCTGTCGTTGCTTCCTCAACATCGTCGTACTCAGGATAGTCGATGTTGACCTCGACCTGAGCCAGTGTGTTGAGGATTTCCTGACGGGTGCTGTTGATAAGGTCAGAAAGAGAGCCGTCCAATTGCTTGACAGCATTGTTCATGGCTTTATCGGTTTTGGCCCGGATGATGTCCATGACGGCCTCAGCCTGAGTCAAATCCACGCGCCCGTTGAGAAAGGCCCGCTTGGTAAATTCGCCAGGTTCTGCCAGTCTAGCCCCCTCGCGGATAGTCAGCTGCAGGATTTCATTAGTAACTGCAATCCCGCCGTGGGTGTTGATCTCGATGATGTCCTCACGGGTGAAAGTTTTGGGAGAGCGCATAGCGCCTACCATGACCTCATCCAGAATCTCCTGATTTTGAGGGTCAACGATATGGCCGTAGTTGAGTGTGTGGCTGGTCACTTTGCTTAAATCCTTGCCTTTAAAGATTTTTTTGGCAATAGCAAAGCTGTCAGTTCCGCTTAGTCTGACGATGCCGATGGCTCCTTCCCCAAGAGGGGTCGAAATGGCAGCGATGGTATCAAATTCTCGTGTTATCATGTATATCCTTTCTGAAAATCTATTTTGCAAGCCTCCGCCCAAAATTATTCAAGACTTTCTGAGACTTTTACATCATTTTGTCCTTGCTTTGCATTAATTGGTATAGTGGTATTTAAATCCTTGTGCCTTAGTAAAATGCGACTGACGGCTAGAGTTTCTTCCTTGATTTTACCAATATTCATAAAAGAAAAACAGCTGTCGGGTAGGGAATTTAGTTTATTCTAAACCTGTTCCTATCTTGCTGGTCAGTAGGAAAGAACCGTCTTCGTTTTTTGAAAAAGTTAGGATGACGGCTTGATATTTGCTTCCTCCTGGTAAGTAGGTGATGGTTTTTAATTCAGAGCCGCTGACAGTGGAAGTGGTTTCGTCAGTTGGTTTGCCGTGGTCGCGAATGACGTCGTCGTATTTTGTTCCGCCTGCACCTTTTTTCAAAATATCGCCCTCTTTGAGTGCATCAAATTCTGCTTTTGTCCATGTAAATTTCGTACTTTCTTCTTCTTCTTTTTCTATTTTTCTTTCTGACGAATCAAAATAGGAACTATAAGAGTTTGTCAGAGCATCAAGTCCTTTTCCCACTTCATTAAACATACGGGAATAGAATGATAGAGTGACCAGTGCGATAATTAAGGAGAAAAAGGAAATGGCAGAGCCAATAATAGCCAAAGTTTTCGGTTTCTTTTGGTTAATAATGAGACCGATAATAGCAAGGATAAGAGCAATGGTACCGATAAATAAAGATAGATAATTGATGATTGGTATCCAGGAGCCAAGTAAAGCGATTGCTCCAAAGACAATGGCTAAAATACCTAAAACTTTATTTTCTTGTTGCATCATAACAACCTCCTCAGATTTTCTATAGCTTACTAATTGAAATATGTATTTCTTTCAATAATTTGCCTATCTTCATTGTAACGTAAAATAGAACTAGGAGCAAGATTTTAAGGAGATTTTCGTGAAATGGAGCACTGTTTAAACGCGAAGAACCGTTTAAAGAGCTGAAAACACTTTCAAATTTCAAAGAATTGTGATATACTAAACATAGTTGATTTGAGGAGGTGCTATGGAAACTCTAAAGAAACTAGCAGGCATCAAAGCTGCTGAATTTGTCGAAGACGGGATGGTGGTCGGTCTGGGAACAGGTTCGACTGCTTACTATTTTGTCGAGGAAATTGGTCGACGTATCAAAGAGGAAGGCTTGCAGATTACTGCAGTCACCACCTCTAGCGTGACTAGCAAGCAAGCAGAAGGCTTGGGCATTCCGCTGAAATCCATCGATGAAGTGGATCAGGTCGATGTGACCGTTGATGGAGCTGATGAAGTGGATCCTCAGTTCAATGGCATCAAAGGCGGAGGCGGAGCCCTGCTGATGGAGAAAGTTGTCGCGACCCCTACCAAGGACTATATCTGGGTGGTTGATGAGAGCAAATTGGTTCAAAAGCTAGGTGCTTTTAAGCTGCCAGTCGAAGTAGTGCAATATGGTGCGGAGCAAGTTTTCCGTCGTTTTGTAGAGGCAGGCTATAAGCCAAGTTTCCGTGAAAAAAATGGCCAACGTTTTATCACGGATATGCAGAACTTCATTATTGATCTAGATTTAGGTGTAATCGAAAATCCAGTCGAATTTGGCCGAGAATTAGATCATATCGTGGGTGTTGTTGAGCACGGCCTTTTCACACAAATGGTCAACAAGGTGATCGTCGCTGGTCAAGGTGGCGTAAACATTTTAGAAGCAAATAACTAGAAAAGAGGTTTTCATGTCAAAATTTAATCGTATTCACTTAGTCGTTATGGACTCAGTCGGAATTGGGGCAGCACCAGATGCTAACAATTTTGTTAATGCAGGGGTGCCAGATGGAGCTTCCGATACGCTGGGACATATTTCTAAAGCAGTCGGTCTAGATGTGCCAAATATGGCTAAGCTGGGCTTGGGCAATATCGAGCGTGAGCAGGCGCTGAAAACTGTACCAGCTGAGGAAAATCCAAGTGGTTACTATACTAAGTTAGAAGAAGTTTCCTTAGGCAAAGACACTATGACAGGCCACTGGGAAATCATGGGCCTGAACATTACTGAGCCTTTTGATACTTTCTGGAACGGCTTCCCAGAGGAAATTTTGACTAAAATTGAAGAATTTTCTGGCCGCAAAGTTATTCGTGAGGCGAACAAACCTTATTCTGGCACGGCAGTTATTGACGACTTCGGGCCTCGCCAGATGGAAACTGGCGAATTGATTATCTATACTTCTGCAGATCCAGTATTGCAGATCGCGGCACATGAAGAAGTAATTCCTTTGGACGAGCTCTATCGTATCTGCGAATACGCTCGCTCTATCACCTTGGAACGCCCTGCACTTCTGGGACGGATCATCGCTCGCCCTTATGTGGGGGAGCCAGGTAACTTCACTCGGACAGCCAACCGTCACGACTATGCAGTTTCTCCATTTGAGCCAACTGTACTTGACAAGCTCAATGAAGCTGGTATTGATACTTATTCAGTTGGTAAGATTAACGACATCTTCAACGGTGCAGGTATCAACCATGACATGGGTCACAACCAGTCCAATAATCATGGTGTAGATAATTTGGTTAAGGCTATCCAGTCTGAGGACTTCAAGTATGGCTTCTCATTTACCAACTTGGTAGACTTCGATGCTCTTTATGGTCACCGTCGTGACCCGCATGGCTACCGTGACTGTCTGCAGGAGTTTGACGCTCGCTTGCCAGAAATCATTGAAAACATGCGTGAGGATGATTTGCTCATGATTACCGCTGACCATGGAAATGATCCGACCTATGCCGGAACGGACCACACTCGTGAGTACATTCCGCTCTTGGTCTTTGGTAAATCCCTCAAGGGGAATGGTCACTTGCCTGTCGGACATTTTGCGGACATTTCAGCAACCGTTGCGGATAATTTCGGTGTGGATAAGGCCATGATTGGTGAAAGCTTCTTGGACAAATTGGTATAAGCATAGAGAGTGAGGAAAATATTTATGACAACATTATCTGAGAAAATCAAAGCAACGGCAGCCTTTCTGAAAGAAAAAGGCATGACGGAACCTGAGTTTGGTCTGATTTTGGGATCTGGTTTGGGAGAGTTAGCTTCTGAAATTGAAAATGCCGTTAGTCTTGACTATGCGGACATTCCAAACTGGGGCCGCTCAACTGTTGTTGGCCACGCTGGGAAATTAGTCTATGGAGATTTGGCCGGGCGCAAAGTCTTGGCACTGCAAGGTCGTTTCCACTTCTATGAAGGAAATCCTCTCGAAGTTGTTACTTTCCCAGTGCGCGTGATGAAGGCTCTCGGTGCGACAGGTGTTATTGTGACCAATGCTGCCGGTGGTATCGGTTATGGGCCTGGTACTTTGATGGCTATTTCAGACCATATCAACATGACGGGTCAAAATCCTTTGATCGGTGAAAACTTGGATGAATTTGGTCCACGATTCCCTGATATGTCTAAATCTTATACACCAGAATACCGTGCAACTGCTCATCAAGTCGCTGATAAGCTTGGCATTAAGCTGGATGATGGTGTCTATATCGGTGTTACCGGTCCAACTTACGAAACGCCAGCAGAAATCCGTGCTTATAAGACACTCGGAGCAGATGCAGTTGGTATGTCCACTGTTCCTGAAGTTATTGTGGCAGCCCACTCAGGCTTGAAAATTCTCGGTATTTCATGTATTACTAACCATGCTGCTGGTTTCCAAGAAGAACTCAACCATGAGGAAGTTGTGGAAGTAACAGAACGTGTCAAAGGTGATTTCAAACGACTACTTAAAGCGATTCTTGCTGAATTGTAATCATGTTAATAGAATTGAGGAGAATTTTTCGAAAAATCCCTTATAATTTTAGATTATTCATAGCAGTAATTCTGCAAGGAATAGTTTCGGGTTTATCTGGTATATTTCTCCATTATCTTTTAGAGCTGGTTGAAGAGATTGCTTTCGGTCAGTCAGAGCATAATACTGGATTCTTGACAGATGGGGTTGCCTCATCACGGATAGGCTTCAGTTTAATAATTGTGGGTATCAGTTCTGCCTTGGTCTGGTATTTCTTGCAAAGAAAAGCAAAGATTTTTTCCATCAAAGCGCAGATGAAAGATGAAACATCACAATACAAACTTCATTTTTTAAAACAGCTAGTTCATTCAATTTGGCAGATTATTGCGGTTGGAGGAGGGGCACCTATCGGTAAGTCAGCTGCGCCACGGGAGATTGGAGCTTTATTTGCAAGACCTATTGCCAATGTTTTTTCTCTTTCCGTGAAGGACCGAATCTTTCTCATTGCCTGTGGAGCTGGTGCGGGTTTAGCGGCTGTCTATCAGGTTCCGTTAACGAGTGTGTTTTTCGTTTTTGAAACCTTGGGGATTGCTTTATCCCTCAAACGATTTTTCTTGGTCGGTTTGACTACCTACGTGTCTACCTATACAGCAGGCCTAGTTATTTCAGATCATGCTCTCTACCAGATTCCATCCATCACATGGTCACTAAGGGAAATGTGGATTATCCCCTTATTACTTCTTTTTCTAACACCTTTGGCTTGGCTTTTTGGTTGCCTAAACAAAGAAGCATCTTCAAATAGAATAAAAGATAAACGGATACTCCTCACTCTTCCCTTAGCTTTTCTTTTCCTTGTTGGTCTGGTAAGTCATTTGCCACATCTACTTGGAAATGGGCGCATGATGGCTCAGGAAATTTTAAATGGTAGCAGTGGTGAGACAGTGCTTCTCATGTTTTTCCTAAAAGCAGTGGTCGTTCTTATTATCCTTTGGGCAGGGGCCTATGGTGGTACTCTTACGCCATCTTTTGCCTTGGGGATGGCTGGAGCTGCTCTCTTGGGCATGAATCTAGGTGATGGCAACCATCCATCTATCTTACTTTTAGGTTCGGTTTGCTTTTTGTCTGTGACCTTGAGGGCTCCCCTGTCTGCAACCGGATTAGTAATAGGCTTTACTGGTCTGGGTTTAGATTCTCTTCCTTATCTATTAGTAACGGCTTTCTTAGCTCATGAATTTGCAAAAGCGTTAGACCGTTTTCCTTGGGCTAACCTATTACGGCGAAAGTTAAAGAATAGAGCAATAAGGTAGGGAACGACAGTTTCTTCTGGTCAGGGCTTTAACTTAGAAGATAGAAAATACTATCAATTTATCAATAACTGTTTGAAACAAAGAAAAGAAGACTCATCGGGGTCTTGATTGAGTCTGATTTTGCCTAACATATAAAATTAAAAAAAGAAAAGTAGAGTGAGGTGTTCAGATGTGAACACGAGCGGGAAACTTTTCTAAAAACACAGAAAGGAAGGGCTTCTGAGTTTAAATTGAACTCGGGCTAGAGGCTTTGTAAAAAAGATAAATCCTCCTAGATGCCTTGCATCTTTGTCGGATTTCCTATTTTTGCTTGGTTCTCTATCGCTATCCTGAATCTTAAAAAAAAGAAAGGTAGAGCGTGTGTTCAAATTTGAACACGAGCGGAAAACTCGGAAAATAGATAATCTGACTGAGAAATCAGGATTTCTCGTCAGATTCCTAATTTTCAGTCGTTTTCTTGTCGCTCTTTGTATCATAAATTATGTCTATCCATATTGCTGCTAAGCAGGGTGAAATTGCTGATAAAATTCTTCTTCCTGGGGATCCTCTTCGTGCGAAATTTATTGCGGAGAATTTCCTTGAAGACGCTGTTTGTTTTAACGAAGTTCGGAACATGTTTGGCTACACTGGTACTTACAAGGGTCAGCGGGTTTCTGTCATGGGAACGGGCATGGGAATGCCGTCTATTTCCATCTATGCGCGTGAGCTGATTGTGGACTACGGTGTGAAAAAGCTGATTCGTGTGGGAACGGCTGGTTCTCTGAATGCAGATGTTCACGTTCGAGAATTGGTTTTGGCTCAAGCAGCTGCAACCAACTCAAACATTATCCGCAATGACTGGCCTCAGTATGATTTTCCGCAGATTGCTAGCTTTGACTTGCTGGACAAGGCTTATCATATTGCCAAAGACTTGGGCATGACGACCCATGTCGGAAATGTTTTGTCGTCAGATGTTTTCTATTCCAACTATTTTGAGAAAAATATCGAGCTAGGCAAATGGGGCGTCAAAGCTGTTGAAATGGAAGCAGCAGCCCTTTACTATCTGGCTGCCCAGCACCAAGTAGATGCTCTGGCTATCATGACCATTTCTGATAGTTTGGTCAATCCTGACGAAGATACGACAGCAGAGGAACGTCAAAATACCTTCACTGATATGATGAAGGTTGGTTTGGAAACCCTGATTGATTAAGCATGAATCTAGATTTAAAAGAGGAAATTCTCTTTGCGATTTCCCGTTATGACTATGCTTATGCCTATAAACTGGCGCAGAAGTTGATGGGAAGTTCCTCGATTGTAACCAGCCTATTGGCTATTCTGGCAGAGCGCAGAGAGCTCAATATTCTGCCAGCCATGGATGAAGAGTTGAAGACTGCCTTGCAGACGCAAAGCGGTTTTCAGCTTTTTTGTCATACCGATTTGGCTGACGAGCAGCTAGCCAACTATCTCTATGATTTGGAAGCCAAGTTGCGCAATGAGCAGATTATTGACTTTGTTCGAGCGGTCAGTCCAGCGATTTATCGAATTTTCATGCGCTTGATTAAGCTAGAAATTCCTGATATTGACCACTTTATCCATAATTCTCGTGAAGCCAGCTATGACCGTTGGAAGTTTGAACGGATGCGGGAGTCGGATTACGCTGCTTTACATGTCTTTCATGCAGAGAGCACGGTCAATTCATCCAGTCTGACAGAGTTGATTTTGCATTTGGATTTGCCAGACTCTGTCAAGGAAGAGGTCAGACAGCTACGGGAGTTGGAGAAGTCAGTCCGAAATCCGCTGGCTCATCTGATTAAGCCTTTTGATGAGGCGGAATTGTATCGGACAACAGGCTTTTCATCCCAACATTTTATGGAGATTTTGGTGGACTTGGCTCGCTTCACAGGGATTGTCTACGATCGGGAACATTTTTATTTTGATGAGGCAAACCGCTTGGTTAGAGCTTTACTGACAGGAGAGGAAAATGAATAAAATAGAACAGTTGCAAGACATGATTGACCAAAGTCAGCATATCGTTTTTTTCGGTGGAGCGGGTGTCTCGACCGAGTCTAATATCCCTGACTTTCGCAGTTCAGATGGGATTTACAGTGTCAAGCTGGGTCGGCATTTAACAGCAGAGCAGCTAGTTTCGCATACCATGTTTGAGCGCTATCCGCAGGAGTTTTTCGACTTTTACAAGAAATACCTGCTCTATCCAGATGCTAAGCCCAATGCGGCTCACGCCTATTTGGCCCATCTGGAGAAGACCGGCAAGCTCAAGGCTGTCGTGACGCAAAATATTGACAGCCTGCACGAAATGGCTGGTTCAAAAAATGTCCTCAAGTTGCACGGCAGTGCGGATAGGAATTTCTGTCTAGACTGTCAGCGATTTTACGATTTAGAGGCTTTTCTAGCTCTGCCTGGAATAGTGCCTTACTGCCCTGACTGCAGCGGCGTGATCAAGCCCGATGTGACCCTCTATGAAGAGCCCTTGGATATGGAGACTTTCCAGCAAGCTGCGCAGGCCATTCATCAAGCCGACCTGCTGATCATCGGGGGCACATCTTTGGTGGTCTATCCCGCAGCCAGTCTCATCCAGTACTTTGCTGGCAAGCATCTGGTCGTTATCAACAAGACCAGCATTCCACAGGACAAGCAAGCTGACGTAGTCATTGAGGGTAAGATAGGAGAAGTATTGGGGAAGTTGAAACATTAGAAAAAACACCTGAGATAGCTTTTTCAGGTGTTTTTTGCTTTCGTTCAGGAGGAATCTTCTATAGAAAATCTTGTGACTATGCTATAATAAGATAAAGAACTCAGGAGGTCTCTATGAAGAAATTAAACAGGAATAAGAAGCTGATTTTAGCTGGAATTATTGTCGTAGTGATTGGATATATTGGATTGCGCTACTACCTTAAGCCAGAGTGGTTTGATTGGGGAAATACTTATTATCCAGTATATAACTATAAAGTAAAGCATATTCAACCTAAGAAAAAAGTGATTAAGGATTTGAATATTGAATTTGTACATAAAGGAAATGAAGAGCTACCTCAAGGTCAAGAGTGGACCGAGGGAATCTTATCGAATTGGGATGAGTACAATGAACAACAAATTTTGCATGTTACTTTTACCGACGGTAGTAAGTCTGATATTCCGTTAAGAGAGCCTATTGGAATTGGTCCATCATTTAGTAATAATTTGTTAAATGATTCCATTTATCAAAAGTTAAGCTTTCGTTTTCCAGAATTTAAGTCACATAATATCAAAGAAACTAGAAAAGTCATTGATAGATTATTGTTTCTTTATGCGGGGGATACTCTTTATCAGGTTCCAGAAGCTAGCAGTGAAATTTCTTATCAGTTAAAAAATCCTAAAACAGGTGAAATGCAGACCTATTATGAATATGGGAACAAACCCGATTTTAGTTGGACCCCCATTTTCTTTACGAGTTCGAAAGAACCTTCAGATAACGAATTAGATTTTTTTGAAGATTATCAAAAACGATCTAGGGGTAACTACTGGGATAGATACTATAATCTTTATAACAATCGGTTAACTCATAAATCCCATCGTTCTTACACCAGGATATTTTACTCAGACGACTTGACTAATCTGCCTCTAAGTGTTAGCACGACAGGGAGCCAGTTTAAAATGACCATTACGCATTCTTATATTGTCGAACGTATTGACAATAAGGACTATAAGGTTAAGTCAACTTCAAAAACCTATACAGATAAAAATAAAGCGGAATACATAACTGAAGTTTTAAATCAAATTTAAAAAGAATCCAGATAGCTTAAACAAGCATCTGGATTTTTTCGCTTTAAGGATATAGTTTTGATAGAGTTTCCTTGAATTCATTAGGGATCCATAGAGTTCCACGGTAATATGTGCCATTTCTGAGATTCTGCAACTCATCTTTATATAAGTATATACGATTAGTTTTTTTCTCCTTATTTTTTTCAGGAGGCGTATTTTTTATAATCGTTGGTATTTCAGCAATTATTTTCTGAAATACTGCTTTGTAATTATTACCAAGCTCTTTTTTTAATTGATTTTCTCTTTCATCAATTTTTCTATTTAGTTCTTCCATGTTTGGTTCATCCCAATGATAAGTGATCGTGAAAGAATGGCTAGAAGAACCAGCTTCGGTCATTTCAACTTTCCAATCTTTCCAATCCTTTATATAAGTATCCCAAAAGGCTTGAAAAATGGCTTTCTTCTCTTCATCCGAAGGAGTGTAGTATGGTTTTACGTTAGAAAAAATATCAGTGGTGAGAGAGGACTGGTTGATAATATTATCGTAGAGTGCTGCTGTAACATCGTCTTGTAGGTGTTTCTTTATATATGTTTCAACAACTTGGCTTGGATTTTCAGTGTCTGAATTCTGGGTAGGAGTATGAAAGTCAACACTGTATTCCTTATCGTTAGTTTGGTTGTTATATACAAGTTGATATTTTTTTGCTGCTTCTCCTAAAAACCAGACCTCGCAAGTCCCATCCGAGTTCTTTTTGAATTCTTTAATAGGTATTTGTGAACCTTTGTCATCATACAACTCAAAATCTACTCCAGAATAAAGGTCATTTTCCTTTATATTAAATTTCACATAGTAACTATCTCCAGCTTCTTCTAAGCTTTTCACAGAATTTTCAGTGTTAGACAAGCCACTGTTGCTATCAATAATAGCGATAGTTGGGACAGACTTAATCAAAGTAGGGATAGGATGAATATTGAAATAGACAATGAATGTAAGGATAAGAAATGTTAAAACTATCTTAACTGTATGCTTTGATTTCATTCCTTCTTCTTGCTCCTTGTCTTATTATAGTATCTGGGCTCATTTATCAAACTGTACTTCCTCAATCAGGTACTCGATAAAGCGCTCGCCCATCTTGGACAGGCTGGCTTTTTCGTGCTGGATGTAGACCAGCTCGATCGGGTCATCGATGTCTAGAGGGATGGAGACGATATTATCCCCGTTGAGGTTGCTGTTGAGAATACCGGTGGCGATGGTGTAGCCGTCCAGACCGATCAAAAGATTAAAGAGGGTTGCACGGTCGCTGACGACGATAGATTTTTTATGGTGCTCCTGAGAGAGAATTTCCTCGGAAAAGTAGAAGGAGTTGTGAGTTCCTTGGTCATAGCTGAGATAAGGGAAATCTTCTAAATCTGACAGTTGTACCAGCTTTTTCTTGGCCAGCGGATTGGATTTGCTGACAAAGATATGGGGCTGTGCTGTGAAGAGGTGGGTCGCAATTAGATGGCTATCATCTAGCATTTTAGAGAGGACATCACGGTTATAGCTGTTGAGGAAGAGGACACCAATCTCGCTGCGGAAGTTCTTCACATCATCAATGATTTCCCAAGTCCGAGTTTCCCGTAGAAAGAGCTCGTATTTTTCCATATCGCTTTTTTTAAGCAGGGAGACAAAGGCATTGACTACAAAGGCATAGTGCTGGGCAGAGACGCTAAAAAGCTCGCGGTGGGCGACAGGATTTTTGTATCGCTCCTCTAGAAGCTGAGTCTGCTCCACCACTTGGCGGGCATAGGAAAGAAACTCCATGCCGTCCTTGGTCAAGGTGATTCCTTTGGGATTACGAATGAAAATCTCGATGCCCATTTCATTTTCCAAATCTCGCACAGCGTTGGACAAGCTAGGCTGGGTGATAAAAAGTTGCTTGGCAGCCTCGTTCATGCTGCCGGTCTCGACGATTTTGATAATGTAATGTAATTGTTGAATTCTCATAGGTCTATTTTATCATATTAGCATTGACAAAACACTGTTTAAGTTGTAGAATATTTTAAATTTAACCTTTAATCAAGTCCAGTGAGGCTGCAAGGTAGGAAAAACGGTATAAGGGGCAATTTGACTGCCTTGTTTTTTGCGAAACCTTGCTGCGGCGAGGTTTTTTCTTGTAGAAAGTGAGGTTGTCATGGTTAGTGACAGTTGTAAAAAGAGATTTGGCAAGATTATGCTGGAGCAAATGGAGCTGCTGGAGCAAGTAGAAATTGCGCCTCAGATTTTTTCGATGCGCCTGAAAGGCCAGATGGTGAGCCAGATGCAGGTCGGGCAATTCCTGCATATCCGAGTGCCAGATGATAGCAAGCTGCTGCGGCGTCCGATTTCTATATCGGAGATTGACCGAGAGCAACGTATCTGCCGGCTCATTTATAGAGTTGAAGGTGGCGGGACGGCCATTTTCTCTCAGCTGCCTGTCGGTAGCTATCTTGATGTCATGGGGCCTCAGGGGAATGGCTTTGATTTGTCTCCTGTAGAAAAGGGCGACAAGGTCTTGATTATCGGAGGTGGTATCGGTGTGCCTCCTCTCTTGCAAACGGCCAAAGAACTGCATGCTAAGGGTGCCCACGTTACAGCAGTATTAGGCTTTGCCAATCAATCTGCGGTTATTTTGGAAGAAGAATTTCGTGAGTGTAGTCAGTTGTTTATCACTACAGATGATGGGACTTATGCTCAAAAAGGCTATGTATCAACCATTGTCGACAAGCTGACAGAAGAGTTTGCTGCGGTATATTCTTGTGGGGCGCCCGGTATGCTCCAGTATGTGGATCGGAAATTTCACGATCATCCCCATGCCTATCTCTCAATGGAGTCTCGCATGGCTTGTGGCATGGGCGCCTGCTATGCCTGCGTCGTTCATGTAGCAGGTCAGGATGAAGCGGTTAATAAGCGGGTCTGCGAAGACGGACCAGTTTTTGAGACTGGAAGCATCGTGCTTTAGGAGGATAAGGAAATGACTGAAAATCGTTTGAAAATTTCTCTGCCAGGATTAGAGCTGAAAAATCCAATCATTCCAGCTTCAGGCTGTTTTGGTTTTGGTCAAGAATATGCCAAATACTATGATTTGTATCTACTGGGCTCTATCATGATCAAGGCGACGACGCAACATCTTCGCTTTGGCAATCCAACGCCCCGTGTGGCTGAGACGCCAGCTGGTATGCTCAATGCTATCGGCCTCCAAAATCCAGGTGTTGATGCCGTTTTGGCTGAAAAACTTCCTTGGCTGGCTCAGCACTATCCAGATTTGCCGATTATTGCCAATGTGGCTGGTTTTTCCAATGAAGAATATGCTTATGTATCTGGAAAAATCTCCCAAGCTCCCAATGTCAAGGCGATTGAGCTCAATATTTCCTGCCCCAATGTGGATCATGGCAATGCGGGGCTTTTAATCGGGCAAGTCCCTGAGCTCGCCTATGAAGCGGTAAAAGCAGCAGTTGCTGCCTCCCAAGTCCCAGTCTATGTCAAATTAACCCCCAGCGTGGCAGATATTACCCAAGTGGCCAAGGCGGCAGAAGATGCGGGCGCGAGCGGTCTGACCATGATCAATACCTTGGTGGGCATGCGTTTCGAACTGAAAACGAAGCGGCCAATCATTGCCAATGGAACGGGTGGCATGTCTGGTCCAGCTGTCTTTCCTGTGGCTCTCAAGCTGATTCGTCAAGTCGCTCAGTTTACCAAACTGCCAATCATTGGCATGGGCGGAGTTGACTCAGCAGAGGCGGCGCTGGAGATGTTTATCGCCGGTGCGTCAGCTATCGGCGTTGGAACGGCGAATTTTACCGATCCGTATGCCTGCCCCAACATTATAGAAAAGCTTCCGCAAGTTATGGATAAATATGGCATTGAAAGCCTAGAAAGCTTGAGAAAAGAAGTCAGAGAAAATTTACTTTAAGCTCGATTTTCTCTTGACAAACTTCCCAGTAAATTATAGAATGTTTAAGATAAAACCTTTAAAGAAGTCCAGAGAGGCTCTAAGGCACATACGTTTAAAATGGTAGATTCTGCCACATTTTCGTGTAACCTTGCTCTCGGGCAAGGTTTTTTCTTTGATTGTAATTATCTTTATAGTAAGTAAAAAGCAAGGAGAAGAACTGCATGCGTGAAGAACGTCCTATTATTGCCCTAGACTTTCCATCTTTTGATGATGTCAAAAACTTTCTGGAACATTTCCCTGAAGATGAAAAACTGTACGTCAAGATCGGCATGGAATTCTTTTATGCCATTGGTCCAGAAATTGTGCATTATCTGAAAGGCTTGGGACATAGTATTTTCCTCGATTTGAAATTGCACGACATCCCTAATACGGTGCGTTCCGCTATGTCTGTTTTGGGAACATTTGGGATTGATATGGTGACGGTTCATGCTGCTGGTGGCGTTGAGATGATGCGGGAAGCCAAAAAAGTTCTCGGTGACAATGCGAAGCTGGTAGCGGTGACCCAGTTGACTTCAACTAGCGAAGAAGACATGCGCGACTGCCAAAATATCCAAACAACTGTGCAGGAGTCGGTTGTTAATTATGCCCGCAAGGCCAAGGAAGCTGGGCTGGATGGGGTTGTTTGTTCAGCCTTAGAAGTTGAGCTGATTAAGGAAGCTACGGCTGACGATTTTCTTTGCGTGACGCCGGGTATTCGGCCAGCAGGTGCTGAAATCGGTGACCAAAAGCGGGTCATGACGCCACAGGAAGCCCACCAGATTGGTAGTAATTATATTGTAGTTGGTCGTCCGATTATTCAAGCTGAAAATCCTTGGGATGCCTATCACGAGATTAAGAAACAGTGGAATAGCTAATTAAGAATTTTAAATGAAACGAATAACAGATTTATAAGGAGTGAAAAATGACTTTAGCCAACGATATTGCACGCGACTTGTTGAAAATCAAAGCAGTTTACTTGAAACCAGAGGAGCCTTTTACTTGGGCCTCTGGAATTAAATCACCGATTTACACAGATAACCGAGTGACTTTGGCCTATCCAGAAACTCGGACTTTGATTGAAAATGGCTTTGTTGAAAAAATCCGTGCGGAATTTCCAGATGTGGAAGTGATTGCGGGTACGGCAACGGCGGGTATTCCTCACGGTGCTATCATTGCCGACAAGATGAATCTGCCTTTTGCTTATATCCGCAGTAAACCAAAAGATCACGGGGCGGGCAATCAAATTGAAGGTCGGGTAGCTCCTGGTCAAAAGATGGTTGTCATTGAAGATTTGATTTCCACTGGTGGCTCTGTTTTGGATGCTATTGCGGCAGCCAAGCGTGAAGGAGCAGATGTGATTGGTGCTGCAGCCATTTTCACCTATGAATTGCCCAAGGCGGATAAGAACTTTGCGGATGCAGGTGTGAAATTGGTGACCTTGTCAAACTACACAGAGCTTATCCACTTGGCTGAGCAAGAGGGCTACATCAATGCAGAAGGATTGGCTTTGCTGAAGAAGTTCAAAGACGATCAAGAAAACTGGCAAAATTAAGAAGGTACGAGGAGGCGGGACAAGGATGTTCCAGTCTCCTTTTTAGGATTTAGGTGGACTTTGCTCACTTTTTAAAATAGCAAAAAGTGCTTGATTTTGTTATAATAAAGCCATGTCTAAGATTTATCGTATCACCTTTTTGATCTTGCACAAAATCATGCTGATACTGAGCCTTCATTGGTTGTTTACAGCTATATTTCATGTGTCGCAGTTGAGTAGTTTGGCTCTGATTTTGTTTGGAGTCTTGGCCTTTCTAGCGGATCGCTATCGGCTTCAACTCAAGAAGTCTTATCAGTTTCTAATGAGGCATAAGCTGGCAATTGTCTTTGGAGCTTTCCTTTTTCAGCTCATCATGCTCTTATCGGCTGAACTTTTGATTAGGCGGGATGCAGCAGTGGTTTTTACAGGGGCTTTCAAGTATCTGAAGGAGTCATCCATTTCCAGCTACCTGACGCGCAATCCTAATAATCTGCCCCTCTTTCTCTATGAGCGTTTTTTCTTTAACCTTTTTGGTGAAGCAGCTCTCTGGATTATGCAGGGACTCAATCTTTTTTACGTCAATATTGCGACTTGGATCCTCTACAAAGGCTGTCAGCGGTATTTTTCGCAGGCTACAGCAAATGCGGTTTTCAGCCTTTATGTGGCCTTGGTCGGATTCTCGCCTTACTACATGTCCATGTACACAGACATTCCCCCCTTGCCTTTGATTAGTCTACAGATTTTTCTAGCTCTGAGTTTAATTGAAAATAAGGGGAATAGTCGCCAAATCATTGCTAGAAGCCTTTTATTAGGGCTTCTGACCAGTCTTGCCTTTTTGATTCGTCCGACAGTGATGATTCTGCTGATTGCTGTTTTTGGAGTTCTGTTCTTGAGACAAAACTGGAACAAGTTTTTCTTGACTGCAGCGGTCTTTGCTCTAAGCTTTTCAGCAGGCTACCTTCCACTTCATTATAGTCTGGCTCACCAGACAGAAGTGCCGATTATCCAAGGCCAAGGGCTGGCCAAAGGGCCACTGCTTTTCATCAATCTGGGCCTAACCAATATCGGTCACGATCAGGAAGACATGAAGGAAGGGCTCTTGCAATACGTGGAACCTGATAAGCGGGCTGACTACAATAACGGTATGTTTGCCAAGGAAAATGTCATCAAAGAAATCAAGCGTCGTCTGAAAGAATACACTCCGCTGACCTTTCTACAGCACCTGTATTATAAACACTCTTTGACAGTTGCCGAAGGAAACTTGGGTTGGCTCTATCGCAGTGTTGAAAATGAAAAGACACCTTATATTTCACCGCTTTATGAGTTCACAAAAGACAATGCATTTGCTCAGTTTATCCGTGACTTTTTCCTCAATTCTGATAAGGATAGTTTTCGATTTTATTCGCTGCTCAAGCAGGCAGTTTGGATTGTCATGGCTTTGGGGCTGGTCTTTGCCCTTTGGAAATATCGCCCAAATGATTCCTTGAATTTCTTAATTTTGGCAGTCTTTGGTGGCCTCCTCTTTCTGCAGATTTTCGAAGGAGGCAAGACGCGATACCTGATTCAGTTTTTGCCACAGATTCTGATTTTGTCAGCTGTGGGATTGACTCAATATCCGCTCGACTTGACTCGCATGAAATTTTGGGAAAAGAAGATCTAACTAGACTTGTCAGCTTAGTTGCCCGTAAGTATGGAATGTAAAATAAAAAGGAGACATATATGCAGCATTCAGCTTGGCATGCTTTGATTAAGGAGCAGCTGCCAGAAGGTTATTTTGCAAAAATCAATCATTTTTTAGACGAAGTGTATGCTTCAGGTACCATTTACCCACCTCGGGAAAAGGTGTTTAATGCAATTCAGACGACGGATTTAGCGGATGTTAAGGTGGTTATTTTGGGGCAGGATCCCTACCACGGACCGAGACAGGCACAGGGCTTGAGTTTTTCGGTGCCTGATGACATTCCAGCTCCGCCTTCTTTGCAGAATATTCTTAAAGAACTGGCAGACGATATCGGAGTGAAGGAGTCGCATGATTTGACTTCTTGGGCCCAGCAAGGAGTTCTCTTGCTCAATGCTGGTCTGACAGTGCCTGCTGGCCAGGCCAATGCGCATG
>ERZ772962.734-NODE-734-length-17989-cov-4.724824_pt1 | contig 17989 bp, 12 predicted proteins | sample MGYA00580676_ERZ772962 | MGnify/ENA primary metagenome ERZ772962 (study PRJEB29015, sample SAMEA2738049) | human oral metagenome | biome: human oral; feature: human-associated habitat; material: saliva | place: China | collected 2230 ...
AAGTGCAAGAAAACGTTAGTCCCGACCTTGCCAAGATGGGTATTGAAGTTATCGCATTTACAGTTCAAAGTTTTGAAGATCAAAATAACGTAATTCTCGATCTCGGTGTTGATAATATTGTTGCGATCAAGAAAGACGCTGCAATCGCTCGTGCTATTGCGGAACGTGAAGAAAAAGAAACTAAAGCTGAACAAGATCGTCTCGCCAACGAAGCTCGTGTAGCTGCTGACCTTGAAATTTCACAACGTCAGACCGAATTGACCATTAAACAAGCTGAACTTCAAGCCAAATCAGACGCTGAAATTGCTAAGAGTGGCGCTGTTCTTGAAATTGAGACAGAGCGTCAACGTAAAACTATCGAGTTTGAGCGTTCGCAAGCTGATATCACGAAACAAGAACAAGAAGCGCTTATCGCTGAAAAAGGCGTTGAAGTTCAACGTCAACGTTTGGCTGCTGAGATTAAAGCTAAAGCTGACGCAGAAAAATACAAGAAAGAACGTGAAGCTGAAGCCCAACTTACACTTAGCCAACGTGAAGCTGAAGCTGAATTGTACCGTGTACAAAAAGAATCTGAAGCTCAAGAACGCCGTGCTGAATCTAATCGCCGTCAAGCAGAAGAAGAAGCTAAGGGTATTGAAGCTAAAGGACGTGCAGAAGCGGAAGCAATTCGTCTTCGCCTAGAAGCTGAAGCTGAAGGTTTAGAGAAGAAAGCAGAAGCCCTTGCTAAAATGGATAAAGCTGGTATTGCTCAAATGTACTTCGAGGTTCTCCCTCAAGTTGTTGCAGCGGCAACTCAACCACTTGCTAATGTTGATAGTATCACAATGTACGGTGAAGGTAACAACTCTAAGATGATTGGTGATATTATGACAAGTATCAGTACCATCAACGAAGGTTCTGGAATGGACATCCGACAACTTCTAAGTGGATTAGTTGGAGCCAACATCACTGGAAATGCGATTGGACGACAAATCAAATCTGCAACAGTTGAAGAAGTTCCAGCAACTCCTGAAGTTGTTTCAGAATAGTAGAATTAAGAGAATCCAAACGGGTTCTCTTTTTTTCTCTTATAATTGAAGAAAATAAGTTTAACACTTTTAGAAAGAAGGAAAATAATGGTAAAAAACACAAAGGATAACAACTTTTTTATCCTAAATCAAGCTGAAAAGGCCATTGATGATTGCAAGTTTATTTTTGGCGACTTAGAGGTTTTGAAAGAAAGTGGTGGTGAAGACCTCATTTCCGTTCACTACTCTCGACTTTTAAACTCTTATTTGTTTAAAAATGAAAACAGTTACAAAAATAGCTATGATTTGATTGATAAATATATCAACAGATTGAACTCGGATTGTACGCCTTTGGGTTTATATTTGGATATCGAGTTTTATGTCAATCATCCTATCGACAAGAAAAAGACAATTCTAAATAACTTTTTAAAGAAGACTTTGAAATATTTCACTTTAAATCAGTTAACAAAGGATGTTGTTGATACCATCTATCTTGAAGCAGACAAGGATGATTTACAATTCGTTGTTCGAAAAAGAACTGATAGGTCAGTGGATCTTGATGATGATGAATTTGTGGATGAAATTTTGAAATCTAACGGTCGATTTTTGGAGTGGTTGAGAGGTCTTAGTGATAGTAAACATTATAAATTATCCAGCTATTTAAATCTACTATCAAAATCTGAACGTTTTGAAAAAAACAATCTATTTATTGATACAGATTATCTTGAATGGGTTAAGACTAATTCAATTAAAAATTTTGAGTACGAAATTTCTAAAACGATTACTCCACGAAATTATTATCCAACCGATTGGCTAGATTACGAAAATGGAATCAAAAATCTACCAAAAGATTATATTCGAGATAATATTCTAAAGCCTGAATATGCTTCCAAGCTTCAATTGGATTATGGATTAGTTCAGTTGATATATAAGTATCACGGGTTTGAATGTGCCACAGATGAATTTTGGAAAAATTTCCAAACAAAACGACAATGCTCCTTTATTCACGACTTTTACTATGCAAATTCTGAAAATAAAGATGATTTCGTTTATTTGATTGTCGATATTGAAAATGAATTTGGAGTTAAAAAGCAAGTTGATCTTGATACCGTAGAGTTTAGAGAATTATCCAAAGCAAAATCAAAAAATAGTAGAACTAAATTTATGATTGGGTTGGTAAAAGCTACAGATACATTAATTCAACTTGAAAGCAAAAAATTCTTTGATTTGATCGAAGGTACAAACCGCTTATTCGATTTCATCTCTGAATTTTATACAGCAATTCTTGATTACGATTCTTTAATTGTTAAAGATGAGAATTACGATAAGATTATCAAAGCAATCGAGGCTTTAATAAAATTAAAATAAAAAAAGAAAAGGGGCAAAACCTCTTTTCTTTTTGTGTTTCAGACAAATACCACCATCGCCTTGTAGCAATCCGGTTTGTCCGGGAAGCGAACTAGCGACACCTCCTTGTTTGTAATCCTTCGTGTGCTAAACTTGATATTTTCAAAGCTACTCTCATCTAAGTAAACGACGTAAAGTCGGTTACAGATATCACCCTTTTCAAGTCGGTAAACATCTTGATTTTCAAATAGACTTTGTGCAAGTTTATTTGGATTTTTACGTGCAGCCTTCACAGCCTCATCGTGCGATTCATAATCCTTTTCAAACATAGCTCCGAGGCTACGGGAAACCTTTTGGTCGTATGGTACGCCATCAACAAAATAGTCCAAACCAGCACTATGCTTCAGCGTTGGGAACACTTCCGAATTGTTTTTAAAAATCTCATACTCGATAAAATCATTTCGTAGTGCGTTGAAGTGTGTTACGCTAAGTTGATTAAGTGCCATATCCACTACTAGTTTCTCACGTGTTCGGCGAGAAATACAGTAACGACGATTAATTTGCTGAATGGTTTGATCCAAGTTACCTTGACGATTGGCCCAGAAATTATCCTGTTGCGATTCCAAACGATAATTACGCTCTGCCGTTCGATACTGATTGTACTTGTCATACTTGTACTTACCGTTGGGCAATACTGTCATCAGTTCATTTCGTGCGAATTGGAGTGCAATATTGTAGTCCCAATGCTCGATAATGATATCGTATGCTTTAGCTTTAGGAATCCGAAACAGACCCTTATTCTTTCCAGTTTTTAGTTTATAAGGTTCCTGGTCGCCACCGGCAAGAATAAACAACTTTTCAGCCAAATCCTTTGCAGTTTCAGTTGTAAAAATCTTTTTAACCGTGTATCGATTGATTTCTTTCTTAATGTTCTGGGATAGCTTCTTCTCTTCTGTCTTACTCATCAGAATCACTTCCCTTCTTAATCAGTTTAAGCAAATCATTCCAATCTTTTACAGGTACAGTCCGTGAATCCGGTTTTTCTCTAATAGACTTAGGAAAATGTTCCTTAAACAGATCATAAGCCCCATCACCCGCTTCATCATTATCAGTTGCGATTATTAGCTGTAATTCCTTAAGATTTAAACCAAATCCAGTAGTTAGTTGTTCGATGATTCGTTCAACCTTTGTTAATGATCCACCGATTGCAACATACATAGTTTTTGATTCGGATTTTGGAATATTGTAAGGAATCTTATCTCGTACAGAATCAGAATAACCGATTAGTTCCACGTAGGATAATAGGTCGATAACACCCTCGCAAAAGACAATCCGCTCTACATCTTTAAGAGAATCACAGTCCTTTCCAAGGATATAAAAGAACCCTTTAGATCCTGGCATATTTAATCGAATGCGATTGCCATCTTTGTCAGGGTGTGTCCCGATAACCTCAGCTCCGATACGATTCCCGTCCTTATCCAGTTGCAAAAAGACTAAGTTTCCAGAGGCGTTTTCTAAAATAAGTCCTCGTTTGAATACAACATCCACTAACATTTCATTTAGTTTGCGTTCATCAATCAGATACTCTTTAGTTTGCCAAGCGTTCGGGTCATACACGATCTCGTCGAAATTGGAATCTTCTGCAATTTTCAGATCAACCTCTTTAAGTTTGTAAGACTTTCCGTTTGTCTTTCCGCCTAAGAAATTAAGTGCTGCTTTTTTGTCAACGATTCCCTGTTTCATCAAATAGGTTACAAGAGTATCGACCCCACGGCCACCTTCTTTTGTTGACCATCGGAACCAAGCGTCTTTGTATTCACCTTCAAGAGTGATTTGAAGTGAGTCGTGATCAACTAACTGAGCATTTCGTCCTTTCACAATATACGGAACTCCAAGGATATCAAGTGCTGCTAGTGTTTTTGAAAATACTTTCTTTGTTTTTACCATTTTATTCCCTCTTTCTAGAGTGCGGTATACACTCAATATCAATATTTTTAAAATTATAGAAGAATAAACAAGACTGTTATAATTAAAGAAAAAATAGTAACTTTAAAAGTTACAGAAAGAAGGTAATAATGAAACAAAGCAAAAACAGCATTTTATCTCTATATCTCCAGCATATTAGAGATTTGGTTGTAATGTTAGGTAATCCTAGCGATTGGGAGTTTGTTATTGGCGATATCGATGTTATTGATGATGGCAACAAGAAAAAGTTGTATTTCATTAATGAAAAATCCAAAAAAATTGAAATCGCAAACGCCCAACAAAACAATTTTTACAACACAAAGTATAGACCTGATGGTTTAGAATCTTTATCTACTGGTCTAAGTGTCATCGCTGATTTATCTGGTAATAACAATAAGGAAAATCGGATTTCAAAATTAAAGAGCATTTTGATTGAGGAGTTATCAAATGTTTATGACGATGGTACTAAATTTAACAATGAAGGCTTGAATAAGCAGTATAGCACGATCAGCAATGAAATTAACTATATTGACTATGTTACTAAATTTCAATCAATTGATTCAATCATTAATTATGATGATAATTCAGGGCTTGAAAAAATCCTAGTAGACAAACTAAAGAGTGTTTTGGTTTCATCTCCAGCAGCCTCTTGGTCTAATATTTTAAAAAATCAAAAAAATGAGCACGAAATTAATTACAGCTCTAAGGTTCTACTATCTTTTTTTGGGAAGGATACGATTATTGACTCTATTCGTGAATATGTCAAAATTGATTTTGTCGAAGACGTTCGTTACAGAGATAGTGATATTGTTTATATTTTAAAATATATCAAATCTTTTTGTCAATTTAAAAAGAATCACCGAGATGAATTTGAAGAACTTTTAGACTTTTGTTTTTATAAATACGCAAACTCTCTAATATCAGATTCAAACATCGAAGATGATAAGTATCTCCGCTTTAATGCAGAATTAATTAGATTGTTGGATTTTGTTGAATTTAAACCAAATTCAACTTATGGAGTGGACGAAGACTTTTTGGATGATTTGATCAGTAGATTAGTTATTGCACTTAAAAAAGTTCTCAGCGGAAAGAATAAACCTATCTGTTTATTCCAGGATTTTTCTGGGGAATTGTCGAATGATTGGGCTCATAAGTTCACAGGTTATCATTCAAGCTCGACTCTTGACGATTTAAGAAAAACACTTATCAGTCTAAAGATTTATAATAAATTTTTAGAAAAACTCCTTGAAATCAAGGATGATGTTAAGTTTGCCTACAAGAACTTCTCGTTAGTAGATATTTTTACTCTTAAAACTTTTGGTCTAAGTGGAGGAGAGGGGTTATCAAAAATCAATAATGAGCTCCGATTCTATTCTGAATCAGAAACAGCAAAAAATTTCTTACTTGAACATCAAAAGTCTTGTGAGTTATTTTCTCAATTAGTTTCAGAAGACTCTATCGATCTTCAAGTATACAAGATGGATATTGAATTTCTAATTAAAAAGATGGAGCTTATGGCAAAATCTGATTATGGAAAATTAGAACCTAAAGTGGAATTTTCTAAAATTTTAGATGATTCAACATTTTCTTTGGATGACGAGGAGGAGCTTGACTGGTCTGATGATTATTGGATGGTTAAGGATGATTCGACATTCAAAAAGATCACCTTTTAAAACAAAAAACAGCTTAACAGCTGTTTTTTTTTATTTAGATAAAATTCTTCTTTTCCAAGAATTTCAAACCATCAATAATGTTGTTAATAGATTTTATTTTTTTACTTAAAATAGATCTATTTTTCTTGTCCTTGATTTGCTGTTCTATCGATTTATCTTTATCAACTAAATTATTGATACCTTTATAAATTTTTAGAAAAATATAATAATTCAAAAGTTCTTTTGAACAGATTACTTTATCAACCTCTCCAAAAATTGGAACATAAAAATCCTCTATTTTTCTATCCGATAAATAAGCGAGCTCTTCTGAAAGACCTTTTATTTCCAGGATACCTTCTTCAATAAATTCAGTCCAAAGTCCCACGTCAATATTTTTATTGTATTCGGTTATTTTTTCGTAAATAAAATCATTCTCTTTGTCGTAATGATTTTGTAGGCAAAAGTCTAGAATAAATTTAAATTGATTTTTCTTAAACAAATCCAGATAGTATTTATCATCTAAAAAATAAACAGATAGATAATCAACAAAAAGAGAAAAATTGAATGCGTTGAGTGTTGGAGTTGAACCCTTTCTCTTGTGATAATCGATAAATTTATTTAAAAAGTTGCAAACATCATCTCTTGTCTCAAATAAATCCATCAAGATTCCATCAATAACAAGTTCATCGATTGGATATCCAATTTTACAGAAAAACGAATCCCAATTTTTTTCATTTTGTAACAATTCTAATGTCAATCCTGTTAAGGAGAAGTCTTTTGTTTCCGCATTATTATAATACCAACTGAGAGCCCCGTAAAATTCCTCTGAGCACTCATCCAAGAAAAATTTTGCAAAATGATCCACAAATTTTATCCGAATATCCTCATTGTATGGATATTTAGAATTTTCTTCGTCTGATAAGGGAATTATATTTAAAATCTTCATACGCTTTTTATTACCCTCATCGCCTTGTGATGAGTTTTTAAAAATATTCATCAGATTAAATGCGTGCTCATCAACAACAGAATTTAATGATGTTGCACGATTCCGCAACTCAATACGAAGAGTTTCAATGGATACGTGATCGCTACAAGATAAAATATCATTCAGACTGTTCCCGTAAGAAACTGCAACAAATCTATCAAGTGGGTAATCAAAACTCTTTGATGTTAGGTAGAAATTATTGTCTACAAAACAAAACAAAATGATTGGTGAGTTTCCGCCAACGCCAGCCTCTACTATTGATTTTGGGAAGAGATTTTCTGTTGGTAGCAATAATTTTGCACCGTTATTAACAGCGTCAAGAACCATCTTGTCTATTTCCAACCGAAAATTTCCTGTTTCTTTCATTTTAATACCTTCTTTCTACTGAAATAAATTCAGATTTATTATTTCTTAAATTATAAAAGTAAATTCAATTCTATTATAATTTAAGAAATATATTTTGCTGTTGTTATTACAGCTAGAAAGAAGGAAAAAATGGTAGTAAATTCTACTTTAATCAAAGATGATCGCCGTGTTCTTGCGATTAAGGAATTGTCTGGATTACTTAAAGATAAGAATTACAATTTTGACCAAGAATGTGTCGATAATTTGGTTAAACGATTTAATCAAAATGTATCTAGCGGGACCGCCACTTACCCCTGTAAGAATATTAAATTTAAAACTCATTACGTCTGGTACTCTTTTAAGGAGAAAAAGTTTTTTGTTTTCGCAGAGGATTGTTACGGTTATTCTTATCCGGATCCCAAATATCTATCTTTGGATCTTTTAATGATTGGAAAATTAGATATCGATAAAAAAAGAATCAACAAGGGCTTTGTAGAGCTTTACGAAATTAAAGAATACACTTTATTTATCAAAGATGAAGAGTTGGTCGAGAAGTATGTACAAAAGCTTTTGATTACTTTTACAACAAAACAGCTGAAAGACTTGTCTCAAAAATTATTGTTGGAGAACTCAACATTCTATTCTGAATTGAATGAGGAAAGAACACTAGTTCCTTTAAAGGCAATATACAATTTGAGTGGCACCAGCGTGTATTATTTGTATAATACACCATTAATTTTAATGACCAAAGAAGAACGTGAATCGGTTTACAATCTATTAATAAGGAAAAATATTAACAAATTGCAGTTTGGTAGAAAATTTAGTTTTTCTTATACCGAGGATGAAAATTACACCTCCTCCTTTAAGGAAGAAGTTGAAAATTTCTTGGAAAATACTCGTTCTGTAATGATTGAATCTTTTGTTGATTATGGTAAAGGATATGATGAAAAATTCTCATTATTAAAAATAACAAAAGAGTTTATTTTTAATACTTACGAAGAATTGTTTTTTAATTCTAAGGTAATGGAATATTCTAAAGATGATTCCGTTTTTAAAATTAAGAATCATATTAAAGATGAACTTATTTCAGATCAGTTGTTGTTGTTTACTGACTTTTTGCAGCAGATAGGATCACACAATTTTAACAAAAATCGTGGAACATTATTGTATACGTTAATGAAATTCTTATCTGAGAATTTTGATGAATCTACTATGAATGTATTGGCTTCAAAAATATTGGATACCGAGGCCAACAATTCAACCTACAAGATGGAATCCATTCGGGAAAAACTTAAAATTTTTATAACAGAACATTTTATAGATTTATTTTTTGGAAAACTAATTAAATCTAATAAAGAAGAATTTTTGAATGAGATTTACATCTTTGATAAAGAGAGTACATCATTTAGTTTACATATCAATAGAAATGTTGAAACGTTCAAAAAAATTAAGAGTATTTTTCATAAAAAGGTCGGATTGCCTTTAAAACCTCTAAATTACCTTGACGTGATGGAATTTGAATTTCTTAATGTAAATAGTTTACCTTCTAATAGAATTGACAAATGGGAAATTTGTTTCGCAACAGAATTGGGGCAGAATATTAAATTCAAAGAAAAACCGAGTGTTTCTTTATCTATATCCGGCTTTACATCTATTTTGTTAGAAACATCAGACTTCCGTTTGAACCAGAGCAAACGATGTTTAGAAACCTTTGCCGCAGTAACAAAAAATAATTTTGATGATTTGGATATCAACTTAATAGAAGAAGACGGTGGTGATTATCAAAAAGCATTTGAATTTTTAAAATACGGTATTGAAAATGGTGCATTATCTAACTTTCGTAATGCAAAATATCTTTCCGATTTCATCATCAAGATGGCGGATCATCTTAAAAAGTAAAAGGAAAGCCTTTTACTTTTTTTATTTCAGGGACGCATATTTTTGCTATTATAATTTAAGAAATAATAATTCTGAATTTAATTCAGTTAGAAAGAAGGAAAAATAATGGTAGTAAAAAGTAATTCGATTTCAACAGAGCGAGAATCGGAGCCGGTTCGTTGGGAAAGAATTGATAAAATCAAATCCTTAATTAAGGGCAAAAAAAATATTCCTGTATCCGAAGATAATATAGATTTTTTGCTTAATTTGCTAAAAAATTTTAGTCACCCTTGGTATCCAAAGGAAAATTCACTAGATGGAGTTCAGTTTAAGAAGTTTCAAATTTGGTACAGTTTCTTAGAAGATAAAATTATTTTAATCGAAGGTGAAAGGTTGGATGATATTCAACATAAGAATATTTTGGACAAAGATGTCCTATATTTAGGCATTTTCAATCTAAATCAATCTAGAAAATCTAAAAAACTTGTAGAGTGCTATTCGTTATTCGAATACAATGATTCTTGGGGTATGAAAAAGAAGGGGATTCAATTAACCGATGAGGATTCAGCTAAGAAATTTATCGTTGAATACTTGACAAAAAGAGTTCGTGAAAAACTTAAACTGGTTTGCAAACAGTTGGTTTTAGAGGATGAAACTTTTATTCATAGTGGTATCCAAGGGGCTGAAGGTCTACTTACATCACCACAAAGAGATGTTAAATTTATTTTTAATACACCTTTATCGTTACTGAAAAAGAATGAGCGAGAATGGATGTATAGCTATTTATTTTTCGAAACAGCAGATCCGTTAAAATCAACATCAAACTATGACGGAGAAATAAAGGTTATTGAATCGTGTTGTTGGGATTATCTCTCAACTTTTAGTGAAGAATTTAACCAATATTTGTCGGATATTAAAACTGATATCGTTAATATGTTTGTTCAACCAAATAGTTATGTTGATTTTAAAACTATGTCTACACGCAGTGAACTTTTAGGACTTGTCTGTAATTGGTTTAGAAAATATTTCTTTACTGAAGAAGCTGGTGTTTTCCACCTAAAAGATTCTAGTGTATGTTGTAAAAATCTTTATTTTGAAGATAGTAAATATTATTCTAACCAAATCGCTTTTATTGAATTGTTGGGAGAAATGTCTCGATCTTCATTTAATAGTAATGCAGCAAATGTTGTTTTAGGATTGGCGGAAATTACCGGTGAGCTTGCGGGTGGACGATTTACGAGCTCAGTTATGAGTACTTTAAAATTGTCAACATCATTCTTTTTCTCTACAGGCACAAAAGGGAAATTTATACAACTTTTATTCGGTAAGTTACTTGAATCAGCAACAAAAGATTTTAACAAAAAAGAACTTGAATGTTTAGTTTATGATTTTCAAAATGGTATTACCATTGGTAAATTAGGGCGAGGCTCTGTATTTCTTGGCGACGCATACAACAAAAAGTTGATTTTAGAAGAGCTGGACTCATTTATCAAAAATAAAGAACTAGATAAATTAAGTGAATTTAACCTTGACATTGATTTGGTGTATAACCTTACAAGTAAAAATAATTCTATTACGTTTGGTCACTCAACCGTGGATCTTGCGATTTTAAAATCTATATCCAATAACATTCCGGTTAAGATAAGTGGTTCTCTTTTTATAAGGCTTGAGTTTGAAACAATCCTTAAACTGTTAATTGATGAAGTTGATTTTAATTATCAATCTACTATGGATCACATCAAAATAATCAAAGAAATTAGGGATAATAATCCTGGAAAAGTGAAAGTGATTCTTGAAAATTCAGAACCAGAATTGTTTTCAAAACAGATTGATTATTTGAGGGTTGGAATTGAGAATGGAATTTATGATGAGTTTGAGAAACCTAAAATTTTACTTGAGTTTGTCAACCTTATTTTAGAATTGATGAAAAACTGAGGGGGAATCATTCCTCCTCTTTTATAATTTAAGAAATTAAAAAAACTGAAATTATTTCAGTAGAAAGAGGGAAATATGGTTTTAAACACAAAAACAGAAGAGTCTTCTCAGTTCGAACAGATGAAGCAAATAAAGGATATCATCCAAAAAGGAGAATATCCACTTTCGGAACAATTTATGGATGTTGTTAGGTTATCTATTAAGGAGCTAAAAAAATACCCTTATCTTCGTGTAAACGCCGGATCCGTAGGTGAATTGAAGTTGCCCGTTTTTATTATTTATTACTTCTGCGAAACAAACACATTTGAAATCTTCTCCAAATACGAAATCGATTATCTTCCGATTTTCACTGAAGATTTGTGTGTGAATCAACCTGTTTTGTTGGGCGAATTGGACTTAAATTATAGTCGTGAAACTCGACAGTTTAGGGCAATTTTTGGGAAAAGTCTACTAAGTGGATCAGAAGATCGAAAATTGGAGGTCAACGATTATTATCTTGATAGATTTATAAATTACAAATTTAAAAGTTTTATTAAGAAAAAATTGTTGTCAATTTATCAGAATTTTTTGAATAACGGCGAATTTCCAAACATTATTACTCGATAGTAAAAAGAAGAGCTTGAACTCTTCTTTTTTTATTAAAGATTTTATTCTCTAATCTGTTATAATTTAAGAGAATAAAAAATAAAACTATTTAAATAGAAAGAAGGAAAACAAAATGATTAAAACATCAGGATCCAGCAAGATGGATACTATCAAAAAGATTAAGAGTGCGTTTGAGCGTGTATCAAAATCTGATTTCAAGTTTAGCGAAGAAAATGTGGAAGATTTGTGCCTTGCAATATCAAATTTTGAAGATGAGGGTAATTATCTTAACAAAGAAGAGGGATCTTTAAAAACTTTAATCTTCAAAAAAGTTGAGGTCTGGTACTTGTTCGATACGGAAGAATTTCTCTTTAAGATGAATGGTATTCCACGTTATAGATTAGAACAACAAGCTATTCTGATCGGAACTATCAATTTCAATAAAAATAAAGGTTCATCTTTATTGAAAGACGTTTTCGGTTTATCTTTGTATAAAAATAAATTTGGATCTATTGATCCAAAAATTGAAGATAAAGACATCCTGAAAAAGTTTGTTGAGAACGCAGCTAAAAAATTTGTTGTAAAAAACCTTAAAGAGCTTTACAAACAATTATTGGAATACGAATCAACCTATTCTAATAACTTCTTAAATGAGCCAACTGAACATTGGGTTCGTTCGGGTAAATTCCCGGTTCCGCTTTGCATTCTCAGCGAGAGTGAGCGTGATAAGGCCCTCAAAACTCTAATCTTTACTGAATCAACTTCAGAAAAGTGGACACACGCTTTAAAATTATCAGTTGATGGTTTTGAAATAATGAATCAGAATCTTCTCTCTTACACAAAACCTTTTGAAGAATACGTCAAATCTTTTGTGAAGAACGAACAAGATAACTTTGTTGATAATTTGATTCCCGAAATTGATTCCAAGGATAAGTATGACAACTCGAAGTTGAGATTGAACTATATTTCTAAATATTTGTATAGTTTGTATACAAAACAAGATCTTTACGACAGCTTCGATGATGAAGAAAAGTTTAATCAAAAACTGGAATCTCTTAGTATGCAATTTGAAGAGGTGTTAGAAGATACTGATAATTTCATTCTGTATTTATTCAAGGAACTGTCAAGGCGTAGCCCAGGTTACGGTATGAAGTTTTTATTATACATCCTAGATGATGGTTATCATCATCTATCAAGCCATATATCTAAACATTCTAGAGTTGGTTATGGTTACGGTTATAATAATAAAGATTCGCAAATAAAATCTGCGTTTAACAAGATTTCTAATCACGTTCTAGATTTTATTGAAGCGAAAATTGACAGTCGTGATGACCTCCTATCAGAATATATTGCGTTTGAAGAAGGTTCCGCTTCAAAAGAGAAAGAACGACACTACTACGGCTCTAGAGCTGTTGATCTCGGTGATTTATTTGTTATCAAAATCAAATCAAGATACAAGGACGAGTCTTTGAAGGTTGTGAGCAGCTTCAAGGTTGAAAAGAAATTGAAGTACGAATCAACAATCCGTATTAAGAAAATCGATGATTATGAAAAACGCATACTTCAGATGATTAATTTTGGTAAGGAATTATCCTTCTCAGAATCTGTGATGTTTGGATTCAAGTTCGAAGACTTGATAAATCTAATCACTGTAAAAATTGAAGAAATTGATGATCGTGTTAAACTATTCGAACATCTTCTGGATCAATATAAGGATGATCTTACTGTTCTAATTCCAGATGGTGAAACATCTGAACAGTTTAAGAAGAAGATTATGTTATTCAATGAAAGTATCGAGTCTGGTCTTTACGACGAGTTCGAATCTATCCCGGTTTTGAAGACGATCCTAAAAATCTATCTTGCAAAAATCTAAAATCAAAAAAAAAGAGGTTTGAAAGCCTCTTTTTTAATTTTCGCAAATTTTACTAAAATTACCCGAAGTTTCAGCAAGATTCTCGTTGATCTTTTTCAAAGATTTCACTAAAAACTCATTTCCCTGTTCGGACAACTGTTTGTTAAATAGAACCAAAATTTTTAATGCAATATTAAACTCAATACACTCTGTATTAAATCTAGAGAGATCTGATTCAAATGTTGATTTCCCAAAATCTCCTCTATCTAACCTTTTTTGTAATGAACTTTGATAATTTTTTAAATACTCAGAATGTCTCTCCATTTTATTAATTAAAATTTCAAGATCAACCATTTCAAGCCTTTTTTCTTCTACGAGCTTTTCAAAATCTATCTTAAAAATTTCATCCTTAAAATTTTCAAAATAATCCTTGTTAAATTTTGGAGTAACTTTGAGTTTTAAATTCGGATCTTCAAATAATTTGAGAAAGTCATCCTCCAACTCATTAGAGATTACAATCAGATCAGCTACTGATATTTCATTGTAATCCAACAACAAGTTTTTGTAAAAGTTTAACAAATTAAATCCGGAAATTTTCTTTGAAATTGAAAATAGAAGTTTCTTTTCAGACCTCCCCAGCGGGTTTGTCAAATTCTTGAAGAAAAATAACAGCTTTTCCTCATTATTTATAAAGTTAAAGAAAAAATGTTCTAACTGAGTAGTAAAATAACCTTTTTCAAAGGATGTGATTACATACTTGTTTTTGCCCTTGAAAAACACATCAAACACAAAATCCTTTAGTTCAACCTCGAAGTCACTATTGGTGTTCGAAAACTTATACCGTCTCAAAGCTGTCCTGAAATTTCGTTCTTCCACATCTAAATCAGAACTCTTCGAATCCCGATGTTTGTTATAATTAAAAATTAACTGATAAAAATCATCACAAGAAAAAATTCCGAATTTTCCTTTTGAGAATCTCGTTAATAAAACATTCTTCATTAGTTCAGCGGTTAATGTATCAGGAATCTCATACCCGTATTTTTCTTCATCAAAAAGCACAATAAATTTGTCACTCGGAAGAGCTCCTCCATTTGATAAAAGATAAAATTTATTGTTATCTAAGCAGAATACAACTCTTTTAATATCCTTTGCTTTAAATTTGATAAATTCATCATCGAATACTTCACGATCAGGAATATTTAAAAACTGTTCTCCAGAATCGACGTATAGATTGATCGACTCCAATACTTTCTGTTCTAATCTCAGCAGAAGAATACCATTATTAGTTTTAATCATAAACAATCCTTCTTTCTTTTATTTTTTTTTAAATTATACCAAAAATAAAAATTGGAAGTTTTACTAAACCTCCAATTTTCTCATAAATAATTATTAGATATTGTTATCTGACAATAATTTTTTGAAATTTTCTTTATCAAAATTAAATAGACTATTCCAATCTTTTTCCAAATAATCGATAGCCCAATCCCCAAAAGTTGATTTACCTAAACTCTGAAGAAATTCCAGGAGTTTATTTTCATCTGTTACAAAATCAGATAAAACTTTTGAAAAATCAGAGTTTGAGTTTTTATTCAAAGTCTGAGAGTATGGTTTGGATTTCAGGTGTTTCACAACAAGGCTATCAGAACCTTTGAACAGTAGATTATAAACGAAATTTTGCAAGCCAAGTTTGTAATCACTATCGTGGTTTGAAAGTTCGTAAAATCTATACAAAAATTCACGTGCCTCACGCTTAGAAGTTTCTCCTTTAAGCATATATTCATAAAGGAATCCGTATATTTTATCGTAATAAAATGTATTAAAACTGTAATTTGCTACACGGTTAACAAGAATCTTCGCAAACTCCTCAGCGTTCACTACGATATCTGTCATCTCTTTTTGAAAATCAATGCTAGAATCGTAAAGTGTTACAAACTGATCAATTGGCAGCATTTCTCCCGAGTTCACACAGTAGAACTTATCATTAAAAATGCAGAATACAATTTTCGAACTTCTGTGACCCACCCCGATTCGCATTTTATCAGGCTGGAAAACACCCTTTTCCGGAAAATTAAGGAATTGATCTCCAGATTTTGAATATTGATCTAGAACCTTAAGAATGTGCTTTTCTAATTCTAAAAGCAAATTATTATTTTTGTTTGTTGCAATCAAATAAATGGCCCTCTTTCTAAAACTGTAAAAGTTTGTTTTTTTCTAAAATTATAAAAGTCGGACGAGAATCACTCACCCGACTTTATAAAAATATATTATTTTTTACGTTTAACGATGTATGCGGCGGCACCCAGAACTCCAACTCCACTAGAGATACCAATTAATGGCATAATAGCAGCTGAGGCATTAGTACCGGTTTCTACCGGTTTTTTCTTTTCGTCAGCCTTTTTAGCCTTATAGTGATGAACTACGTCACCGTTGTCTAATTTTTCTGTTTTCTCGAAGATGTAACCCTTGAAGTCTTTCTTGTCCTTAGTTCCGTCAACTTTTTCTAAAACAACTTCCTTACCGTTTTCATCAACACCCTTGTAGGTAGTGATGAGTTTGTGATAATAGTGAGTTGTCACGACGTTTAACTTGTCTGAATTATCAGATTCTGATTTAACGTACTTGTAGCCTTCAAACTCGGATTTTTCAGCAGCAGTGTTTTCTTCCTTGAGAACCTTACCATCATCACCTTTGTGGATTGTCTTGTAAGTTACTTTCTCTTCTACCTTAGTACCAACGAGAACAACCTCATCAACTGGTTCTTTTGTAACTTTGGTATCAACTTTAGGTTCACCTACACGTTTTCCATTTATCATATTGTAAGTTTTAGTGGTAGATTTCTTACCTAGCTCACCCTTAACTTTAACCTTACGTTCTCCTAACGGAAGTGTAGGATCCTTTTCTTCAATTGTTTTGAAAGGAATATCCTCTTCTGATGTATCTACAGAACTTGACTTGTTAGGCTCGATTGTATCAACTGCTTTTGCAACTTCTTTATTTGATACTTGAATAGTACCTGTAATTGTTTTAGTCTCTGAAGGAGTTCCCGTAAATTTGTAGTTTAGAATATATTCACCATCCTCCTCAAATTTTCCAGACCAAGACCAGAAGATTGCTTCTCCGGTTTTATTTTCGAGTTTCTTCTTCACTCCACTTGGTGATACCAATTCAACTTCTGTTAAATCAACACCCTTTTCTGCCCTAACAGATACAACCCCATCAGGAGAAATACGATCCTTAGTAACAGTTGTTTTTAAGCCAGAGCTTTTGAATTTTTCAATAATATCTTTTTGTCGTACTGCGTCAGTTTTTCCACGAGCGTTGTAAATGTTAGGATGTCCGATTTTTTTCATCTGCTCTTCAGACTTTGTAGTTCCACTGATTTTTGTGTAAATCACACTCATAAATGTTTTAGCATTCTTCTTAGACCACTCAGCAAAAGAAGTGTCGATGTCTTCGTTCTGAATCCACTCATCCGTGAATTGAACAACAGATACGTATTTGTTCTTTTTAGCTGTGCTCTTTTCGTATGCTTCTTCGTATGGAAGAGTTTCAGAATTTTTATTGTAAATTTTTGAATCTACAGTCTTAAGATAATTTTCCCAAGTTGTATACCAGTCAAAATCAGACAGCTTTGATTTATCCTTAACATCATTAAGGACTTTAATAGCGTCAGCCTTTGGAATCAAATTACTAACGCCTTTTGCAGCATAAGAATCTGTTGTGTTCCAAGTGTAAGAGGCAATCATAACTTGCGATCCTTCAGGAAGAGATTCTACAAGCTTCAAAGCGTCACTTAATGCAACGTTTACTTTTTGTCTATGTGGATTATCTCCACTGTCGAAAGGAACAACAAAAGACCCTGATCCGTCGATAATCATAATTAAATCAACTGGTTCAGCTACAGTCTCAGTTTTCGTATTCACCTTTTCTTCAGCCTTAACATTAAATTTTAGCGTTCTTGATCCAGTAGATCCAGCTTTAAAGGCTTCTGCGTGTACGATATTATCGCCAACCTGAACAAAAGTCCCAAGTGCTGGTGATACAGTAACCATCAATGCACCAGTAGCCAAGATAGATGATAATTTTTTATTCAAAATAAGTACCAATCCTTTTTTATTTCTTTATCTATTATAGGTTAACGTATCAAGATATTTTTGGCGATTTTGAAAAATAAAAAAGATATCCAATTTGGATACCTTTTCATAACTTAAACTTAGTTTTTATTTTCTTTTAGATTTAAACTTAGCGATACCAACAAGAGCAACAGAGGCTCCTAATGCACCAATTGGAAGTAACATTGATCCAGCCGAAGCTCCAGTTTCTACTGGTTTTTTCTTCTCATCAGCTTTTTTAGCTTTGTAGTGATGAACCACGTCACCATTGTCTAATTTTTCTGTCTTTTCGAAGATGTAACCCTTGAAGTCTTTCTTATCCTTAG
>ERZ772962.735-NODE-735-length-17966-cov-4.036235_pt1 | contig 17966 bp, 10 predicted proteins | sample MGYA00580676_ERZ772962 | MGnify/ENA primary metagenome ERZ772962 (study PRJEB29015, sample SAMEA2738049) | human oral metagenome | biome: human oral; feature: human-associated habitat; material: saliva | place: China | collected 2230 ...
ATTCTCGGTAGACGCGTCAAAACAAAGAAATAAAAACCTTGTGAGGCAACTACCATGATCAGTAAGAACCAGACAGGAAGGCTTGCTCCACCCACACGAACCAGGGCTGCTAAAAGAAGGGAAAATGGAGCACAATAGATGCCTTCTTGCCCTAACAGATGATTGGGTAAGGGCTGCTTTTTCCCATCAAAATAAATGACTGGGTAGAGAAGAAAGGTCAAACCAAAACCAATCACTAAAGCGAGATAAGCAATCTCTCTGATTCCCACAACGGGATAGGTCAAGGCTGCTACTGCAATGCCCACATAGAGAACGGTCCAACTCGGAGTGGCATTGGCTCTTGGACGCACCATGACATGGGTCTTGGTAAAATAAAGAATCAAGCAAAGATCCAAGAGAAAGGCTGACCACCAAACCAACTGAGATAGCCCTCCAAAGGCGGGAAAGAGGCGAAAAAGATAGGTGGATAGAATCATCCCTGCCATGGGAAAGGTCGCCATCCCAGATAACAGGGCTGGCTGTTGGAGTTCTATCTTGGTTTCTTGCCAGCGAATTGCATGATAGACTAAAAAGAAAAACCAGAAGAACAAACTTGTCAGACTAAAGGCATGGGCAAGAAGAGGCAGAGAGTCTGCAAGAAGGTTTCCAGCGCCAACCAATCCTAACAGACAACCTGAAAATACTAAGGGAATCTTTTTCATCGGAAGCTCCAATCATTTTATCGCTTTCAGTATACCATAAAAGAGAAGGAAGCATGATAAAAAAAGAAGTTGGAGAATACCAACTTCGTTTTATCCATTCTATTAGACACTAGGCCTGTACGACCATCATATAAAGAAACAAAGATAGGAGAAAGACGATACTAACGGCAAGGGTTGCTAGCTTGAGCCCGCGGTGGGAGCGCCAATAGCTTGGCTTCCCTAAGTTACTGGTTGCATCTGTTGAGAGCGATTGTTGCTGGCGAGGTTGCAAGGTAATGAGAACCACCAGAGCTAGGGATAAAATCGAGATGACGATTGCAAATACCATTTCCATCTTAGGATCCTCCTAACACTCTCAAGAGGGTAAAAATAACTCCCAGCAGAATCACCAAACCAATGATCACATTAAAGGTAACATTGATCTTTTCGGAACGCGTCGTCTTTTCTTTTTCGGAAGGACGGCGTTTGAGAGACTCCATCCGTCCTTCTACTTCTTTGTAAAATAAATCTTTCTTACGATCACTCACCTTGTCCACCGATCCCTTCTTGCAAGCGAGCTGTGAAAACAGCTGGCTCGACACTACTTGATTGGGCAATTTGTTGCGCGACTGCTTCTCTGTAGCTATCCACAGATTGGTAGATTTCCTGGATACGGGCCACCATATCCGCTTCTTTTCCTTGGTCAAAGATATTAGCTTGTGCGAGGAAGTGGCGGTCATGCAGGGTATGGCTAAAGGCAAGGATGACTTGCTGGTGTTCGAAAGCCTTGCGGACAATGCCTTGTACCTCTGCATAGTGGTTGATATCCAGGTAAATACTAGAGACCTTAAGCAGCTCTTTGATCCGCTCTTGGCTGATGTTTTGATACAAGACTACATTTGGATAGCGAACCATAGACAAGAGACTCGCAGACATCTCTGTCAAAGCTGCTACACGGAAGGTCACATTTGGCAAATTCTCTACTAGGTAGGTCAAAGCTTCAATCTGATCCGAATTGGTCAAGACAAAGGCGTCTTTACGGATATCGTCTTTCACCTTATAGTCATACAAGTAGCCAAGGGGACCAAAATAGCTATGCTGGTCTTGTGAGGTCAACTGGAGAGCACGATGATAGGTCGCATTTTGTGGAATCAAGATCTTCTTGGTCCGGATTTCTGGGCTATTGAGAATCAACTGCATATTGCCTGGAAGGCTGTCATGAAGGGGTTCTTGCCAAACCAAGACGTCGCGTCCTTTGATCCCTTTATTGCCCAACTGAAGACTAATGCTAAAGGAGGTGGCAAGGGTATTGTAGACCAAGCCATCCAAATCAAACCCACGATGCTCTAGATAAAAGACAAAATATTCTAAGCGATTCTTGAAAATTCGCATCGGTTGATGGTCCAAGGTCAAGATCAAATCCCCTGTTTGGTGATTCTCTGTCAAGCGCTCGATATCCCCTTCAAAATAAGTGGTCACCAATTGCTGTCCTTGATCACCACAAGTCGTTACGGCTATCTTACGACCGTATTGGTCATAACGCTCGATCATGACCACTTGCCCCTTGTCATCCAACCACTCCAGGCGCTCAACGATGCGTTTATAGGAAGCAGCATGGTACACAATCCGAGCCTTTTCTTGACCATAGTAGGTCACTTTGCCCGCACTATTATCCCCAGAAACTTCCCAAAAATCGGGAACCGGAACTTCATTAAAGTAGCGTCCGCGCTTCTCCCCTTTTGGTTGACCCAAGAAATAGATGAATGGTGATTCGACGCCGTCGGGCAAGAAACCGTTTGGTTCCAAAACAACCGTCGGATGGTCAAAGCCAGACTCTTTCATGGAGTGGAGCAAGTCTTGGCTCTCACGAGAATAGCTATCAAATACGTTCAGCATGTGTCACCTCTTCTATCAATTGTGCCCAAGCTTCTTCTACTCGGCTGGTCAAAAAGTCTTCTGCACGCGCATAAGATGCTTGACGCATGCTGGCTAGATCATCTTTTTTGTAAAGCTGGATGATTTTTTCAGCAAAGGCAGATGCGATATGGTCTACCACTTGGTCTGCTGATGGCGGAATGAGATAGCCATTTTTACCTTCTGTGACAAAGGTTTGATTGCCATAAGGGACGTCAAAACCAATAATCGGAAGGCCAGAACCAATCGCCTCCATCAAGGTCAAACCAAAGCCTTCGCTGGTTGACGCTGACAGGTAAACCTCATAATTCTTATAAATTTCCTCGAGATTGGCATGCCCTTTGAGATGGATATAGTCTGCCGCCCCCAATTCATCAATCAGAGAACGCAATTTGCCTTCTTCTCCACCTTTTCCATAGATGTCAAAGGATAGAGCTGGCAATTCTTTTTTGGCGCGAACCACTGCTCGCACCAACCAGTCAATATGCTTCTCTGTCGCCAAACGAGAGGCTGTGATCATAGAAAATGGGGTGCGGTTTTCGTTTTGCGGCAAGCTTGCAAGGCTTCCAACTGGAATGGTATAGATGGCCGGCTGATGGTTGGTGTATTTGGCAAACTGCTCGGCCAAGATTTCTTTTTGGCGGTCGGTCGCAACAATAAAGAAGTCCACCTTGTCTGCATTGGTAAATTGGTACTCGTAGTAGTTGTTCCACAGGATATACTGATCGTCGACATTATTGGCACTGAAGTGCTCTGCATGGACGACCACACCCAGGCGGGCCTTTTGCGCTTCTTCAAAGATAGGCTGACCGATGTTGGTTTCCCGATCCAAAATCACCAAATCTTGTTTGGTCAATTGAAGGGTCTGCATGAAGTAGCGGATCAATTCTTGGCGACCAACCAGATAACGATCTGGGAAACGGTAGACTTCGCGGCCATCTGCCATCTGCATGCTGTAGGCAACCGTCCCGTCCTCATTGTAAAAACGGCGCTCAATCAAGTTGGCTTGGTTGTTCTTGGGAATAAAGTACTCCGTACAATAGCGGGTATAGGAGAAATAATCCTTTCTCACCAAGATCCCTCTAGACACATACTCGCAACGCTCTACATAAGGACTGTTTTCTGAGCGCAGGTAGCAGGTCAAAAAGTTGTCCTGGTCTTCATAAAAGAAGCGCTTGATCTTGCCATCGACTTCTTCACGCGTCGGTTTCCCGGCAAAACCTGCTAAGACCTGGTCAATGGTATAGGTCGTTGGTGCAATTTTTATATCTGTAAAATGGCTGTAGAGCCAGATAATTTCATCATTTTTAAAACCGATATTTTCTGTCAAATGCTGGATATTATCGGCTAGAATCATATCCATAAAAACAAATTTAGCTGGTTGATGGATATTGCGTAACAACTGGGCCCGGTAGGCCTGGGCGTACTCAACACCACTGCTGGCCCAACCAATTCCAAGGTTGATATTGTATACTGTCATAATGTCCTCTTTTATGGGAAATGCAAGACAATTTCCCCTTTTTTATTGATTTCTACTCGACTCAGTAAAAGATTGCGGACCATTTGTTCTTTGGCCGCCTCTTTCATTCGATCAAAGGATTGGTAGGCTTCTTGGAAAAATTCCACCAAAGGATTTTTCTGACTGGTGTATTGACCAGAGAGAGCCATCCGCAATTGTTGCAGATAGTCGACCTGCTCTACCCAGTTTTCATCGATAGCTTTTAGAATGGCCATGCGCTGGAATTGGGCGATCACCTCATCGGTGCCTAGGACCTCATACTTAGCCTCTAACTCACTTTTAGCAATCTCCCATAAGAAATTCTCTTTGGTTTTTTTGCTACGAAAGGTTTGGTGGGCCTTTTCCGGATCCACTTGGTAGCTAACATTGTCTAAAATATAGCGATAAAAAGCTACAGGTTCCTTGTATTCTTTTTTGTGGGCTACACTTGAAAAGACGGAACGAAGTGCTTTTTCAACGATATCATCCAAGCGTCCTTCTTGTTTAATCAAGCGGTCACGCTCTTCGTAGACGATAGCACGCTGAATGTTCATGCTTTCCGCAAATTCTAGCGTCATCCGACGACTAGCCTGACCAGAGCTTTCACTAGCATTTTGAGCTCGTTCCACCAAGTTTCTATACTTGCGCTTAGTCAGAGCTTTGGCTGAACCAATCCGCTCATCCACATCATAGTCTTGATAGGTATCCTGGATCCAGTCTGGCCCCCAGTTTTTCATCAAATCGTCTTCTAAAGAGACAAAGAACTTGGTCAAACCGGGATCTCCTTGACGGCCTGAACGCCCACGAATTTGAAGGTCAATCCGCTGGTTCATCATCCGCTCAGTTCCGACAACCACCAAGCCACCTAGCTCAGCGACTCCTGGTCCCAACTTGATATCGGTTCCTCGACCGGCCATTGAGGTCGCTACGGTCACGGCACCCTTTCGGCCAGACTCTTTAATGATCTGGGCCTCTCGAGGAGCATTGTTGGCATTGAGAAGATTGTGTGGAATTCCTTCACGCAAGAGAAGATTCGAATAAAGAATCGACATTTCAACCGATCCGGCAAAGACCAGAATCGGATTGCCCTTTTCGTGGATTTTCTTCACATAGTCCAAAGAAGCCACGATCTTCTCTGGTAAGGTTTGATAGATTTCATCCGGCAAATCCTTACGGATCTTCTTGCGATTGGTTGGGATCTTGATCACTGACATGGCATAGGTATCGAGAAATTCTGCCTCAGCGACCTTCCCAGTCCCCGTCATGCCTCCCAACTTCCGAAACATCTTAAAGAGGTTTTGATAAGTAATAGAAGCCATGGCCCGTGTTTCTTGAGTTAGCTTGAGACCTTCCTTGGCTTCAATCGCCTGGTGGAGTCCTCCTTGCAAGCGGGTCATTTCCATCAAGCGACCCGTCGCCTGGTCTAGCAAGACAATCTCAGGTTGTCCTTCGACATTGGGATGGATGACATAGTCCTTATCCTTAATAAAGTTTTTATTAGCCTGCAGGGCTAGGCTGATATGGCGGACCAAGTCACGGTATTGGGGATCATAGAGATTGGGAATAGCAAGAAAAGCTTCTGCTGCATGAGCTCCTTTTCGAGTCAACCAAACCCGTTTCTTTTCTTCGTCAAACTTGAAGTCTTCCCCTTCTTTGAAGGTTTGAATCAGGGTGTCAATAATCCCATAAAGGTTGGACTGAACCCGAGGAGAACCAGAAATAATCAAGGGGGTCTGAGCACTATCTAGGAGCACCGAATCAATCTCATCGACAATGGCGTAATTGAAGTCAGCTAAAAATTGTCCATCTGCAGAAGCGGTCAAATTCTCTGTTAGATAGTCAAAGCCCAGACTGGTATTGGTCGTATAGATGACGTCTGATTGGTAAATTTCGCGTTTGACTTCTGGATCTAATTCTTCGTCCTCTGACTGTTTCAAAGGAACGCCGACGGTCAAACCTAAAAAGCGATAGACCTGTCCCATCTCTTCTGCATCCCGAGTTGCCAGATAGGTATTGGTCGTAATGACCATGACCCCTTTGCCTTCTAAGGCATTGAGATAAACAGGCATAGTTGCCGTCAAGGTCTTTCCTTCACCGGTATTCATTTCAGCGACATTCCCCTGATGTAGGACAATTCCTCCCATGACTTGCACGTCATAAGGAAACATACCTAATACCCGTTTATCCGCTTCCCGCGCAACCGCAAATGCTTCTGGCAAGAGATCATCCAAGGTCTCCCCCTCTGCTAGACGTTCCCGAAATTCTACAGTCTTCTCCTGCAGCTGACGATCCGTCAAACGGGCCATGTCATCCTTCCAGCTATTGACTTCTTTTAAGATTTTTTTGATGTTTCTTAATTTAACGTAATCCAATGTGATCCTCTTTTTTGCAGTGATGTTCGTCTATTCGAGAACTTCTGCTCCCTCAGACGATATTGGTTGAATAGTGAAATAGTGGAAGGTAAACTCTTGCAAACCTGCACTGAGCAAGCGTACTTCGTAGGCGTAAGCTTGATCTGGATAGGTGAACTGCAAGCGACCTTCTGCGGTTACTCGACGGCCAACAAGCTCTCCAAAGCGATCTCTAAAGATAATTTCTACCATAACGGTATGAGTGGGAGTCGCTTCCATCGTGATAACCAATTCATAATCTTGCTCTCTTTTAAGCAGGGGCAGACTAGGAATTTGACGCGTCGCGCCAAAATTTGTCTGCGAATACCAGGTTTTCAATACTTGACCAGATGGCATGAGGGGGTTCTGAAAGTGAACGCTCCCTTGGGCAGTCGCCTGAATGGTCGACCCCCAAAGATAATCTGCCAGAACGATATCGCCCCAGTAGATGCGTCTGGCTTCATTTTCTTTTATTTGTATCATTGGTTTCTTCCAAAGTCTCTTTCCATGATTTCTTTGTACTGAGTCGCAAACCATTCAATGATCGGACCACTCGCGTCGTTGTGGCGACCGGCACGGCTAGTACTGATAATACGAACCGGCAATTCATACAAGGCTTCTAAAATATCTGGATAAGCCTGCTGGTCGTAGTCATCATCTCTCATATAGGCAAGTGCCAAAATTGTATCCTTAAAATCTGCTTGTTCAAACCGATCCCAGAAGCGTTGATTGAGCTGACCAATGCCTTCTTGTGATACTTGACCGATGATCAACTGCATCATATCTAAGGACGTTCCAAACTCATCTGGACGTTTAAATTTCAGATTGGCAGCGACATCCCCCAGGTTGACAATGGGTTTTCCAACCAAGATCGCATGAGGAGAATAAAGAGCACCATAGTAAAGGGCACCAAAGGTCCCCATGGACAAGCCAGAGAAATTCATATCTTTGGGCTCAAAGCCGAGCAAGTCCAAGTGCTGATCAATAAAGGCTGTGATTTGATTTTCTAATTCTTCTGAGCCCATATAAAAGGATCCACCTTCTAGTCTTGGGTCCGAAAAGAGAATAAAGGGACTACCCATAGCACGCATCATCCCAAACCCTTCAAATCCTTCGGCTGGACGATACCCAGAAAAGTAAATGTTTAAAGGGGGCTTCATATCGCCAGGATGGAAATAAGCAAAAATTTCTTGACGTTTGTGGTCCCGTAGCGTCTTAGCTCCTACTGTCATCTCTCCTAAAGGACCATGTGACAAGCGCTTATGTAAGGCTCCGATCGTAAGCGTCCCCTCTCCTTTTGCCTCCAGCGAAAAGGCTAGGTAATAAGGTTCTGCTCCATCCAATTCTAGTGGTTGCTCCATCTCTTCTTCTGAAAAGACTGCATCTTTGACCCACTCTCCCAGAGCACCAAAGCGGTAAAATTGAATCCGCAATTGCAGCTGACAGCTTGGATCTTTTTCGTATTCCAACCAAAAATTGATGGGACGGCTAGCGTCATACACATAATTGTAAACCCACTGAACAATCGGCGTAAACTCTTCCCCGTATGCTCCGTCAAGCTTGAGGAAATGTTGCCCCAAGACTGTTTGCTGACCAGCAAAATCAGGTCTCACCTGCAGATCACGAACTGTAAAGGCATCCCCATATTGATTGTCGTATAAAAAGCGGTCTAAAACATAGAGAAATTGATGCTTGTTTGAGAAATCCCAGGGTCTCGCTTGTTTAAGCCTTAAGAGGTGAGCTAATTCTGCAGAAGGTGCCTCTAGCTTACGGCTTTCGTCATAAAAAACGGTATAAGGTTGAAAATAAGTCAGGTCTTCTCCTAAAGCCAACAAATCTTCTGGATTCTCTAGGATCAAGGCTTTAAATTTAGAGATTTCCTCTTCTTCCATATAGTCTTTGAGCGATGGAAGAGCGGTGGCTTGAAAAAAGTGCCAGCCAAGTCCAGCAGGAAGTTCCATTTGATCCTGCCAGCTACTTGAGCCGATTTGGAGAATATGGGGTATCTGTAGTTTTTTATCCATGACGTTCTTTCATCCATCCTTCCCATTTCTCGATCAAGCGTTGACCGGTGTATTCTTGAATTTTTTCGATTGAGTAGACCAAGGCTTCATTCCAAGGCTTCAATTCCAATAAGAAGTGCGTGATTGCCTTTTCTAATTCCTTGTCTCCCTTTGATAAGACATAGCCGTTTTTCAAATGATCGACATATTCTGTCTGGACGCGGTTGACCTGAGGAATCCCCGCAGAGATCCCTGCAATCTGCGTATAGAGGTTAGGTTCCTCACTTAAATCTACGATCAAGCGTGTTTTTTCCAACTCTTGAATAATGTCATTTTCATTTGAAAAATTCTTAACCACAAAACGGTAATCCGGTGCGTCTTGTACAGACTCTTCATCAATGATTTGGTTTTCTCCAAGCCCTTCTGACTGACTTGGCGACTGAACAAGATGCAAGTCCTTCTCACTAGCAATCAATTCCTCGAGTTGCCCTTCTAATTCCTTCACCCGCTCCGGTGATCCATTGTAAAATGCAAAAACAACTTCAAATAAGGGATGTTGCGCTAAAATTTCCAGAACCTTCTTGAGCTGGCTCTTACTTGGAAGCTCGGCTTCGTTGACATAAAAGTAAATCTTGGATTCCTTGCGCTCCTGACTAGACCCCAAACGAAGGCGGGAGTCAAAAGAGGTAATCCGGTGTGTCTTTTGAGCCAGGCTAGGGGAAAAGCCCCCAATCGCTTTTTTGGTTTTTTCACTATCTGTAATCAAGAGCTGGGCATCAATCATATCAAAATAGAGGGTAAAGTTTTCAGCAGATAAGGGCTGACGATCTCCATAGAAGGACAAGACTTTCTTGACACTACTTGCTGTATCCTGTAAAAAAGCCAAATTTGCTGGATGAGCTGCCAGAACCAACTGATCTCGTCCTGGTACCAAGGCTGCCAACTGTTCCTTCATCTTTTCAGCGACAACTTCTCCCATATCGGAATAGCTTTCTTTTTTGAAGGCAGGAAAGAAAGCCTCATTGACCATAACAGATTGGTTCTCTTCGATCAACATTTCTCTCAAAACCCATTGTCCATCAAAACTCAGATACTCTTGAAAATAAGGTTTCCTCTCATTGTAGTAAATCCTACTAGAGATAAAGCCGCGATCATCTAAGTACTCAATGTAGCTGATCTCATCATTCTTATAACGAGTCAAAGAGAGAATGTTTCCATCTACTCCCATATCAATTTTTGCTATAAGGTGACCCTTTCGAAATGCCATTACCAAAAAGGGAGTGTAGGAAAAAGTGGTCTCACTCGGCCATTCGATGTCCCGAAGCTGAACTGGGTGCATCGCCAAATCAGACGGAACCTTTTGGATACGATCAAAAATCGAGAGCACATCTGTCTCTAACAAATCTTGGCGGTGTAAAAAATAGCGCAGTTGCGGACTATATTGAGGCAACAATAAGATCCGATCCATTTCTGCTTCTTGAAAAATACGAACTTGATTAATGGTATCATCAAATTCAATGGATTCTCGCATCCAGTACCAAGGGGTAGCTGTTTGCTGCCAGATGCGGTCCGTTCCATACCAGGCTGGTACAAAATAATACATGGTTACTCCTAGAATATTCTTGTATAACGTTGATTGACACGAAGGGCACGAATTTCTTCTCGGATATTGTAAATCATCCCGACAAACATGAGGAAGGTTCCTGGAATCATGGTCAAGCGCAAAAGATCTTTATCCCATAGCAAGAGAGAAAAAGGAAGCGCCGTAAAGAGAATCAGATACAAGGTTCCAAAAACTGTCAAGCGAAGGACAATACCATTGATATAGCGACGTGTATCTGCTCCCGGATAGACATGATCGATATATTCCGAAGCTTTCATCATCTTATCTGCAATTTCTTCTCCGTTCACATTGACAAAGGCGAAAGCAAAAGAGAGTAGGGCGATCATCAGAATGTAAAGAAGAATCCAAATCGGATCTCCCATCACCAAGTGTTTGGCTAAATGAGCGGCCCACTTGGCATTGGAATCCATAGACAAGATCAACAGCATCGCGTACTGAGGAATGGACACCAAGGTCATGGCATACATGAAGGGCATCCCTCCTGCTGGGTTGAGCTTGATATCCAAAAAAGTATAACTTTTCAAATTGTTGTGGATTCCTAATTTATTGACAGGAATCTGGTACTTGGAATATTCCACCAAGACTGCCACATAGACAAAAATCAAGATAAAAATCACGCCCAGAACATAAGCGATCTCTGGTATATTATTGACACTTGAAAGGGTCTGCATCACGTCTTCTGGAAGATACATCACCATCCCAGCCATCATGATCACCACAGAACTTCCAAGCCCCAAAGCGGCATTTAGATCTGAGAGCCAAACTAGAAAGAAGGCTCCAGCTACCATAATCATAGTATTGACTGCAATGACAAGTCCGGAGTTCAACCCTGTCTTCAAGGGGAGATACATGGCCACTGCCAAGGACTGGACAATGGCGAGTGCCAAGGTCACGTACATCTTTCGCCGCTCCACAATTTCCGAACTGGTTTTTTCGAGGTTAAAGCGTTTTGAAACGGTAAACATCCGCCACAAAATCATGGAAGACATCCACGGGGATAGACCGATCGAAAAGATCGACATTCCGCGGAGGTTCCCCCCCATCACAGCACTTGAGAGCTGTAAACCGGTTGTCGTTCCCTCATTGAGTCTCAAGGCCTTTGATAAGTCAACAAAAGGCAAGGAAATTTTACTTCCCAAAACATAAATAAAGACGAAAAATATCGTCCAACAAAATCTCTTTCCTACTTCAGATCGTTTTAACATTTCTTTTAAACTTTCTCTTACTCATTTTGACTCTTCCACCTGGGGAATAGCCTTTTAATATGTGCCTTTAGAGCATTTTATCTCAACTTATTTTACCATAATTTGCGACTTTTCCAAACTCATTTGTCACTAATATTTGATAATATTTCAAATTCCCCATTTGGTACTGTATTCAACAAAAAATCCTTCAGATGTTTATCTAAAGGATTGTTCATTGAATGTTATTCACCCAAGGCCATGATGGTATCGACGAATAATTTCTTTGTAAAATAGCCATTGCGGATCAAATAAGAAGTATAGTGAGCTTTTTGGACCATTTGGGCATACGCTTCCTCTGTGCAGTCTTGAACCAAACGATTGGCTTCTTCAAGACTGGATGCTACAAAGCCAAGCCCTTTTTCTCGAATATAGTCTGCATTTGACAAATAGTCTGGCACCACTACTGGAAGACCTGCGGATAAGTAAGTCGATAATTTGTAGGAAATATTTTCTTTGTAGTAATCTCGCTCATCTTCGGGGTTCTCTGAATTTCCCCAGACCAGCCCAAAACCACCCTTAGAAAGCTCCAAAAGCAACTCTTGCTTGGTTCGCCAGCCTTCAATATGGACCTTAGAATAATCAACTCCTTCAACTGGTTCGGTATAGACATGAAGGGGAGTATCATATTTCCAGTCGATGATATGAGGGAAACGCGACGGATTCCCAGAGAAGATCAGTTTTTTCTCAAATTGCGGGGTATAGAGATCCAAACTGTGGGTCAAATCCCACAACTTTTGGACCACATATTTTTTAACTGTAAGCCCTTCTGATACTAGACGATGGTACATTTGCTCTGATGGAACAACGACCAGATCACTCTGATTGTACATGTCGATATAGTTGGGCATCAGGTAATAATTACTCTCAAACATAAGCGGTGGGACATCGTGGATAAACATGACCAACTTGGTTTGAAGGAGTTTTAACTTATCCACCAAACGGCGGTCCCACTCAATCCCATTCCAAGAAGGCGATTGAACGAAGACGATATCCCCAAAAGCAACGCCTGCTAAAATCCCATCCATTCGCGAGTTCAATTCACTAGCTGGTTCATTACTATGATCATAAAAGTAGATCCCTAATTCATTGACCCCAAGCTCGCGAACGACATTCATGATATCGTTTTGGGCCATCAGGGCCACGCTCTGAGAAGACTGCCCGAATAAATTTGTAAAATGGATTTTCATCTCTTTCCTCTGACTCTTCTTTTTTTATCCCATATTTCCTGAAGATATGAAGGCAAACTGAGCTTTTCACAAAGCAACCTTTTTCATACTCTTCAACGAAAACTTCCTCATTCATTATAACATATTTCACAACTTCTTAGACATTCTAGATCAATAAAAGACCGGTAATATCCCGGTCTTTATTCATGATATTTAATACCTTATTTGCCATCTTTTTTCCGGATTCCTAAAAGGGCTAATCCAGACAGAAGAATGGAAACTACCGTAGCAAGGATATTACTTGAAGGATGGGCTCCTGTCTCTGGAAGAGCAGGTCCTGAAGAATGCGTCGCACTTAGCGAGCTTGCATCTGATGGAGATTCTGAGTGAGAGGTGCTGAACGAAGACACGACAGACTCAGAAGGACTGGTCATAGCAGAGAAACTTGACGCATAAGACACACTGATCCATTCAGAAGCTTCATGCGATAGGGATTGACTCTCTGTCGATGATGCGCTCATAGATTCTGAGACACTCGTCAAAGGGAATTCAGACACTGGCATCGACGTTGAAGTAGATTCACTTGCAGAAAAAGTTGATTGGCTATAGGAGTCAGACTTCGATAGCGAGGCTGACGCTAGAGATTCTGAATGAGATGCCCATTGTGAAGCAGATAGACTCTCTGAAACTGATCGAGAGAACGATCCAGACTCTGAAACCTGCGATGCAGCTACGACATTAGAAGTTGAAGCTGATTTGCTTGTTGAGGCAGAAGTTTGGACTTGTGACTCAGATTGACTTGCAGAAATCGAAGTTTGTACTAAGGATTCGGATTGACTTGCCAAAATCGAAGCTTGAACCAAGGATTCGGATTGACTCATTGAAACAGATTCAGACAGCTTTTCGCTCATCGAAATAGATTGCGACAAGGAAATCAGTTGAGAAACCACTTTCTCCGATCCAACCGTCGATGTTGACTGCGATTGAGACATAGAAATGGATCTAGACGCTAAATTAGATAAGGATACCGACTGACTCAACAAAACAGATTTCGAGGCTTTTTCAGACTCACTCTTAGATGCCGATTCAGAAGCTACTTTTGATTGCGATTCTGATTGACTGGCGGAGACTGAGGCCTGAACCAACGACTCTGATTGGCTCGCTGAAACCGAGGCTTGGACCAGTGAGTCTGATTGACTGGCAGAGATCGAAGCTTGAACCAACAAGTCTGATTGACTTGCGGAAATCGATTCTTGAATCATGGACTCTGATTGGCTCGCTGAAACCGAGGCTTGGACCAGTGAGTCTGATTGACTGGCAGAAACTGAGGCTTGAATCATGGACTCAGACTGACTTGCAGAAACTGAGGCTTGAATCAACAATTCAGACTGGCTTGCAGAAACTGATTCTCGAACCTGTGATTCTGACTGACTCGCTGAAGTCGAAGCTTGAACCAAAGAGTCGGATTCACTAGCTGAAACAGACTCTCGCACTAACGAGTCTGATTGACTCAATGATGTTGATTGCAAATCAGTCGATACTTGCGATTCCGACTGACTCATTGAATCAGAACGAGAAAAGGACATAGATTCTGTATTTTGAGACTTAGATTCGTCATCAGAAGTAGATTGTGATTGACTCACTGAAACTGATTCTTGTACTAACGATTCTGATTGGCTCGCAGAAACGGATGCTTGAACCAACGACTCTGATTGGCTAGCCGATACAGATGCCTGAACCAAGGAGTCTGATCGACTGGCGGAAACTGATTCTTGTACTAACGACTCTGATTGACTAACTGAAATTGAGGCTTGATCCAATGAATTTGATTCACTTGCCGAAACTGAGGCTTGAATCAAGGACTCGGACTGACTCGCTGAGACTGACTCTTGTACCTGCGAATCAGACTGGCTCGCTGAAACTGATTCTTGGACCAACGACCCTGATTGACTTGCAGATGCCCGAACCAGTGATTCAGATTGACTCATCGAAATAGATTGCGACAAGGAAATCAGTTGAGAAACCACTTCCTCCGATCCAACCGCCGATGTTGACTGCGATTGAGACACAGAAATTGATTTGGATACCAAATTAGATAAGGATACCGACTGACTTAACGAAACAGATTTCGAGGTTTTTTCAGACTCACTCTTAGATGCTGATGCCGCTTTTGATTGTGAGTCTGATTGACTGACAGAAACAGATTCTTGTATCAAGGAATCGGACTGACTAGTTGAAACCGACTCTTGTACCAAGGACTCTGATTGGCTCGCTGATACTGAAGCTTGGAACAAAGACTCAGATTGACTTGCTGAAACAGATTCTTGAACCAAAGACTCTGATTGGCTTGCCGATACAGATGCCTGAACCTGCGAGTCTGATTGACTTGCAGATACGGATTCCTGTAGCAAAGATTCTGATTGACTCGCGGAAACGGATTCTTGTACTAACGACTCTGACTGACTCGCGGAAACGGATTCTTGAACCAACGAGTCTGACTGACTTGCTGAAATCGAAGTTGAAACTTGCGAATCTGACTGAGTGATTGAGTTAGATACTTGCGACAAAGAAACAGACTCACTAGTCGATACAGACTGAGACGATGAAATCGAATCTGAAACCAAAGATGCCGACATTGAGGCTGAGAAGCTTTGAGACTGTGATGCAGATTCTGAAGATGTCATCTTCCGATAATAATAATTCACGCTTGTCAGTGGATTTGAAACCACCATTTTTTGAATGGTTTGTTTAAAATTAGAAAAACCTTCTGCACCTTGAGGTGTCGCATCTTCCCCGACAATCATAGTCTGATTATTACTTAGAAAAGGTGATTTTGGAAGAACTGTGAATGGTTTTGGAACCGTGTATTCTTTCCCTGTATTTTCATCTGTATAGGTGACGGTATCCTTAGCCGAAAACCATCCTGTGATCTCCAACTCAAGATGACGATCATCCACTCGTTTTGGCGTAACATTAAGAAAATAATCTTTGTTTTTACTTTCAACTTTACGTGTTCCACCTAAATCTGAAAGATTATCAGTACTATCTTGTTTAAATTCTTTTTCATAAACAAGTGTATACTTGTCAAATACCGGCTCATTCCCGACATCCAGATTCGAAACGTTATAGACTTTGGAAGGATCTAAAACGTAGTAACGAAGGATGTAGTCACCATTTTGACTGGTTGTAACAACTTCACTTCTTATAAAATGCTCACGCGCATTTCCGTACAATTCTACACGTCGATCTCCAACTGTACTATTATCAAAAGTTCCTGTTCTTACATTTTGAGACGAGCTCACAACTGGAACCTGTACGTATCCTGCGATATCACGAGCATTTGAGGCCGTATAACGCTGACCTTCAATTCCGTACTGGGTATACTCTGCTAAGACTGCTTCTTTCCCGGTTGGTGTGTATTCCCCATCGAACCATTTGCCTGCTGGGTCCACCACTTTGTAGAAAGTCGACTGTTTCCCCCACATAGATGGAACCTTGATTTCAGCTCTCGAAGTCAATAGTTCCCCCTGTTTTGAAGGGTTCATCACATCGTATACATCTCGTACAAGGAAACTTGTCTCTGGGCTAGCATAAGTCCCTAGATAAACGTTCCCAGGTTTCCCATCATCAGACTTGCTATAGGCAAACATATTCCCAAAAGGAGCTTTCTTAATCAACACTTCTTTAGGTAGTTGGAACTGCGTGCCACCAATGACATTGGCAGAGAAGGTTTGAGAGAAGATCTCAGAACCATCTGATTTTTTCACAACACGGAAATATACATCATTTCCCACATGCGTATTCGGATCGGTATCGGTACGATCGATGGATAAGGTCGCATAATACCCCAACGATTGCCCAGTATTATTAACAAAATCCCAAATCCCAAAGGTATAGCGAGTCGCATCCGTATCCTTCTTGTAAGCTGCAATTTCTTCAGGTGTTTGGTTAACATAGCGCTTATCGATATGAGGATCTTTAGCAACATCTGTAGCTGTCAGAGGGGCATCTTCAACACTAGCACCGTTGCGATCATCCATGTTTGGTGTAATCTCTAGCACTTTACTACTACTCTTAGCCACCTCAGCGATAGGAGCTAATTGAGCAGAGATCGCAGGTTTTCCATCTACATTTGTATTTCCCACAAAACCTGCAGCTGTCAAGGTCGTCATCATCTCATCGACAGCTTTCTCCAAACGATCGCGCTGGTCAGCATAAGCTTGCGCACTGGCATTGGTGTGGATCAAGTTATTGCTTGCAGTCACTTCAACCTGCACTTTGTTAATGACAGCTTCGACCACTGCTCGACGCTCAGTGTCCGTCATTTTAGATGCGTAGTTTCCTGCAATTTCTTGGAGCAATTCAGCTTCAGAGGCATTTTGTTCTAAAACAGTGGCTTCTTCTAAACTAGTCGGTTCCTCAACAACCGCCTCTGACTCTAGAGCTTGAGCAGACTCGCTAAATGCCGTTGATAATGGAGTTAATCCGACTTCACTCAAGGACAAAGAAGTAGATTCACTGATCGAAGCAGACGCACTAACAGATGTAGACAAACTAGTGGATTCTGAAACAGAGACAGATTCTGAAGACTGGGTAGAGGTATTTCCCAAGACCACACTATCTACTTCTGCTAAGGTTTCCTGTTTTGTCTCAGAAACCGTTGGTGCCAGTGATGTTGCATCCTCCGCCTTAGCAGTCGTAACAAGCACAGCACCACCAAATACAGTTCCTGCCGTAATCAAACCTTTTAAGAAGGCTTGGCCGTTCTTTTGACTTTCTATTTGGTCTTGTTGCACGTTGGCAATGATGGTCTCCTCCACTTGCCCACGCACCACACGAAAGAGGCCTAGAGCAGCTGTTGATGCTCGAAGCCAATTTTTTCCTGATTTAATTAATTTGAAGCGTACGACACGATCTGTCTCACGAAAGTTTCCTTTTGAACGCTTAAATTGCATGATATTCCCCTTACATTGTAGTCATTATTCATTATACAGGAATACTACGTAGATTCAAGTAATTTGCTATAAAAAACTTATTTATTGTTGTTTTTGTTTTCGAATTTTTTGCAAGAAATTAAAAACACTTCATTCTACTAGTAAAAAAGTGAATCTCCTATGAGATTCACTCGAAAAAATGATAGTTCCTACTAGATCAGTTCCCCTTCTTTTTACGTCGGGTCAGTCCAGCAATTCCAGCTAACCCTGTAACAACCCCAAGAAGAGCTGATGTCACAGATCCTGTTTCGCCAGTATTCGGAAGCGCCACAGATTGGCTGTGTTTTGGTGATCCACTTGCTGATTCTGATGAAGACAATGATTCTGAACCAGAAGCTGATTCTGAACCACTACCAGATATTGATACTGATTGTGATTGACTCACTGAAACCGACTCGGATGCTGACACTGACTCGGACGTAGACACCGATTCTGAAGTAGATACTGATTCAG
>ERZ772962.736-NODE-736-length-17924-cov-15.482735_pt1 | contig 17924 bp, 19 predicted proteins | sample MGYA00580676_ERZ772962 | MGnify/ENA primary metagenome ERZ772962 (study PRJEB29015, sample SAMEA2738049) | human oral metagenome | biome: human oral; feature: human-associated habitat; material: saliva | place: China | collected 2230 ...
ATCCATTGCGTTTTTCACTCCCACAAGCAACTTATATATCAGACCCCCACCCAAGAAGGAGGGGGGACACTCACACCACCCCTCTACATAGTGACAGGGTGTTGAGCAGCCATGTTCTGGCTGTTTGAAACCCATCGAAAGAAAATTTTTTGGGTGAGGTAATGCCACTAGCCACCCCACCGACGTATTAATAATGAGCACTCTCTACACCCCCAGAACGAAGGGGACTGTAAAGAGTGATTTTTGTGCAAGAAAGGAAAACTTGTTGGGCTGGGGTGATGCCGTTAGCCACCCCAGCGGTGTATTAAAGATAAACACCTCGCCACAAGGAGAAGCTCAAACCTATAAAACTCAAGCAGTGGCAACGCCAGCACCATAAAATGTGTTGCCGTTCCTAGCCATCTACTCAAGGCAGGAAACAGATAGCTCGGCAGGAAGAGGAGAAAATTTTTGTCTCAATCCATTGCGTTTTTCGCTTCCAAAAGCGGATTACTTATGAGACCCCACTAGGGGAACTTATTAACCCACTAAAACCAGAGAAGGAGCGATGAGGCCGATGGGGTGTTCTACGGTCAGCAGGAATGATGATGGTGAGTTTCGGAGGGGCACAGCGCAGCGCCAGAAAAATTTTTTGCTGATTCCATTGCGTTTTTCGCCCCTACACCCGACTTAATTATGAGACCCCCATCAGGGGGTATTCGCAGTACCCTCCGAAAATCCCGCGGGTGGGGCAGACACACTCGCGCCTCCCCACCCGTCTAAAAACAGGTAGAAAGGAAAATTTTTGTGATGCTCAACCTCCGCATGCAGCAACCTTCACACGGCGAGAAGAAGAACTACAAGCCCCTGTCGCTGAATTTTTCCGGCTCGAAGCAGACAGCCCCTACGGAAAACTTCAAAAATGCTTGGGAGAGGCACTGTTGCTTGAACGCATATTTTTCTCGCTCTTCTTATAAGCGTGAGTGTTGAATTTTGTTCAGCTGCCCCCAACACACTACAAGCTACTAGATCTTTTGAAAGGCCGGAAAGGAACTCTAATGGAAAAATATTCCGCAGGCCGAACCACAGATACTGCTGGGGAAACTTCCTCGCACTCCCAAAAATTTTTGGGTGCAAAACATGGCGGGAAGGGCTAGAAACCAATGGAAAACTTATATCATTTGTTGCCAGACCTCAGCGTGCTGTGGGTCGTCGGTATTATCTTTTCGCTTCAGCGGGCCGGGAAGGCACTTCGACGTGGTGTGGCTGTTGTGCGGCCGGGGATTTCTTGCTGGGGTCGGAGGCTTCTAAAAGCTTTCTTCAGGACTGCACTGCCTGCCCCCGAGGCGCTTGGGGAGCGGATAGGTCGGTGGGTGCGTTCTAAATGTGGTGTCAATGACGGGTGACGCGTGACTGCCTTTATCAGTGCGCCGTCATGGTTGTGATGCCATTCCAGAGACGCTTGATCTTGTTGAGCTGCTGCATTTTCGGCACGGTTCAGGGAGGGTCCGAAGCCACACTTCTGAGCCCCGTGCATTACCGGGTGTGGCGAATGCGCAGGGTGTATGTGTAGAGCGCAGATCTTGCCATTCAGGTTCTTTATAATGGCTTCAGCCCTACCCGACTACGACGCACTGGCAGGAGAGCCTTGTGAGCAGCATCAGAAACCCCGAAAAAGTGACTATTCTGGCCACTGGCGGCACGATCGATAAGTTTTATTCGGTCGCGGGTACCCTCGATATTGGTGCACCGGCGGCCCAGGACCTTCTGGACCGGGTAATTACTGATATTAAGTTCGAGATCCGCCCGCTTATCGGTAAAGACAGCCTGGATATGACGGATGCAGACCGCGCGGAACTTGCCACCGCCCTCAACGCGGTCCGTGGTGAGCAGGTGATTATTACCCACGGCACCGACACGATGAGCGAAACCGCCCGTTACCTTGCGGAGCATGCGGATGTGCGGCAGAAAACCGTGGTGCTTACCGGGGCGATGCAGCCAGCTGTTATGGCGCGTTCGGATGCCGGGTTTAACCTGGGGGCGGCATTGTCTGCCGTGAACCTGCTGCCGCCTGGCGTGTACATTAGTATGAGCGGACGTATTTTTCCCGCCGCGAGTGTGCGCAAAGACCGGGCCCGCGGAATTTTTGAGGGTTAAACCGCCGCACCGATGAGGCACCGGTAGGGAGGACTATGGCTGAGAACCCGCCAAGCATAACCCCGCCACAGGGAAACCCCGGGCGTACCTCACTTGATGAGGGGCTGTACGTGTTCCGGGTGGTACTGTTAGCTGGCCCGGCCCTGATCATGGCGTGGCAGGCCATCCGTTTGGCTGTGCCCATTATTGCTGCTATCCCGTTGGCGTACCTGGTGGGTCAAAGCTGGTGTGCGTGGGCGTACCATAAGGGGCGTTCGCCCAAGATCATTATGGTGGCGAACTATTTTAGTATTCTTGCCAATCTTGTCCCCATGGCTCCGGTGGGGGCTCTGCTGCTGTCTCCTTCCGCCACGCAGGTTGTTCTTAACTACCTGTGGAGTTCGCCGCTGCTGGTGCCTTTGACGGTGGTGTGGATTCTTATAGAGCTGCCTATTGAGACCGTCTTTTCGTTATTTTATGCCCGCCGCAGCGGGCGCAGGCTGAGCATTATGGCTGAAGCGTCGGCTGCGTAGATTCGGATGTTCAGGGGACGTGAACTCGGGGCTGTGCCGCGCCTCAAAGGTTGCTGTGTGTGGCCGCAATAGTGCCACGTTAAGGATACTGCCCGTGGTAGGGTAATGAGCATACGACGGCCTAGTGCCGTGTGAGGATGCTATACGAAAGGGGCGAGGGTGAGCGAAAACCCGCATTCCCATAATGATGAGGTTCAGGACTCCTCAGCCTCCGCCCCTGTGCATTCTACTGAGTATTCCCACGATGAGCAGACCGATGCGACCGTGCCGTTAACCCCCGAGTATGCTGCTGAGCTTCGGGAACCTAACGTCCCGGCCGATGTGGACGCTGCCGAGGTGACGGTCCCATGGGGCACCCGCCCAAGCGCCGACACCGCCGAGCGTAAGGGGGACGAGGAGCCGGGCAGTGATTCCGCTGAGCTGGATGCAACCCGCCCGATGCCTCCGCTGCTGGATGAGCCGCAGTCTGGTGAACGTGACGAGCCGGAACCTACCCGTGTTCTTCCCGCCGATACGAGCCTTGAGGACGTTGAGGCTGAGGCAACCCGGGTGCTTCCTGCGGACGGTACCCAGCCCCCGACGGACGCCACGAGGCCGCTGCCGCCGCACGGGCACCCTGACAGCACGGTAAACGGTGAGCTGGAGGGGCCTGCCGTAACGGGGAATCAGAATCAGGCACCTACCCGCTATCAGGCACCGGTGCGTCTGACGACCCCGCCACCGTTGTCGCAGCTGCCCGCGCCGATCCCGCCGCACCAGGTGCCGCCGCCACAGCAGCCGTATGTGCAGCATCCGGGGCCGCCGCAGTATATTCCGATGGTGCCGGTCATACCGGTGGTGCCCGTTATGCCTGTGGCGCAGTACCCTGCGGCGCTGCCGAATGTGTCCCCGCAGGCGCTTGCCCGCGGGCAGCGGGGGTTACGGAACACCCTGTGTGTGCGCCTGCTGGTGCTGGCCGTGATCGCCCTGATTGAAACCTCAATTATTGCCCAGTACACGCGTGAGATGGCAATGGCCTTTGGAGTGCTTGCCGTGCTTTATGCCGTGGTGCAGGTATGGCCCCTGATACGCCCGCCCCGCAATAACTCTGATGCCTCCGTATATATTGCGTGGGGTGTTTTCTCAATGATTAGTTTTGTGGGGGTGGGGCTGCTGCTGGCGCCCATTACGCTGATGCTTTTGGTGCTTGACTGGAGGGGTATTTCGCTGGGCATGGACCCCATGCTGATACTGTGTGTCTTGGCCGTACTGTGGCTTCTTGAGGTGATTCTGTTATCGGTAACCCTCTACCGTTTCGGGAGTCTGCGCATGATGCTCACCCAGCAGGCGCCGCTCATGGACTACCTTAATACACACGGGCGGTAGATGCGTGCTCGGGAATCTCTCAAGTTATATAGTATTGAACACAACATAGTGCATGAATCCGTATTTTCGGATGTCTCTTGTTCTGTAGCCGCACTCTGTTAGAGTGAAAAGGTAATCATCTATAGGACGTGAGACGTATTCTGTACTCTATAAGAACCACGTCGGGATCGGATAGATCCCACACACCGCGAAAAGCACCGAGAAACCGGGGCTAAGGAGAACAACACCGATGAGCGAACAGTACGGCCAGGGCTCTGGCTCCCAGCAGTATGGGAACCGGGGCCAGTATGGGCAGCAACCACCTCAGTATGGGAGCCAGCCCCAGTACCAGCAGCAACAGCAGCAGGGGAACCAGGGCGCAAATAATGGGTACTCCCCGTATGCCGACCAGCCGACAGTGCCGCTAAGTTCCTTCATGTCGCAGGGGAACCAGGGGCAGCAGTCCCAGCCGGGTTCTGGCCAGCCCCAACAGCAGAGTCAGCAGGGCCAGGGGTATAACACGTACGCATCCGGTGCGGGTGCCAATAACACTAATAAGCCGTACCAGCAGTCTCAGCAGGGGTCTGGGCAGCAGCAGGGCCAGTTCGCAGCCTCAGCTTACAATGCTTCTCCCGGCACTTCGGCTTCCCCGACGGCACCGCCGCCGTCAATGCCTGGCAGCGTGAAAATGGCACGCACGTTTGGGTTTGTTGCGGCTGCCCTGGTGCTGGTAGACATTATTTTGGGTGTTGTGCTCAATACGATGTCTGCTTCATCAATGTTCATTGTTTCGCTCCTTCTGAATATTGTGGCTTTGGGCGGCCTCGTTGCTATGGCCGTGATGCTCCGTACCGCTAACCCGCTGATTCGGATCGGGTTGAGCGTGCTCTCGGGTATTATCGCGGGCGGGAGCTTGGTGAGCCTCATCATGGCGTTCATGAAGATCGGTGAGGTCAGCAACGCCTCGAATGAGGGGCTGCTCCCTGACGGTTATATGGCCGTGGCATACGGCAGCCTGGGTGTTGCGGTGCTCATTGTTTTGGCGAACATCGCGGTAATTGCGATGCTGTGGGTTTCTGGTTCTAGCGAGTTCTTCGCTCAGGGCGCGGCACAGAAGGCCGAGGCCCAAAACGCTGCGCAAGCTCAGAACGCGGCACAGCCTCAGCCGGGTTACCCCAACCAGCCGGGTGCCCAGTACGGTCAGCAGGGCCAGGCTTCTTCGCCGCAGAGTGTGCAGGGGCAAAACCAAAATGCGGGTGCACAGAGCCAGCAGAGTTCCGCTCAGCAGCAAGGTTTCGCTGCTCAGCAGGGCACCGCCCAGCAGCAGTATGGCCAGTCGGGTGCAGCGTCGTCGGCGCAGCAGTCTAGCCAGGCTTCACAGCAGTACGGTCAGCAGCAGAACCGCTACCAGGCACCTTCTCAGGGGGCCCAGCAGTACGGTCAGCAGTCATCATCTTCCCAGCCTTCGCAGGGGCAGTACCAGCCGCAGGGTCAGGGTGCTCAGTCGTCCCAGTCTTCTTCGCAGAGCGGGTACGCTGGCGGTTATGGGCAGGGTTCCTCCGGGCAGTCTCAGAATGCTCAGAGTTCCTCTTCTCAAAACAGCCAGTCGCAGGGGTACGCTTCCCAAGCGCAGTCCCAGCAGCAATATGGCCAGCAGGGGCAGTACTCGGGGTATCAGAAGCCGCAGACTTCTTACCAGCAGTATCAGGCTCAGCAGGCGCAGTCAGCTTCGTCCTCACCCGCCGCTTCAGCCCAGTCAGCTGCCGCTCAGGACGATCCGGACGCGACCGTTCCACTGAGCCAGAAATCGTATGAGGCGTACACCTCTCCTCAGCAGTCGTCCTCTTCGTCCCAGCCGCAGGATAAGGACCCGTCCAAGCCGCAGGCTGCTGCCGAGTCGTCTTCCTCCTCATCGGTGCAGCAGAGCCAGGGTGAGGATCAGCCGTTGGAGCCGGAGCCGGAGACTTCTCAGGTGTCCCTGCTCTCCCAGGGTTCCTCATCTTCGCAGAGCTCTGAGTCTTCCCAGAGTTCTTCGCAGTCGCAGCAGTCCCAGCCGCAGCAGCCACAGAAGGACTCAGTATCTGCTCTGGATGCTGACTCGGATGCGACCGTGCCGCTGAGCCAGAGCTCCTATGACGCTTATAATTCCATTACCCAGCCGCATTCCGCTCCCCAGCAGTCAGCGGGTTCTTCGCAGGGACAGTACCAGCCGCAGGCTCAGAACCAGGGTTCGGCCCAGTCGTCGCAGAACGCCCAGAGCCAGAGTTCGCAGCCTCAAGCTGCTCAGGGGCAGTCTTCTCAAGGGCAGCCGCAGCAGCCTTCGCAGAGCGGCTATCCTGCCGGTTACCAGCAGCAGGGGTACGCTGCTGCACAGCCTCAGCAGAATATGCAGGGCTACCCGGCGGGTCAGCAGGGAGCGCAGCATCAGCAAGGCTATGCTTCGGCGGCACAGCCCCAGCAGCAGTATGGCCAGCAGGGGCAGTACCAGGGGTATCAGCAGCCACAGCAGTACCAGCAGCAGGCCCAGGCGCAGGCTGGTTACTACCAGCAGCCGTACCAGTACCAGGCACGCCCTCAACAGGGTCAGTTCCAAGGGTACGGCTACCAGCAGCCGCAGAATCCGCAACAGCCCGGTTCCCAACAGGAGCAGAAGAGCGGTGACACCAACCAGTCACAGCCCCAGCAGCCTGGGCAGACCTCTGCGCAGAACAACCAGTCGCAGGGTAAGTCTGAGAACGGCTAGTATGCGCGAAATAGCGTAGCGTCTTAATTTCCCCGCCTGTCGGATAACCGATGGGCGGGGAAATTTCGTGTTGTTAGGCAATAAAAGTATCTATAGTAGACATCGAATTGGTACCCTAACTAACAGTCAGGGTATACAGAAACCTTAAGGAGTGGAGCGGTGCCGAATACGCAACCGGCTCAGCAGCCGGTGATCCCCAGCGGTGGAGGTCTTGAACGAGTCTACGCTTTACTTCCCGCGCAGCGCCCGGCACCGCTGATCCCCGTGTACCTTGCTGCAGCACTCATCGCCTGCCAGGTGGTGATGTGGCAGGTGCTGGCCTGCAATATTCTTTTCACAGTACAGTACCCCATTAATGCCCTCTCCGAGAGCCAGGCGAAGGCCATGGAGCAGATCCAGCAGTATTACCCGGCACTGGTGACCGGACTGGGCATTATGTTTATCACGGGCATGCACATGTTTCTTCTGCTGAAGTATCTGCAGGGTCACCGCTGGGCTGCTCTGGTGCTTACGGTTCTTGAGCTGCTCGGTATGCTGTGTGCCCTGTCGATGGTGCTCATCGTGGGTGTGCTCATGTCTCAGCTTAACGGTGCCTCGTCTGAGCAGGTGGATTATTTGCTGGGGTCTTCGTCCCCGCTGTACCTGCCCGTGTACGCCGGGATGCCGTACCTGGTGATGAGCGTTATCGCGCTTGCGCTGCTGTGGAGCAGGGCCAGCCGCGCTTACACCGATGCCCGTAGTGCCTGGCGGCTGCGTCACCGGCTGCGTGAGCTGGAGGAACAGTGCGACCTTCTGATGCAGGCGCAGGCTGCTCAAGCTGAGATAGCTAAAGATACGTAAAGATTTAAAACTATTTCAAACAATAACGTTAATATTCATGTGTTTAGAATCTCTCTGGTGGTAAAGTAAAGAAGAACGTACCGCCCTTTGTGACTTTGTGCGGTATGCCCTACCAAGGAGAAAATACATGAACGATCAGTACGGGAACTTCCAGGGGGTGCCGCAGACCCCGGCACCCGCACCCTACCACAAGCCACCGCACGGCAGACTGGATCAAGGCTACCCTGCAGCTGCGCAGAAGCCGCGTCCGGGTATCACCGTTATGCTGGCTCTTGCGGCCATACTGATCTTGGTCGCGCTGCGAATTGTGGACTTCTTCCTTGCTGCATCTATAGATTCTCTTGACGCATCAAGCTGGCGCTCTCTTCTATTCACAATTTTTTACATAGCATGCGGTTGCCAGGTGTATCTGGGGAGGCGTTCGGGCTCTATTGTCCAGACGATATTATCGGCGCTTGCAATCGCCGTGAATTTAACCTACCTGCCTGATGCGATAAAGGCTAAAGAAGCGATAGACATGCTCGCTCCCAAGTATTCCGGCACGGTAACTATGGTTATTCTGCTGACGATTGTTTCTACGGTGTTCAGCGTTATTGCCATTGTTTTGCTGTGGCTTCCGGGTACCCTTCAGTACTATAAAGAGACTGCTTTGTACCGCCAGGCCCAAGCTGGGCAAGCAGCCCCGCAGTTTCCTGTGCAGGGGCAGCCGCAGCAGCCAATGCCTCCGCAGCAAGGATACAACCAGCAGTACGGGCAGCAGCACCCGAACCAGCCGCCTCAGTATCCTCAGCAATAATCTCACCATATAGGTGTGTAATATGCTCACACGTGGGCGCCGCCCTCATGCACAGGGCGCCCACGTGTGGGGCTATGGCGGTGTGCACAAGCATAAGGTGATATGCAGGGGTGCAGCTGACATAATGAGAAGAGAATCCCCTGTTGCCGTTGTGCACGAGTGAAAAGGAAAACTTTTGGAACAGCACCCTCCCCAGCCATCGGAATATCAACAGTACGCGCCGCAGAATGTTTACGGGTACCAACAGGTGGTGACCGAAAAACCGGAGCGCAATAAGACCGTTAATATTGGGCTGATGCTCCTGTACATCTACATAGGGATAACAGTTCTAAGCACCGCTCTTGAGGTAGTTATCTCGTTCGCCACCAACAGGTATGAGCATCTGGCTGAGCTTCAGAACTATGACAGCTATAGCAGCGGCGTCACCATTGATACGGGCACCTATACAGCTATGGTAATTACTATAACCATCATTATGCTGGTCGTTAAGGTCAGCCTGATGGTTCTGTTCACTCTCATGTACCGTGCTGGGCGCACATGGGCGCGCATATTGAGCGCTGTCCTTGCGATTCTTGCCGCATTGCAAAGCTTGTGGGGGTTAATCTCTATCCCATTTCTTGCCGCCGTTGACCCCAGCATTGTGCCGGACTACTTGCATTCTGCGGTGGTGGCGGCTAGGGACACTGCTATTTTCACTTTTGCTTTCAATGCTGTGGGCGGTGCCAACGCAGTCGCAATCGCCATTTTCCTGCTGAAGAAAGAAGCCTCTGAGTACACCGCACAGTACGCAGCGTGGCGCACCTACCGCAGGAGCGCCACCGAACACGCTATCTACGGGTCGCAGCAGATGCGGTACTAGTAAGCCCGCCGAGCCTTCTGTCGGTAACCGGCAGAAGGAGCTTCGCAGCTTTTTCGGTGCTTGAGAGAAGCACCGCAGATGCTGGCTGCGCACATCTTGGCGGCAGGTACCTGCCTGGCCCAAGAGGCAGGGTTTGGTACGGTGGTAGGGAGAGAGCCTGTCGCACGTTCATAAGGAGAGAGTCATGAGCCACGACTTTCCCAACCCGCAGAATCCTCACCCCCAGGCTCAGCATCACGGGGGCGCAGCGCCCCATGGTGCTGCCGATTTAAGCGCCCTAGGCCCGCACGGGACACCGGAACATTACGAGACCCATCAGGTTTATGAGCACCTGCCCACTGAGCCTTCGCGGCCTTCCGCCCAGGTGCGGCTGGGCATAAAACTCATCTATGCGCATGCCGTACTCATAGTGGTGCACGGCGTGGTGAGTTTCTACCGTGACACGATCCCCACCAGCACTACAGCGTACGCCCAGCACGGCGCCGCAGCCATGGACGTCACGATTGGGAAGATTGCCGTTTTGTACGCGGTCATCACCCTCGTGCTGGTGGCCACCAATATTCTGGTGGGAGTGTTCTACTCGCGGGGGTACACGTGGGCGCGTATTACTGCGGCGGTGCTGGCCATACTTGGTGCCATGAATAACCTCCTCCTTGGCCTGCTGACCCTCATTGGCGTGTTCGAGCTTTTTGCGGCGCTTTCGCGGGCTTCAGATTCGGCAGACCCCGGGTACATTGAAGCATACCGTTACGCCACCATTTTTGTGGTGGTTTCGGCGGTACTGTACCTGGTGGGGCTGCTGCTGTGCATCATTATCGCCGTGTACATGTTCAAGCCGCAGGCGGCGGCATTTACCACGAACTGGGGCATGTGGCGTGCCTACCAGAAGAACCCCAGCATGTACGTTCAAATACCGCCAGCACACTTCTAGCACCTGGCGGGGCGGCAGCTAGGCGGGGTGTCTTCGACCCTGCTCTCACGGTGGCTGCGGTATCTGGTTTATGCATATGGGGCGCTATTTCCCCTTATCGGGGCGGTATTTTTGGTAGGGTGGAGACGACAGTCACTACATTTACCCCGTGAAGGAATACACCATGAGCCAGTACCCGCCGCCCTCCGGTCAGCCTCAACAGCAGCTGCCGAGTTATGCTCAGCCTCCCGGGTCTTCCGGGTATTATGGGGCACCGATCGGGCAGCAGCAGTTTCACATGCCTGTGCCGGATGAACCGCCGCAGAGCAATAAGAAGGTGAACTTCGGTGTGCGCCTGATCTATATCTATGTCGGGTGTCTGGTAGTGGGCCTGATCGTGGATTTTCTGCCCGGCTACCAAAACGATGGTGACCGGGTGGAGGCAGTAATATCGCGCGGGGCGCCGCTCGTCGTTAATATGCTGATAACTGCGGTGTTGATTACAGTGGCGATAGTGGTCGCCATGTTTTACAAGAAAGGGTACACGGCGGCGCGGATCACAGCCGGAGTGCTCGCTATTGTGCAGGGGCTTTTCCTGCTTATGCAGGTAGCACTGGCTACAGTGGCGATTCTTGTGGCGTGGATGCTCATCCCTGACGCAGATAAAGACAATGTATTTAGGGTAGCATCCGAGAACCCCCTGGCTGTTGCTGCCTTCATAGCAGCGGCACTGCTGATGCTGATAAAACTGGTGCTGTGCATCATGATTACCTGCAGCGTGTTCAAATCTGAGCCCAGCAAATTCACTGCCGACTGGGGTGCATGGCGTAACTACCAGAACAGTGTGGCGCTCACCCAGCAGGTTCAGGCATACGCTCCGCAGCAGCCCACCGCACCCGGGTTTTCTGCCCCTGCTGCGGCAGCGCCCAACCACTATGAGGCGTACAGCCAGCAGAACACCCGTCATGAGAGTGACAAGAACGAGGGCCCTAAGCTCAACTAGTGCTTGTACGCCTGCAGGTTATCGCAGGTGAGGTGTACCGCCTCCACGCCCGCAACCGCTGAGTGGCTGGAAAAGGCATCAAAAAGGTGGCCTATATCGCCGGTGAGCACCCACTGACGGCCCAGATGACCGCACAGTTTAAGAAGCCCATACACGTGGTACTCCCAGCTGTGTATGGGCTGCTCAATTTCAAAAATATTCTTATCCCGCGCGGTGACAGTCAGGTTCAGCTCCGTGAGCTCTCGCCGTACCCTATTCAGCACGCGTTCGGCGGCAGCATCGGATGCGGCCGCTAGGAAGAACGTCAGCCGGGTAGTCGCTATCATTAGTGGCCTTGCAACTGCGCCCCCCCACTGAGGAAATAACGAGAAAGTAATGTCCCAACGGGGCGCCGCAAGTACAGCAGCAGCGAAAACTATTCGCTCAGAGCCTTCTGCTCTTTCTTACGGCCACGTATGTACTCAATAGCCACCGGAACCACCGAGACCAGCACAATAATCACGGCCAGAAGCTCAATGTTCTTGTGCACAAACTCGATACCGCCCAGCAGCACCCCGGCGGTCCCAATCAAGCCGATCCACAGTACCGCACCCAGAATATTCCACAGGTTAAACTTACGGCGCGGGTACGAAGAAATACCGGCCGCCAGCGACACGAACGTGCGCACAATCGGCACAAAACGCCCCAACACCAGCGCCACCCCGCCGCGCTTAGCGAAAAACTCCTCAGCCGCGTGCAGGTTCTTAGTGCTCAAAAACTTCGCGTCGTCCTTGAACAGGTTACGTCCGTAGCGGGCGCCCAACTGGTACCCCACCTCGCCGCCAGCGACGGCGGCAACAATCAGCACCGGGAACGCCAGCCACAGCGAAAGCCCCATACGGTCATGCAGCATGCCGAGAGCAAAAATAAGCGAATCACCCGGCAAAACCGGGAACAGCACGCCGGACTCAATAAACACGATGATCGCCGAGACCACCAGCACCCACGGGCCGGTGCTAATAAGAATATCCTCAAGATTAAAACCGAGAAGCGCCACGGGCATATGCGCAACCAGCGCAGAGGCGAGAAGAGACATCACAATCCTGAAACGTAAATAGGTCTATAAAAGTCAGTGTGCGCGGTGCGCAATAGCAACAGCCTAACCCCCGTACCTGAGGAACGGGTAACGGCACACTATGCGGAAGCTGTGTAACACTGTGCCCAATTCTACCTGTAGCGAGCAGGAAAACACATAACCAGTGTCCTGCCGCCACCGTGATACATACCGCCTCAGATGCAGCCAACCAGCTGACTCCCAAGCAGTAAAGACAGGTGGTGCTGGAAGCAGAACCCCGCACCAGCACCGCCCCATCAGCAAGGTGCCGCCCTGCCCTCATCAGACAGTAGCGAGCACCAATACCACTACAATAGGAGCCTTTTCTGACATGATGGAAAGACAACCATGAACCCGCACCCCAAGAAGGCACCGTGAACAGTAACCACCTTGCGAGCCCACAGGCGCAGCCTCTGCCCACGCGCGCCCGCACCCTTCTAGCTGCGCTCACCAACGACCCACACGCCGCCTTCCATACCGGGCAGTACCAGGCGATCGAAGCGCTCGTGGCACACCGCCGCCGCGTGCTCGTCGTCCAACGCACCGGGTGGGGAAAATCCGCCGTCTACTTCATCGCCGCCCTGCTGCTGCGAGAACAAGGGGCCGGGCCGGCACTCATTATCTCCCCGCTGCTCGCCCTCATGCGCGACCAAGTAGCCGCCGCAGAACGCGCCGGGGTGCGCGCCGCCATGCTTAACTCCTCCAACGTGACCGACTGGGACGACATCCGCGCCCGCCTAGAATCCGACCAGATCGATGTGCTCCTCATCAGCCCCGAAAGGCTCAACAACCCCGCCTTCCGCGACGAATGGCTGCCGCAGCTCGCCCCCCGCCTCGGGCTGCTCGTAGTGGACGAGGCGCACTGCATCTCAGACTGGGGGCACGACTTCCGCCCCGACTACCGGCGCATCGGTCGGCTCATTGGCGACCTGCCGCCACGCGTACCCGTGCTCGCCACCACCGCAACCGCCAATGAACGCGTGGGCGCAGACATCGCAGAGCAGCTTGCTGCGCATCCACCAACCGGCCACACCCCAGACCCAGACAGCGCCGAACCGCAAAAAGTACTCACCCTACGCGGCCCCCTCACCCGCGACTCCCTCCGGCTGGGGGTGCTGCACCTGAAGGAGCCCGCAGAACGCATCGGCTGGCTCATCGCGCACCTGAACACCCTACCCGGCTCCGGCATTATCTACACCCTCACCGTATCGGCGGCGCAAGACACCGCCCGCGCGCTGGCTAACGCCGGGTACCGGGTTTTGCCCTACACCGGCGGTATGGACGCTGAAGAACGCATCACCGCCGAAGAAGCACTCAAAAACAACCAGGTAAAAGCCCTCGTGGCGACCAGCGCCCTCGGCATGGGGTTCGACAAACCCGACCTGGGGTTCGTGGTGCACCTGGGGGCGCCCTCCTCCGCGGTCAGCTACTACCAGCAGGTAGGGCGCGCCGGCCGCGGGGCCATTAACGCCGACGTGCTGCTGCTGCCCGGCCCCGAAGACACCGCCGTCTGGGAATACTTCGCCACCGCCTCAATGCCGGACGAAACCAACGCCCACGCCGTGCTCACCGCCCTCGCTGAAGAACCTGAGGGGCTCTCAATCCCCGCCCTGGAATCCCGCGTGCAGCTGCGCCGCACCACCCTGGAGCTGCTGCTTAAAGTGCTCAGCGTTGAAGGGGCCGTACACAAAAATAAGTCCCGGTGGGTCAGCACCGGTACGCCCTGGACATACGATGCAACCCGCTACGAGGCGGTGGCACGCGCCCGAGTGGCCGAGCAGAAAGCCATGCTCGCCTACGAAAACACCACCACCTGCCGTATGGTGTTTCTCGCCCGTGAGCTTGACGATAACACCGCAGAACCCTGCGGCACCTGCGATACCTGCACCGAACCCTGGTATCCGCGCACCGTCCCGCAGGAGGCGCTCACCGCCGCCACCGGCTCCCTCACCGCAGCAGGGGTGGAGATCACCCCGCGTAAACAGTGGGCTTCTGGGCTGAGTAAGCTGGTGGGGGACGCCGCACCCGCCGGAACCCGCATCCCCGCCGATGAGCAGGCAAACACAGGGTATGCGCTGGCTCGCCTGAGCGATCTGGGGTACGGGGCGCAGCTGCGTGAACTGTTCACAACCGACGCCCAGGGCACCCCGCACGATGCCCCCACACCCGCGCCCCTCGGTAAGGCGTGCGTGAATGTGCTCGCCGCCTGGGACTGGGGCGACACGGGCCGCCCCGCCGCCGTGCTGACCGTGCCCTCACCGGTGCGCCCGCAGCTTGCGCGTTCACTGGGGGAAGGACTGGCAGGTGTGGGGAAACTAGCCTACCTGGGAGAGGCCGTGCTCACCGATGCTCCACGGTTTTTCGGCGGCAATAGTGCGTTTCGGTGCGCGGATGCCCTGCGATGCTACACACTGCCAGACCGGGTGCGTGACTACCTGCATGAGCATCAGGTGCCGGTGCTGCTGGTGAGCGAGCTGGTGGATTCGCGCTGGACCTTCACGGTGCTTGCCCGCGAACTGCGGCGTGCGGGCGCGAGCGCGGTGTACCCGTTTGCGCTCGCCTACAACGGGTAAAGCCTATCGGATAGGGGAGTATGAGCTGTTATGGATGATGAAGAGTACGCGGTAGATGCTGGTGATTCCGCTGTTCTTGGCGATGCCCCGGCTCTGCCGGAGCATCAGCGGTGGATGCGCCTGGCCCTGGATGAGGCCCGCGCCGCAGCCGGTGAGGGTGAGGTGCCGATTGGGGCGGTGGTTATTGACCCTGCCGGGCGTGTTATTGGTGCGGGGCATAATATGCGTGAGCGGCACCATGACCCCAGCGCGCACGCTGAGGTGCTTGCTATTCGTGCTGCCGCCCAGCAGCTGGGCACGTGGCGGCTGCAGGGGTGCACCCTGGTGGTGACTGTGGAGCCGTGCCTCATGTGTGCTGGGGCGGTGCTCATGGCGCGTATCCCCACCGTGGTTTTCGGGGCCTGGGAGACGAAGACGGGCGCGGTGGGGAGCCGGTATGATGTGCTGCGTGATGCTCGATGTGCGCCGCCGGTACGGGTGTATGCGGGGGTGCTGCGGCAGGATTGTGCGCGTGTCATGAGCAGTTTCTTCGCCCGTAAACGTGACTAGTGTGCGGGACGGTTGGGGGAGCGGGCCTCAGGGTGAGGCTGCTGCGGTTCGTGTGTGGGCTTTGAAGCAGTTAGCCCCCACGGTAGCAGTCTAATAGTATAGAGGTAATAGTACTCACAGGAGGGGAGGGCTTAGCGTTGCAGCGTCCCGTTGCCGAGGCCGCGACTCGTCGCCCCGGCCGCACCAGCAAAACCCAGCTGAAGCTTTTTAACGCGGCCATGGAAATCATGGGACAGCGGGGGCCAGAGTTCGCGACCGTTGAAGAGGTTGCGCAGCTTGCCGGCGTTTCAAAGGGCACCGTCTACTACAATTTCGGGTCGAAGAAAACGATGATCGACCAGCTTTTGCAGTACGGAACCGACCTGCTACTACGCCAGATGGAGGCCGCCGCTCAGATGCATAGCGACCCCCGTGAGGCGCTGAGGGCCAGCATCTACACGGCGCTGAAATACCTTGAGGACCGACCGGGGTACGCCCGGCTGTGGATCGCTGAGGTGTGGAAGAGCATGAACGACTGGTCGGAGAGCATGGTTGATAGCCGTCAGAGCCTGCTGGACTTCATTGAGGCCAGGGTGGCTGCCCTGAGTAAACGGTACATGATTGACAGGGCCCAGGATGTGCGTTCCACCTCGGTTGCTATTTTTGGTGCCGCCTATATGCTGTCAATGGACCGGGTGATTCACAGTTCGCCCCGCACCGCTGAGGATGCCACGCGCGCGGTCATGCAGGTGGTGGACGGGTACATCCGCCGGTAGCCAGAGAGCCGTCCACTTGCAGGCGCAGCAGGGACGAAAAACAGACCGCTATAGCGCGGCCACCCCCATAGGCCCTGGCAGCTGTGGGGGTCTGAGGGGGTTTTGCGATGCCCCAGACGGTGCGTTAGAATAGCTTAAAGCTGGTGGTGTGTCCGAGCGGCCGAAGGTGCATCACTCGAAATGATGTTTGGTGTAAAAGCCAACGGGGGTTCAAATCCCTCCACCACCGCTTCTGAACCCGCCGGGTGTCTCGCACTTACGCGAACCCCGGCGGGTTTCTTGTGCAGAGTGTCCTCCCGGGAAGTTTGGGTGGGCACCGTGTTTCTACACATGCCTTTGTGGCAGCAGAAGACATGATTTTAATACCTGAAAAATTTGTTTGCATGGGTGAATCAAGGCTTATTGGAGAGAATGTAACAGCCCCCCGTCTCTGCGCCACACGATGTATGCGCGCTGAAGGGTCCCTCTTAGTTTGGTAAATTGATACGAGCGGCTTAGGTGATGATGTGAAGTATGTTTCAAATAAACCTGGGTGCGGAGCAATTCAAGCTTCTAGAAAAATGACTTCAGAAAGATATAAGCAGGCCTTTGAACTTCTAAGACGTAAGCCCACAAAAACGGATTTAATAGTGCTCAGTAATTACAATAAAAAATTATTATTAGAAATAATAAAAAATCAGGAAACATCTCTATTGGAGATTAAGGAGTATCTAATTAATCTGCAAAATGAGAATGTGTCCCAAGATGAATTATATTCATTTCTAGAAGAACTTCGTTCCGATGCAAAAACAGAAAGCGAAGAAGACCGCATTTTAGAAATAATGGATTTAGTATGCGGATGGTGTTCTTGGGATTTACAAATTTATCCAAAAAAATGATTGAATTAAAAATTTGGAGGCCCTGGTTCGCAAAAATAACCCAGGAATACCCGGCATATGCTCAAACCGGCATATTAATATATAATAGTTCTGGGCTCAAATGCTATAAAATATTGACCACACACATACCTGGAGGCTTCTATGGATTTATCTCAAATAGTTAAACACTATAGAAACTGTTTGTCCGTATTGCCTGAGGCTCCTTTATATGGAAATATTCCTCAAGGGGCTGATAAAGTGAGTGGGCAACTAGACTCTTTTTTGACGTTGGAACATAAACAGTTTTTATTATTGTGCAACGGAGGATCTTTCGGGGATATAGAGTTGTGGAGTGCGGAAGAAATATTGGATAAACAATACAGGGTGCCAAAAAATTTACAAGATTCTATGTATGAAGCAGGGCAAGTTTTATATGAGCCAATTTTTTTAAATAGAATCAATAACCAGATAACATTTAATGTTGATGGCGAAAAAGGGGCCCCTTTCTCTTCGTTTATCGAGGAATACGTGTTTGGGGAAAAATATAAATATATATTTGATGATGCTGATATAGATGATATGTGGTACTTCTTCCTGCACGACAACCCTATTTAGAATCTAATCGCTCAAGCCATAGTCCTCACCCAAAAAGGCAGTGCGTGCGGAACACACGCACATGGTTTCCCGCTTTTCAGGCGGCTTCCCTCCCTCTATGGGCCTCTGAAACCGAAACAAAAGACGATTTTCCAACATGCTGAATGGGCGAGCAGTAAGGCAAGGAGCGAGACGCCGTGTCATAAACCGACACAAACGACACATTGCTACGCGCACTTGGCACGCACCTGCCTGCTGGCACAGTATAGGGTTGAGTACCTCTGTTCCTCGACCTTGGCGCATCATTCGGCTGCGCTAAGCCAACCAGGAGTCATGCATGGCTGAACATACTTTCGGATT
>ERZ772962.738-NODE-738-length-17896-cov-3.584889_pt1 | contig 17896 bp, 14 predicted proteins | sample MGYA00580676_ERZ772962 | MGnify/ENA primary metagenome ERZ772962 (study PRJEB29015, sample SAMEA2738049) | human oral metagenome | biome: human oral; feature: human-associated habitat; material: saliva | place: China | collected 2230 ...
CTATGAGCAAGAGGTTAAAGATAAGTTAGCAAGTGCAAAATCGAAAGTTGAAGCACACATCTCAGAACTGAGCAATGCAGCTTATACCCTAGCCCACAATCTTTCTTCTGATGAGGTAGAGGGCTTATTATCTGAGTTGAGCATGTCAACTGCTTGGAATGATGGAAAAGAAGCAAGTACTCTTGCCTCAGCAAGCTCTTATAAAAATACTATGACTAATATTGCAGGGAACTTAAACAAAGCTGCAGATAGGATAGTAGAAATCGATCAACAAGGTGCCCAGATTTTCGAGAAAAGTTAGGAGGAAGAGCATGATTGAACCAAATACAGAAGATAGAGTTGAAGCCGAACGTATAAAAAAAGAATATTTAAAGATTCAGGAGCGCATAGCTATTCGTGGCTTGATTTCATCTAAAAGAGCCATACTTCTTGAGGAGAGTCAAGCTTTGCAAAGCTGGCTGGATAATCAAGCTGAGACTATGAAGTCTTTTGCGTCTTCTCAAGTGCCTGCAGATTTATCTGGGGCTTTCTCTGGTGGGGCGGCGGATTCAGTCAAAGAAGTGCTAGGGGCTGTTCCAAAGCCTGAATTAGCCAGTCCTATCCTGTAGGAGGCCGTATGGATATTCAGAAAAAAATTAAGCGCCTTGATGACGAGCATATAGCTTTTCGAAAGAAAGTCAGCGAGTATGAATGGGATTATCAGGACATGAGACGAGAAGCTAAAAATGTTTCAGAGCAAATGAGCGAATGGCTATTATCTTTTTGTCACAATAGTCCTGATACCGTGCCCTCATATGAATTAAGACAAATAGAAGAAAATAGAGAAATTTTTGAGAGAAAAATTCAGCGTTATGAAGAACGGCTAAACAAAACTTATCACGAAGAAAATCGAATCTATAATAAAAAATTAGAGGAACTTGAGAAAGAAAAGAAGAACTCTTGACCTTTCTTCCATTATCATAAACCAAATGGACAGGTCTTCCTGTCTTTTTCATTTACATTTATTCTGCACTGAAATCATTTAAATATGATACAATAATAACAGATTATAAGCGGATAAGTATGGCGGAGTAATCTTGCCATGTTGTTCGCTAGGTGAGGAGAAGCTTATGCAAGCAGTTAAACATTTTATTGAAACTTTTGTTCCTGAGCACTATGATCTCTTTTTGGATTTGAATCGTGCCGACAAGTCTTTTTCAGGCAAGGTGACCATTACTGGAGAAGCTAAGACGAGTAAGATTTCCCTACATCAAAAAGATTTGACAGTTGAAGCTGTAGTGGTGGCTGGCCAAGCTCGACCTTTCACTCTTGATAAGGACAATGAAGCTCTTTATATCGAGCTGGAAGCAGCTGGACCTGTAGTGGTGACAATAACTTATTCTGGTAAGATTACAGACAATATGACAGGGATTTACCCATCTTACTACACGGTAGATGGTGTGAAAAAAGAAATCATTTCTACGCAGTTTGAGAGTCACTTTGCCCGCGAAGCCTTTCCGAGTGTAGATGAGCCAGAGGCTAAGGCAACTTTTGATTTGGCTTTGAAATTTGACCAAGCAGAGGGTGAGTTGGCCCTGTCTAATATGCCGGAAATTGATGTTGAAAACCGCAAGGCGACTGGCGTTTGGAAGTTTGAGACGACTCCACGTATGTCTTCCTATCTCTTGGCTTTTGCTGCAGGTGATATGCAAGGAATTACTGCTAAAACCAAGAATGGAACTTTGGTAGGAGTTTATGCGACCAAGGCCCACCCAGAGAGCAATCTAGAGTTTGCTTTGGACATTGCGGTTCGCTGTATTGAATTTTACGAAGAATACTACGGAGTCAAGTACCCTATTCCTCAGTCACTCCATGTGGCCCTGCCTGACTTTTCTGCTGGGGCTATGGAAAATTGGGGCTTGGTAACCTATCGGGAAATTTATCTGCTGGTAGATGAAAATTCAACAGCTCTGAGCCGTCAGACAGTTGCCTTGGTTGTTGCACACGAACTAGCCCACCAATGGTTCGGAAATCTAGTGACCATGAAGTGGTGGGATGACCTTTGGCTCAATGAAAGCTTTGCCAATATGATGGAGTATGTCTCAGTTGATGCGATTGAGCCTAGCTGGAAGATTTTTGAAGATTTCCAGACCAGTGGGGCTCCTTATGCCCTCAAGCGTGACGCGACAGATGGCGTTCAGTCGGTCCATGTAGAGGTCAAGCACCCTGATGAAATTAATACTCTTTTTGATGGGGCGATCGTTTATGCCAAGGGCAGCCGTCTCATGCACATGCTGCGCCGTTGGCTGGGAGACGATGCTTTTCGTAAGGGGCTAGGTGCTTACTTTGAGAAGCACCAGTATGGAAATACTATCGGCCGTGACCTCTGGGACGCTCTTTCTCAAGCTTCTGGCCGTGATGTAGCTGCCTTTATGGATGCTTGGCTGGAGCAGCCGGGTTATCCAGTTGTCACTGCTAATGTCGAAAATGACTCCTTGATTTTGACCCAGAAGCAGTTCTTCATTGGGGAGCACAAGGACAAAGGTCGCCTCTGGCCAGTACCGCTCAACAGCAACTGGCAAGGACTTCCTGATACTCTGACGACAGAAAGACTGGAAATTCCTAATTATGCAGCCCTGGCAGCGCAAAATGAAGGAGCCCTGCGTCTCAATACAGAAAACACTGCTCACTATATTACAGATTATCAGGGTGAGTTGCTGGATGCTCTTCTGAATAATCTCAGCTCTTTGGACAATATCAGTAAACTGCAAATTGTGCAGGAGCGCAGACTTCTGGCAGAGTCAGGTAAGATTTCCTATGCGGACCTGCTGCCAGTTATCAGCAAGCTGGCGAACGAAACTTCTTATATGGTAGTTTCAGCTGTTTCCCAAGTGCTGGAAGGGTTGAATCGTTTTGTGGATGAAGACAGTCAGACAGAAGAAGATTACAAAGCCTTGCTGAAAATTCTCAGTCAAAGTAATTTCGACCGTCTTGGTTTTGAAAAACAGGACGGTGAAAGCGATGAGGATGAGATGGTTCGTCAGCTGATTGTGAGTAATATGATTAAGGCTGACGATGAAACGGCTAAAGCTCAAGCTAGCCAGATTTTTGACCGCTATCGTGATAATTTGGAAAAACTCCCTGCCGCTATTCGTTTGCAGGTATTGGTCAACCAAATCAAGCATCATGAAAGCAAGGAACTGACTAAGCTTTATCTGGACCTATATGTCGCTTCAAATGACGGAAGCTTCAAAAATGCCCTTTCTACAGCCCTTTCTTATACGAAGAACAAGGAAACCTTGGATGAACTTTTAGCGACTTGGAAGGATAAATTTACTGTGAAACCGCAGGATTTGTCAGCTTGGTATGCCCGTTTCCTCAGCCGTGATTTTACTCAAGAAGCAGTATGGACTTGGGCGCGTGAGAATTGGGACTGGATCAAGGCTGCATTAGGTGGCGACATGAGCTTTGATAGCTTTGTCATTAGCCCAGCTGTGGTCTTCAAGACAGAAGAAAGATTGGCAGAGTACAAAGCCTTCTTTGAGCCACAATTGGATGATATGGCGATTAGCCGAAACATCAGCATGGGAATCAAGGAAATCGCTGCGCGTGTTGAACTGGTGAAGCGTGAGAAAGAAGCAGTAGAAAAAGCAATTCGAGCTGCTATCTGATAGATTTAATTAAAATGACTAGAAAGTCTGAGATATGATCCTATCTCAGGCTTTTTCTTTATCATTTTGAGTATTTAAACATTGCTAATATGCCTTTGCTTTGATAAAATAGAAAAGTATGTGAAATAAACAGGTAACTGTTTAAAGGAGAAATGGAGTTTATTATGGAAAAGAAAATAGTCTATGGCTTCCGCAAGAGTCGCCTTTCTAAGGGCTTGTGCGGAGCTGTTTTGGGTGCGGCTTTGTTAGTAGGTGCCGGATCAGTGCAAGCTGAGGAGATTGTATCTTCAGCAGCCGATCAGTCAGCCCTTTCTGAAGCTGCTCTTTCGCCAACCGAAGCACCCCAGCCAACTGCTGCCCCTGCTCAGTCGGAGCCAGTAAGTCAAGACAAGCTTCCCTTGGAAATTTCCCATGCGGAAATGGACCAAGCTTTGGCAGAGGCCGAGACAGCAGGTATCCAGCTAAAGCAGGAGCCGACTGTTGATTTAGGAACAGCTAGAAATCCAGAAGAAGCTGCTAGTAAACGGGAGACAGCGCTAGCAGATTATGCGACCCAAGTCAAGGAAATACGTGAAACCACAGCAGCTTATCAAGAACAGCTGAGGACTTATGATAAAGAGCTCAGTCAGAAAGAGTCTGCCAATCAAGCCTTGAAAGACCAATATGACAAGGCTTTAGCTTCCTATGAACAAGAGTCCAGCCGTATTCAAGCCGAAAATGCTCAGCTTCAGGCGAACTATGAGCAGAAACGGGCTGCTTATCAAGCAGAATTGAGCCGTATAGTAAAAATCAATCAAGAGAAAGAAACCTCCTATAAAGCAGCTTTAGCAGCCTATCAAGAGGAGCGTTCACGGATTTTACAAGAAAATGCTCAAGCAAAAGCAGACTACCAAACTGCTATGGAGAGCTATGCTACAGAGCTGAAAGCTACTCAGGAGAAGAATGCTCAAGCAAAGCGTCGCTATGATGAAAAGCTTGCTCAGGTCTCAGCTCACAACAAAGCTGCCCAAGCTGAAAATGCAGCCATTGCAGAACGAAATCAGGCAGCTGAAAAGGCCTATCAGGAAGCAGTCAAGCAGTATGAAGCTGAAGTTTCCAGACTGACTCGGGTTAAGGCAGAAAAAGAAGCTGTTTATCAAGCTGCCTTGGCTGACTATGAGAAAGAATTGGCTCGGGTTCAGAAAGAAAATGCTAAGCTAGAGCAGCACTATCAGTCAGAATTGACGGCTTACCAACAGGAAGTAGAACGCATTCAAACAGACAATCAAGCAGCCCAACAATCTTATGAGACAGCCTTGGCTAAAATCCAAGAGCAGAATAAAGAGATTGAGACCCAGAATCTAGCTGTTCAGAAGAAAAATGCAGCCTTAAAGGAGCAGTATCAGGCTGATTTAGCTGCTTATCAAGAGCGATTGGCTGAGATTCGTCAAAAAAATCAAGCGGCTGAGAAAGACTATGAGAGCAAATTAGCTGCTTATCAAAAGAATCGCTCTGAAATCCAAGCTGCTAATGATGCCAAAGAAAGAGATTATCAAGTGGCTTTGGCTGCTTATCAAGCTGAACTTGAGCGTATTCAAGCTGAAAATAAGAAGCAGCAAACTGCCTATGAGACTGAAAAAGCAAAAGTAACAGCCCGTAATGCTGCCATTGAAGCAGAAAATGCCCAAATTCGTCAGCGAAATCAGGAAAAACAAGAGCTTTATAAAAATCAATTAGCCCAATATGAGCAGGATGTGGCTCGAATCACCGAAAGCAACCAGAAAAGTCGAGAAACATACGAGAAAGCCTTGCTTACCTACCAAGAGGAAACTATTCGAATTGAGACGGAAAACAAGAATAAACTAGCTGCTTATCAGGCTGACTTAGCGACCTACAAAGCAGATCTTGCAAGAATTGAAGCAGAAAATCAAAGAATAAAAGAAGATTATGAGGCAAACCTTGCGGCTATTTCAGCGCAGAACGCAGTGATTGAGCAGGAAAATGCAATCATTAAGGAAAAAAATGCCCGATTGAAAGCCGACTATGATAAGCTCTTAGAAGAATATAAGAAGGCAAAATCTGCCTATGATACTGCCAAAACTAAGTATGATGCAGCTCTTGTAACTTTTGATAGAGAATTGCAGGAAGCGGAGGCTAAGAAAAATGAAGAAGGCTATCTCAGCAAAGTTGAAAGCCAGCCTTTTGTTTTCAAATCTGAGCCCCAGGCTGTCTTGACACTTGATCCCTCTATTAGAACCTATACCAATGATGAGCTGACTGATGAGGTTCGTTCTTGGGGAATGGATAAACAAGGAATATCTGATTTGACCAGTGTTTTAAAAGGGAAAGAACATCAGACTAAAGTTGTTCTGCAAAAAGATGTGCCTCTGGTAGCTACTTATACCAATATCAAAAATTCCAGTATTCAAGGCAAGAAAATCACTAAAGTTGTTTACACTTATACTCTTAAAGAATCAACGAAGAGTCAGGATAAGCTGCCGATTTTCTTAGTTAAGGATCCGACCTTGACTGTGTGGACCTTGGATTTTCATGGCCAATCTCGAATCAATGTCCAAGCGGAGTTTTTCGATGAAGCTGGAGAAAAGCTTGATATGACAGATTCGCTTGTCAGCTTCTCATCTTTAAATACGAATAAAGCTGCGATTGAGTACATCAAGAATTTTAATGGTGAATATGTTCCTATCACAGGATCTGCTATTAACATTCACCCAGATACCAGTGTTCATGCTGATATTTCAATTAACTTTGAGCGGGAAGGTTCTCGCTTTGAGCACAACAAGTGGGATACACCTACTAGTCCTTATAACTGGTATGGCGCTATTGTCGGTAAGGCACAGGGCGATGTCATTTCCTTTGATATTGGTTCACGAAATCGGGGTTCTGCTTGGTTTGTATTTAACTCAGATATTAAAGCTAAAGGTGTCCCAATGAAGCCTGTCGCTCCGACTGAGATCGCTCAACCACAAGAGCCAACCTATGAAGAGCTCAAGGCACTGCAGCCTCTTCCAATTCAGCCGGTTTATCAACATTCGCCAAAAGAGCCAGCTCAGCCAGTCTATCAAGAACTTCCTAGCCAGCCGACAGAAACTCAGCCTCTTCCCCTTCCAAATCGGCCTGAGGAACTAGTAGCTCTACCGGAAAGAGATTTGGAAGTTTTACCGCAAGAGCCGACTTATAAGGCTGAGCCGCTTCAACCGCAGGCGCCAGCTTATCAGGAGTTGCCAGACGAACCTAGCGCCCCTTCTTTATTGAAAGAGCTGGATGCAATTGAAGAGCCGACCTATGAGAAGGAGCAGTCCTTGCTGAGTCTTCCGCAAGCTCCGGTTGAAGAAGCGCTGCCACAGGAACCACAGCTCCCATCTTATTTGAAGGAACCAGAGAAACCTCAAAAAGATCCTGAAGTAAGCACGGGTGAGGCTCCGAAACCGCCTGTTTATGAAGAAGAAATTGCTTTAGAGGAGCTGCCTCAGGAGCCAAGCTATCTGCAGGAACCACAGCTCCCTAAAGAACCAGTTCTTCAGCCTGAGCCCCAGTCACATGTCAGAGAAAGTGACCTGCCTTTGATTGCTGAGCCTGACAAGCCGAACTATAAAGAACTTCCTCAAAAGCCGGCTGAACCTAGCTATCAAGCTTTGCCAAGCCGTCCGCAAGCGCCAACTCAAACTTATCACTATAACCAGATCTTTATTCAGTTAAAAATCAGAGAAGAGCTGGAGGATGAGTCCAAGAAGAATATTCATCAACAAGAGGTTAGCCAGGGAAGTTTTGCTGTCCTTAATTTGGTAACGGATGCTTTACCTGCTTATCGCCTGCCAATTCATTCTTTCCTATTGGAAGATCGCCTGCCAGAAGGCTTTGAATTGGATCTAGAAGCAACTAAAGCGAAAAGTCTAGGTTACGAGGTTACTTATGATCCAAGCAGCAGAGTCTTGACATTCGTTGCTGCTCCGGGACTTCTTAAGCGCTACAATGCTGACTTGAATACTACGACTGAGACCCTAGCTCCAGCAGCAGTCGGTCGACTCTTGTATTCAGGCAGAACCTATACCAATCATTTCAGCTTGCTGATTAATAATCAATACCGGATTGAATCCAATCAGGTTAGTGTTTCAACACCTCCTGCAGAAATTACTGTTCAAACAGCGCAGAAATTTGAGCCTGTTTCAAACCGAACTTGGCAGCATCCAAGATCTGCAAGTAAGCAAGCAAGCAACTTGCAGCTATCTGTCAGCTACCAAACCACTCAAGGGCAATTGCCTAAAACTGGAAGCAATACGAGTGCACTTCTCACTTATCTTGGTTTTGCGGCCTTGCTAGCTTCAGCTGGCTTCCGCCCTTCTAAGAAAGAGTCGTAAAAAGATAAGCAGCTCCTGCATCAAGAGCTTTTGAACATGATAAATTTAGACTGAGACAATTTTGTCCCAGTCTTTTTTTGCTGCGGATTTTTTGAGCAATTTTTATACCATCCAGTTAGGAAAGAGAATTGAAAAAATTCTTTTTCTTGCTCCATTTTCTCTATCTTTCAGCCTTTTTTAAGAAAAAATTCAGTCCTGTTTAAGTAAAAATCTATATGATAATGCTATTCAAGTGAAAGGATGTGTATAGGATGACTTGTAAGCTGCATTAGCTTCTTGTTTGATAGAAACAGATTGAAAAATTTACAAAAGAAAGAAGGAATCGTATTAAATGGATATGGAAAAAATGATTGTTGTAGAAAAAAGTACTAAATGGTGGCTGACGGTTGTGACGGGTGGTGCTCTAGCAGTCGGACTTCTAGGTGGCTATGGTCTTGCGACAGCTATTCACGGTACAAACAGTCAGCAATCAGCTATTCAACAGCCAGCTACTATGCCTGGAGCACCGGAGCAGGGACAAAATGGTCAGGATGCAGGAAATAGCATGCCTCCGCAACCAGGCCAGAATGGTCAAAATGGTGGACCGGGTAATGGCATGCCTCCTCAAGACGGTCAGCAGTCTGTCAAAGACAAGAGCAAGGATTCTTCTGCTCAGCAAAATGACAACGGGAAGAAAAACAAGAAAAAGTCTTCAACGAACACAAATGAACAATCGGATAAGAACAATAATAAGTCGACAAAAGAAAATAAAACGTCGCAGTCATAGAAAAAACTTACTGATTTTGACCCAAGTCATGATATAATAAGAATAGCAAATAAAACAAAAACCAAAAGACATAATCTTGGGAAGTTTTATTGGAGGAAAGAAAGATGATTAAAATTCTATTGGTAGAAGATGACCTTGGACTGTCAAACTCAGTTTTTGATTTTTTGGATGATTTTGCAGATGTAATGCAAGTTTTTGATGGCGAAGAAGGTCTATATGAAGCAGAGAGTGGTGTTTATGACCTCATCTTGCTGGATCTCATGTTGCCCGAGAAAGATGGCTTCCAAGTGCTGAAAGATCTCCGGTCAAAAGGAGTCACAACCCCTGTTCTCATCATGACAGCTAAGGAAAGTTTGGATGATAAAGGACATGGCTTTGAACTTGGGGCTGATGACTATCTGACAAAACCTTTCTATTTGGAAGAACTGAAAATGCGGATCCAGGCGCTCTTGAAACGTGCTGGTAAATTCAACGAAAATACTCTTTCTTATGGTGATGTGACAGTCAATCTATCCACAAATTCAACATTGAAAGACGGTAAAGACGTTGAGTTGCTTGGTAAAGAGTTCGACCTCTTGGTTTATTTCCTGCAAAATCAAAATGTAATCTTGCCTAAGACCCAAATTTTTGACCGTCTGTGGGGCTTTGACAGTGATACCACTGTTTCCGTTGTTGAAGTGTACGTTTCCAAGATTCGTAAAAAACTGAAAGGAACGGCATTTGCGAAAAACCTACATACTCTTCGTAGTGTCGGCTACATTTTAAAAGATGCTGAATAAAATCAAGAAGACCTTTTATGCGGATGATTTCTCTTATTTCATTCGCTATTTTGGGTTGTTTACATTAATCTTCTCAGCCATGACCTTGATTATTATTCAGGTTATGCGCTCCAGCCTTTATACATCAGTTGATGAAAATCTGAAAAACCTGAGTAATGATCCTAGTTCGGTAGCAGATTTGGCCTATCGGACCACAGGTCAGCAGTCTAATCCGAGCAATAAGGTCAACACTAAAAGTCCTAAAAGCAGTAAAGAGCCAGATGGCGATCCAAACGAAGAGCCTAAGCCTGACAATTTGACGACGCCAAATTTCAGTTCTAATACTTTCGCCCTGCTTTTGGATGATAATTATAAAAATATTTCCACCAGCAAGAGCGATGGCTTTCTGGACTTTAATTCCTTGGACTTTAACAAGTCCTATCTGAATCAAATCAAGGAAATCGTGATTGGCAATAGCTTTGGCCAGACAGAAAGCTACCGGGCTTATCTCTTTGATATTGACCCCAATAATGAGTATCCTGATATCAAGTATGCTGTTGTCATGACTAGCATCAGCCAGTTGGAGCAAACCAGTGGTAAGCATGAGCAGTTGATTGCCATGGTTATGGTCAGCTTTTGGGGTATTTCCCTGATTGCTAGTATTTATCTGGCTCGGATGAGTGTCAAGCCCCTGCTGGAAAGTATCCAGAAGCAGAAGGCTTTCGTGGAAAATGCCAGCCATGAGCTGCGGACACCATTGGCTGTTTTGCAGAGCCGCTTAGAAACGCTCTTTCGTAAGCCTGAAGCAACAATTATGCAGAGTAGTGAAAATATTGCTTCTAGCTTGGATGAAGTACGGAATATGCGTTTGTTGACGACCAATCTGCTCAATCTGGCCCGTCGCGATGATGGTATTAAGCCCCAATATGGTGAAGTCGAACCGGAGTTCTTTGATACAACCTTTGCTAATTACTGCATTATCGCAAGGGAAAATAAAAAAGCTTTTCATTCAGAAAATATGATTAAGCAGCCTATTGTGACAGATCAAATTTTCCTCAAGCAGCTGATGACCATTCTATTTGACAATGCTATCAAGTACACAGATGATGACGGCGAAATCAGTGTCATGGCTGCTTCAACAGATCGTTATCTCATCTTTCGGGTAGCAGATAATGGACCTGGTATCAGCAACGAAGATAAGAAGAAGATTTTTGATCGCTTTTATCGGGTGGACAAGGCTCGGACCCGCCAGAAAGGTGGCTTTGGTCTGGGACTTTCTCTGGCCAAGCAGATTGTGGATGCTTTCAAGGGCACTATTTTTGTCAAGGACAACAAACCAAAAGGTACGGTCTTTGAAGTTAAACTGCTACTGAAGGAAACGAAAAAGCGCTCTGTTAAATAGCAGGAGAGGCCTAATATGAACATTTTGGTTTATGGTGCTGGCACAATCGGTTTGACATACGCTTGGTTACTGTCTAATCAACATCAAGTTACTGTCTTAGTTAGAGAGCATAAGCTATCGACTTTAGAGCAAGGCTTCACACTTTCTATTAAAGATTTAAGGAAAGATGAACAGGTCTATAAAGAATATCATTTCCAGCCGTCATTGGTGACGAGCATTGCTCAAGACTATGACCTGATTCTCTTGACGGTAAATAGTTTGCAACTAGAGCAGGCATTGAATCATTTGGCGGCTATAAAGGAAAAAGCTCATTTACTTATTTTACAGAATAACTGGAATATCAACTCCAAGATTCCTTCTTATTTGGATAGAAAGCAAGTGTCGTTAGCTTTTCCTTCTTCTGTTGGAGGAGGGCGAAAGAGTGATGGTCGGATCCAAGCTATCATTTTCAAAGAAGCTACGTTACTTGATGATGATTCTTACACATCAGAGTTGTCTCCTATCTTCACAGCTAGTGGGATAGGTATTGATGCTATGCCTGACTTGGCTTCTTGGATGAAGGTTCACTGCCTTCAGGAGGCGGTAATGGCAGGTGCAGTTGCAGAAGCGGGGACTTTTGATGCACTCTTGAAAGATAAAAAAGCAATTCGAAAGATGATTTGCGCTTGGCGAGAAGGTTTAGAACTCTGTCAGCGATATGGCATTCCTAAACATCGTTATAAACCTACTAAATATCTATCCCTGCCCCTATTTCTCTTGGTTCCAGTAATGAAGTTCATGTTGAGTCAGTCTTTGGTTGCCGAAATGGTCACAAATCATATGCATTCAGGCTATGCCGAATGGGTTGATCAATATTTTGAAATCAAAAGAAGTGCTGAGAAAGAAAGTATTCCCATGCCTCAATGGAATTCGTATAGCGACTTCATTGAACAGTTTTTGAAAAACAATTCTTAGCAGGCCTTAATGGCTTGCTTTTTATCTGCTTTCATTTACTTTTTTAAAAATTTAATATAAGTTTTGCCCAAAATAGGGTATAATAATAGACAAGAAAGAATGAGGTGAAATTATGGCATCAAAAATGTTACATACTTGTTTGCGTGTGGAGAATTTGGAAGCGTCTATCGCTTTTTATGCAGAGGCTTTTGGCTTTAAGGAGCTTCGTCGCAAGGATTTTCCAGATTATCAGTTTACTATCGTTTATCTAGGTTTGGAAGGCGATGATTATGAGCTGGAACTGACCTATAACTATGACCATGGTCCTTATGTGATTGGGGATGGCTTTGCTCATGTGGCACTTAGCACGCCAGACTTGGAAGGTCTGCATGCTGAGCACAAGGCCAAAGGGTATGAAGTGACAGATCCAAAGGGTCTTCCTGGCAACCCGCCTAATTATTATTTTGTAAAAGATCCTGATGGCTACAAGGTGGAAGTCATTCGTGAGAAGAGTCTTTAACATCTAGCTGCAGTTAATGTTGCAAGATAAATGATGATTTTTATTCATTTAGGACAGGTGTATGAAAAGACAAAATAACAAGAAACACGGCAAGAAAACACTCATCGTTCTCAGCTTGCTAGCTTTAGCTTTTGTTGCTGCTCTATTTCTGGGTGCTGTAAAGATTTACGCTATTTTCCAGGAAAAGGAACTGCAAGAGAAGGTTAGTGTGCTGATTGCCCAAGAAGAGACCTTGCACGCTGAAAATACTGAAAAGCAGAGCAAGATGATTGGCAGCCATTATGTGGAGTCCTTCTATCCTCTGCTAGATGGTCAGGTCATGGCAAGCGTCAAGGAGCAGATGGACGCAGATAGCCAGACGATTAAGGATAATCAGAAGAAGGGCGATAAGATTGAGGAATTGACCTTCTACTATGCTGAGGAAAAAGAAACGAGCCTGAAGGATGTTAAAGAAGTACTGGTGCATCGCAAGGACTATCATGTCAAAGAGATGAAAATCAGTAAAGGAGAAGAGCGGGAAATTGCTGACAGCTACCTCGGTGCAGACGGCAGCCCTTTCACTCTGGATAAGCTCTTTCAGGATCCTGATGCAGCTAAGGAAATCTTCATCAACGAAATTTCCAGCCAGCTGACCTTTAGGCAGGCCGATGAAGCGGTGCAGACGGAAATCCTTAATAACCTTAATGGAACGGAGTTGAGTCAGTGGTCTTTCCGTTATGAGTACAGCCATTTTTCTATTAAGCTGAGTAAGGAAGTGCAAGGCTTAACCAGCATTGATGTTCCTTTATCTAGCTTCTATGACCAGATCAATGCGGACTATCTGACCGGCGATGACTTGGCGGCTTATCAGAGTTTTGAGGCTAAGAAGCATGTGAAGATGGTTGCTCTGACCTTTGATGACGGTCCAGATCCTAAGACAACACCGCAGGCTCTGGATATCCTCAAGAAATATGGTGCCAAGGCGACCTTCTTTATGGTTGGGCAAAACATTGCTGGTAATGAAGCGATTGTCAAGCGCGTGCACAATGAAGGTCATCAGATTGGGATTCATACATGGGACCATCCAGTCTTAACCAAACTTCCTCTGGAGACAGCCCAAAAAGAAATCCTTGATACCCAGACCGCTATTAACAATGTCATAGGCATCAAGCCAACGATTACGCGGCCTCCTTATGGAGCTATTAATGCTACAATCCAAAATTCGGTTGACCAGTCCTTTATCATGTGGAATGTAGACAGCCTAGACTGGAAGACACGCAATACTAAAGCCATTATGCAAGAGATTGCCAAAACCCAGCCAGGCTCGATTATTCTCATGCATGATATTCACCAGACCAGTATTGACGCTCTGCCAAGTGTCCTCGAGTATCTGAAGAGTAACGGCTATACTCTGGTAACGGTCGATGAGCTGCTGGAAGGTCAGCTAGAGCCCCATCGTATCTATTACGGCAGAGACTAAGACGGTCCATGGGTTTAGATTTTTGAAATTCTTGTTGCTAATAAGTAAAAAAAGCTTTGGAAATCTAATGTTTCCAAAGCTTTTTAGTTTAACTCGTTACATAAAGTTCTTGATTTTTTAATACAATTTCACGAACGGAGGCGTATTTTTTCAATGTTTTCAACTCTTCTGGATGGCTGATGAGAGTGATAACATAGCCCTCCTTGCCCATACGGCCGGTTCGGCCAGAGCGGTGGGTATAGGTTTCTAAATCGCGCGGAAGTTCATAATTGACAACACATTCTAGCGAATCAATATCAATGCCGCGAGCAACCAAGTCAGTAGCCAGCAAGAGAGTAATCTGGTGTTCTTTGAACTTGTCCAGAATCACCTTCCGGAACTTAACATTGACATCGCTGGCTAGAGAAACTGCGTTGGCTTCACGATACTGGAGCTTTTCCTCGGCGCTTCCTAGGTCTGACAGAGCGTTGAAAAAGACCAGTCCGCGGAAATCTTCAACATTGGATAATTTGCGGAGCAAGTCCACCTTATCACGTTTTTCAACTTGCATGTAAAAATGCTGGATGTTGTCCAAAACTTGGTCGTCAATACTGATTTCTAGAGTGTTTTCAGCAATCTTATCGTGGTCGAACTTAGCGGTGGCACTCATATATACCAGCTGGTGGTCACGAGGCGCATAGTGGGTGATTTTATCTACAAAGTGATACTGAGAATCGCTGAGCAGCTGATCAAACTCATCCAAAATAATGGTTTCGACATTCATCATCTTGATTTTCTTGAGCTTGGCTAATTCAAAAATCCGACCAGGTGTTCCGATGATGATCTCAGGACCTTTCTTAAGGCGCTCAATCTGTCGCTTCTGGCTGGAGCCGGAGAGCAGGATCTGGGCTGTCAGTCCTAAAGGCTCCGCCCAAGTTTTGCAGACCTCAAAGATTTGTCCAGCCAACTCAGTATTAGGAGCTAAAATCAAGAGTTGTTGGGCTTTTTTAGGTGTCAGCCTGAGCAGACTGGGAAAGAGATAGGCCAGAGTTTTACCAGTACCAGTCGGACTGATTCCCAGCACTGTATCGCCTGCAGAAATAGGCTCAAACATCTTCTCCTGAATAGCTGTCAAATTATCAAATCCTAGCTGAGCCAGCTGATTTTGCCAGCTTGTGGGAAATTGTTCCTTAATCATCATCAACCTCAAATCTAATGCCAGCGTCCTTGCGCATGGCAAATAAGCTTTCATGAACAGCCGCAGCCGCATCTAACCATCTCTCGTAAGCCGCATCCTGTCCGCCCTTGAGCACTCGTGCGAAAGCCTGAGCCTCTTCCAGCATGGTGTGGGAAGCACGCTTGATAGGCAGCACCTCCTCTTGACCGTCCAGACTTTGGAAAATAGCAGTGCTGATAAATTCAATCCCATCTAAAGTCAGAGTTCCCTGATCCGTGTAAATCTCTGCAGGTAGATTGCTGTTTATATTTTTACCGGCCTGAATCTGAACTTGAAAATCTGGATAGATAAGACAGCCGGCTCCATTTAAATCAATCGTATTAGCTAGCTGCTGGGCGCTGTAGCGAGCGAAGCGCGGATGGCCGAAAAGTCTGATAGCTGCATAGACAGGATAGACTCCCAAGTCCATCAAAGCGCCGCCGGAAAACTTAGCTGAGAAAACATTGGGCTGCTCTCCTGCAAGCAGAGCCTGCATTTTAGAAGAATACTTGGCATAGGTGAAGTTGGCTCCCAAGACAGTCTTGTCCTTGAGAAAATCACTGATTGTATCAAAGGCCTGCTCATGATAGTTGCGGGCAGCTTCAAAGAGATAGACTTGATGCTCGTCAGCCAGCTTGATCAATTCCCGCCATTCTTTGGGACGAGAAACCGCAGGCTTTTCGACAATGACGTGTTTACGAGCCAAAATAGCTACCTTGGCATGATTGAAATGCAGGCTATTGGGACTGGCGATATAAACGACATCGATATCAGACGACAGAAAGTCCAGCATTTCAGTATAGACGGCTGTATTTTCATAGTTTTGCACAAAGCGCTCAGCAGAAGCCAGAGTCCGAGAGTAGGCAGCTACCAGCTGATAGTCGCCTGTTGAGTGAGCGGCCTTGATGAACTCATGAGAAATAGAACCTGTTCCGATGATTCCAAGTTTGAACATAAAAACCTCCTTTTTTCTATTTTTAAGCATGTACTTTTTTTATTTTAGCTCTTTCATTATAACATGAATTGCGGTAAAATAGATAAGATAACAAGAGATGGAGCTTATAATGCAAAATAGACCTATTATTATTGGTGTGACTGGTGGTTCCGGAGGCGGAAAGACCAGCGTTTCTCGAGCAATTTTGGCTAATTTTCCAAACGAAAATATTGCCATGATTGAGCATGACTCCTACTATAAGGATCAGACGCATCTGACTTTTGAGGAGCGGGTTAAGACCAACTATGACCATCCTTTTGCCTTTGATACGGACTTGATGATTGAGCAAATCAAGGAGCTCTTGGCTGGTCGGCCAGTGGATATTCCTACTTATGACTATACGGAGCATACCCGCAGCAAAAAGACCTATCGTCAGGTGCCTCAGGATGTCTTCATCGTTGAGGGGATTTTGGTCTTAGAGGACCAGCGCCTGCGGGATTTGATGGATATTAAAATCTTTGTGGACACAGATGATGATGTTCGGATTATACGCCGAATTAAGCGGGATATGGAAGAGCGCGGACGCAGTTTGGATAGTGTTATTGAGCAGTATTTGGGTGTCGTTAAGCCTATGTACCATCAGTTTATCGAGCCGACCAAGCGCTATGCGGATGTCATCATTCCAGAGGGAGCTTCTAACAAGGTGGCTATTGACCTGATTACGACCAAGATTGAAAAAATCCTTAAGGAAGCCAGAGAAGGCTAGGACAAGCAGCTTTCTAGCTCTATCATTTGAGGAAATAAAAGTTTGTGAATCTGGTGAAGCGCAGTAGCTGGAAGACTTTTGAAATGTAATCTAGCAAGGGGAAGTGGACGGACTGAAATCTATGATTTTCGGAGTCTGATCACTCCCTTATTTTGTAGGTGGTTTATGAAACAATTTGTAAAAAGAGAGTTTCACTCTCGTTCAAAATTTTTTGCCTGCCTCTTGACCTTTTGTGCAGGATTTATCGATGCCTATACCTTCATTGAGAGGGGAGGCACCTTGGTGGCAGGGCAGACGGGCAATGTCGTTTTCCTTTCGGTTGAACTCATCAATCAAGAGACAAGAGGAATCGAAGTGAAATTAGCAACTATGCTAGCCTTTATGCTGGGGATTTTTCTGATGACCGTTTTTCATCATCACTTTGAGCATTCTTAGCGCAGGCTGTCCAGTGTTTTTCCCTTAATTTTGACGACAGCTGTCGCTGGATTTTTACCAGCAAATGTGCCCTATCTCTATATTGTGCCACCACTGGCTTTCTGCATGGGTCTGGTTGCGACGGCTTTTGGCGAGGTGGATGGCATTGTCTATAATAACTCTTTTATGACGGGGAATATCAAGAAAACCATGGTAGCTTTTGGAAACTATGCTCGAAACAAGAAAGGGAAAGATTTGAAAGAAGGCCTTTTCTTTGTAGCCTTATTAGCAAGCTTTGTAGTCGGAGCCATCATCTCTACCTATCTAATTCAATTTTACCTCCTGAAGACCATCTGGTTTGTTTCCCTGATTCTGACAGCCTTTCTCCTTTTCCGAAGCATTCAGTATGCGAGGAGATGAATTAAAGTGGAATTAGATTATGTTACTATTATGGAAATATAGCAGAAGCAGGACTTACCTTGCTTCTTTTTCTTTTTCGCATTTATGGTAGTAAAGCTACAAAATAATCCAGCATATTAAAAATTTTCAGAAAATATCGACTTTTTCTTGACAGGCCTATGATACTGTGCTAAAATACTAAACAATAAGAAACCATCTCAAAAAAGGAGTTAGTCAAACATGAAGTCAACCCAATCTTCAAACTTTGCTTTGTTGTTGCGTTACTCGGGCTAGTGCAAAAGCATTAGTCCTGTTTGGCTTACCAAGCGGGAGTAAATCAACATC